>Ga0208758_100015_pt1 | contig 375679 bp, 335 predicted proteins | sample LakWasM116_HOW13_2_FD_183930 | JGI IMG/M metagenome (GOLD analysis project Ga0208758, IMG submission 183930) | Freshwater sediment methanotrophic microbial communities from Lake Washington under simulated oxygen tension - Sediment Metagenome... | ecosystem: Environmental > Aquatic > Freshwater... | reverse complement strand
CGCGCAAACGGTGTGCAACTGCGCTAGCCAAACGGCCTAACACTAGGTCTGTGGCATCAACCACAAACCAGTCGCGCTTCACTTCATGTGACTTTGCTGAAAAGGTTTTCATCGTGTTACCAATACTATGAGCTAAAAAAATTAAGAGGCGGATTTTATTCCGAAACAATACCGTCTGTCAAATACAATTACGTTTAATCATGCGTTTTTTTCTAAAAAGCATTCATTGATAGAACCAAACCTGAACCGGCCAATTGTAATGCAATGTAAATCATTGTATTACAGCAGTATAACCGATGTTTCTACACCGTATAATACGACTGGTATAGATCATGCTTGGTCTTTGTACTGACGTGGTTTAAACAATTAGCCAAAATGTGCGCTAAACGATAATAGTACCATTAAAAATTCTTACCAAGAAATTACCTTACCAATTGAAAATAAAAAACATTCTGCGAGTAGCTTTATTTTTATTGCTGGCCTATTGCAACCTGAGCCAGGCACTTGGTATGAACGACGCTATCGTTACGTCAAACCTGGGGGAACCTTTATTCGCCCAGATAAACATTACTGATGTCGAAAAATCGCCAGACATAAGCTGTTTTTCGGCGATAGATGCCAACTTCCCTCCCGCCTTCTCCAAAGCTTCACTTGCCATTAAACATCATGCCAACGGTTATCAACTGATTATCAAAAGCCATCAAGCGATTACTGAACCTATCATCAATCTGCGCGTTACCCACCATTGCGACCCCAGCATCAATCGGGATTATGTCGTCTTGCTTGACCCGCCGTTACAAAATGACACTAACACCAGCATGGACAACGCAGAAGCTGCGATTGACCACGCACACAACCAAAACAAAGCTGCGAACGCTGTAAACAAAACGGCGAATATTGATTCCAGCACAACGTCAGCAAGTTACGCTGCAAAAGAAAATATAAGCAAAAAGAAAAAAGCCCATACAACTGCCTCTGCTTCCAGCCTGGATAAAAAATTAACGGCGATATACACGGGACAGCCCCTGACGGCAGCCAAGCCTGACAACCAACATGGTGCGCCGATAAACTCCAGACCATACCTCAGTATCTCTGGCGGACACTCTCAATCAGGAGAAGACTTAACACTGCCGCAACTGACCTTAAAGCTCGAAACCCGGTTGGATTTATCGCGTGGAGAGAACACCCTGCCGCCAAGTACAACTGATGTGATGGACGAAATAACAGCGATGGACAATCGTCTGGCGCTTTTAAAAACACAGATTATCAGCCTGCAAGACAAAAATGAAAAACTCAAAATCGATGCCGCCAACGCTGAAAAAAAACAGGAAGACGCTATAAGAACGCTGCGTATCACTGCAGGTTTAATGGCACTGTTAGCCTTTCTGGCATCCGCTGCATGGCTGCGTCGCAAGCTGATTCATGTACGCCAGGCAGCAACCGAATTCAACTGGCTGGATAACAGCCAGTTAACCGATGTGAGCGATAACGTTGCGAATACAGCCATCACCACTACCGGCAAGCTTGCTAACGATACAAAAAATTCCAGTTTTAATGACGCATTTTATGAAAACTCAACCTATGACATATCCTCAGGTTTTAGTACGCAACCTGCAAACGCTACGTTAGCGGCTTCCATCAATAGCAATGCCAATGAAGACATTCTGGAAAGTGTTGATGTGCTGATTGAATACGGGCGCTCCGGCCTGGCTATTCACCTTCTGCAAGACTATCTTGCCGACCACCCTTCGGAATCGCCTAAAGTCTGGCTGAAACTGCTCTCCCTGACTGCCGCACATGGCACTGAAGCCGACTACGCGCAAGCCGTTGCGGACTGCAATCACTACTATCGCATCAACATGCCTGGCTTTGCAGATGCAAAAAGAGTCGGCACGGCTACTATAGAAGACTTTCCATACATTACCAAAGAGCTCGAAGTTGCATGGGGCTCCGCTGCTGCGGTAGAGCTGCTCGATGACCTGATCTATAACAGCGAATCGCAGCCGGAAGAAGGCTTTGAGCCCGAGATATTTGAACAGCTGTTTATGTTAAAACAAATTGCTGAAAATCTTGACGCCAATACTGGCAGTCAATACCTGAAAGCTGAACGGGCGCCGATCAATACGAATGATAGCAACGCCAAGTCCGGCAACACAGAAAATTCTGAAACGCTATTGCACACGACTGCCGGCTTTTCAACCGAACCCATGATGAAAGTTTACGAAACCTCTGCTGATGATCCGTCAGCAAACTGGTATGACGTGCTACCGCAGTCTCCATCGTTACCGGAGACTTTCCCGACATTGAATTTTGATGATGAAACCTCTCAGCATAGCCCTGCGGAAATGTTACCCGACAATACAATATCCGAGGCTGCTGCGCAGCCCAATCCTGATGAGACGAATATGTTGCAGGAAAGCAGGCTGACTTTAGAAGCGCCCGAGATTGATTTTTCACAGCATATCAAAGAAGCCGCCGATATACAGGAAAACACAATACCCGTAACAAACGAAAAACAGCAGAAAAGAATTGCAAAAGACTCCAATCTGATTGACTGGGCTTTAACCGATGAAACCTAAGCTATCAGAATAAGGCTACCAGGTATTATTGCGCCAGATAATTGAGCGCCACGCCGCCAAATATAAACAAGCCCAACCAGTTGTTGCCTAAAAAGGCTTTAAAACAATTGGTTCTGTCACGGCCTCTTATCAGAAAATAATGATAAACCGCAACGCAGGATGCCGCTAAAAGCCCTGCATAATAATAAACGCCCATTTCAAGATAGGCTCCGGCAACAGCCAGCAACAGTAGCGTAGCCACATAGCATATCATCACTGCAACTATGTCATAACGCCCGAAAGTGATGGCAGAAGACCTGATGCCGATTTTCAAATCATCTTCACGGTCCACCATTGCATACTCGGTATCGTAAGCAACCGCCCAGAACACGTTTGCCAATAACAGCAGCCAGGCAACCGCCGGCACATCATTATTAAGCGCAGCAAAAGCCATTGGAATGCCAAAGCCGAATGCAATGCCCAGATAGGCCTGTGGCATTGCAAAAAAACGCTTGGTGAGCGGATAGGTGATTGCAAGGAATAACGCCATAACTGACAGCTTGACTGTAAGCGGATTCAGCAAATTCACCAGGCCAAATGCCACCAGACTAAGCACGGCAGCTAATAGATAAGCCTCTTTTTTACTTGCCTCTTTATTAGGCAGCGGGCGGTACTGTGTACGCGCAACGTAACCATCAAATTTATAATCGGCAATATCGTTCATGACACAGCCGGCGCTGCGCATAAGCACCGTGCCTAAAATAAACAGCCATACGACAAACCAATCTGGCCGGCCATTTCCGGCAATCAGCAACGCCCAAAGCGTTGGCCACAGCAGCAGCATAATGCCGATAGGCTTGTCCAGCCGTGTTAGACGGGTGTAGACATCAATTTTTTTTCTAACTGTGATGAATCGCATTTAAAGTTAACAATCAGCCGCGTCAGGGCTTCACTCAAGGTTCGGAAAGAAAGTTTGGTGCTCGGGAACAAAGGCTGGGTAAAAAGACCTCGGTAACCATAATACTAGCGCAGTTCAAACTGAATATAGAGCGGCGCGCCCATAAATATTCCGGCCTGCCAGCCGCAAAGTGCTTAGCTGCCTGATACAAGGCATGATTCGCCGTCAGTTTTTTATAACTCAAAGGTGTGCGTTTTACCTTTGGGTTTGCAAACAATACCGCGCCTAGCGGTTTATTGCCTAGTCGGCCCAGGCTTCGCCATTCACCCTGCAAGCTTCTGCGCGGCAAAACACTATGTGCAAAGACGACAGGCCTGCCATTGCCATACAAAAGCACTTCACGAATCTGCGCAGTATCATTGACAGCCATCTGCAGCAAGGCCGCTTCTTCAAAAACAGGCTTCCGGTCAATGGCGCTGAGTGGCTTCACATAAAAATCAGGGTATCTTTTCTGAAGCCTCGCGGTTAATGAGCCTTTTTCTATGAGCCAGCGATGATATTGATGGCTTGCAAATGGCTGATTTAGCCAGCGCTGCCTGCTATGAGAGAATATTTGATTGATTTTCACAATTTGAATTATCGCATAGCATCGCCTGGCGTACATGCATACAGATGTTCTGTTTTAGCGCCGGGCTCAAATAAGCATCCAGCTAGACCTTGACCAGATCACCCGCACTGCTCATCCATCGATCAAGATGATGATCAACCGCATCAGGATAATGATGCAATAAATAATCAGCCACACCCTTAGCCGCTTGCAGCAGATCCGCATCACGCTCAAGGTCGGCGATTTTCAGCATGGGGACGCCGCTCTGGCGTACACCCAGCAATTCTCCGGGGCCGCGTATATGCAAATCAGCCTGCGCAATCGCAAAACCATCATTACTTTCATAAATCACTTTAAGCCTTGCGCGCGCAGTCTCTGAAAGCTTGTACTGATACAGCAGGATACACGTGCTTTTTGCCGCGCCCCGGCCTACGCGTCCGCGTAGCTGATGCAACTGCGACAACCCCATGCGCTCTGCGTGCTCAATCACCATCAGGCTGGCATTCGGCACATCGACACCAACCTCAATCATTTCCCTAGAAAATTAAAATAATCACTAATATAAAATATTTAAATAAATACATGTTTTTAAAGACTAATGTATCTGTTAGTGATGAATTTAAATAATTGATATATGTCACTTGAACTTAAGACCAACAAAACCTTTACTAAACTTTCAATCCAAAGAAATTTCCTAAAGTTATTCAAAGAAACTAAATTAACTTCTTAAATTGAGTGAGCATTCTTGTCCAAAGGCGCCACTCAAAATTGCATTGGATATGCCATCTATTCTGACTTAAATCAGCCATATCAAAATTCTCTGAAAAGAAATATTTCTGCCAAAAAATGATTTCAATTCGACAGCAAAATCCCCATAGCGGACGTTCAAGAAAATTATGTTGCTCACCAAAATCCTGAAGGAAGTGTGGCCGCCTTTTATGCCAGTTTCAAAGCAGTAACCGCAACCTCACCAATGCAATATCTGAAAACTACGCGGCTGTGCAAAGCCAGAATGCTCATGTTTCATGACGGAGCGAGTAGCACATGCTTCTACTAAAGTTCGCTATGAGAGTCCTTCGCAATTCATACGTGAATTTAAAAGACTGTTTGGAGAACACCAATAGAAGATGTCGCCGATAGATGTCTATTAAGCTGTGGGGAGTCTATAAACTAAAAATAGGCATACCTAATGCAATTCATTACTTAAGCTGCCGTATTCTGTTCTAGCTTTCTCTAACTGATGAAAATTCAGATTAAAGTCAGCTTCTCTTATCAAGTGATTCAATATTGATAAGTCTTGCGCATGTAGTCTGATGCTGAATGCACCTATTTCCAGCTCGACTACATTACATTCTTCACAAAACTCAATTCGACCGGAAGCATTCTTTGATAATAGCTTTCTATTATGTTCGTTCTTTGACTTCATTTAAGAATCCCCATGTTTTAGCTTACTGGACTAAGTTGTTACTTATTTAAAAAATTTAATCGTCGGCTTATATGCTTGAGACAATGCGACTATAAGGGTTAAACTCTGTTTGCGTAATATTCAACCACCTGCTGAACATCTACAACAAATGGAACATCATCGATAGCAGGTAAATGTGCAAGCTTTGCCACATAATTCTGGTCATGCCATTCTAGCCATTCTGGTCTTGTCAAAGAAGGCTGCTTCAAGGACTCAATAACCATTGGGATATTTCTGCTACTCTGTTTGATCGTGACTTCGTCACCAACCTTCATGCGTATTGAAGCAATATTCACGGATCTACCATTCAATAATATATGACCATGATTAACTAATTGTCTTGCAGCTATTCCCGTAGGTGCAAAACCTGCTCTGAATACAACGTTATCAATACGACGCTCAAGTAGTTGAAGCAGCATTTCACCTGTTGGCTCTTTACCTTTTCTGGCATCCAATATCAACTTCCTCATCTGACGTTCTGTCACGCCGTAATTGAATCTTATTTTCTGCTTTTCAATTAACTTAACCCCATAGTCTGATCGACGCTTACGCGAAGCCTGACCCCCATGTTGGCCTGGTGGGTTAGGCCGATTCTCGATAGTTTTTCTTGAAAGCCCTGGCAAATCGATGCCGAGTGAACGCATTATTCTTAGTCTAGGACCTGTAATTCTTGACATTATTATTCCTTAATTTCCATTAAATTTTTTACTGTATCGTAGTAATTCTTGAGCTACTCAATCCGTTGTTAATTTGATATTGATTCACTACCGAATCCCATAATTGAACCAAATTCTTGGCGACTTCTGCAATTAAGCTGGATTCTGCATACTCTGGCGCTGTTAATGTATATGCCAAATCTGCTGCAAGAATGGCAAGATCTTCTGAAGGATTGATAGCAAATCTTACTGCTACACAATTCAAAGAAGCCATGACGGACGATGCAGTTGGTAAGTCTGGATCAAATAATGCGCTCGCGTTATTTAAAGATTTTGCGTTCAAATTGTTTAAATCAATATGCATAACTTAGCCTGCTTAAAGTATTAAAAGTTAATCAACTTATGTAAATGATAATTATTCTCATTTGAGTAGTCAACAACTTTTTCCTGCATTGTTAGCTTGGGCTACTAATGATGCTATGTACGTCCGTAATATCTTCTATATGGCTGGCATCAATATTTGAAGCGCTATCGATGGTTTTTTACCAAACAAATAAATATTGACGATGATAATGAGAATAGTTATCATTTGCATATCAAACGGCTGCTCCCAAACATGTCCATTCGTTTGATAGACGCACAGTACGTGGGTCGAATAGTAAAAGTTAGCTTAAATCTCCTTTAACTAACGCTTGGGCCGCGTGGTGAACTGACCTATTAGTCGGCTATTTTTTTATGAATTGAGCCTTAACTTTAATTCGCGTGTAAATCACCTGAAGTTAACTAGCCGTGTGTATTTGAGGATCGTATTTTGAATAAACCCAAAAAAATATTATTAGCATTGTCTGTCTTTAGTCATATTGCATATGCAGATGAGGCCATTACTTTAGATGAGGTTGAAGTATCAACGAGCAACCGCAATAGCTTTAACTCAAAGACAGTCCAGGTTGGTACTTTTAGAGATATGGATCCATTAGATGTTCCTCTGACGGTGAATTCAGTCACGCGTGAAGTACTTGATGCTCAGGCGACTAATAACTTATTTGGCGCTCTTAGAAACACTGCAGGTGTAACGCGCTCTCAGCTAAATGGATCTACATACGACAATATTGCAATCAGAGGAATATTGGTTGAAAACCGTGGAAATTACCGACTAAACGGTTCATTGCCAATTATCAACCTTATAGACACACCACTAGAGAATAAAGAACGTGTAGAAGTATTAAAAGGTGCCTCTTCACTTTATTACGGTTTGGTTCCCCCTTCAGGCATTGTGAACTTGGTCACAAAACGTGCTGGTAGCAAAGAAAATAAAAGCCTAACGCTATCGACTAATGAATTTGGCGGCCGTAGTGCGCATATCGACTATGGCAAGCGCTTTGGTACAGCAGAAGAATTTGGCGCACGTATTAATTTAGTGACAGGTACTGAAGATATTGGCGTTGATAATTATGAGGGTAGTCGAGGTTTAGCCTCAGCCGCTCTTGATTGGCGTTTTAATGATAAATTGTCATTTAAGTTAGATTTGGAAAATTATCGCAAAGATGTTTCCGAGCAAGCTGCTATTGCATTACCTGCGGCCGTAAATGGCAAAATTACGTTGCCGCCAGTTCCTAGCTCAACTCAAAACTTAGCTGGCAAATGGCAACGATATGATGCCGAGGCTACAAATATTCTTTTCAGAACAGACTACGCATTAAGTGATAACTGGAATTTATTGTTTGAAGCTGGCCGAGCTAAAACTGAAAGAGACCGCAATTTTTCACAATTCCAGAATTACAACATAGCAACCGGCGAAGGCCAATTGCAGGTATTTTTTACACGTAATCAAGAGTTCACAAATACCAACTACCGCACAGAATTATTTGGCCTGGTTGAAACTGGATCTGTCAAACATCAAGTGACTTTTGGCTACACTAGCAATAAGCGCGAAGGCGTTACTCCCGGCTTTGTAAGGCCGGCTGCCGTTTCTCAAAACTACTACAACCCAAGAGATATCCTAGAAATGGGCGCTGTATCTAGTAACACCCTATCTGACCAAACAATTAATGACCGCGGCTGGTACGTGTTTGACCAAATGGCGCTTACCGATAAATGGAATTTAATGCTGGGTGCGCGTCAAAGCCGCTACGAAACAAATTCAAAAAGTATTACTGCGACTAGCGCTACTACCACGCGTTTTAATGCGGAAGAGATAACACCATCTGTAGCGTTGATGTATAAACTGCAACCAAATATATCGTTGTACGCCAGCTATATAGAAGGTTTTGAAGATAGTGGACAAGCCCCAGCGAATAGAACAAATGCTGGTGAGTTACTCAATCCTGCAAAATCCAAGCAAAAGGAAATAGGTTTAAAAACCCAAGTGTTTAATAACTTCTTATTACAGTTGGCTTATTTTGACATTGAGCGCGCTGCTGCCTTTACGGATCCGGCGACAAATATTTTTAGAGTTAACGGAGATGGTAATTATCGCGGTCTTGAATTTGCCGCGACGGGTGAAGTGTCGGATAACCTATCAATTGCAGCATCTGCAATGCTGATGGATGCAAAATTAGAAACACCAGATACCGCAACTGACGGCAACACCCCGGAAAACACACCGGAAAAAACCTTAAGTCTATTTGGTGAATATCGCATTAAGCAGATACCAGGGTTGTTCTTAAGTGCTGGCTTGTTCTATGGGGGTAAACAGCAAGTAAATGCGCTTAATCAGGCAAGTATTGATAGCTATACGATTGGTTCATTGGGTGCTAGATACCAAACGTTCTTGGGCAAACAGAAAACTACATTTCAGGTGGTTGTTGATAACGTAGCGGACAAAGAATATTGGAACACTGCAGGTAATGGTTTTCTTGGCGTTGGAAGGCCACGTACCGTGCAGGCTAATGTGCGATTTGATTTTTAGTAATTTTTATCATCGATAAAACAGTATGATTAAAGTAATGCATAGGTGGCTGGGTCTGACAATTGGTCTAGTTCTAGTCATTGCTTCACTTTCTGGCTCATGGCTAATTTACAATCGTGAGTGGCGTGAGCCAGAGTTCTTATTGCAAGTGAATACGCAAACCATCGCGCTGGAGCAACTTTACAACACAGCTCTAGGCGAATTGGAAACAACAGGTGGCGTAGTAGTCAGATTTCCACAAAAACCGGAATTGCCTTACCAGTTCTGGTCAATGGATGATAGACATGAACGTGTGTTTATAGACCAATACACTGGCGTAGTGCTTGCCAAATATGCGCCTGATTATTGGCCATATGGCTGGGTGTTTGAGTTGCATACCGAGTTTTTAGCTGGCCATTGGGGCGAAACCGCACTTGGCATCTTTGGTTTCTTTGCGCTGCTTATTGCCTTCACTGGCATCATCTTATGGCTACCAAAGCGTGGGCAGAAATTTAACAAGCATTTAAAATTAAGGCTAAACAAAAATAGATATATACGTCATTTTGACCTGCACCGGCACATTGGTATATTCACTGCCCCGGTCTTTATCCTGATTTTTATTACAGGCATCACATTGGTATTCAATAAAGAGTTTAGCCAACTGGCTAACTGGCTCACGAGCAGTCAAGTTGCAGAACCACCAAAGCAATTAGTAAGTAAAAATTCAGAACGTGCCAATCTTGACTCAATTTTAGTAACGGCTAATAGCGTCATGCCTGATGGCAGAGTTGGCATTATGATAGTCCCATTTGATAACAAGCCAATTGTAGTCAGAAAGCAAATGCAAGATGATCCACATCCAAACGGATTGAACTTTATTCATGTTGATGCTGCTACCGGCAAACTCCTGCAAGCAGTACCAGTGTCACAAGCTGATATAGCGCGTAAGTTATTCAACTGGATTTACCCGCTGCATACCGGGCAAGTGTTTAGTAGCTGGTATCACTGGTTGTTGTTCATATTAGGCTTCGTACCAACAGTTTTGCTTTTTACTGCCAGCACGACGTTTGTCCTGCGTAAGTTTAAAATAGTAGTACACAGAAACTCTTAAAACATTAACTGAATCGCCATCTGTTTATTAGAAATTTTTAAGCCGCAGTGGTTTGAGTTTGATTAGTTTTTTATGACTGCTTTGTCCGCATTTCTGCTGCATCTGCAAAGCAGACGATCAACTTTAAGTAGTCACAGATAAATCTAAAACAACATTAACTGATCAAAACACACAAGGTATTAATTAAAGAATTTCATTGCCTCAAACGTAATGCATTGGTAATCACCGAAACTGAACTCAAGCTCATGGCAAGGGCCGCAATCATGGGTGATAGTAACCACCCAGTAAATGGATAAAGTAAACCAGCCGCAAGAGGCACACCCAGTGAATTGTAAACGAAGGCAAAAGCAAGGTTTTGCTTCATATTAATGATGGTCTGCTCTGAAATTGCTCTCGCTTGAGCGATGCCTCGCAAGTCACCTTTTACAAGAGTGACTTGTGCACTATTCATGGCAACATCTGTACCTGTTCCCATCGCAACCCCCACATTCGCCTTTGCCAAAGCAGGGGCGTCGTTAATGCCATCGCCTGCCATAGCAACAATCCGGCCTTCGCGTTGGAGTTTATCTACCAGCGCCAATTTATCAGCAGGCCTGACCTCACCATACACTTCATCAATACCAAGTTTGTTAGCTACGGATTTAGCTGTTGCAAGACCATCACCAGTCGCCATAATCACACGGATATTAAAGTCTTTAAGTGTGCTCAAAGCTTCTAATGAACTTGTTTTTATCGGATCAGAAACGGCCAGCAATCCGGCCATTTCTCCATCTACCGACAAAATCATTACGCTGGCACCTTCAGCTCTTAATGCTTCTGCCTGCGGCTGCAAATCTTCTACAGATACTCCAATCTGCTGCATCAGCGCCATATTACCTAAGGCAAGTGTTTTACCGGCTACGGTACCTTTAACACCGATACCGGAAATGGAATCAAACCCCTCAACTTTATCCAATGAAATACCCTGCTCACGTGCAGCTTGCACGATTGCATCTGCCAGAGGGTGCTCGCTTCCCTGATCTAAACTGGCTGCAAGATGAAGCACTTCATCTTCGGTGTACCCTTTATTAGCAACTGTCCTGTCAAATCGTGGCTTACCTTCTGTCAGAGTTCCGGTCTTATCGACAATAATGGTGTCAATTTTTCGGAAGTTTTCAATGGCCGCAGCATCCCGGAATAGCACGCCCTGCGAAGCAGCTTTACCTGTGGCAACCATAATTGACATTGGAGTTGCCAGACCCAGTGCACATGGGCAGGCAATAATAAGAACAGCAACAGCATTAATGAGGCCATAAACCCAGCTAGGATCGGGGCCAAACATTCCCCAGGCAAAAAATGTCAGGAGAGCGATGATAACAACTGAGACAACAAAGTAACCGGCCACATGATCAGCCATGCGTTGCATGGGAGCCCTGGAACGCTGCGCCTGCATCACCATTTGCACAATGCTGGAGAGAACCGTTTGCGCACCTACTTTCTCTGCTCGTAATACTAATGCGCCATTTGTGTTTAACGTTGCGCCAATCAGCTTATCGCCAACGCGTTTTGTCACAGGAACAGGTTCGCCAGTAAGCATGGACTCATCGACTGCACTTCCTCCTTCGATCACGACGCCATCGACTGGCACTTTCTCACCCGGGCGAACGCGAAGCGTGTCACCGACATGAACGTGCGTTAAAGGTACGTCCTCTTCAATGCCGTCGGCATTAATCCTGCGGGCTGTTTTAGGCGCCAATCCCAGTAATGATTTAATTGCAGCAGATGTCTGCGAGCGTGCTTTAAGCTCAAGTACCTGGCCGAGCAAGGTCAGGGAAATGATAACTGCAGCGGCCTCAAAGTAAACTGCCACACGCCCCATGGACATAAATGATTCCGGAAAGACATCAGGGGCTACTGTAGCAACAACGCTATAAACAAACGCGGCGGCTGTACCCAGACCAATTAAAGTCCACATGTTAGGCTTGCGATTAATGACTGACTGGACACCCCTCTCGAAAAAAGGCCAGCCTGCCCATAACACAATGGGCAACGAAAGAATGAGCTCAACCCAGCTTTGTGTTGCCATTTCAAACCACTGTAGGCGATGACCTAACATAGCAAGCACTGTAACGATGATAGTTAACGGTAACGTCCAAATAAAACGCCGTTTGAAATCCATCAATTCAGGACTTTCACCTTCTTCAAGGCTTGGCATTTCCGGCTCCAGAGTCATGCCACACTTTGGACAAACCCCTGGGCGATCCTGTCGTACTTCGGGATGCATCGGGCAGGTATAAACTATGCCCGTTGCATTGATTTCAGATGTTACAGGCTTAACATCAGCAGGATTGGTGTGATGATATTGAGCAGGATTGTCTGCAAACTTTCCTTTGCAACCTGCACTGCAGAAATAAAACATCATCCCTGCATGTTTTAACGAATGTTTTGACTGCTCAGTAACATTCATTCCACATACAGGATCTTTAAGCTGCCCAGACTTGTTGTGATTCATATTCACGGTCTTTACTCCTTTGCTTATTCAATAAAATGCAGATGAAGCAATATTACTTGGCCTCAGATTCCGGTTTAACCTAAGCTTTCAAGCCATAACCGGCATTTATCACAGCTAACCTAAGCTGTTCTGGTGCAGTGACATTCTCGTCATATTGAATCTGTGTATCACCCGTTGACAAATTGACCTGCACATCATCAACACCATTAATGGATTTTAGCGCTCGCGTTAAGCTATTTACACAACCACCACATGTCATGCCAGTTACTTTCAGAAGTTCTGTTTTCATCATAATTCTCCTTAAATTAGTGTGTATGGTCATGCCGGGAATGCTCATCAACTTTATCACCTGGAGCTGTATCTGCATGAGAATGATCATCGTTGCTTGCTGTATTTTCATGGTTGTGACCATGTCCAACGCCATCTTGCGGCATTGGCAGTGACATGACTCCCAATCCATGTCGATACACCAGCTCTCCACCATGCCATGCCGTGATACTGACCATGCTCCATGCAGCAATTACCGCAACTGCAAACCACCAGGCAGGGTGTGAATCTATCTTGTTACGCATTGCATCCCAAATGGCCAAGATGATTAAAACGAACGATGTTACAAGCGCCCAGTTGCGGTGGACTAACATGGCTGCGTGGCTGGCATCGTCATGGGGCACACTGTTATAAGCCTGCCAACCAAAAAATACGGCTGGCAATACTGATAATGCGCTTAACCATAAAAGTGTATGGGCAAGGACGGCCAGGGTTCTGGAAAAATCCTTGCCGCGCATTGCAACTGCAGCAACATGGAAAACAGCTGATACCGTTACAAGTGCAATTGGAAAATGCACCGCTAACGGATGCAGGTTAGGAATGATTTCAGGCATTTAGCGCCCCTCTCTTTGAAGTGATATTTGTTTTACAAGTGCATAAATCGCCGGGATCACGATTAGCGTCAATACGGTTGAAGAAACCATACCGCCAACCATAGGTGCAGCGATGCGACGCATCACTTCAGAGCCGGTGCCGCTGCCCCACATGATGGGTAACAACCCTGCCATGATAGCGACCACAGTCATCATTTTTGGCCGCACACGCTCAACCGCACCTTCCATCACTGCTTCGTAAATATCAGCTACCGTGAAAGTTTTGCCTTCAGATTCACGCTTTGCTTTGAGCTCTTTGTAAGCATGATCCAGATAAATCAGCATAATCACTCCGGTCTCCGCAGCTACGCCGGCTAAAGCAATGAATCCGACAGCAACAGCAACGCTCATGTTGTAGCCTAGCCAATACATCAGCCAAACCCCGCCAACCAGTGAAAACGGAACTGACAGCATGACAATAAATGTTTCAGTCAGGCGCTTGAAGTTTAGATACAGCAACACGAAGATAATGAGCAATGTCAGCGGAATGACTATCTTCATCTTGGCTTTGGCACGTTCCATATATTCAAACTGGCCGCTCCATGTGGCGTAATATCCAGGCTGAAATTTAACCTGCTCACGGACTGCCTTCTGCGCATCGGCCACATAACTGCCGATGTCTCTATCTCGAATATCAACAAAAATGTAAGCTGATAGCAATGCATTCTCGGTACGGATGCCTGGTGGCCCTTTTTCTAAGGAAATATGCGCCAATTGGCCCAGGGGAATCAGCGCTCCGTTCATGGTAGGTACCATTACCTGACGCGCGATAGCATCCGGGTCGGAACGCAGTTCTCGCGGATAACGCGTGATTACCCCAAAGCGCTCCCGTCCTTCAACCGTCGTAGTAACGACCTCACCACCGAGAGCGCTGCTTATCACATCCTGTACGTCACCTACGGCTAAACCATAGCGAGCCAGCGCCATGCGATCGGGTTCGATATTCAGGTAATAGCCGCCGGTAATACGCTCTGCATAAGCACTAGTTGTCCCCGGGATGTTTTTAACCACAGACTCTATAGATTTGGCGAGTTTTTCCATTTCAACCAGATCCCTGCCGAATACCTTGATGCCTATTGGGGTGCGGATGCCGGTTGATAGCATGTCGATACGTGCCTTAATCGGCATTGTCCACGCATTGCTTACCCCGGGTAATTGCACGGCTTTATCCAGTTCAGAAATAATCTTGTCTATCGTCATGCCTGGGCGCCATTCACTCTCCGGTTTAAGATTAATGACTGTCTCAAACATTTCCATAGGCGCCGGGTCAGTAGCAGTATTGGCTCTACCTGCTTTGCCAAAAACCGAAGCCACTTCCGGAAAACTTTTAATGATTTTGTTCTGGGTCTGCATAATCTCTGCCGCCTTGGTCACAGACAGCCCGGGCAAAGTGGCTGGCATGTAGAGCAAAGTACCTTCGTTCAAGGTTGGCATGAACTCGCTACCGAGTTTAGTCAGAGGATAGGCGGAGATACCAAGAGCAAGCAGTGCCAGCAGAATAGTTGTTTTCTTCCAGCGCATAACCGCGGCAATGACTGGTCGATAAACCCAGATCAGGAAACGGTTAACCGGATTTTTTCCTTCCGGCATGATGTTGCCTCGTATAAACAGCAGCATCAGCACCGGCACCAGCGTTACCGAAAGCAATGCAGCGCCAGCCATAGAGAATGTCTTGGTGAATGCCAGCGGCTGAAACATGCGGCCTTCCTGTGATTCCAGCGTAAACACTGGCAGGAAGGAAACCGTAATGATCAGCAGGCTAAAAAATAACGCAGGACCTACTTCTTTACAGGCATCAATAATGAGCTGTAATCGAGGTGCATCAGGTGGCGCCCGCTCAATGTGCTTGTGCGCATTCTCTATCATCACAATTGCAGCATCTACCATGGCGCCGATGGCAATCGCGATGCCGCCCAGACTCATAATGTTGGAATTAAGCCCTAACGCATGCATGAGCGAGAATGCAATCAGCACGCCCACCGGCAGCATCACAATCGCAACCAGAGCACTCCGCACATGCATCAGGAAAAGCATGCAAACCAATGCGACAACAATGCTTTCTTCAAGCAGCGTTGACTTTAGGTTATCTATGGCGCGATGAATCAAGTCGGAACGGTCGTATATTGTCTCCACCGTGACGCCCTGCGGTAAGCCAGGGGCAAGTTCGACGAGTTTTTGCTTGATGTTGTGGATAACTTCGAGCGCATTCTGACCATAGCGCGACATGGCAATGCCGGCGACCACTTCACCCTCACCATTCAGTTCGGTGATGCCGCGCCGTTCATCCGGCACCAATTCAACCCGCGCCAAGTCACGCAGCAATACCGGCGTACCTTTATCGGCCTTGACTACCAATGTTTCCAAGTCACTGATGCCGCGCAGATATCCTTTACCACGCACCATATATTCAGTTTCCGTCATCTCGACTACGCGACCGCCGACATCGCGATTACTTTCACGAATGACCTGTGTAATGCGGGATGGAGAAACGCCATAAGCTTGCAGTTTGCGTGGATCCAGAACGACTTGATACTGTTTTACAAAGCCGCCAACACTGGCAACCTCTGCAACGCCGTGCGCCTTGGTCAGCTGATAACGTAAATACCAGTCCTGAATGGCTCTCAGTTCCTCAAGAGAGCGATTTTTAGCCAATACCACATACTGATAAACCCAGCCTACCCCAGTAGCGTCCGGCCCCAGCGTTGGAGTAACGCCACGCGGCAACCGCCCAGTCACGCTGTTCAGGTATTCCAACACGCGAGAACGTGCCCAGTAAATATCGGTATCATCTTCAAAAATGACATAAACAAAGCTGGCACCAAAGAACGAGAAGCCTCGTACAACCTTCGATTTGGGTACTGACAGCATGGATGTGGTGAGCGGATAAGTCACCTGATCCTCTACAACCTGTGGCGCCTGCCCTGGATATTCGGTATAGACAATCACTTGCACATCGGATAAATCCGGAATGGCATCCAGTGGCGTTTTAAGCAAGGAATAAACACCGGCAGCCACCATAAACAAAGTGGCTAACATGACAAAAAATACATTGCGTACTGACCAGTTAATGATTCTTTCCAGCATGTCAGTGCCCTTCGTGTCCGGTTGCAGGGTCGGGAGCAGCTTCTGTAGCTGATGGCAAACTGTTGCCATGTGCGCTATGGTCGCCAAAACTGCCAAGCGCAGCTTTGAGATTACTTTCCGCATCAATCAGGAAGTTGGCACGAACCACCACGTGCTCGCCTTCAGACAATCCTTCAGCCACCGCAACATAACCATCGCTGCGCATGCCAAGCTTAACCTCGCGTGGTTCATATAGTCCCTCAGCTAATTGAACCAGCACAACCTGACGTGTGCCACTGTCGATAACAGCCGAATCAGGGACTGCCAATACGCTGGCACCATGACCCGATATGAGTTGAATGCTGGCATACATATCCGGTTTTAGAATTCCGACGGGGTTAGCCAGCACCACTCGCACCTTAGCTGTGCGCGTTTCAGGTGTTACAGTTGGATAGATATAATCAACTTTTCCTTTAAGCTCCTTCCCTGGATATGCATTGACTGCAATATTCACGATCTGGCCAATATGGACCAATGCAATGTCTTGCTCAAAAACATCAGCTAGCAACCATATTGTCGACATGTCCGCAATCTTGAACAGCGGTTCACCTGGCATGAAACGCATGCCCTGCACAGCAGTTTTCTCCAACACCACACCGTTTGCAGGCGAGTACATGGTGAGCGTGCGAGTTGCTTTGCCATCTTTCTTCAAACGCTGTAACTGCGCATCGGATATATCCCAATTACGTAAACGCTTAAGCGCGCTTTCCGCCAGCTGACCAACGCCAGCCAACGACTCTGGGGTCCCGTTACTCAAAGACTGGCGGCCATTCCACGCAATCAGAAACTCCTCCTGCGCAGACACAAGTTCCGGACTGTAAACTTCCATCAGTGGCTGTCCGCGTTTAACTGGCTGGCCGGTCGCGTTGACGTACAGTTTTTCAATGTAGCCTTCGAATTTGGTTGTCACTGTTGAGAGACGCTGTTCATTAAATTGAAACTGCCCCACAGCGCGAACCGTATTGATCATGTTTCGCGATAGCACTTGCTCGGTTATTACGCCAAGCTTCTGCACTTTGTCGGCACTGATCTTAACTTGGTTGTTAGCGACGTCCTCATCTGCATATACCGGGGTGTAATCCATCCCCATGGAATCCTGTTTGGGAACTGGTGAGGTATCAGGCAAGCCCATAGGATTACGGTAATAGAGAATCTTTCGTTCAACAGGTGCAGAAATGGCGGCTGGCGTTTCGACTGTCAAATGGCTAGCCTGCTTCAGTCCCCACCAGTAGCCGCCGCCAGCAGCGGCTGCAATGCCGGCTAGAGTTACTAATAGCCATATCCCGGAACGCTTCATAAATCTTCCCCAATCATTCTTTCAATTTCAGCAAGGCGGACTTCCTGTTCAACCCGCATCTTTATCTGGCCTTGCCGGGCAAGCCGGATTGCTCGTTGTGCATCCAGCAGCGTAGCAAAGTCCACTTTACCGTTTTCGTAACCTGCCAATGCCGAGCGGAAGGTCAATTCTGCTTGCGGGAGTAATGTGTAAGTAATCAGCCGACCTTGTTTTTCCGCGGCCTCGAAAGCGACCAGGTTTTCCTGTAACTCACCTATCACCTGATTCTCTACCCCGTTACGGCGTTCTTTGGCTGCATCCAGCATAGCGGTTGCTTCACTCTCCTGAGAGCGGCGGGTATCGAAGCGAATGGGAATATTCACTTCAACCATTGCCTCCCAGCTACTGATATTGCCGCCACGCTGGGTAGGCGCAATGCCAAGCGTCAGGTCCGGATAGCGATTCTTTTCTATCAATCGCTTGTTGGCGTCAGCGGCCGATATTTGTGCTGTTTGCGTAGTCAGCAGTGGGTTGTTTCGCACCACCTTTTCATGCAGCATAGCTCTATCCAGCTTTTCCACCGGCAGGCGGCGCAACTCAGGCGATGTTGAAACAGGTGCATCCTGTGTGCGACCCAGTATCGCGTTAAGGCGAGCTTTAGCCTGTTGCTGTTCGGTTTCAAGACCAATAATCTCGGACTGTAAAGTGGTTTTTTCAACCTGGGCACGGATCGCGTCTTGCTGCGGAACTAATCCACTGGCATAGCGCACGCGAGTGACAGATTCAAGATCACCCAGCAAGGTTAAGATATCCTCGTTAAGCTTCTTCAGGCCAACACTCTGGTAATACTGGGCATAAGCGTTCTTGATACGGGCATGGGCTTCAGCAACACTGATTAGTCTGCGACCTTTAAACTGCTCAAGCTGTGCAGTAGCCACTTCCCTGCGTAGGTCACGCTTGCCCCAAAGCGGAATGCTCTGCATTAAAGTGTATTTAGTACCATTTCCTTTGCCAGGGAACGGGTTAAAGCCATCTGGCGCATCTCGGCCTGCAAAATCCATGAACTCGACGCGCAGCAAAGGATCCGGCAGCGCTCCTGCCGGGGCAATTCGCTCGCTCGCTGCATCTGTCTCGTAGCGCATTGCTGCAAGCTCAGGGTTGTTTGCATCTGCCCAGTTCAGTAATTCCTGTACATTGGCACCGATCGGGTTGTTGGAAGAGATTTCTTCAGCCAAGGAAACTCCTGACAACATCAGTGCTGTCAACATCAGTACGATCTTTGTTTTTGAATGATTTGTATTCATTGTCTTACCTGTGTTCATCTGTATGGCCAGCACGTTGCGATACGGCTAGCCCAGATGCCTTATTTAAGCGGTTTTATTTTTGTAATCAGTGGACCGCCGCTATCAGTTTTAACAAACTCGAATTCAACCTGATCGCCAGTTTTTACTGTTTCCAGCAGGGCCTTGTCTGCAACATTAAAAAACATGGTCATTCCAGGCCATTTAAGTTCTGGAACAGGTTCATGCTTCAATTTAACCTTGCTTAAAGCACTATCCACGGCAACTACTTCACCTTTTGCAGAATAACTCTTTTGATTCTCTGCAGCCGGATGGTGAGCATCGTTGGCATAGACCGGCATAACCGCGATACTCAATATGGTTAGGAACATACCAATTAATAACTTTTTCATTTCTTTTATCCTTTAATGTTGGGTCAAGCACGGGCGGGACGTTCCCGCCCGATTCACCAATTAATGTTTGTGCGCGTCGTCACTTGCTTTGGGCATACAGTCCATTTCGGCTGATCCTTTAGACATGCCATCCATGCCCATCATCATGTGGTGCTCTTTCATCATCTGGCTCATCATTTCATCCATGAGCTTCTGGTGCTCGCTAATCCATTCTTCATGTTCCTGCATGGTCATGCCTGACTTGGGTTTCATTGCCTGCATTTTCCCCATATTGTCATGCATCATTTTCATATGCTCGCCCATTAGCTTGTTACGCTCAGCACCTTTGGCCGCCTCCGCTTCCTTAAGCTTCTGCTTGGCTTTCATGACTTGCTGGGTCATTTGTCTTTGAAATTCATCCTGCGCTGCCATCGCGGATACGGATAGAAAACTGACACCACAAATAACTACTGTGGCAATCATTTTGTGAATTGATAGATTCTTCATGATAAACACTCCTGGTAGAGATAAATTCACTGCAATTGCAAAGCGGAAATACCGATGCCATGAGTCAGGAATTTTCCTAATAATACGGATAAGCATTGATATACCTCGCACTACAGTTTGTAGAGGTGGTCTGATGTCGTTGGATTAAATGTATGAGCGTAAAAAACCACACGCTAAACCCTGAACGGCTATAAAACCACCGTTGAGAATACGTACCGAGAGATTAGAGGTGAGTTAGCTGCTATCAAAAATCAGATGATATATCTGAGCTCAATAGCCGTTTAAAACAGAACTACCTTCGGCATTATGCGAAGGTTTGTTTGGGGGGATGGAACAATGATGGTGGAACTGTATCTGGAACTTCATTTACTTCAGCGGAATACATAAGTAATGCGCCACTAAATTCCAAAGGAACATTAAATGGAATAATTGCCTGAGCCACGCTTAAATGGCAGGGCAGGCATTTTTCACAAGTTATGCTCTTGGTAGGCTTTGCATTGTCGTGGTGATCACAGTGAGTCATATCATCCACATTGCTCATGTCAGCGCCAGTCGTCATTTGATGCTGGTCATGCATCTGGCAATTAGGCATGGACACCGTTGCCATGCCCTCTAAGGGAAGGCATATCAGCATAATTAATAACGTCACTAACTTAATTATTTTGGTATCCACACAGCAAGGTTACACTTAAACAAAAACCATTTCAATTGTTTCGGTGTTGATTGATATGTAAATTATGTAGATTTATTTTGTATACATGCTTTTGCTTGATTTACACCTGTTAATCATCAAATTTCGATGTACGGTTTGTCCGCATTTCTGCTGCATCCCCATAGCAGACAGACAACCTTAAGTAATCGTTGACATATCTCGGAATTGGAACAAGAAGGACTTAACGTTTTACATGAACGGCGGACTGCGACTTGTCGACAGATGTCCGCTGATGTGTAAGGGTTATCCCAAGATAGCGAACCGTGTTATCAAGCTTGGTATGTCCTAATAGTAGCTGAATTGCGCGTAAATTCTTTAGTACGTTTGTAAATCAAAGAGGCCTTTGTTCTTTGCATAGTATTGTCTGAATCTTACTTAAATAAACAGTCGACCTGACTTTTATCAAATCTTACACCATTGACATGGTAATTAAGATAGTTGAAATTAGCGAGGTTAGGATCAATCCAACCATTACCAATCTAGACCCTCGCATTTTGGTCCACAGCAAGACGCCTGTGATTGATAGCATCATCATTGCACCGGCAATACTGTCAGCCAACAGTACCCAGCCAATGCTTGCATTTATACCCATATGCATACGCGTAATAAATCCCCATGTGTTGGTATCTTCACGCCTAACTGTTGCATACTTATTTCCGGCAATGTACTCAGCTTGAATTTTCGCTTGTGGTAATTGGAATACGATTTGGAAGGATTTCGGCAATTCCAGTTCTTTATCCAAGAACTTTACGTTACGTTCTTTTGGGTTTCCTTGTGTTTTTGATTCAGCTAGCCGCTTGTCTTTTACTGGATCATATCTAATATCCAAGGTATCTTTAATCAATGCAGTAAACTCTTTGATATCAGCTGGGTAAGGCTGCTTAACTTCAAGTTGTATCTCCGACACCTCTTGTTTTACCACTGGAATTTTAAGAACAGCGCGGTGATTTAATATAAAACCACTGATGCCAAATAGCAATCCAAGTAATGCACCCCACAAACCCAACCAGCCATGAATCTTGCGTAGCAGACGTATAAAATTCCCACGTTTAATGTTGTTTTTAGTAACTTCTGATTGCATAAATTTTCCAAAAAATAAAAATGCCTACAGGGATAGGTCCTATAGGCTTGGATTCTTGGAGGTGAACCACTGGCTCGCTATTACTAAGATAGCTAACAATTAAATGTTTAATTATCCTTTTGCTGGCTGAGTTCACCAAAAACGTAGAATCTGAAAGCGCTTAGTTAGAGTTATTAAAAGCCTGGTATCAAGATCAGACTGTCTGCAACACGTTAGCCAGAAGTGATGTTTGTTACTGTTAGACAGGGGTAATATTTTTTATCAAACAGACTTCCCAGACTCAACTGCAAACTTAGATTTTTACCAAGCTTTGCAAATACTAATATTTCAGTTTGAGTGATAACAAAGCACTTCTCGGTGCGCCGAAGGTATTGTAGAGGTCGGCGCCGCCATGAGCAGAGATAAAATATTCCTTATCAAATATGTTATTGAGTGTCAGCTTCACATCGTAGTGCTTAGTCTCATAATATGCGCTGGCATCGAATCGCACGTAGCCCGGCAATTTCACTTCATTGCTGACTGAAGCGTACTGGTCGCCAACAAATACAGCGCCGCCACCTAAGCCAAAACCGTTGCCAAAACGGTGACTTAGCCAAACGTTAGCGCTATGTCTTGGTGTTAAGCTAGGGCGATTACCTTCGATAGCGAATTTCTGGGCTGTTGCCGCAGGTCCAAATACGCTGGTGACAGTTGAAGGTGAATCAGTGATTTCAGCATCCATATAGGCATAGCCTGCCGTGACATCCCAACCATCAGATAATTTACCTGCCACCGATAATTCCAGGCCATCTGTGCGCTGTTCACCTACTGGCAATAGTACGGTTGGTGCAGCGGGGTCGGCACTCTTAATATTCGTGCGTTCAAGTCTAAACAGCGAGATCATGGTTGAAAGATTGCCGTCCAGAAAATCCATTTTTGCACCAACTTCGTAATTGGTGGTTTCTTCTGGTGCAATTTCAGCGTTATTTGCTGCCAATGTAAAATTTTCCTGTGAGGGCTGGAATGATTTGGTATAAGAGCCGTACAAACTTACAAAGTCGTTTGGTTGATACACTAAACCAGCTCTCGGACTGAGCTCTTTATCAACGCGACTTAGTTTTGTATTGTTCAAAAGGTTCTTGGCTTCTTGATCAAAAATATCGTATCGTGCACCAACTAAGGCTTTCCAGTTCTGGCTGAGTGTGATCAAATCTTGCGCATAAAAACCTTTGGTTTCACTGATGCCCGACGTGTCAGCTGTTGCGGTAAAGCCTGTGCGTTGTGAGCGTGGTAACACCGGGTCATACAAATTGACATTACCGGGATTCGCAAAATTACCGTTCTGGTTATCTTTTACTTGCCTGCCGATTTCCACGCCAAATAACAATGAATGCTCTAAGCCCAAACCTTTCGCTTTAATGGTCAAATCCGTTTGATTGAAATAACCATCCTCTTGCCGTTGTACCGTGCTGTAGCGTCGAGTCACAGTATTGGTGCTTGGTAATACGCGCACTGCCACTGTGTTATTACGGTCTAGGTCATAATCATATGCGCGGAAGGCATTACGGATTTTTACATCATTGTTAAAACTATGTTCCAAGACCGCGGTACCTGCAGTCATGCGAGATTGTACATAGTCATCTTTTTCACCATTTGATGAGCCGTAATAGGTCTTTCTTTTCACATCCACTGGGCGGCCATTGATTGCGGGTACACCAAAGTCATTCAGGCGCTTGTCATCCAAATGCTCAAGTTGCAACGTTAATTTAGTAGCATCAGACAGGTTCAGGCTAAGTGAAGGGGCAATAAATTCGCGTTTTACGAAATCTTCTTCGCGGAAGCCGTTAGAGTCTTGTTTGGCACCAATGATTCGAAAAGCGGCTGCATCACCTAGTGGTTGGTTAACATCAGCTTCCACGCGGTAAAAGTCATATGAACCTACCGTGGCCGTCAAACTGCCCTCGGCTTTGCTGTGTGGTTTTTTGGTGATACGATTGATGATACCGCCTGAGGAACCACGACCATACAGTACCGCTGCCGGGCCTTTCAGTACTTCAATCTCTTCCACATTCGACAAATCACGGAAATACAAAGCATCATCACGGATGCCATCAACAAATTGATCTGAAATCGCAGAAAAACCGCGAATATTCACTTGGTCACGCTGCCCATCGCCGTTGCTGAAACCAATACCAGGCACGTTTCTCAAAGCATCCTGCAAAGATTGAGCGCCTTGATCTTGAATGAGAGCTTGAGGGATGACATTCACTGTTTGTGGGATATCACGTAATGGCGCTTCTATTTTTGCTGCTGTCTTAGTAGTTAAAGGTTGATAAGATGGCGTTACTTTGCTCGACTGCACTGTTATTTCTGGCAGCTCTGCCACACTGGATGAGTCAGCATTCGCATTCACTTTTAATTCTTCAGCTACCGCAATTTGTGCGCTACTTGCTAGCGCCATCAATACTGCCATACGGACAAGTTTTAGTTGGTAATACATGGTGTTTATCTTTCACGATGAGTTTTAAGGTTGAAGTGAATATAGTTCTAATTTCGTAAAGCGAATAAGAGTCAAATATCAGTTCAAGCCCGCTTTAATCAGTATTTTTTAATAAATATCTCAGATGGGTACTAATGTGCCTGTATCTCATTTCCGGACCAATTAATTGGCCTATTGAAGCTGCCATTAACTTAGGAAAGCTAAGTACGTCTAATAAAGATTATTTAAATTCTAAAATTCACCTTCTTTTATCATTGTAAATGATAATCGTTATCATTTACAACTGCAATTAGAGGTTCACGGTATATTTTTTAATTTCAGGTTTAAATTGTTGATTTATTAATGGGAATTATTGCCGCGTATTTTTGCATTATCATGTAGCACAATAATGTACCGGAGAATTAATAAGAGAACGCATTATCATTGCTCACGTACCAGCAGCCAAAGCAATGGGGCTTTCTGTGATATTGATGACAGATTGCGTGCAAGCCCATAGTGAACATTTCGTCAGGATAATCAGGCTTATCTAATTATCCTGACGAAATCATCGCCTGTGATGTGTTAAACCTACAGGCAGTAATTGATATCATCACGTCTCGACAAAAATGCCCAGACGCAATCTTTTCCAATTAAGCACGATGCCATGTGTAAAACGTTTCACGACAAATCCCAAAATAACGGCAGGTTTTAGCGATATTTCCATGCTCTTTTGCATGGTTTAAAACCTTCAATTTACGAGCTGAATCGCCACTATGAATTGACTCTACCGCGCTAGATACTTTTTTGCCTCAATATTGAAGGACAGCTTTGTCCGCTGTACCCCATAGCGGACGCTTGTTTTTCAGTTCACCTAGTTGGCATATTTCAGATAATTATAAGTCGCTCCTATAAAATAATTCCAAGCGGTCCTTATGACTGGAATACTAACATCGCCGAAACTTTAAGCAGGCTATCACCTGCATCCAGGTAGATTCACACTTTATAGTTTTATACCCTCACTTAATTGACGTATGCTTACAAAAATTGCAATGGAGGCGATATGAATATCCGGCATATTGGAAGTAATTTTAATGATTTTCTTGTAGAAGAAGATTTATTAGAAAGCGTGACCGTCCTAGCATTAAAACGTGTGATTGTTTGGCAGATAGAACAGGAAATGGCATTGCAGAAAATTACAAAAGCAATGATAGCTAAGAGGATGAATGTGACTCATTCTGTTATAAATGAATTATTGAACGTTAATAACACCAATCTATCCCTGACCACGTTAGTGAGTGCCGCGACTGTTCTTGGTAAATCAATCAGGATAGAGCTGGTTGATGAATGAATCGACCCGGCTGCACTAGATACTCTTTTGCCAGTACCTAAAATTGGATCAGTTTGCGCGTTTATGGCGCATTCCACCCTTCTTACTACTTAAATTTTTTCTTACTGAAAGCCATGCTTCAGCTCGGAGCAACATGGGCCATATTAAAATAGGATTAGCACGAATTATTTCATTTGCTCGTAAATATGGTTTCTGTTGTGTCTCGGTTAAGCCTTCTGGGCTATGGAGCAATGAAAGTAAGCTATCAATAATACTTTGGTCATCAATCGGCTTTTTTTGATCACGAAGCAGTTGTGCCAACTCAGGTCTTCTTATATTCATCCAATCCCAAATTCCAACTGGCGGAATCAAGGAATCAATAATAAACCCATCAACATAAAATTCATTAAGTTCCTGATTAAGTGCAGTGTGAATTGCCTCATCATAAGCTTTCTTTTGACGAGCACCTTGTTTGTAATCTGTATAAGCTGAATTAGTAGGTACGCTCCTAACCCCCTCAAGTTTTATAAAAGTATGTTTACTACCAGCCGTGTGTGTAGGGCAAATCAAACGTCCAGGTACAGGCTGTCGCCAACAATATTTGCATGCTCGCCATACATCAAACTTCCCATCATCTGAATATCTCGGATATAAATTTATATCAATATTTAAACTGCGGCACACATCTAAAAAATGATTGATTTCAATTTTTTCAGTGAAATGGTGCTCTCTGTAGGGAAGTGTAGTGAATGTAAATATAAATTTAATACTTGCCCCTACATCGGCCAATAGTCCGGTGGGCTGACCACCCCTAAAAACCATTTCAACAAAAGCAAAATAAATATCTGTCCATGTGGGTTTAGTCATCTTTGAAAGTATGTCTTGATGCTCCACTGGTAATAAAGGATGAAAATGACGCTTCATCAAACCCAGTGCAAGGCTAGGGGTAACAGCATGATGTTGCATTTCATTTTTTATTGATATTAATGCAGCTGCGACTGGCGCTGATAGTCTTAACTTTATCTTTTCATCATCAAGGTATAAAGGCATTGTAAAAACCAAATGTCCAAAAGAGCGTGCATCATTAAATTCTAACATTGCATATCATCACACACGTTATTTTTCATTAAATGGAATGATGTTCTTTGGAAAAACTAACTCTTGATGAGGTCAGTAAGATTCTGAAAATTTCAAACGTGACCGCTCGAAATAGGTTTAGTCTTGGGCTAGGGATGCCGCCTCATTCAAAATTGGCCGAAATCCATTACATGTTAAATCTGAATTCTATTTGTGGCTGACTCGCCAGTCTGAACCAATCAAAAATTCAAACCATTAAATCATCAAATATGAGTTTCTAAAAAATGTACAAAACAAAGAAAGCGGAGTTTACTGACGAGAGCATTATCAGCATCCTGCAAAATAAAGACGGTAGCATTACTTACTCTGCAAATCTTAGTGAACTTCTAAGCTTTGGCAAAAAATTCGCTGAAAAAATAGTAAGTCAAATGCAAGCTTTTTCCAAAACCAGAGCAACTCCTCCAGTTCATTATGCACATCAATTAGCCAAATGGGGATTATGCATTTCACAGCTTAAAATAAATATCGATGATTATGACTTAGATAACAGTCAGGATTTAGATGAATTACATTTAATCTTTTTAGAATGGTTTTTCACTGATAATCCTTCAGCAAGCAAATGCAAGCTCTCAACTTTAAAACGAGATTGGACTAATATCGGTGGTTTTATTAAGTATTGCCAACAAAAAAAAGCTTTGCCTAAATGGGATTGGTACAAGATTCCGTTCCATAATCAAGAAGCACTATCTCAACGCAACACAAAATCAGACTCCGTAAAAATATTTGGTCAAGCACCTCAGGAAATTGACCATTCAAACTTCTTTAAAAAAATAGTCACAAGTGAATCACTTGCTATTACCACACCAGAATATTTAGTCGCACTTCAATATCATCTCCAAACGAATCTGGATTTGATTGCCGAGATCTGCTATCGCAAAATTGACAAAATAATTTCTGACTATGAATTAGGGTGCGAAATCGCTAACCAGGCTGATAGTAAACTTTTAATAAACCTGCCCTTTAACCTATCTAGCAAAGATGAGGTTGTCATCGATAAAGTAATAAAGCGTAGGGATTTATCTTTAAATTGCCCCTATGGCACAAGTTTAATCTCCCCAGCACACCCTAATGGTTTGGCAAATTGTCTATGGTGGATTAAGAATAGACTTGGTGGCTTTGTAAATCGCAATGAAGTGATTATAAAGGCGCCAAATGTGGTCCGTCATATCCATCGATATGACAGGACAATGCTTCAAAGATATTTAGGAACTATTACTCATGAAAACTTAATCTACTTTGTCACACTGCTCATTATCAAATGCAGAGAAATCAGCAACTTAGGTCCTGTTATTCAAATGAAAGCATCGAATCTACAAGAGAAAGGAAACGGTTGTGGAATTGCCATCGTCGATAAAGGCCGTGCAAATGAGTACAAGTCAGACTTACTTGAACCGAGATTACAAAGAGTAATGTTATTTCTTAAGGAGCGCACAGAGCCCTATCGCCAAGCTATGAAACATGACGAGAAAACGAGTGACGCCTTATTCATTGGATTAACGAGCCACACTGTAGTTGCGACCCCATTAAGGTTGCGTTGTGTAAGCACAACAGGCAAAGCTTTCAAAAAGTTTTTAGCAAATAACAAAGAAATTTCACATCTTACCCACACAACTTACTCAATGATACGGAATTCTCATGCCGTAATTGAATTCATTAGAACAGGAGGAGATTGGCATAGGGTAGCTCAAACTCTAGGTCATCAAATTAGCACATCGATGCGTCATTATGTGCCTCCAGAAATTAAAGAAATGTTGCGGGAACGAAAAGTACGTCAATTTCAAAACGAAATGTTACTTGTTGCAGCATTTGATAAAAATATAGACATATTAGATGCGGTAGACTTCGCCAATCATGAAGAGCTTGAGTTGTTTATCATAAATTTTATTCGAATCAAATCTAACAATACTGATGTGCTGTTGAGAGTTTTGGATAAAAAGATTTCTGCATTAACAGGAGATATTAGCGATGCAGAATCTAATGCTGCTGAGCCACAATATACTGCTTTCATTCCGATATCAGAAACTGGACTGGCAGCACTATTTAGATATGCTGAATGTATTGATGAAGCCAAGCTTTCATCAATACAACTTAAATTAAAAAACCACACTACAGGTATTGCACCTGAATTTTGGTGTTTTCTATCTAAGAAACTTCACACAATACTCACTTCAACGGATTACCAGAATATAGAACATAAATCGATCTATAAATCTGCGATAGATCGCCTTAATCGGTTACGCATTACTTTAAATTTTAAAATACTGGCTTAAGAATGACTGGCAATAATTTAAAAATGCCAAAATTCTCTGGCGCATTGTACTTCCTGAACGATATAAAAATTAGTCAGGAAGAAGAGCTTACAGCGCCATGGCTATTAAGTGATTTCTATGATAACAAATGGCTAATAAAGCATTCTGGCCATGAAAATCTTTATTTTGATTGGCATAGAATAATGCCAACTGGAATTTATTTAACTTCTAATGGAATTCAAAACAAAAGCCAAAACAGCAGAATAACTACAATCAAAAAAAATAGTTCTTCTCAATATCAGGTGACTTGTGACTATAGAAATGCACTTAATAAACTAAAAAAAATTGTCTTTTATTTAGCACACCGCCGCATCAGCAAACGCTGTAATTTTAGTTTCCACTTCCAATTTTTCACTAGAGTTATGGCTCTTGCCGAATGGGTTTTTTTACACGAAGAGAGATTTAATCCACGCGAGCATCTTTTTGAGCTTATTGATACGAATGATCTACAAAGTGAATTTATCCCACTAATCCTACTTGGTGGAAAAACACAACTGCTTAATATAGAAAGCAGATTAAAAACTGCTTTCAGTGAGATTCTTAATACCATAAAAAAAGATACTTTATTGCTGGATGAATTACATAGAAATATTCATCAATCAGATGAACTCAGCTATATTGATCCAATAATAAAACCTTGGCTAATATTCAGTGAAGCTGATACTTCACTACTAAGAGCATGGCTTCGAAACAACAATTACTATCTTAATACTGAGTTTAATTATGGCAGGCTAAAATATGAAGTTTTGCTTGAAGATGTTCTTCATCAGAAAATTAAATACGATACTTTATGCCCACAATTTCAATTAAAGTTAAGGGCTTTTTGTGCTACAAAAAACGTTAAAACACTTGACTTTTCTGCATCCAATACAAGGGAATATTTAAACTCTTGTGAGCAATATCTTCATGAAATAGTTAATGACGAAATTACAGTGTCAGAGTCCGCACAAGATAGTTGGATACTAACCTTTAAAAAACTACATCTAATTTCACATCATTTGAATTCTGGCCTTCCAAAACCTGCCATATTTAAAAGTTTAAATCTAAATTTTTCATATCATATTCCACTTAAGCCAAAAGGAAGAACCAAGACAATCCCTGCTGAAATTGCAATGCATGCGTTAGGTAATGCCATACATTATGTATTGGTATATGGGGAATCATTAGTCGACATGGCAATTAAGGTTCGCAAAGAGCTAAAAGAAAATGGAAATGACGTTTTCAAAGCTGATCGTTCTTTATCATATTACACAAAATATAGTTCTAAATACGTTCCTAGTTTTTTGGACGGATCAATAACGCTTTCAGATCTGAACATAACACAATTAGGCGACATCTATCGCTGCACTTCTTTAACAAGATTTAATAGTTCTGGAGGTAATGCGCGTGCTGCTGCTGTTCGTGAACATATGGGACTTGAAGATGCACTTACACTACTTCTTGCTAGTGCAATTGTTATTATAGGAACTACTGCAGCTCGCAGACAGATTGAGATAAGATGCCTTAGCAAAAACTGTCTTGAAAAAATTGCTGGTCAAGGGTGGTATTTGAGATTTGATCTTGGCAAAGATAATTTTGGAACTCTTAAAGGAAAACCTTCAAGGTGTATACCGAATATCGCAGCAAGAGCAATTAAATTAATCAATCGTTTAAATTCTGCATGGCAAAAGATTCATAACACTCAAAGTGAAGGTTTATTTTATGGATTTACTGGCAATTTAAACTCTTGTGAAGCCCTTTCAAGAACAAGACTTCAAACGATATTAGACACATTTAGTGACTATATTGAAATACCCTTAGATAACAAAGGTAAACGCTGGTATCTTAGATGTCATCAATTTAGAAGGTTTTGGGCTTACTCATTTTTTTACAAAATGGGACTAGGCGAGCTTCACACACTAGGTTGGTACTTAGGTCATGCGGAAACTGAACATACTTGGTCTTACATTTTGGAGTCTTTTGACGGTCACGATAAAGAACTTCAGCAGGTTAAAGCAGCCTACGCTGTAGATGTATTGCAAAATAGACAACCAACTTCCAATAAAAATGAAACCGCAATCTCGGAAATCAAGTCTTTAGTTTTAAAGCATTTTAATAAAACAAATTTTGAGCTAATCGAGAAAAATGAATTGGAAGACTTTATAGAGAATTTAATCTCTGAAAATGAACTGGATGTAGAACCCAAATTTATCCACGATGAAAATGGTAACAGTTACGATCTCATATGGCTGTTAAATAAGAAATAACTATCGATGAACATGCCTAGAACACCAAAGCATCGTCTTGAAGCCATGAGAACTAATGAAATATCATTGCTTGCAAGAGTTAGCGCTCTTAAACTTTTGATTGAAAGTCCAGGAGATGCGGACCAAAAATTGTTAGATGCTTGCAAAGCTCAATCAAAGCTTGCAGAAATTTCTATTGATAATCTTGGTATTAAGTCTATGTCATTGAATACTCTTAAAGCAACTTGCAATCGAATATTGCAGAATGGATTTGAAGAATTTGATCTTCTGCGTAAACAATCCATGGAGAAATATCAAGCATACCAATTAATACTAAACCACAATCATAAAAAAGATTCTCAAGCCTACTATAAACAAAAAATTCACGATCTGGAGAATACCCAGCGAAATTTAATTAATAGTCATGTTTTCATGGCTGAAAAATATTCTCAACTATTGCACTTATATCGTAGGCATCTACAAAAGGTTAAGGACGGAAAGATAAATATTGATAATGAATTGCGCTTGCTTGACCAACACCTAAGACGTTTTGGAGAACCCGGCTCTCCAGCACTAACAGTAGTGAAGAGCGAGTAGAATTGAACTGTCCTGCTAAATCTAAATTATATTTTCTTAGCGGGAAAGATTTTGAATTGCCAGGCATTGTAATGCCTGATGGAACAATTAAAAACAAACCTGCCCAAACTGTTCCTATCATAACTTGGCCAAATGGACTAACATGCTGGCCAGTTACTCTTTATCTTAATAATAAATATCAAACGGGGAAAAGCTCATCCAATTCCGGCGGTACTTTACTTACCTATGCAAAAAATTTAAGTCAATTATTAAGATTTTGTGCGCATCATAGAATCCCATTTTCTGAGTTAGGTGATAATGAATTTGCATTATTTATCACGCAACTCAATGATGAAATGGATTTTGATAACAATGGCACATTGCGACATGTACGCAAAAGCAATCAAGTTCTCAACATCGGCAGAAGAGTTTTAGAGTTTCTTTTCTGGTACCGCGATTTTTTTTCATGTCCTCATTTAATTGGTGAGGAACATGAAAATTGCAATATTACAGTCTATAGAGAAAATTACAGCTCACAAGGAAGATGCTTCGGCTATTGGACTCATCCTTCTTTTCCGACTCGAGACTCACCTCAAACCCGCCAACCAGTTAATACCGATGATTTAGAAAAGTTATTCCTCGCTAATTTAAAAAGCGATAAAAGCAATTATATTATTCGTAGACGAGCAGCAATGCTTCATTTATCTAGAGCTACTGGAGCACGTCGTCTCGAATTGGCCAAGATTAAGACTGAAGCCATACTTTCAGCATATGAACACGGAATATTAAATTTGAATGTAGCAAAATCTCCTAAACGTCAAAAATGGAGAGCAATCCCTATACTCAAATCTACGCTTGAGCCTATCGTTGCATTTATAAATGGTGCTCGTGCAAATCTTATTCGAAGCACCATAGGTAAAAATAATGATAACGGCTACATGTTCATTTCACATTTGGGAAAACCACTCACTGAAAGTACTCTCACCAATGAAATGCATGATATGGCTCAACTGGCTAATCTAGATACGACAGTTTGCTTACATATGTTCCGACATAGGTACTTTACAGATATGGCTTACAACTTTTTATTAGGTATTAGAGAGTTTGCCGAAAGAAGGGAACTAACAGCTCCATCGGAAGTGATTGTATTGCAACAAATGCGCAGCTTATCCCAACATGAGAATGATGAAACGCTTATGAGATATATTCATACTGCATATAAAGAAGCTAAATCTTGGGATATCGGTCAAACCTTATGGAATCTGAGCCAAATTCATGAAAGCATGAACTTAAGTATAGATGAACTAAAAGAATCCGTTTCCTCAGGGCAATGCAATATAACTCAAGCCACCATGAAATTCGAAAAGATGTTAATGCTTTGGAAAAATGAGCTTATATCTCATGATATTTCTGAGAACAAATATAAAAAATCTTTGATATAAACTACTAAGTCTAAAAAATTAGTGGGGACTCACTACGACCTATCATGTGTTGCACACCCCCCACAGAAAATATGCATTTTACTAAGCTGTTTATTTATCTTAAAAATAGGAATTTAAATGAAAAAAGAAGAAATTATCAATCATCCAGATTACGCTCGCGCACTTGAACTGAACGCACAAATCAAAGAGGCAGAAGTCTCCCTGGAGAAGTTAAGGAAAGATTATTCAAGTTTGGGAATTTACAGTCTTTTTGTCACGGCTGATGATGTTGATGCAAGAATAAAAAAATTACAAAAATTCTGGGGCTGTAGTGGATAAATAAGTATCCAGTAAGCAGCACCTCTTGAAATTATTTCAAAAGAGCCCCTAATAATTACTATTACGAAACTAGTAAATCTAATCTAGGTATAAAAAACGCTGGCAAACGTTCCCGATGCATCATAAGGTAGGATTTGCTTTTAGTCTGGATTCTTATATTAATTTTTTGGTTCTATGATTTTCAGAGCCATAACATGAATGGCTTAATTCTATCTAAGTTATTGACTCAGAAACCGTTTTTAATAAATTGATCAGGACTCAATTGCTGATAGATTAATCTTTAATTCAAGAATGCAAACTACGATGGCTAAGAATCTTAAAAAGGAATTAATCACAGTCACTTTCGGAGCGGTCACCATTAGAACTGAACCGGCAGACCCAGAAGTCGTCAGGAAAAATATTATTAAAGGCCAAAAAGCTTTTGCTCGGGCTCTTGAAGCATTCAAAACCAAAGGCGTAAAGCTAAATGTACCCAAAGGGACAGCCCTTTACCAGGCAAACCCAAACAATCCCAACTTATTGATTCGCAATATTGACGGAAAGATAGATCAGGGTGTTTTCGAAAACGGTCAGTTTCGGGTCATTCAGTAGCTACGAGGTTTACATTTTTCTGAATAACCCGCGGCCACCGATCATGAATGTAACTGCATTCTTCAGCGGTGTCAGTGGTGACGAGGTAAACGCGCGGAACGCCATTCTGGATTGTGAGTAATTCCTCTAATTTAAGATCTTTAGCTATTTATGCTTAACCCTTATTGCCAGCAAGCTGTTTATTAATCAATTAAAGGATTCAGCTTCTATCTTAACGTTATTTCTGATAAGTACTCCGACAATGAGTCAAGGGGTATTATTTCATTAGTACTTAGTGGTAGATCTTTCGTATATTTAAAAGGCACTATGGTATTCGTGACTAGTGGATTGAAAAGCTTCCAATTTAGCAATGGGATATTTAAAAACTTCTCAAGTTTTGGTCGGTTCTGATCTAGCCATGAAATACGCCTCATATGTTTATGAAGGTGATCTCCTACATTACCTTGAAATCTTGAGCAGGTTTGTGCAATTTCGGAAATGGTACGTGCTCCTTTTAAGCGTTTACATTCGATCGCTAAAACGAAGCCTTCCTTAGACCAGGCAAGCACATCTATATCGCCTAGATTGGGCGACTTTCCGGCTCCTAATTGTGTCATTTTCACTTCTTCAAGTGCTTGCCATCCTAACTTTCTTAATAGAGCAGCTACTTCGTGTGTAAATGATCTGCCAGCTTCGTCTACACGTTTCCCAATATAAGATCTCATATTAGGTGATATGAATACGTCTTTATCGAATTTACCATTTGAAATAGAATCTATGATGTATGCAAAAGACTCTCTCATGGTGCCTACACCAAAAACATATGTTGTTTCGTCTAAGTTTTTACATTCAACTAATGGTCGCAAAATAACAGACAGCCTACGCTCAAACCTCCAAGGCTCTACGTCGCTGGGCTTGACTGGGTATTGTGGAGCCCAAGTACTGCGTGCTTTCAAAGAAAATGAATTCAAGAAAGCATCAATATCTTCCGGATTGACTGGACGACTTTCGCATAGTTTAACAATTTCGTCGCGTGTCTGTGATATCACTACGGTATCTTTATCAAGACACAAGTCCATCAAACATCCCACAATTTCAATTAATTCTGGAAAGCCAAATCCGTATTCAGCACGAAATGCGGAAAGAAATTCCTCTTTACCAAATTGCCCTTCTTTTTCTGGATGATCTCGTTTTTCACTTGGTAAAACCCAGTTTTCATAATCTTCTGCTGCAGCCACATATTTTGCATTGAAGCCTGCTTGGGTATATGGGTTGCCAATCTCAGAAAGAATATCTGCGGTAAAAGCATATGCTCCGCTTGGGTATATACTGATACCTTCGGAGGCTAGGCCGTGATAAATAGTCTCTGAGTCTCGCCCAATATTAATCAAGGCGCACATTAATCCAAATAGCTCATCAGTACCATATTCGTCTAGAGTCAAACTACTTTCTTCAGAGCATTCACAAACTGCAGCTTCAATAAGCACCCTTAGAGTCAGAGTTCCTTCTGAGCGTTCCCGCTCAACCTTTTCTGCTGCCGAGGTACCACTATCATTACCATATAATGCTCTAACGGCTCTTGCTGTTGAGCGCCAACGATGTCTATCATTAATAAGTGTTTCATGTAAAAACAAAAGATGACTAACAACTTGTTTTTTATTATAAAGTTTGAGCTTTTGAGCGATTTTATGAAGTAAATGTGTCACTGAATTATTCAATTCTTGGCAACTTTCTTCAGGACTAAGAGAACGTACCTCTTTGCATGCGGGTAGCCAAGAAAAGGCCGAACGCATGTTAAAGCCTATATGTTCTGCAGGGCGTCTAAAAATAGGTCTAGCATGTGTGCTAAGAAGATGCTCGATGGCCCTTTCGCTTTCAAATGTGTGGAGAATTTTTGCATCTGACCCACCAAGTATATTAAGTGCCTCTGCATCATAACTAAATATTGCAGGATTCGAGATTTCAGATAGCATGTGAAATGCAGCTATGACTCGGCCAAGTAGCCTGATTTCTCCTGTATTTTTTACGCCAACGAAATGACGAAGAAATGCAGGACCAGCAACCAGTCTAGCTACTGGTAGTGTTCTATGTAGCTGCAATTCTAAGCTATCTGAAAGTATTGAACTTTCTCGCGCCTCTTGGGCAGAAAGCAATCCCCTAAAGTCAATAAGCAACTCAACTGCTGGCTGAGAAAATGATATTGACCCCTCTGATTGTTTAAGAAGTTTATACACCAGTAGCTGCAAGCCTTCCCAAAGTTTGAAACAAGCATGTCGCACTGATTTGTCACTCGAATTTGTTAATGCAGTAACCCATACAGTTGTAGTTTTAAAAAGAATACAAAAGCCCAATGCTTGGCGTTCTATTCTTGTATGACTTATATAAATGGGGAGATCTCTCAATGAAGTATAAATAGAATCCGGATTTGCTTTAACTACACGTTCAGTGGTGCCATGTACTGATAACTCACAATGTTCATCCAAAGACTTTCTCCGTTGAATTCTAAATGACGTTACATGGTCAGTGGCAAGATGGACAAATCCTGAACCAGCATGAGGAATATCTGGCAAACGCAAACAGCAACTTTGTTCTATCCAATATGCATACAGATTTATCAAGCCATTCATGTTGAAAAACTCTAGTCCCTCTGTGAGCATCGATTCTCGCTGTTCCAGCATACAAATAAGCTTATCTAATGGGCCATCAGAATCCTGTAATATAAGAATCAAGTCATGAATTCGGCATAAATCGAAGCTCCAGTGGTCGCGAGTTTCTGGAAATGTTATTAAGAATGGTTGGCCAAGGTGCCCCAAAAGTAGAAAAGTGTGAGCTGAGTCAACTTGATAAGTTGTATCAACATATAAACGGAAATTCTTAATATGTACATCTAGTTTCTTCTCTTCTTCTTCGCCGTATTCAGTGGGTTGTAATAGCCCGACCTCTGCGAATTGAGCTAGAGGATCTGATAAAAACATCAGATGTATGTATCTTCGCTTTCCTACTCTAAATAAATGACTCTGACAAAATTCAGGAATTTGTGACAGTTCGTGAGGGGTAGTAACATACTCAACTTGGTGGCGACTTGTAGATTCAACCATTTTGACTGCCTGTTGCATTACTTCGCTCATCAACCAGTCTTCAAGCTTAACAAGCCATGTATGGTTTTTTGCTTGTTTTAATACAAATCGTTTTACAGCATATGTAACTGAAGTAGGCAGCGAGAGTATTAATTCATTGTCATATTGAATTAAAGGCTTTACATGCAACTCCGACTCTTGGTTACTCTGCTCAAGCAATGTTGCAGACTCTGATAAGTTAAAGATAAAAGGCTGAAGCAAATCTAAAGAAATACCTAAAGATTCAAGGTCAGAAATAGTTAATTTGGCACGTGTGCTCCATTTATCCCATGGGTCTGAGGGCCTTATTGAAATTGAAAATTTTGGTGTGGATGGCTCTAGCTGCCATCTTTTAAGGCCTGCGCGCTTAAGAATAAAATCTGAAATCTTTAATAAAGCTACTGCTGGAACCAAAGATTGGAGCTCATCTTTACTACCATATCTTTCAATGGCCTTAATAAGCAAACTTGTAGAGGCATCTGGCGACTCCCACAAACCTCCCAGCACTAAGAAATCACCTTGATTCGTCAATATATTTGAGACGAAGACATCCTCAGCAGGGTCTTCCATTGTTGAAATAGGATAATCCCCAAGTTGTCTATTAAGCCAATTGGTCATGTGTTTACTAGTTAATTTTGCATTACCAGAACACGATGCAACAATTAGATGTGCAAGGATTTCGAGTCTATAGCAGTTTGCTTGAAATTTTGGAATTGTTAGCATTCCTGCTACTGCAGCAATTGCAAATTTTTTGTCATACTTCTTTAAAACATTACATAATTTTAAAACTTGAGGCTCTTGAAGTTGACCTTCGGTAGGCAGCGTGTATGGAAATGATTCATTCAATTTTCACTCCCCCAATAATTGGTTAAGTATGCCAATATATCTGTTATTTTCGAAAAAAAAGCCACTTATTTTCAAAGTATTTACCGCCCTTCAAGACCTTAAACATGCTAGATAAAGCTGCTAAGAATGGAAAATGAATGATTTTTGAATGACCGCTTTGGGATCTATCTGTCACAACCTTATTTCATCCTGCTCTGTTTCCTGAAATCCCATGGCGAGATGGGACTGCGGTCAGCCCATAATCCCAGACGATTTGCTTCTGCATAATTCTGCGCACCTGAATATTCTTGGCGATCCTGCACTGACTGTTCATTCTGATACTCTATATAGAACCAAGCCATCCCAAGTTTGATCTGCTCCAAGTTGGCATCCATGCCATTAACGATCACCTTGCCTACTGTGCGCCCATATCGGTCCTTTTTCGACCAGTCAACTTCAACATGCTTGCCGTGCACCAAATCTGACAACGACTTTTTTGAGGCAGTCCCAAAAGCCTGTTTCTTTTCAGGTGCATCAATGCCGGCCAGCCTGATTTTGTGTTGTGTGTTTGTGCTATCAAGTACAGTAATGGTGTCGCCATCGGCAACTCCGACAACACGACCTGAGATCACATCCGCATTTACATGCAATGAAATAGCAAGCGCTAGGCATGCCCAAAAATACTTTTTCATTTAGCCTTTCAAATTTAGATTTTGTGTTGGCAATGATTGTACTGCGCCAGCAATCTGCACAATGCCAATTAAGTTGTGGTCAGTCTAATCAGGCAAAAAGTGCCTACTTTATCCTGATTGATTCAAGTATTTCTGAGCATCGACTCGTCGTCCATGCCACACGGTGGATCGTAAGTACCATGCCATCCGACAAGAACACGATTCATATCATCAATAAAATACCGATTACCTTTAGAGATTCTTATTAGCCCTCCACCATAAGCTACAAACATTTCTGAATTGGCAATCATCTGTTTAGCCTCGCTCCATCGATTACTACTAGGTAAGACATCAGGATCGCAAGGGGTATCCCATAAACTATCATTATCGATATATGCTTTCCGTAGAAGCTCAGCCAAGCTTTTGTAGCCCTTTTGCTCGGCGATATCAGCCGCAGTTCGCCTGTCATGTGTTAAAGCTGCGATGGATGCTCCTAGCTCAATTAATAAACGACAAGCTTTTTCACATCCAAAATAAGCTGCTTGATGAAGAAAGGTCCATCCTGAGCCTTCTTTTTGGAACCGACTGCAACGCTTTGCTAATACTCTTGAAACATCCCATTCATTTATTAGCCTTTCCCAATGACCAGCTTTTGCATCTTTATATGCTTGATCAATTAGGTGTTGTAGTTCTCTCATAGGTATATCTCTTGTTTAACATTGGAGCAAAGAACTAGGTACAGTCAGTATATTAAGATACGAAGCATGTGCTGACTGAGATTGTTCATGAATAAATGTGACAGCTTTGAACGATTTATTATACTCATTTATCCTGAATACTTGCTTGCAAGATCTCAGATGTAAGCACTGGATCATATTTTTCTTTTCTTATTTCCTTGCTGGTTAAGTCAACTCTAATTCTGGTAAAAAACTCTTTGATGTCTGCATTAATACATAGCTTATTGATGGATTCCCAATCTAATGAGTCTTTCAGTTTTGCAGGGAATATTATTTCACTTGCATCCGGGTCTTTGATGTTAATTTTTAATATTCCTATACCAAAAGAACCAGACAATCTTTTTAATTCAGACATAAAATCTTCGTCTTGAGATATTTCTGCAGCACACAAATAACCCTCATGTGCCCATGATGAATTTGATACAGCTTGGAAAAATGCCTCGCGCAGATTTGAAAATGAAAGTTCTCTTTTCAATTCAAAGGAGTAAAGCCTAACATTTACAGCGCCCAATGCTTGACTTAGTTCAATAGCGCTCGACGACCAATCTTCTATAGGAAAATAGCATCCAACTATATCTGGATGAAGCCACTCTCCAAATTTAGATTTTTCACTTTTAGAATGATTGATTGTTTTGCAATATGCCTTCATATAAAGATTTGCGTAGTAAGCAACAAACGGATGAAGGTCTTTTTCCAAGTATGTTTTTTCAGGTTTTTTAATGACTGGCGGTTTTTGGTCTTGTACTTTTAAATTTAAATTGCCAGCCATAGACTTTAGATAAAACCTCTTTGGCCTGTCTCCAATTGCTGAAAATATAGAGTTTTCACCTTCTTTGATGGAAACATAAAGCCTAGCACCCAAAGTAGCACTTGGTGTTTTTCCTGAAGAATTTAGATCTGCAATGTAATTTTTCTCTTCCGCACATTCCCATATTTCATCTGAAGACATTGGAACAGTATTTTCTTGCAATACTTTTTGTGCCAACTGTAAAAACGTCAATTTTGTCACTGAAAAAACCTTCCAATAAATATAAAAGTTATCGTAGAGACCTTAACTAAACAATATTTAAACTTTATTAATTGATAAGTGACTGTTTGACGATTTCAAACTTAACATTAGCAAGTCGCAAATAATTACGTCTAAACACTCCCACCCATTCCTTCAACAAATGTATCAATAAAACCCTGAATCTTCTCAGCCACACGGATCAGGATGGGTTTACGCTCCAATGCTTTTGGCTTGAAGGTAAGTGATTCAATAATTTCCTGGTCTCGTGGCAGTCGATTAGCAAATGTATAGTTGTTAATTAGCTTTTCCAGCGCCTCTGGCTGGATATTTTCTTCCTGGCATAACTTGGTGAGGGCCGCATGTTTATTTCGATCCCAGTAGCTCTCAAACTCGCCAATCACATTGTCGTCAGGTTGCAGTTTAGGCAGGTTTTCTTCAATGAACTGCTCGATGAGCTCGCGTTTGCTTCGCAACTGTATCTCACCGGCCACCAGGTCGATAATCTCTTTCTGACGTTTCTTGGCATCTTCTGGATCGAGTTTGTGCAGGGTGATTAACAGGTTGAGGATGTAAGCTACATTTATCTGGTCGCGGTGGATCAGGCTTAACTCAAAGTCTACGTCATCCAGAATGGAGGTTTTCTCGGCATCATGGTCTTTTTTAACCTTGTCGTGCAGGTCCAAGTATTTGCTCTTATAGTCTTCAAAGGTCTGCGCTTCAAGGACAAGGTCTGTCTCCTGGAAGTCAGCGAAGGTGGTAAGAATGTTCTTGATGCGTAACAGTTCTCTGAACTTGGTAACGAAAGCCAGTTGCGCTTCTTCATCAGGCAACGCATCGACGCTTTGCACGGTTGGTGCAAGCTCCAGCAACTCCTCTGTCACCTTGTTAAACTTAGCGACATAATCCTCATACGGTTCCAGCAATACCGTCTCTTTGGCATTCTTGTTCGAGAACAGCGCAATCGCTTCATCAGTCGCTGCCTTCAGGTTTCTGAAGCAGACGATATTACCTTGTGACTTCTTGTCATTCAGTATGCGGTTGGTGCGCGAGAATGCCTGCACAAGGCCGTGATACTTGAGGTTCTTGTCCACATACAGCGTGTTGAGCCTTGGGCTGTCAAAGCCGGTCAGGAACATGTTCACCACTAGCAGAATATCTATCTCACCGGCTCTCACGCGTTTCGCAATGTCCTGATAGTAGTTATAGAACGATTGGCTGTCGCTGGTGCTGTATTTGGTACCGAACATCTTGTTGTAGTTATCGATATATTCATCCAGCTTGTCACGGCTATGCTGATTTATTTGGCTGCCGGTAGGCACGTCCGGTGACTCCTCCGGCAGCAAGCCGTCAGTCAGGCCATTTGCGTTCGGATTCTCTTCATTGGCGGCATAACTGAAGATGGTGGCAATCTTAAGCGGATTGAGCGCGTCAGCCTGTTTTTGTTTGAACAAGGCGTAATACTTGGTGAGCGTATCAATGCTGCTCACGCAGAACATGGCGGTAAAGTCAGGACGCTTGGTTTTCTGGGCGTGGTGTTGCAGGATATAGTCGGTAATCTTCTCCAAGCGCTGCGGGCTCTCCAGCAACTCCTTGGTGTCGATGTCTTCGACTTCAATATCCAGCTGGTTGGCGCTGTCCTTGTATTGATACTTTCCTACATACTCTACCGCAAAGCGCAGGACGTTCTCATCCTTGATGGCATCGACAATCACATACTTGTGCAGGCACTCACCGAACAGGTCTTTAGTGGTTTTGTATAAGCCGGTCGCTGCACTTTGGTTATCGGCAAAGATAGGCGTGCCGGTAAAGCCGAACATCTGCGCATTAGTGAAGAACTGCTTGATGTTCTGATGAGTTTCCCCAAACTGGCTGCGGTGGCATTCATCAAAGATGAATACGAACTTCTTGTCCTTGAGATGCTGGATACGATCCAGGTAATGTTCCTTGATGATGGCGTTATTAAGCTTTTGCAGCGTGGTCACAATTAGCTTAGTGCTGTCGTCTTTGAGCTGTTCCACCAGATGATTGGTATTGGTGGTGCTATCGACACTGCCTTTGGAGAAGCCATTAAACTCGCGTGCGGTCTGGAAGTCGAGGTCTTTCCTGTCCACCACGAACAGTACCTTATGCACCTTCGGCATCTTCTGGATAATCTGGCTGGCTTTGAATGAAGTCAGCGTTTTGCCAGATCCGGTGGTATGCCAGATATAGGCATTGTCATTACTGTTCTTGACCTTATCGACCAGGGCTTCCGTTGCGTAGAACTGATACGGTCTTAATACCTTGATTACACCGCTTTCGGTAATCACCGAGTAATGCGTAATCATCTTGGCGATATGGCAAGGTTTAAGGAACTCGGCGGCAAAGTCTTTGAGGTCTGACAGGCGGTTGTTATCTTTATCGGTCCAGAAAAAAGTCTGCTGAAATGATTGTTCTTTGTTGTTTGAGAAATACTTGGTGTTAACGCCATTGCTGATGATGAACAGCTGCACATACTGAAACAAACCATGCCCGGCATCATAGGATTCATGCTGATAGCGGTTAATCTGGTTAAAGGCGACTTTAAGCTCTGCGCCACGGCGTTTTAGCTCAATCTGCACCAGGGGCAAGCCGTTGATGAGTAGGGTCACGTCATAGCGGTTCTTGCGCTTGCCTTCCATACTGATTTGATTGGTGACCTGAAACTCGTTCATGCACCAGTCATCGCAATTCAGGAAGCTCAGATAAACCACGCTGTCATCATCACGGCGCAACGCGAACTTGTCGCGCAGGATCTTGGCACGCTCTACAATCGTGCCAGTGTTAAGGTGAAACAGAACACGCTCGAACTCTTTGCTGGTCAGGCTAATGTCTTTGTTATGAATTTCCAGCTGGCGCTTGAGATTGGCCAGCATAGCGGCTTCATCATCAATCCGCACACGAGCATATTCCATGCGCTCAAGCTGCTGGATCAGGCTTTGTTCGAGCATGTATTCGGATTGAGTTGCCATTTTTTTAAGCTGATGGTGGTTTAAATTTTGATAGCGCATCACCAACTTGAGAAATCAGTTTTATTGATTTCTCATCAATCATCCCTTTATGTGATTTTTTGTCTTTAAAAATCTCATCTGTCGGGCTAGTAAAGATTTTATTAATGGTTGAAATTATGAAGTTTGCATACTCTTTACGCTGTTCAGCGTCATCTTCATCAACCAGTTTTTCAACTAGTTCTTGATAAGGTATCAAAGAGATAGATATATTTGATTTAAAAGCATACTCTTCTTCAAGTCTGCGCTCTCTTGAATATTGAATAGTACTGAATGAAATCGCAAATAATAAAGGAAGAGTTAAAGATAGTTTTAGGTAAAAGGCTACACCCAAATCACCTAGAGACTTACCAGTCATTGTATGGACTAACCAACTTCCTAACCCTATTGCAATGACTAAAAGCCCAGTTAGCACCCATAGCCAGAAATTTTTTGATTTAACCATCAAATCTTTTCTAGTCTGGAATGAATGAAATAAAGAGTAGCCTGTAGCTTTTTCTAGCTGGTCTTTGATTTGGACCTCAAGTTTTTCTAACTCATCGATTAAACTTGTAGTTTTAGTGTTATTTAATTCAACGCTATCTTCTGCTTTCTTAGTTAATACATCTACACGAGTTGTATATTCATTCACCTCGGCAAAAAATTCTGATGCTTTTGTTTCTAATGCATTAATTTCAGCGCTGGATTTGTTTGCGTTTGCTTGAAGTTGAGTAATAGCTGTGTCGTTTTGTTGTGCCTGTGCAAAATAGGCCGCTACATTTTGGGCGTTAACGGCTGCATCTTGAAGCAACAGCTTAATTTGATTAAGTGTTGTTTCCGAATCTGCTTTATTGCTATTGACTGAGCTGGCTAACGACGAAATCTCTTCAATTATTTTGTCGAGCTTCTCTTTAGACTTAAGACCAGACTGAAGCTCTTTTCTTAACTGGGCAATTTCAACTTCCAGCTGTTTTATTTGATTAAGCTTGGTTTGATACCCTAAAACTTCATCAGAAAGATTATGTAAACCATACTGCCAAATTTGCGTGTTTAAGCTTTCAATGTGATTTGATAAATTTTCGATAGCATCACTACCAGCCACAATGCTATTTTGTGCGCTTATGATATTTTGAAAAGCAGTAATCAAGTTTTTTTGGATTGTGATTGGTAGTTGAATAAGCTTCTGCTTCTCAATCAAATCTCTTAATAACAGAGCCGACGCATTTAGGTTAATAAAAGACTCATCGAGACTTACTTCACTGCGGTTAACATTAAAGCCATATTCAGTACATTTCTGTATCACATTATTTTGTGATTCAGGTGTAATTGTAGTAAGTAACTCCCAGAGTCTTTCTATCATTATGTTCTCCAGTTAAACAAACATCTGTTGTAACAGACCTTGCTTGTATTGTTTCACAACGTCAAGTTCAGCTTGGGTTTGGCTGATTTTATAGTCAAGAGCTGTTAGTAAATTGGCGATTTTGATTTGCTCTTCTATTGATGGTAATGAAATTTTAATTTTTTCAATAGTTGATTTTGAAAGACTAGGCACGCCTGAAGCCTCATTGTAGTTTTTCCAGTCTATTTGTTGAAAAACTGCATAAATAAATTTAGGTATGCAATTTCTAAAAGAATGTGTATAAAAAAGAGTATCTACAGTCCAAAATTTACCATTCAACAAAATGGGTTTATCAATGGTACCTTTTCTGCCAATACAAACGCTTTCTCCATCATACAAATATTCGTTTACAGAGAGCATGTGGCCACCAGTTCCGTAAACAGGAACAGTTCCTGCCGATAAGTGTTTGTAATCCTTACCGCTCCCTATCGTAAGTACTTCACCGATGTTTTTTTCCTCCCAATCCGGAAACTCACTTCCATCCTCATCTCTAAACCGCAGTTCTTGGCTAAAAATCTGCTGCATTACCCCTTTTTTGTATTGGGCTAACAGGTCATATTTTTGGGTGAGGTGGGTGATTTTTTCATCTACGGCTCCAAGGAAATTAGCGATTTTGGTCTGTTCATTTAAACAAGGTATCTGTATTTCTAGTTGTCTTAATTTACCAAGAGCTATGAATTTTTGAGAATTTCCAACTGTAACGTTATCAAATTGCCTTAACGCAGCGTTACTCTTTAGGTATTGAACGAGAAATATATTCTGTAACTTATTTTTCTCTTTAATTAACGCTACATTTTTAATTGCAAAGTTTGCAGATTTAACAATAACAGGATTGCCTATTGTTCCAATCATTCCAAATAAAATGTCGCCACTGTCAACTTTTGACCGTTTATTAATATTGATGAAGTCAGCTTCAGAGATTAAATTTACGTTTTCTAAATCAATTTCACCATTATCTAACAAATTCCTGGACGTAATTAATGGATAACCTTGAGGATGATATATTGGAGAATCATGAGTCCCATCTCGGACGTCAGAGACATCGCCTAATATATTCATTTCAAATCCGGGAAATTCATAACCCAAATCATCCTTAAATCTCAATTTTGGCAATTTCATACTACTGCCCCTTTGCCGCAAACGGCGGTGGAATATTTAACTCTTTGCAGTAGCCAGCAATCACCGCGTCTGTTTCTTTAATCTGCTGGTCAATAGTGTTGAGTTTTACCGCAATAGCATTGAGGTCAATTTCTTCTTCGGCCTCAAACGTATCGACGTATCTTGGAATATTCAGGTTGTAATCATTGGCTTTAATGGCTGCAAGGCTGGCAACATAGCTATATTTGTCCTGGTTAGTGCGGGATTTATAAGCTTCGATGATTTTTTCAATATGCCCCGGACGCATAACATTGGCTGTTTTGACTTTATCAAAGTGCTGGCTGGCATCGATGAATAAAATATCACCTGGGTTCTTACGGCATTTTTTGAACACTAGCACGACGGTAGGAATTGCAGCACCGTAAAACATATTGGCTGGTAAGCCAATAACAGCATCCAAACAATTCATCTGCTCTATCAGATATTGGCGAATATGACCTTCTGCTGCACCGCGGAATAACACACCATGTGGCAATACCACGGCCATGCAGCCATCTTCTGCAAGGTGATAAATCATGTGCTGCACAAACGCCATATCGGCTTTACTGCTAGGTGCGAGCTTGCCATACACACTAAAGCGGTCATCGCTCATGTGAAGCTGGCTGGCACTCCACTGCGCTGAGAATGGTGGATTGGCGACAATCGCATCAAAGCGTAAATCACGGTGTTGCGGATGCTCCAGTGTGTCTTCCTGCCGGATGTCGAAGTCTGCGTAATGTACGTCATGCAAGATCATGTTCATACGTGCTAGGTTGTATGTGGTACGGTTTAGCTCCTGACCGTAAATCTTATCCACCTTGTTGGCTTCACGCTTCACGCGCAACAGCAGCGAGCCACTACCGCAAGTGGGGTCATACACGCTTTTGAGGTTCTTATTATTGCTAGTGACTAACTTGGCTAACAAGGTTGAAACCGGCTGCGGCGTATAGAACTCACCAGCCTTTTTACCGGCACCGGAAGCAAATTCACCAATCAGGTATTCATAAGCATCACCCAGTACATCAGCGTTGGTATCGCTCAGGTTGAAGTCAATCTTGTCCAGATGCACCAGCACTTTGGCAACTAAATCGTTCTTGGCTTTTTCATTGGCACCAAGTTTGGAGGATGTGAGGTCCATGTCTTCAAATAGATTGCTGAAGTCATCGGCACTGTCCGTGCCTAGTGTGCTTTGCTCGATGTTTTTGAGGATACGGGTCAGGTCACCCAGAATGAAGTTGTGACTATCGCCGGCGTGCTCAGCATCAAGCTGGTTGCTGCCTTTCATGGCGATGGCATGGAATAATTCTGAAGGCTTCAGAAAATAACCAAGTTCGCTAATGGCCGCATCGTGCACGGCTTCTACCAGATCGGCACCATCCGGTGTGTTCTCTTTGAGCTCAGCAAATTTCAGTCCATCCGCTTCCAGCACTGAGTCACCAAAGCGCTGGATTTTTTCAGAGAGGTATTTGTAGAAGATAAAGCCTAGGATGTAATCCCTGAACTCATCGGCATTCATCTTGCCGCGCAGGGTGTTGGCAATATTCCAGAGCTGCTGTTGCAACTGACGACGTTGTTCTTCTGACATAGCTTATTCTTATTAATGATTGTGCCTTCATTATAAGGTAAAGCTGGATTTTGCAAATATTATCAAGGCGGCATGCGGACTAATTTGAACCTTGATACGTCAACACCATTGAAGAGGCTGGCTTTTTTTGAAGCTTCCAGTGGGCTTAAACCTAATCTTTTACATTCGGCACGAAAAGCCTCCTGCCTGACGGATTTTGATGAATAATCAATTTTGGCAGGTTGGTCTTCTACTTTGCTGTCATTTTTGTTATCCATTTTGATGTTCTGCCTTTATGTAGCTAGATTAGTTTCATAATAGCACTGGCTTAAGCGCAACAATTTAAGTCAGATTCAACTATATATAACTTTAACGTTTTTAATTCGGTCAGCATCATCAGCTTCAGCGCAGGAGTAATACTTGCTTCCGTTATCCAATTCATAAATTTCAACAATATTTTCAAGATCCTCATACGCTAACTGACCAATGCCTACTTTAGCCAAGATCGCCTAGCAAATTCTTGAAAGAATTTAAACATTTCTCAATTAAATTAAGCGATCTTCTCTGGCAAAAGGTCGATCATTTCTTGCAACAACTCAATAGGGACTTCTTTATTAAAAATTACAGTATCAGCACTACCATGTTGTTTAGCGCCATTAGCGGAAAGATCACCAAATCCTCTTATTTTCATATCAAGTTCTGAAAGTTTTAAACCATCATTTGTTGTCGCAACTGCATTTAATCTCTCCATGGTATGTTCCTTAACATGCACAGGAAGATATAAATAACAAACTCCATACCCCCCATGACGACTTAATCGCCCACGTAATTGATGAAGCTGCGCAACACCGAACCTCTCTGCATGAACTATTATGAGTGCCCTTAATCCATTTATAGTTAATCCAACTTCAAGTACTGTTGTTGAAACCATAATATTTGCTTTACCACTTTTTATATCATCAAGACTCTGTCTTGCTTCAACGTCAGGGGTATCACTATGCATGATACGAACTTTACCTGGAAAAAGCTTTTCCCATTTAGCCGCCACTTCTTGAACTGAAGGTATTACCACCTCATCATCCTCTAAATCAGTCTTCTGCTCTTTTCTGGGGCATACAATTAACAGACTGCTCCCAGACTCAACTAACTCTTTGACGTGACGAACCATATCTTTAGCCCCATCACGCTTAACAATAAAGGTGTGAATATCTTGAACACAATGCCGTTTTGTAAGTTTTATAACATTCATTGACCCATAACTTAGCATTGCTTGTGTTCTAGGAATTGGTGTTGCACTTAGTTCAATCAAATGTGTTTTATCATTTGCAAGAAATTTTCTTTGCTCAACACTGAATCTATGTTGTTCATCAGTTACGCAAACATCAAGATGACCAATTTCACGAAACAATAGTGTAGTGGTGCCAACAAGCAGTTTTTTATCTGTTAAATCCTTTTTAGTTTTTTTATTCACCAACAATGCTTCAGCATCTGGCCACATTGAATTAATCTCTTCATATGCCTGTATAGCTAACCTCTCGTTTGGAAGAAGAATTGCAACTCGACTGCCCGCCTTTACTGCTGCAATCACTGCCACTTGATAAATAACAGACTTACCCATACCTACGTCTCCATTTATTAATGTGGTAGTGGTATGAGTTTGTGCAAATGCGTTCATCAAATGCTTAATCCCTTCTAACTGCTCCTGAGTTAGTTGGAAAGGCACATTCTTTACTAGATCAAGCCAATCGGGATATAAAATGGGAGTCCTATTAATAACCGGTAACTTAGCCGCGCTGCGCAGGTGAGAGACAGAAATTATTGCTGCAAGCCGTTCTAATACTTTATGAGCTTCATATGCATCCTCTTGGGAGGATGGATAATGTGCCATATATAAAACCTCGTCCAAAGTCATTAATGGACACTGTAGTATTTCTCTAATTTTTTTAGCCGGTATAGTGTCCGTTAAAATTTCACGGAGCCGCTCTGATGCTATAGCAATAGTTGCAGGTAATAATTCTAAGATTAATTTGCGAGCATTTTCTGGTGATAATCGACCTGCAACTCCTGGATAAATTGGAACCAATTTATTCAAATAATGTTCTTCTAATAAAATTGGATTATTCAGATATGTTCGGCCGCCTACATTTGAAATCGTTGCCTTCATAATTACTCGCTCTGGAGAAGCTTCTAAAGCTGCTTTGAAACTTTTAGCTTCACCAAAGAATGAAAAATTAAACTTTCTATCATTAAAGTCTTGAATTGACCCTTTATTAAAAGGTACGCTCTTCCCACCACTACGATTTCGTTTCCATTCCGTTTGTAAATCGCCACTGTATTTACCAATAAATACTGCATCTTGATTAAAGTTTGTTATTGAAGAAAAGTCTTCAATAATATTTCTGCAATCCATAAAACCTGTGGGCAAATACAGTGGAACTTGCCAACCCTCACTCAGACCAGCATATTTCAATCTGCCAAGGTTAATATCAAGAGTATGGTTAGTTAATGACATGTTTCATCCCTAAAATTACTTTCTAGGGAAACAATCACCGTTGTTGCAACCAGCAACTGCAATTCACCCGCACTGAAAGCCGCCATGACCGCCTGCTTTTCTGCAGGCTTCATGCGTCCATGTACCAGGCCTATTTTCAGCTCCGGGAACTCATGCTGCATCAAATCAAAAGTATCGTTAGCCGTAGCCAGCTGCAAGGCTTCGGACTCTTCAATCAAAGGACACACCCAGTAAGCCTGGTTACCTTGCAGACAAGCCTCACGCACACGCTGCAATATTTCATCACGCCTGCTATCGGAGATTAATTTAGTCACGATAGGCGTACGTCCCGGCGGCAATTCATCAATCACAGAAACGTCCAGGTCAGCATAATAGCTCATGGATAACGTACGCGGTATCGGTGTTGCACTCATCATGAGCTGGTGTGGCTCCGGCTGGCCTTTTTGCCTGAGCGCCAAACGCTGGTGCACGCCAAAACGGTGCTGCTCGTCAATAATCGCCAAACCCAGGTTCTTGAACTTTACCGCTTCCTGAAACAAGGCATGCGTGCCGACCACAAACTGCGCACTGCCATCGGCAATACTCGCCTGTGCTGCTTCACGCTCTTTTTTAGTTTGACTGCCTGTCAGCCAAGTAATTTGAATATTTAACGGAGTCAGCCAAGTCAGCATTTTGCGGTAATGCTGTTCGGCCAGAATCTCGGTTGGTGCCATGAGCGCCACCTGCCAGTTATTTTCTATGCTCTGCAAAGCAGCCATGCAGGCAACGATGGTTTTGCCGCTGCCGACATCTCCCTGCAACAGCCGTTGCATCGGGTGCGGCTGCGTTAAATCCTGCTCGATTTCTACAGCAACTTTCTGCTGTGCCTGGGTCAATGCAAACGGTAGCGACTTTAACAGTGCCGAGACCAAAAGCCTTGAGCGGCTGAACTGTGGCGCGCTCACGCTGCGCCGTCGTGCATAATGCTTACGCATGGAAAGCTGCTGCGCGAGCAGCTCATCAAAAGCCAGCCGACGCCAGTATGGGCTCTCTTTATTCTCTAAAGCCTGCAAAGCAGACTCAGGCGGCGGATTGTGCAATGCACGTAAACTATCCGCAAAGCCCGGCAGGCGCATGTCATGATATATTCTGGCTGGTAATGTTTCCGGCATGCAGTCTTGCGCAAGTGCAATGCCGATAGCCTTGCGCAGACTTGGCTGCGTCAGCCCCGCAACCGTGGGATAAACCGGCGTCAGTGTTTCTGCCACCTCGGTTTTAAGGCCAACGGCCTTAGTGCTGGGGTGTACCATCTCATAGCCAAAGAATCCGCTGCGCACTTCTCCGTAAACGCGCAGCTTGGTACCCACTTTAAGCGCTGCAATCTGGCTAGGGTAAAAATTCAGGAAGCGTAACGTCAGCTGACCGCTCATGTCTTCCAATTTAGCGATCAAAGCCTTGCGCGGCTTATAACTGACCTCTGCATGGACAATCTCGCCCTCCACTTGTGCCGCCTCCCCAGTGCGCAAATCACGTATGGCGGTGATGCGTGTTTCATCGATATAGCGCAGCGGCAAATGAAGCAGTAGTGCATGTAAATTGGAAATACCCAGCTTGGCCAGGTTGGTGATGAGGGGCTTGCTGAAAGCCTTGATTTCAGTCAGCTGACGCATACAAAATAAAGACTTTCAGCCAGAACATATGGGGTGTAGTTAGCAGCGAGGTTAAAAACTACGAGTAACCGCGCAATCGGCTGATAAAACTACAAAACAATCACACCATCAGCTTCAACCAGCGCACCGCGCGGCAATGATGCCACACCTACCGCAGCACGCGCCGGGTAAGGCTGACTGAAATACTCTGCCATAATCGTGTTCACGAGCGTGAAATGTGATAAATCTGTTAAAAAGATATTCAATTTCACTACATCGCTCAGATTACCGCCGGAAGCTTCTGCAACCGCTTTAAGGTTTGTGAACACTCGATGCACTTGCGCCTCGATACCATCTACCAATTGCATCGTTACTGGATCCAGGCCGATCTGGCCTGACAAATAGACGGTGTTGCCTGCTTTGACCGCTTGTGAATAAGTACCGATAGCCGCTGGCGCGCCTTGTGTCTGAATGATTTGTTTTGAACTTGATTGAGTTGTCATAATTGATATTGTTACTTTAGTTGAAAATGAGGGATTACAAATTAATTACTGCAAATTAAGCTTGGTGGCTGCGGCCTTACTGGTGGTATTGCCTTTGGTGCGATTAATACGCACAACATCGGGTATCTTACGCAAGCCGCGCATCAGGTCTGCAAGGTGCACACGATTTTTTACCTGCACAGTGAAATATAGATTTGCGTAAGCACTGCCGTCTGCTTCTTCTACACTGACGCTATCGATATTTGAACCGGCATCCGCAATGCCGGATGCAATTTTTGCCAACATGCCGGGCTGATTGGCAACAGTCAGATTAAGGTTGGTTTTAAACAAGCGCGTGCTTTCCGGCTCCCACTCTACATCCAGCCATTTATCGGGGTCGAGTTTAAATTTACGCACGCTTGGACAATCATGGGTATGGATGACCAGGCCTTTGTCTTTATTAATGAACCCTAAAATCGGGTCACCCGGAATCGGATGGCAGCATGGCGCGAACATCACGGCCATCCCCTCGGTACCGCGCACAGTAATCGTATCCAGCGCTTTTGCCGGTAGCTTGGTATGTTTTTCCAGATGCCCATCCGTTGTTGCAACCAACTGATGGGCCACCATGACATTCTGGCGCTTGCCGAGGCCAATTTCTGACAAGATCTCTGATTTTGTGATGACACCGTAATCACGTATCAGTTTTAACCAGTTTTCATCAGAAATCTGCTTGGGGTCAACATGCAAGGCTCGCAAGGCCTGATTCAGCAGGCGCTCACCGATTTGCGCTGCTTCGCTCGAACGCTGGGATTTAAGGAAATGTCGAATATGCGCACGCGCACGACCGGTCACCACATAATTCAGCCAGGCAGGGTTCGGCTTGGCGAGCGAGCCGGTAATGATCTCGACATGGTCGCCATTTTTCAGCTCGGTACGCAGCGGAGCCAGCTCATGGTTAATACGCACGGCAACACAGCTGTTACCGATATCGGAATGCACCGCATAGGCAAAATCAACCGCTGTGGCACGTTTAGGCAATGCCAGAATGGTACCTTTAGGCGTAAATACATACACCTCGTCCGGAAACAGATCAATTTTAAGGTGTTCCAAAAAGTCCAGAGAATCAGAACTCTCATTCTGAATATCCAGCAGGCGCTGCAGCCACTGATGCGTCTGCTGCTGCAATACCGTCAATTGTGCATCGCTTGATTTGTACAGCCAGTGCGCAGCCACACCCGCATCTGCAATATTGTGCATTTCCGCACTGCGGATCTGTACTTCAATCGGCGTACCGAACGGACCTAGCAGCGTGGTATGCAAGGATTGGTAGCCATTGGCTTTAGGGATTGCAATGTAGTCTTTAAACTTGCTGGGGATAGGCTTATACAGGCCATGCAGCGCCCCTAATGCCAGATAACAGCTGGGCAGGTCTTTCACGATCACCCTAAAACCATAGATATCATAAACCTGTGAAAACGGCGTTGCCTGGCGCGTCATTTTTCTGTAAATGCTATAGAGGTGCTTTTCTCGCCCGGTAACTTCCGCTTCGACATGAAACACTTTAAGCTGGTGCTGAATGGATTCAAGCACTTTGCTGATGACTTCCTTGCGATTGCCGCGCGCCGCCATGACCGCTTTAGATATCGCGCTGTAGCGCATCGGGTGCAGATACTGAAAACTCAGATCTTCAAGCGCCTGATATACCGAGTTCAGGCCAAGCCTGTTCGCAATCGGCGCATAAATATCCAGGGTTTCCTTAGCGATCAGTTTCTGTTTTTCTGGCCGCATTGCCTCCAGCGTCTGCATGTTATGCAAGCGGTCAGCCAGCTTGACCAGTATTACCCGCACATCCATTGACATGGCGAGCAGCATTTTGCGGAAATTCTCTGCCTGCGCCTCACTGGCACTCTGAAACTCAATCTTATCGAGCTTGGTCACACCATCTACCAGCTCGGCAACCTGCAGGCCGAACTTCTCTTTAATATCGAGCGTAGTGATTGATGTATCTTCTACCACATCGTGCAGCAGTGCCGCCAGAATAGTAGGTACATCCATATGCAGATCAGCCAGTATGCAGGCAACAGATACCGGATGTGTAATATAAGGTTCGCCGGTTTTACGCACGACACCTTCATGTGCCTTGTCGGCATAACGATAGCCTTCAAACACCAGCTCAATATCCTGGGGTTTGAAATACTGCTTTAGACGTATACTTAAGGCTGAGCCCTCGCTGTCCGCAGGCAGCAAGGGAGCCGGACTTGATTTTGATATTTCCGCTTTAAGGTTTTGTGCGGCTTTTGGCATGGCATTCACTACCAGAACTGTTCGTTGCTTGCTGATATTAGCAGCACACCGGCATATTAAGCGTGCATGCGCCCCAGAACTTCAACCCCGACTTTACCGGCAGCAATTTCACGCAATGCAATCACTGTCGACTTATCACGCGTGTTCTGTACATTGACCAGCGGCTCTGAACCGTTATGCAACTGACGTGCGCGGTAAGCAGCAACCAGGGTTAATTCAAAACGGTTAGGGATTTTTTCCAAGCAATCATCTACTGTAATACGTGCCATATTGATCTATTCCTATTTGTTTAATTAAAAACGTTTAACGAGAGCGAACTAAATGAGTGTTTCAATTAGTGCAGCATAGCGCTGCAACTGTTTGGCAGCTACCAGCCGGCGTGAGCGAATCACTGCACGGATATCCTGCAGCGCTTCTTCAAAATAATGGTTAATTGTAACATAATCAAACTCCCCTACGTGGCTCATTTCCTCGCGCGCCGCGGCAACCCGCCTCGAAATAGTTTCCTGGCTATCCTGCCCCCTGCTGTTCAGGCGCTGCTCCAGTGTTTCGATGGATGGCGGCAGCACAAATATGCTGATTGCCTCCGGATACAGGCGGCGTACCTGCTGCGCGCCCTGCCAGTCAATTTCCAGAATCACATCTTGCCCGGCTTTCAACGGCGCGTCGACCGCACATTGCGATGTACCGTAACGAGCCCCATGTACATGCGCACTTTCGAGAAACTGCGCCTCGCCCAGCATCAGCAAAAACGTAGGTTCATCAACAAAATGGTAATCAACACCGCTTACCTCACCTGGCCTGGGCTTGCGCGTGGTATGGGAAATAGAAAGTGTTACGTTCTTGTCTTCAGCAAGCAAGGCCTTGATCAGGCTGGTTTTGCCTGCGCCTGAAGGTGCTGAAATAATAAAAAGATTGCCTGACGTCATATCCATAATACCGATCTAAATTTGCATACCGCTAAAAAACTCACAATAAACCATCAGCTTAGCTTTGCAAAGACTTCATTTATTTTAAGTGTACTGTAATACCTGAACCGCTGTTTACTCAATATTCTGGATCTGCTCACGCATCTGTTCAATCAGCACCTTCAGCTCCATTGACACCTGCGTGGTCTGCACCGATACTGATTTAGAACCCAGCGTATTAGCTTCACGGTTAAGCTCCTGCATCAAAAAGTCCAGGCGCTTTCCGGCGGGCGCATCGGCATTCAGGATGCGCTTCACTTCTGAAACATGGGCAGTCAACCGGCTTAATTCCTCATCCACATCAATCCGCTGTGCGAACAGCACCAGCTCCTGTGCAATGCGCTCCTGATCTACGGTTTTAATCGTTTCCTGCAATTTCAGCTCCAGCCTGGCCTGATACTCTTTATTGAGTTGCGGCAGTAGCGGTTTTACTTTGGCAACCAGTGCTGCAATCTGCTCCAGCCGATCCAGGATCAGCGCTTTCAATTTCTCACCTTCACGCGCACGCGAGGCCGTCAGGTCATGTAGCCCTTGCGATACCAGGCTTTTAATATCATCTGCCAGCGTATCGTGGCTTAACTCCTCATGCTGCACAATACCTGGCCAGCGCAAAATATCGGCCACACTCAACGCGCGACTTTGTGGAAAAAACTGCTGGGTTTTGATCTGCATTTCAGCCAGCTGCTGCATTAACTGCTCATCAAGCTGCGGTGCCTGGGCTGACTGTGTACGCTGAATCAGGTTGATTTTGCATTCGACTTTACCGCGGCTTAACTGGGCGCTGATCAGCTCTCTGACCAGAGGCTCAAAGCTCTTTAAGGTTTCATCCAGTTTAAAATGCAAGTCCAGATAACGGCTGTTCACGGCGCGCAGCTCCAATAAAAGCGTCGCACCTTCTATCGGCTGCTCTAATGCAGCAAAGCCAGTCATACTAAAAGTCATGTATATTTTCCTAATCTAACCAAAATTAAGCTGATATTTTCATCATCGGGTTCAATGTTACCAAACACTCGCTATTTCATACGAAAATAAAGCATAAAGATTGTTATAAAATAACTGTTCGAGTGATGTTCACGCGGTTATCGCATCAAAAAAACTTTAATTACAGTCAATTAAGCGCTATATTGACCAATTGAATCGAAAGTTTGAATGCCAGACCAGTGATTATAAAAACCACATCAACAATCGATTATAGTTAAAGAAATCATTCTCAAAAGTGTCTACTACCCATAAGAATCTAGCATTACCTGCCGGCTACAAATTACAAGATTATGAAATCAAAAAGGTCTTGAGTTATGGCGGGTTCAGCTTTGTGTATCTAGCGCACGACAAAAATAAAAACTTCGTCGCCATTAAAGAGTATCTGCCATCTTCAATCGCCTTGCGTGACGAAAATGCAACCGTACAACCAAACTCTGAAGACGTGGCAATGTTCAGGCACGGTCTCAAGAGTTTTTTTGATGAAGGTTTGACGCTTGCAAAAATCGAGCACAAAAACATTGTACGCGTGGTCAATTTCTTCCGTGCCAATGATACCGTCTACATGGTCATGCAATATGAGCGGGGTAAGTCGCTACAAGCCTATATTCTGGAGCATGCCGAACCTGTCTCAGAAAATTTCATACGGCGGGTTTTCAGTGAGTTATCCAACGGCTTGCGTGAGGTGCATACGCACAAGCTTCTGCACCTGGATATTAAACCTGCCAATATCTACATCCGGCTTGACGGCTCTCCGGTACTACTGGACTTTGGCTCATCGCGCCAGGCTTTAAGCGAAACCCAAACAAAAATTTCGCCTAGCTATACGCCTGGCTTCGCTTCGCCTGAACATTATTATGACAAAAAACTGCTGGGGCCGTGGAGCGATATTTACAGCATCGGCGCCACCATGTATTCGTGCCTGACGCGCAATTCCCCCATTTCTGCAGACCAGCGTTTAAAAAAGGATGTGCTGGTGCCTGCCGTAAAGATAGGCAAAGAACATTACTCTCAGGAATTACTCGAAATTATCGACAATTGCCTGGACCTGGACTATCTGAAACGCCCGCAAAGCGTGTTCTCATTGCAGAAATCATTAATGGAGGCGCCTCACAAGCGCCAGCCAAAAATCGGGTTTGTCCATAAAATTTTTAATGCCCTCAATAAGCACAGCGCAGCCAACAGCAACAAAAAACCATCATGAAATTCACGATCTTTCAAAACAGCCGCCAGGGACCGCGCCCTTACAATCAGGACCGGTTAGCTTACTCATACAGCAAAGATGCCCTGCTGCTGGTCATTGCCGATGGCATGGGCGGGCATCGCCATGGCGAAGTCGCAGCACAGCTGGCCGTAACCACAATGACAGATGCATTTCAGCGCATGGCCGTACCTTCGCTGTCGAGCCCGGCCAAATTTCTGATTGAGCAGATCCAGCAAGTGCATGACATGATTGACCAGTTGGCGCAAGACCAGGAAATGCTGGAAGCACCGCGCACGACGATTGTCGCTGCCATCGTGCAGCGCGGCATGCTGTATTGTGCGCATGCCGGAGATTCGCGCCTCTATCATTTCCGCGATGGTCACCTGCTCTACCGCACTGAAGACCACTCCATTGTGCAGTCACTGTACAACAAGGGCATGATTACCAGGGCGGAAATGGCAAACCATCCTTACCGGCATAAAATTTTCAGCTGCCTGGGCGGTGATGTGCCGCCTAAAATTGAACTGGCTGATCGCCAAGAACTACTCGAAGGCGACACCGTCTTACTCTGCACCGATGGTTTATGGGGCGCTGTCGGAGATGACCAGATCAAGCAAGTGCTACGCGGCTCGTCTATTGAAGAAAACGTCACTCGCCTGCTTGATCTGGCTGAAGCCGGCAGCGCAGAGAAAGGTGACAATATGAGCGCCATCGGTCTGCAATGGGGCGATAAACTGCACAGTGACATGGCGGTTTCAACCATCACACTGCCTATGGGTTTCTCAACGACCATTATGAATCCCAATACCCGCAGCGACTACGATGGTGCATCAGACCCGGCACAGGCCGAAGACCTGAGTGATGAAGATATTGAAAGAACCATCGCAGAAATACAGATCGCTCTGCAAAAAACAAAACGTACTTGATTAACCCAATTTAAAGCAGGATTAAACCGATGCTATCCAGTAACACAAACAATATCAGACCCAGCCAGCGCGAGCTTAACCAGTTGCGTGATGTAGAAATTATCCGCCGCTACACCAAACATGCCGAAGGTTCGGTACTGATTAAATTCGGCGACACCCATGTTTTATGTACCGCGAGCATAGAGGAAAAAGTACCCGGCTTTCTGAAAGGCAAAGGCCAGGGTTGGGTTACCGCCGAGTACGGCATGCTGCCGCGCTCGACCGGCAGCCGCATGGACAGGGAAGCGGCCAAAGGAAAACAATCCGGCCGCACACAAGAAATCCAGCGTCTGATCGGCCGCTCTTTACGCGCCATTATCGACCTGCAAAAACTCGGTGAACGCAGCATCCAAATTGACTGTGACGTGATTCAGGCTGATGGCGGCACGCGCACTGCCAGCATCACCGGCGCTTACGTTGCGCTGCATGATGCTATCTCTACCCTGCTTAAAAACGGTAAAATTACACAATCGCCGCTCAAGGACTCTGTCGCAGCCATTTCTGTCGGCATGCACCAAGGGCAGCCGGTGCTTGATCTGGACTACATTGAAGATTCAGACTGCGATACCGATATGAACGTCGTCATGACCGGCAGCGGCGGTTTTGTTGAGATCCAGGGCACTGCCGAAGGCGATCCGTTCTCGCGTGAAGCGATGGATGCGATGCTGGATCTGGCCGCATTCGGCATCAAACAACTGACTGATAAGCAAAAAGAGGTTTTGAGTGTTTAAAAAACTGGTTATCGCCACCGGCAACAAAGGCAAGCTGCGTGAAATTCAGCACGTACTGAGCACACTGAATATCGAAATATTGCCGCAATCTGAATTCAATGTGCCGGAATGCGAAGAACCGCACTGCACATTTATTGAGAATGCTCTTGCTAAAGCGCGTCATGCGAGCAAACATACCGGCCTGCCGGCGCTGGCAGACGATTCCGGCCTATGTGTTGATGCGTTACAAGGTGCGCCGGGCGTATTGTCTGCGCGCTATGCAGGCAAAAACCAGCCGAATAGCCTGCTCACGCAGGACGAACGCAACAATGACAAACTGCTGCAGGCAATGAACGGCATGCCCAATCGCCATGCACATTTCTATTGTGTCATGGTACTGGTGCGCCACGAGCACGACCCTGAACCCATCATTGCAGAGGGCAGCTGGCAAGGCGTTATCCTGCGCGAGTACCGCGGCAGCGATGGCTTTGGCTATGACCCTTTATTCCTGGACGACAAAACTGGCAAGACCGTGGCAGAACTGCCATTAGAGATCAAAAGCCGCATCAGCCACCGTGGTCATGCCATGGCTAAACTGCTGCAAAAGCTGGAGAGGTTGGCTAATGAGTAATCCTGATAAAATTTCATGGCCTAAATGGGTACGTGATGATCACAGCGTGGTTTCATGTACCGAAAAAGTCAAAGTGATGACCGAAAACTTTGACGAAATCAAACAAATTGCACAGGATGCGCTTGAAGATGGCCTGCTCATGGAAGTATCCGAGCAGCAAATGCGCGATGCATTGCATCAGCTGGTGGACTCACTCATCAATCCTTACAAGAAGTGAACTCCGAAAAAAGGTAAACGAGCATCAAAAAAATCATCGAAATCAAACCTGCCGATGGCTACAATCCGGCGCCCATTGACACGATTGCGCCGCTTGCCGGTGCCAATACGGTTTCAGGCCTGACTAATTCTCCGCCTCTGTCGCTGTACATCCATATCCCCTGGTGCGAACGTAAGTGTCCGTATTGCGATTTCAACTCGCACGAGAACCGTTTCAAAAATGGTGAAATTCCTGAAGCGGCTTATGTCGATGCTTTAATCGCCGACCTGGAGGCAGCAACGCCTAAAGTCTGGGGTAGAAAAATCAGAAGCGTATTCTTTGGCGGCGGCACCCCTAGCCTGTTTTCACCGGAGGCTATTGACAGGATTCTAAGCAATGTGCGAGCACTTACTCCGCTTGAATACGATGCGGAGATTACACTTGAAGCTAACCCTGGCACTGTTGATAGCGCACATTTTTCCGGTTATAAACAAGCCGGGGTGAATCGCCTTTCACTTGGCATACAAAGTTTTAATGCCGACTACCTGAAAGCGCTGGGACGCATTCATGATGACAGGCAGGCCATTGCTGCGGCCGAACTCGCACTCAAAACCTTTGAGCGCGTGAACCTGGATGTGATGTATGCGTTACCGAACCAAACTCTGGAGCATGCACTGCGGGATGCAAAGCAGGCAATCGCGCTGGGCGCTGACCATTTATCTTTCTACCACTTGACGCTGGAACCTAACACGCCATTTCACCGCACGCCCCCTAGCCTGCCGGATGACGACACCAGCAGCGACATGCAGATTGAAATTGAGAATTTACTGGCAGCGCATGATTATGAACATTACGAAACCTCAGCTTTTGCTAAAAAAGGCATGCAAGCCAGGCATAACCTCAATTACTGGCAGTTCGGCGATTATTTAGGCATTGGCGCCGGTGCACACAGCAAACTGAGCTACCACGACAAAATCACACGTGAAACCCGGCCAAAACACCCTAAAACGTATATGGAACAAGCCATTCTCGGCAATGCACTAGAACGCGTATGGGATATCAGCCGCGACGAACTCGGTTTCGAATTCATGATGAATGCATTACGGCTGATTGAAGGGGTGCCGGCCAGCCTGTTTCAGCAACGCACGGGATTAAGCCTGCATACACTGAACAGCGCCATCAGGACTGCGCAGGACAAAGGCCTGCTCACAGCAGAACCGGGACGCCTGCAACCCACCCTGCTTGGGCAGCGCTTCTTGAACGAATTGCTGGCGTTATTTCTGGAATAATTTCTGAACGCTTATAAAATAGGACTTGCTACGCACCTGGCATGCTAGTAAATTGATACCCATACGTTTTCACCCGCGAAAGAATGATCATCATGTTTAAAATGACGATTGGATTATTCATCCTACTTTTACTGCATGGCTGCACTTCTACGCCCTCTACTACTGGCGGAGACAGCTCGGCAACCAAAACGCATACGCTCTCGCTTGATACCAGTAAAAAATTCACATTCAAGTCTTCCGGCTGCAAATTAGAAGAAGGCGTGTTAACGAATGCAGCAGATTTTGCCAGCGCCGGCTCGTATGGCACGCTGGTAGTTGCTAACAGCAAGAGCAATGCTACCGTAGACCAATACCGTGTTTCATGCAGCGCCGTAGCGGCCGGCGGAAAATCTTCATGCGTTATACAGCGCGTTCAAGGCACTGGCACATCCCAAGACTTTGGCGGCCCCAATTGTCCTGATATGAAATTCAGCATAGTAAACTTCAGGAGTTTCTAAAGCGACTACGCACTGCCGTAACCGGATAGCTTATTGACGATCAAGGACTTGGCGCAATCCAAGTCCTTTATTTTTCACACCAACGTGCAAGCACTGACAGCACATATACGCATCATCAATCCTCAGCGCGGATGTCAGACTATCTCAATCTGATTATATTTATAGACACAATATGCCACTATCAGATATATTAATTCCATAAAAATGGTAAAAATAATAATAGGATTAATTCGATTATGTCTATTCACACGCCAGAATCCGAGTGTTAGTTCAGAGCTGCAAATATCATGTGCACAATTAAAAACCGGCAATGATGTTCAGAGCTTTAGCCTTATTCCTTCTATTACTCATCAACGATAGCGCTGGTGCGGGCGATGAAGATATCGTCATCGCCGTTAATCAGAATATTACAGAAAATCATATTTCACGCAGTTTCGCTCGCCGTATATTCAGCATGAAAGCGCGGCAATGGGCAGATGGCAGCCCGGTGATTGTGTTTGTATTGCCGGATAGAAGCTCGCACCACCTCACTTTCGCAAAAGAAATCCTGGAAATATTCCCCTACAAGCTGCGTTCGGTCTGGGATCGTCAAGTTTATTCCGGCACAGGCCAAGCCCCGCGTGAAGTTGCAACTATAGATCAAATGATGATAAGTATTGCCAACACGCCCGGTGCCATTGGCTATCTGCCAAGGGAAAAAATTGATGGAATCAAAATACGTTTGGTTGAGGTACGCTGATATGCGAAGAATCTATATTGCCGGCATGATTTCTGTACTGAGCACGCTCTATTCAACCCCGTCATTAGCACTCGAGTTTAATGATGGGAAAGTGCAAATACATGGCTTTGCTAGCCAAGGCATCGTATCAAGTACAGATAATAATTTTTATGGCGACAGCTCCCACAATATCAGTTTCGACTTCCGTGAAATCGGCATCAACGCTTCATACCGCCCCAAACCAAATTTACAATTTTCTGCTCAGGTCATCAATCTGGATGCAGGAGATGTGAGCGAAAATGGCCTGTTACTGGATTACGCCTTGGTTGATTACACGATTTCTTCGACTGAGGATACGCAATTCGGCATCAGGCTTGGGCGCGTCAAAAACCCCTTCGGGCTTTACACCACTACGCGTGATGTGGCATTTACCCGTCCGAGCATTGTGCTGCCGCAATCTATTTATTTCGACAAGGCACGCAGCCTTGCGCTCTCATCTGATGGCGTTGGATTTTACCTGAACAAAGAAAGCAATTACGGCGGCCTCAATTTTGATCTGGTTGTTGGCAATGCAAACGTTGACCGCGGGAGTGAGGCGACATTTTTAAGAGCAAATTTGCCTGGCGACATGGAATCAGAAAAACCATCGCGCCTGATGCGCATCATGTACACAACCCCCAATGACCGTTTACGCATTGCATTTACTGCTGCAAATATAGACCTTAAATATGATGCAACCTCACATGAGTTTGATCCCAACCTGGCCGTCCATCTGGATCCCAAAATCATTTCCGCACAATACAGTAATGAAAACTGGGAGCTTACGGCAGAGTACTCACAGATGAAGTCATCCATTACCAGAAGTTTCTTGCCCAACTTCAATAATGTAATCGAAGGTTATTATGTTCAGGGCAGCTATCAATTCACTCCGACTTTACAGGCAGTGGTGCGTTACGATGCAAGCTTCAACAATAAAAGTGACCACTCCGGCAAAAAACTTTCCGCAGAAACAGGTTTACCTGCCCACGTTTTCTTCGCCAAAGACTGGATGATCGGGCTGCGCTATGATGTAACACCCTCTTTTATGATCAGGGGGGAATGGCATCATATTGATGGCACAGGATGGCTATCCAGCCTGGATAACAATGCAGACCCGGGGACAATGGAGCGCAAATGGGACATGCTGATGCTCATGGGCTCCTGGCGGTTTTAATAAATCGTGAAACCCGAAATTACTCAGCATCAGCACTTTCTCAGCTTACGCTGGAAGCTGCTGCTAATTCTGTTCATTGTTTCCGCAATCATCGGCATTGCCAGCTCATATTACTTTCAGCATCAGCTCCTGATCCAGTTCGACCAGGCGCGCAAAGAGGCACAATTCAAGTACGCCAAGCAAATTAACGGCTTAATCAACCTTGATGTGGAGCGGGTTCGCCAGCTGGCCGCTACGCTCCCGACATTTATCAGCCTGAATAATGGCCTCATGGAATATGCAAGCCCTGCTTTTTACCGTTATTTTGATAATTTCTGGTCCAACTTCCAGATTGACATGGGCGTGAACGATGCCAAGTTATATGCCCCCGATGGCCATATCATTGCTTCATGGGGCAGTGATACAAATGATAACCAGTCCGTGCAATCCAGATCATGGAAAAACAGTTGGGAAACCATCCTGAACAATGAGGCTTCAAGCGGCCTGATTGAGTGCGCATATACATGCAGTATTTATGCTTTTGCCCCCATACTTAAAAAAGGTGAGATTATTGGCGTTTTCTCAATCGGAGCCTCCCTCGCTGATTCTGTTTTATCATTCCAGAAGACATCCAAAGCAGACCTAGCCATCGTTTTCTCAAAACCAGACACAAAAAATACTGAAAAATCTTTATGGGGGATGCATATTGCGGCGGCTTCCAACCCCGAGTATTTAGTCCCTTTAATTACCAGAGCAGCCCGCATCCAGTCTTTTTCGGAGTTATCGCGAAAACCTGTACGGTATGCCGAAGCAGATAATATCTATGAAATCAGCATCGTTAAGCTTGAACAATCCTACTGGACCGATGGCATGCAATTGATTGTCGTCGAGAATATTACTCCAGACCTGGCGCTGGTGGAGCAGAACAGCAAACAGATCATGGTGTTTGCAATGCTCGCCACGGTTCTGATACTTTCATTGCTTTATTTCCTGCTCAGCATCCCGTTGAAACGCCTGCGCCGGATTGCATCTTCAATGCCGCTGCTGGGACAGGGCGCATTCCAGGAATTACGTTCTGGCCTGAAATCGCACCGACATCAATTAACAGACGAAATGGACGTGCTCGACCAGTCAACCCTGGACTTATCCAATAAGCTCGAGTCGCTGGAACATGAAGTCGTTGAAAAAAACCTTTCGTTAAAAAATCTTTTTAACGAGGTGTTAAGAGAAAAAGAGTTTGCAACAAAGCTGCTGAACCAGGCAGAAGCCATTATTGCCACCATCAACACAGATGGACGCATTTTATCAATTAACCAGTTTGGGCTTACGCTGACAGGAAAAGGCAAGACGAGCCTGATGTACAGCGATTTGTCGCAAGATGACTTTGCTGCCCTCAAGGAAAAACTAACTGAAGTTGCCAATACGGATTTATATAACCATGCGCATGAAACTGTATTAATCGCAGCAGACCGAACACCACGAAATATTTCCTGGGTACATACCCGCCTGCAGGATGATGCAAAAGGCGACACCATTCTTTTATCTGTAGGCATGGATATCACTGAACGCATCCGGTCTCAGGAAGTGATCCATCATCTCGCAAACTATGATGCACTTACCAATCTACCGAACCGCCGTTTGTTGATCGATAGATTGAAACATGCGCTCAGTTCCAGCGCCCGCAGCGGCCAGCACGGTGCATTGCTTTTTATAGATATTGATAATTTCAAGTCACTCAACGATACGCTCGGCCACAAAATAGGCGACATATTACTGCAGGATGTAGCCAAGCGGCTGACCGTGTGTATCCGCGAAGGAGATACGGTCTCGCGCATCGGGAGTGATGAGTTTATTGTGGTGCTGGAAAACTTAAGCAACAAGGCAATTGAATCTGCAGGACAAGCCGAGCATGTTGCCAGAAAGATCCAGCACAAACTTAACCAGCCATTTCAGTTAAAAACGCATTCATACCAGAACACTGTCAGCATCGGCATCAGCTTATTCAGCGATCACGATAAAGATACGGAAGAACTGCTGAAACAGGTTGATATTGCGAGTAATCAGGCTAAACGTAATGGTAACAACAGCATTTGTTTCTATGACCCAAAAATGCAAGAAAGCCTTACCGCTTATGTAACGCTTGAGCGTGAACTTAACCAAGCCATCATTGCCCAGCAATTCATACTGTATTACCAGATTCAAGTTGACAATACTGGCAGCCCGCTCGGCGCTGAGGTTTTGATCCGCTGGCAGCATCCCGAGCGGGGCATTGTATCGCCTTTTGATTTTATCCCGCTGGCAGAAGAAACCGGGCTCATTATTCCGATCGGCAAATGGGTGCTGGACAATGCTTGCGCCCAGCTTAGCGCCTGGCAGAAATCGCCGCACACCAAGCATTTGACTTTATCCGTCAATGTCACTGCACAGCAGTTCCTGCAAAACAACTTTGTAGCACAGGTAGAATCAGCCATCAGAATATATGCCATAGATCCGATGCTGCTGAAGCTGGAACTGACTGAAAGCATGCTGGTGAATGAGTTAGATAAAACCATCGCCACGATGCATGCGCTGCAAGGTATCGGCATTAAATTCTCTCTGGATGATTTTGGTACCGGCTATTCGTCATTGCAGTATCTGAAACGCCTGCCGATCTACCAATTAAAGATAGACCAGTCGTTTGTGCATGACCTTGCCAATAACGTCAGTGACCAGGCCATCGTTCGCACGATCATCGCAATGGCGCAGACCCTGAACCTGAATGTTATTGCGGAGGGAGTGGAAACTAAAGAGCAAAGACAGCTGTTGCTGGATAATGGCTGCTATTGCTATCAGGGCTATTTGTTCGGTAAGCCTTTGCCGATTGACGCATTCGAAGCTTTGCTCAAACAAAGCCTGATATTCTAGTTTACGACACTGAGCGCACCTCAGTCATGGCGCGCAGTGCATACCTCAAGCCTACTTCTTTTTTGACAGCTGCTTGATACTGGGGATTAAAATCCTGTGCTCTTGTTCAAAAACAGTCGCCGGCTGCAACTCAGGCTGCGTTTCCTGGTTCAGCCTGATCGCTTCAGCAATAAAGCGCTGCTGCATAGACTGGCTTTTTGGATAAATCAGCCGTGACAAATCCCGGATGCTTTCTTTAGGCTGCAACGGCCAGTCCATCGCGGCTAACGACTCGCTACTTGCCGCGGCAGACATCAACGGTACATGCAACATCAGCGCTAGCGCCAGTAATGTTAATTGCTGTCTTGCCGCGTAAGTTTTCATCATCAACTCATTTCTTTTTTAGCCCGGGCAATAGCAGCTTTAACCTGAACAGGTGCTGTACCGCCAATATGGTTACGACTTTGCAGTGAGCCTTCCAGTGTTAATACGGCATATACATCTTCACTGATCTCCGCTGCAAATTTCTGCAAACTTGCCAGAGGCAGATCACTTAGATCCACCTTCTGGTCTACCGCATGACGCACAGCCAGCGCCACGACTTCGTGTGCATCGCGGAACGGCATACCTTTTTTCACAAGGTAATCAGCCAGGTCCGTCGCTGTAGCAAACCCTTCACTGGCAGCCTGACGCATATTGTCTTTATTGACGGTAATACCGCGCATCATGTCAGCATAGATTTCCAGCGTGACCAGTAAAGTGTCTGCCGTATCGAACAGCGGCTCTTTATCTTCCTGGTTGTCTTTGTTATATGCGAGCGGCTGACCCTTCATCAAGGTGAGCAAGGCCGTCAGATGACCATACACGCGTCCGGTCTTGCCACGTACCAGTTCCGGCACGTCCGGGTTCTTTTTCTGCGGCATGATCGATGAGCCGGTACAGAAACGGTCTGCAATATCAATGAACGCAAACCGCGGTGAACTCCACAATATCAGCTCTTCAGACAAACGCGATAAATGCGTCATCACCAGTGAAGCGGCAAACGTAAATTCAATGGCAAAATCACGGTCTGACACGGCATCCAGCGAATTCTCACATACCCCGTCAAAGCCCAATGTTTTCGCGACCATTTCACGATCAATCGGATAACTGGTGCCAGCCAGCGCGGCGGCGCCCAGCGGCAGGCGATTAATGCGTTTTCTGCAATCAGCAAACCGTGCAGCATCGCGTTTCAGCATTTCAACATACGCCATTAAGTGATGACCGAATGTCACCGGCTGTGCCACCTGCAAGTGCGTAAAACCCGGCATGACAGTATCGTAGTGCTTTTCTGCCAGATCCAGCAGGCTGGCCTGCAATTTATGCAAGCCTGCAATTATCTGGTCTGTCGTCGCTCGCAGCCACAAACGTACATCGGTTGCCACCTGATCGTTACGGCTTCTGCCAGTATGTAAGCGCTTACCTGCGTCACCAATTTTATCGGTTAAGCGCTTTTCAATATTCAGGTGCACGTCTTCCAGATCGAGCAGCCATTCAAATTGCCCGGCTTCGATTTCCTGCGCAATTTCCTGCAAGCCGCTTTCAATCGCAGCGAAATCCTGCCTGGAGATAATCGACTGTTCGCTCAACATGTGCGCGTGTGCAATTGACCCCTGTATGTCATAAGCCGCCAGGCGGTAATCGAAGCCTACAGAGGCGGTGTATTTTTTCACCAGCTCGGCTACCGGTTCATTAAAACGCCCTGACCAACTGGTGTCTTTTTTATTGAGCGAGTTTACTTTTTCTGTCAATTTCTTAGCCTATCTATTTTAAACTTTGTCTTTAACGACTATATACTTTCATCTGTAAGTATAATGCAAAACAAATGTTTTTAAGATACAGCGACTTAAACAAGGCATGCCACACGCCAAATTAATATGAAAAATACCGGCCGCTTACCCAATATACGCAATCTGGGCATCCTGTTACGCGTGCTCATCATCGCCAACACTGCGCTGGCATTGATTGCCTATACTTTAAGCACTGATCTGGCAGATTTTTTCCAGCGCATGACAGCCATCTCCGCGCTGGCGCAGCCAATGCTGTTAAGCAGCCTGCTTTTACTTTACGGCAGCTATCCGCTGATTACCAGGCTAAGTTATAAACAGGGACTTACCGCAATATTGGCTCTGGTCATACTGTGTACTGCGATCATATATAAGCTGTTTGCCCAGCTCTGGGTTTTTGATGATTTGCCAGGATTAACACGCATACTTTTTACCGCATTGTTCATCAGCGCTTTGACTCTTTATTACTTTAACCTGCGCTATCGTGCCCACTCGCCAGCCGTAACAGAAGCGCGGCTACAGGCACTACAGGCGCGTATCCGTCCGCATTTCTTATTTAACAGCATCAATGCCGTGCTGTCGCTTATCCGCAGCCAGCCCAAGCAAGCCGAAACGGCTTTAGAAGACATGGCAGACCTGTTTCGCGTACTGATGGCTGACAACCGTGAGCTGGTGCCGCTCGCGCAGGAAATGGCTCTGTGCCGGCAATATCTTGCACTTGAGAAACTGCGCCTGAACGAGCGCCTGAATATTCAATGGCAAATTGACAACATGCCGCCGGATGCGATGATTCCGCCGCTGGTACTGCAACCGCTGGTGGAAAATGCGGTTTACCACGGCATTGAACCGCTTACCAGCGGCGGCACGATTACGATTCAGATCTATACCAAACTAAACGAAATCCATCTGATATTGAAAAACCCCTACAGCACGCCTAACCATCATCAGCATGGCAATAAAATGGCACTTGGCAATATTAAAGAGCGCCTGTCACTGCACTTCGATCTTGAAGCCTCGCTCAAAAGCAAACAGGAAAAAGGCGTATACGAAGTACATATTGTCCTGCCCCACCAGAAACAGAAACATTGATGTCTATGCTTAACATTCTAATCGCCGATGATGAAGCCCCTGCCCGCAATCGTTTACACGACCTGCTGGCCGATATCGGCAATACCCATATCGTTGCCGAAGCAAAAAACGGTAAAGAAGCCCTGCAACGCGCAGATGAATTGCAACCGGACATCGTACTGCTCGACATACGCATGCCGGAAATGGACGGCATTGAGGCTGCGCAGCACTTGCAAAAATTACCCAGGCCCCCGGCGATTATTTTTACCACTGCTTTTGATAATTACGCTATCCAGGCTTTTGATATGAATGCCGTCGATTACTTATTAAAACCGATAAGGCTGGAACGTCTGGAAAAAGCGCTGCAAAAAGCACGCGCCTTGCAGCCGCAGCAGCTTGCTGCACTCACGCCACTATCACCGAGAAAAACACATCTCACGATTGCAGAGCGTGGCCGCATTCTGTTAGTACCGGTTGATGACATCATTTACCTGCGCGCCGAACTTAAATACGTCACCGTACGCACGGCAGAGCGTGAATATCTGATCGAAGAATCGCTGACACATCTGGAACAGGAGTTCGACAGCTTGTTTATCCGCCTGCACCGTAACTGCCTGGTTGCACACGCTTATATCCTGGGCTATGAAAAACGCATCAACGATGAACATGGTGAAAAACAATGGGTAGCACTGTTAAAACACGTACCCGAAACCGTCACGGTCAGCCGCCGCCAGCAACACCTTATCCGCATGACTTGATTTAGCTTTGCATAAGGACGCCTAAAGCGTGTTTAGCCAAGGCGACCCCGCAGCTTGTGATAAAATGAAAACTCATTATTTAAAATCAGCATAGCCTGAGCTTAGCGCATGAACAACACCGCCAACCCAATCTCAAATACGCCGGCACCGAAAAAACTGGTGATCGCCTCCCGTGAAAGCGCGCTTGCCATGTGGCAGGCACGCCATATTCAAAGCCGCTTGCAGGCGCTGTACCCGGAAACGGACGTTTCTATCCTAGGCATGACCACCACCGGTGATCAGATTCTAGATACGCCCCTGGCCAAAGTCGGCGGTAAAGGCTTGTTTGTAAAAGAACTGGAAACCGCATTGGCTGACGGCCGTGCCGACCTGGCCGTACATAGCATGAAAGATGTGCCGATGAACCTGCCGGAAGGTTTTGTGCTGGCAGCCACCGGTGAGCGCGAAGACGCGCGTGATGCCTTTGTTTCAAACAACTTTGCATCACTTGAAGCCCTGCCTGCCGGCAGTATCGTGGGTACCTCGAGCCTGCGCCGCCAGAGCCAGCTACAGGCGCGTTTCCCACACTTGAAAATCGAATCCCTGCGCGGCAATCTGCAAACACGTTTACGCAAACTGGACGAAGGGCAATATGCCGCGATTATTCTTGCGGCAGCAGGTTTAATCCGCCTGGAACTAGGTAGCAGGATCCGCCAGTTCATCACCCCGGAACAAAGCATTCCGGCAGTTGGCCAAGGCGCACTGGGCATAGAAATCAACGCCAGCCGTACCGATATGGTCGCAGTGCTTGCGCCGCTCAACCACGCGGACACACAGGTATGCGTAGAAGCAGAACGCGGCATGAGCCGCACTCTGGCCGGCAGCTGCACCGTGCCGCTCGGCGCTTATGCCGTGTGCGAAGGCGAAAACATCCGTATCACAGGTTTTGTTGCCAGCGTAGATGGCAAGCAGATGCTGGTTGAAACTGCAACCGGCAGCAGAAATGCTGCTGAGACCTTAGGTAAAAAACTGGCAAACCAGTTAATTGCGAAAGGCGCCGATAAGATTCTGGCGGCGCTCTGACCCAGTGGCCTTAAAACTACTGCCTGACTGATCAGACCATGACTTCAGACCACTTGCTCGAAGGTTTACATGTAGCGGTAACCCGACCGATTGACCAGGCACAGAGTCTATGCAGCAGCATCGAACAGCATGGTGGAACGGCCATTGCGTTTCCATTAATCGAAGTTTCTGCATTAGAAAACTATCAGGCTTTTGAACAGCAGCTTACGCAACTGGCTGATACCGACTGGGCCATATTTATAAGCACGAATGCCGTAGACTTTGCCTTGCCGCGCGTACTTAAAACACATGGCCAATTACCCGGACAATTAAGATTTGCTGCCATCGGTCACCAGACAGCCCATGCATTAAGCCTGTACGGTATCAATGATGTGCTGATTCCCGAAGGCCGCTACGACAGTGAAACCCTGCTGGCGCTGCCTGAAATGCAAAATGTTTCCGGCAAAACCATCGCAATCTTCCGTGGTGTCGGCGGACGTGAACTCATGGCCGAAACATTAAAAACACGTGGCGCCCGCGTTTATTTTGCAGAAAGCTACCAGCGCATCAATCCGCAGAAGAACACTGGGTTGCTGAGTACCAAATGGCAGCAGCACAAGCTGAATGCAGTAATCGTTACCAGCAGCGAAGCGATGCGCTATCTGCTGCAAATGGCACAAAATGAAACCTGGTTGCAGCATGTCACTTTATGCGTCAATCATGAGAGAATAGCCGAACTGCCAAGGCAGCTTGGACTGAAAGTACTGGTTGCCGAAGCCCCGGGAGACGCGGCAATGCTGTTATGCTTATCGAAACTTGTTAAATCACAGCTTGTTAAACATCATGACTGAACAAGAAACACAGGTGCCATTTGTTTTAAAGAACAAACCTTCCATGGTGAGCATAGGCTGGGTGATACTGGTTATCGCAGCCCTGTCCACACTTGCCTGGCAGTGGCTCAATACGCGGCATAAGTTTAACGAGATTGAGCTGTCGCTAAGCCAGAAGCTGGAACAATACCAGGCGATCAATAAACAAAGTCTGGCGCTCGCCAAGCAGGCTGAAGAACGCAGCACGCAGGCCAATATGCGCACAATCGTGCTGGAGCAGAAACTTGCAGAATCGCGCGATCAGCAAGAAGCCCTGCAAACGCTTTATACCCAGCTCGCGGAAAACCGTGAATCAACTGCCGTGGCCGAGGTCGAACAATTGCTCACGATTGCCAGCCAGCAACTGCAATTAAGCGGCAATGTAAAATCAGCCCTGCTTGCCTTGCAGGCTGCCTATAAACGTCTTGAACCTCTGGAATTGCCGCGTGCGATCCAGCTGCGTGAAACCCTCAATCTCGAAATTGAGAACCTGCGCGAAATACCGCAAGTGGATGTAATCAGCATGAGTTCACAACTTACCCATCTGTCAGAGCTATGCGGAAAGCTGCCTTTAATCAGCGAACGCCAGCCCACCCTGAATGCAAATGCTGCGGCAGAAAAGCCGCAGACACAAACCGAAACCGCATTACAGAAGCTGGTTAACAGTATCTGGGATGACATTCGCAACCTCGTCACCGTAGAGCGCATCAACAAACCCGAGCCGCCGCTACTGGCGGTTGACCAGTCTTTCTATTTACGCGAGAACCTGAGACTCAGGCTGCTGACTGCGCGCATCGCCCTGCTACAGCATGATGAAGCGACTTACAAGGCAGATTTAAATACCGTTAAAAACTGGCTGAATGAATACTTTGATACCAAACACCCGGACACCATCAAAGCCCTCAATCTGCTGAACAAGTTATCCAGCAACAATATCAGCATTGAACTACCGCAACTCGCAGAGAGTTTTGCAGCGGTGAATCGCTACAAGCTGACACTGGAACAGAATGACTAATAATCCATGATCAAGCACAGAATTCTCTGGTGGCTGCTGATGCCTTTACTACTGGCCATTCTGGTATGGCTAGCCAGCAATAATGAAGGCTATGTACTGATTGTGCGTACGCCTTACCGCATACAGATTTCGTTTAATTTCTTTCTGGCTTTATATGTATTGAGTTTTTTAGGGTTGCATTACTGCCTGCGCTTCGTACACTTTTTACGCTGGCTGCCTTTCAAACGTCGCAGCAAAAAAGAAACCCTGCGTTTAAAAGCAGGTAATGCCGCATTGCTGGAAGGCATGCATGCATTGGCGGAAGGAGATCTGGAAAAAGCAGAAGCCTCTGCCAAACTGGCGCAGGAACTGATTCAGAATACTGACCTGGAAAAGCTGATTCAGGCACTGGCCACGGCAAAAAACAAACAAGGCCAGCTATTTAAATAAGCAAGCCCTGTATCGTTACTGCCATTACTTATACCGCAGCAGTCGGCGATGCTACCAGCTTGGCGTAATTGAAAGCATCCGAATAAAAAGCATCTTCAGGCAAACCTGCCTGCTGGAAGCTGACATGGGCAACCTCCACCATGGCCGGTGCGCCGCAGCAGTAAACTTCGTAAGCACTTAAATCCGCAATGTCATCTAATACGGCCTGGTGCACCAGACCGGTTCTGCCCTGCCAATGATCCTCAGCTACCGCATCCGACAATACTGGAATGAATTTGATATGCGGATGCTCTTTAACCCACGCTTCCGGCAACTCAGGCATATACAGGTCTGCGCCCGCTTTGGCGCCCCAATACAGCGTAACTTCACGTTTGATATTGTTGTGTATCATATGTTCGATAATGCCTTTGATTGGTGCAAATCCGGTACCGCCGGCTACCATGATCATCGGTTTATCGGAGTTGTCACGGTAATAAAAACTGCCAAACGGGCCTTCGATACGCAGAATGGCTTTGTCCGGCATTTCATTAAAAACATATTCAGTAAATACACCGCCCGGAATCAAACGCAGATGCAGCTCCAGCAAACTATCTGCATGCGGCGCGTTAGCCAGCGAAAAAGCACGGCGCTTGCCGTCTTTGAGCAGAAACTCGATATATTGGCCTGCCATGAACTGCAAGCGTTCATTACTGGGCAGCTTCACAAATAGCGCCATGACATCATGTGACAGCTGCTGTTTGCGTTCAACCCTGGCCGGCAGGATGCGTGGCGCTATTGTACCGATAATAATTTCCCTGCATTCAACAGTCAGGTCGGACAAAGGCCTGGCGCAGCAAAAAAGTGCTTTCCCTGCCGCCTTTTCATCTTCAGATAATGCGCTGCTTGCGTAATCCCCATAATCCACTTCGCCGCTCAAAATCTTTCCCTTACAGCTACCGCAAGCACCGTTACGGCACCCATAAGGGATATTAAAGCCTGCTTCCAAGGCTGATTCCAAAACTGTTTCGTAAACTTTGGCACTGCAGGTATGCCCGCTCGGTTGAATCGTAATTTGATATGTCATGTCTGGTACTTCTATGGGTTTAATTAAAATTTATAGAATCAGTCTTCACGGCGAAATTCGCCTTCAATCACATCATCATTTGCGGCCTGATAAGGTGATGATCGATATGGGTCATCTGGAGATGGCGCATTTAGCGGCTGCGCATTTCTAATCGGGATCAACAACAGGATAACCGCAATAATATCAGTGATCACCCCTGGCAGCATCAACAATACGCCGGCAATGATATTGCGCAAACTGCCGAACACTGCTTTTGCCGGGCTTCCGCCAGTTGTCATGTTTTGCATCATGCGTAAACTGAATGAGGATTTTTCCTCACGGATCAAGCGCAACCCCAGCCAGCCTACAGCGATTAAATATAACAGCAACAACCAGCCGTACTGGTCTGCCAATTTAATCAACAGCCATATCTCTGCGATTGGAAAAGCGAGTAAAATCAAACCTACAAAAAAACGCATGCGATGCTACCTTAAATGTCGAATCAAAAAACAGTCATACAAAATGAAATCATACTGGTGCTGACCAATATGCCGGATGAAGCAAGCGCCAGGCATCTGGCGGAAACACTGGTAACGCAGAAACTGGCTGCATGCGTAAATCTGCTGGCCACCTGTCAATCAGTATATTCATGGCAAGGCAAGCTGGAACATGCCACAGAAGTTCCGATGCTGATTAAAACCAGTCAGACACAATACAGCGCACTAGAAACTGCCATTATAAAAACGCATCCTTATGAACTTCCTGAAATAATCACTATCAACGTAGATGGTGGCTTGCCCCGATATTTACAATGGGTAAATGCACAATTATCTGCTGAAGGCTCTACATGTTAAAAAGATTCTCTTATTTTTTATTAATTCTGTTCACGATTTTTACTGCCCAGTTAAGCCATGCCGGCAATGCCAGCAGCTTCACTAAAAACCTGTTCAGTAACGATACCGCTGAAGATGAATTTTTATCTCCAGATGCTGCATTCGCATTGGATATTGTTCAAGCCGGCGGTCAAATCAATGCCGACTTCAAGGTTGCGCCCGGCTACTACCTATACAAAGAGCGCATCAAATTTGTGTTATCTCCTGATCGTGATCATGAAGTCAAGCTGCCTGAGGGCGAGATCAAGAACGACCCAAACTTTGGCAGGATGGAAGTATATCATCATGATTTTACTGGCAATATCATGATCAAAGATGCTGACAGCACGCCCATCACGATTAAAGCCACCTATCAGGGTTGCAGTGAAAAAGGCCTATGCTATGCGCCACAGCACAAAACTTTTATCATCAACCCACAAGCTGCCAATAGTTCAGATAATACAGCCGCATTAAAAGTTCCAGGCAATTCGAATCCAACCGGTTCTGCCGATAATACCAGCATTTCCGACAGTGATAGTCAGGCTGCCAATCTGCTCAAAAGCGGCAAATGGTGGCTGATCATCCTGGGCTTCTTTACTGCCGGCCTGCTGCTGTCATTCACGCCCTGCGTCTTCCCAATGATCCCAATCCTGTCTTCAATCATCATTGGCAAAAACGCACACGTTACACGCTTGCATGCATTCAATCTGTCGCTGGCCTATACATTCGGCATGTGCCTGACTTACACGCTAGCCGGCATCGCCGCCGGTCTATCCGGGCAGATGCTGAGTGCGGCACTGCAAACGCCATGGGCACTAGGTTTTGGTGCGCTGGTATTTGTAGTACTGGCACTTTCGATGTTCGGTTTCTATGAACTTAAACTGCCGAGTAATCTTGAAAACGGGCTAATGTCTGTAAGCCGCCGCATCCGGGGCGGAAAATTCTTCAGTGACTTCCTGATGGGCATACTTTCGGCATTGATCATTAGCCCCTGCGTAGCAGCACCGCTTGCCGGTGCATTACTTTACATCAGTAAAACCAGCGATGTTGTACTGGGCGGCGTTGCCTTGTTTTCACTATCGCTGGGCATGGGCGCACCGCTGCTGCTGATCGGCGCATCTGCCGGTACGCTGCTGCCTAAAGTCGGCAGCTGGATGAATGCCGTTCGCAACCTGTTTGGCGTACTGATGCTGGGCGTTGCACTATGGCTGATTACGCCTATCATTCCCGTCAGCCTGCAACTGGCATTATGGGCGGCCCTGTTAATCGTGCCTGCAATTTTCATGCACGCGCTAGATCCGCTGCCTGCTGATGCAAAACCCGCCCTCAGGTTCTGGAAAGGCATTGCGTTAATGCTACTGGTCACAGGATTAGCGATGCTGGTTGGTGCATTATCCAATGCAAAATCTCCACTGCAGCCACTCGGCGGCCTGTTGGCAAAAAATATCCAATCCCAACAACAACAACAGCCTCACGCCAGCCTGAACTTTAAGCGCGTTAAAAATCTGGCTGAGCTGGACACCACATTAAAAACCGCGCAAGGAAAACCAGTCATGCTCGATTTTTACGCTGACTGGTGCGTATCATGCAAAGAAATGGACCAGTTCACATTCAGCGACCAACGCGTACAGGCCGCGTTAAAAGACACTGTATTGCTGCAGGCTGATGTCACTGGCAATACCGAAGAAGACAAAGCCTTATTACAGAAATTTAATCTGTTTGGCCCTCCGGGAATTTTATTTTTCAACGACAAATCACAACAAGAAACTCAGCTAAAAGTAGTCGGCTATAAAAATGCCGATGATTTTCTGCAAATCCTGAACCAGCGCGGCAGCTGCCTGCCAGAAACCATTCAATGTTAAAAAAATCTCTTTCCATGACTGCCTACCTGGCAGTGCTTATTCTTCTAGGCCTTGCTGTCAGGCATTTTGCCGTCAATCCCCTGTATAACCAACCGGCAACCAGCGCCAAACCGCTATTTACCGCCACTCTGACAGATATCAATGGCAGCAAACAGAACCTGAGCCAATATCAAGGTAAGATCATCGTGCTTAATTTCTGGGCAACATGGTGCCCGCCCTGCCGCGAAGAAATGCCTGAGCTTTCTCAACTACATCAGGAATACAAAAACAGGAACGTAGTGGTTTTAGGAGTTGCCGAAGATGAACTGGCTCCGGTCAAAGAATATCTGCAGCTTTCACCTGTGGCTTATCCGGTTTTTATTGCCGAAAATGAAAGCGCGGATCTTGGCATGCACCTGGGCAATGATAAAAGTGTTCTGCCTTATACAGTGATTATAGGAGCAGATGGCAACGTGATAGATACATTTTTTGGCAGGATAAACAAACCGTTGCTTGAAAAATCCCTGGAAAACTTATTACCGCACTAAAAATTGCCTTATAATTAAGGCATCGCAACATAAAAGCTCTACACTCCAACCACATAATTTATATGTAATTTCGCTTAATTACATTAATGTTGCTGGACAAAATCTATTAACTTCGGCAAACTTGCGTTTATGAAATACAGTAACAAGCGCACAAATTCGCTCATAAGGGCACGCCACCATGCCATCTAAATCCATTTTAGTATTACATGGCCCCAACCTCAACTTGTTGGGACTGCGTGAACCTGAACATTATGGCAGTGCCACACTGGATAGCATCAATCAAACATTATCCAGCAGGGCAAAGTCAGCCGGCATTGCATTAGAATCCTTTCAAAGCAACTCTGAAGCCGACCTGGTTACTAAAATTCAGTCTTTAGCTACGAATAAGGCTGATTTCGTCATTATCAACCCGGCGGCATTCACGCATACATCGGTTGCAATGCGCGATGCACTAAGTGCGGTAAAAGTACCTTTTATCGAAGTGCACTTATCTAACGTGTTTGCTCGTGAAACATTCCGTCACCACTCATATTTCACTGATATTGCAGTTGGCATTATCAGCGGTTTAGGCGCGCAAGGTTATTCACTGGCGCTTGATTACGCTATTCAACATATCGATCGTTCTAATTAATATAATTAAAAATTAAAATTTTCAGAGGGTTATCATGGATTTACGCAAACTTAAAAAGTTAATCGATTTGGTCGAAGAATCAGGCATTTCAGAGCTTGAACTTACAGAAGACGGTGAAAAAGTGCGCATTAGCCGCAACTTCACATCCAACGCACCAGTACAACAGTACGCGCCTATGCAATACAGCGCACAACAATTTTCTGCCCCAGCCGCGCCTGCTGCTGCCCCAGTGGCTGAAGTTCCTGCGGTTGAAGAAGGCCATGCAGTGAAATCACCGATGGTGGGTACCTTCTACCGCTCTCCTTCACCGGATGCAAAAGCATTCGTTGAAGTCGGCGATTCCGTAGCCGTTGGTGACACGCTGTGTATCATTGAAGCAATGAAGTTGCTTAACGAAATCGAAGCTGATAAAGCCGGCGTTATCAAGAAAATCTTAGTCGATAATGGTCAAGCCATTGAATACGGCGAACCGCTCTTCATTATTGGCTAAAATTTTTAAAAGAATGGAATTCAACTTTCATGGCTATGTTTGACAAAATCTTAATCGCAAATCGCGGTGAAATCGCACTTCGCGTTCAACGCGCATGTCGCGAACTTGGCATTAGAACGGTCGCAGTACACTCAGAAGCTGACCGTGAAGCCAAATATGTAAAATTAGCAGACGAATCTGTATGTATCGGCCCTGCACCATCCAGCCAAAGCTACCTGAACGTACCGGCAGTCATCAGCGCTGCTGAAGTAACTGATGCGCAGGCAATTCATCCCGGTTACGGCTTTTTATCTGAAAATGCAGATTTTGCCGAGCGCGTGGAACAAAGCGGTTTTGTATTCATTGGCCCGCGTGCCGAAACTATCCGCCTGATGGGCGATAAGGTTTCTGCCAAAGATGCCATGCGCAAAGCCGGTGTACCCTGCGTGCCAGGCTCAGAAGGCGCGTTGCCTGACGATCCGGCCGAAATTATTAAAATCGCCAAACACATCGGCTACCCAGTCATTATTAAAGCGGCTGGCGGCGGCGGTGGTCGCGGTATGCGCGTGGTGCACACTGAAGCTGCGCTGCTCACTTCCGTTAACATGACCAAGGCCGAAGCACAGGCTGCGTTTAGCAACCCGATGGTTTATATGGAAAAGTATCTGGAAAAACCTCGCCACATCGAGATTCAGGTACTGGCCGACCAACATGGCAATGCAGTGTTCCTGGGCGAACGCGATTGCTCTATGCAGCGCCGCCATCAAAAGATCATTGAAGAAGCGCCGGCTCCTTTATTAAATACCAGACTGCGTGACAAAATCGGTGAGCGCTGCGCTGAAGCCTGCCGTAAAATCAAATATCGCGGCGCCGGCACCTTTGAGTTCCTGTATGAAAACAATGAATTCTATTTCATCGAGATGAATACGCGCTTGCAGGTTGAGCATACCGTGACCGAAATGATTACCGGTATCGATCTGGTACAGCAGCAGATTTTTGTTGCGGCCGGCGAGAAACTGAAATTCCGTCAGAAAGATGTACAGTTACGCGGCCATGCGATTGAATGCCGCATCAACGCGGAAGACCCGTACAGCTTTGTGCCATCACCGGGCAAAATTAACCGGTTCCACATGCCGGGTGGTCCTGGTGTACGCGTAGATACACATGCTTTCGGCGGCTATACTGTGCCTCCGCATTACGACTCAATGATCGGAAAATTAATTACCTACGGCGACACGCGCGAACAGGCGATTGCACGCATGCGTATTGCGCTATCTGAAATGTATGTCGAGGGTATCCGTACCAATATCGAACTGCACTCTGAATTAATGGCCGATGCAGCCTTTCATCTCGGCGGCACCAGCATTCATTACCTTGAGCAAAAACTCGGTATCTACAATAAATAAACAAGGTAAGTATGGCTTGGGTATCACTAAAAATTGAAGCACAGGATAATACCGCTGATCTCATTAGCGATACCCTCATGGAGCTAGGCGCATTGTCTGCAATTATTGAAGACGCCAATGCGGAAACTATCGATGAGCAGCCTATTTTCGGCGAGCCAGGTGACCCGCCGCCAGGTATCTGGCAGCAAAATCTGGTCAGCGCCCTGTTTGATGACGGCGTGGATATTGATGCTGTCATTGCTGATTTACAGGCTCAGACTAAATTGTCCGGCCTGAATTACACGACTGAAATCATTCAGGAGCAAGATTGGGTAAGGGCAACACAATCGCAATTCGACCCGATAAGAATTACCGATACTTTATGGATTGTGCCAACCTGGCATAATTCACCCAATCCGGACGCCATCAACATCATTCTGGACCCGGGTCTGGCATTTGGCACCGGTAGCCACCCGACTACACACCTGTGCCTGGCCTGGTTAACGCAAACGGTAAAACCTGGTCAGTCCGTGCTTGATTACGGTTGCGGCTCGGGTATTTTAGCGATTGCCGCTAAAAAGCTGGAAGCAGGTAAAGTGGTAGGTGTTGATATTGACCCGCAAGCGATTCAATCCAGTTTATACAATGCCGAACAGAACTATGTAAACGCTGACTTTTACCCAGCAAGCGACTACCAGTCTGCAGAGTTTGACATTGTAGTCGCCAATATTCTATCCAGTGCATTAAGTGTCTTAGCCCCAGCACTCGCTAGATCATGCAAAGCGGGAGGAAAAATTGCACTCTCCGGTATTTTACGTGAACAGGAGTCAGCCGTTTCTGGCATTTACGCCGAATGGTTTGATATGGAAACGCCGCAGTATATGGACTCCTGGGTTTTGCTGACTGGCACTAGAAAATGCGCGTCATAACCCATTGCCCAGCGTGCCAGACTCAATTTTTCGCTACTGAAGAACAGCTCAATCAACATGGCGGCAAAGTCCGCTGCGGCCAATGCATGCAAGTATTTGATGCCAGAGCACAGCTGGTCTCCATCAGTGACAGCACGGAGAGTTCTGCTGATACTGACACTAACGCCGAAGCAGATGCCTCTGCAATCAGTAGTGCTGCGCCAGCAGAAATGCTCACTCAACCAGAGCCACCAGCAAACGCTATTGAAATAGCCGACACTGAAACTACAACTGATACGACTATCCAGCAACCAGCTTACCTGGGTGATGCTGTCAAAAAGAACAGATTCCGTTCCGTCCATGCCGGTAATAAATCACGTGCATGGCAATGGGCTTTAGCCTCATTGCTTATGATTCTGTTTGCAGCGATACAGAGTGTATATTTTCTGCGTGACGAAATCGCAATCTATTATCCAAAAGTCAAGCCCTATCTGGTACAGGCCTGCCAGAAACTGTCGTGCAGCATCAATCTGCCTGAAAAAATTGAATCGATTGCCATTGATGACTCTGACATGCAGGAAGATGCAGATCATCCTGGATTGGTGCGTTTTGCGAGCACCCTGATTAATGGCGGTAATCATGTACTGGCTTACCCAAACCTTGAACTGACGCTGACAGATGTTGAGGACAAACCTGTACTGCGCCGGATTTTCAAGCCAAATGAGTACCTGCCGGCCGGAACCAATATTGCTGACGGCATTCAGGCCGGCGAAGAAACCAGGATTAAACTGGCCATCACGACCAATGGCATCGCCGTTGCCGGCTATCGCGTATTTGTTACCTACTGAAACAGGTGGCTACTGCATACGTCTTCTAATGAAAATCATGAGTATCATTTAAGCGGTTTACATAGCACTGTTTTTTTACAGCCATGTATTATCTGTTTCATAGAATACTTAATTAAATAACTTCAGGAGATTTATTTATGTGGACAAAACCAGCTGCTACTGAAATGCGTTTCGGTTTCGAAGTAACAATGTACGTTTGCAATCGTTAATTTTTAATTAAATTAATCTGCACCAAGCTTACTGAACCGTAAAAATAAAAATCAGTACGCATTAAAAAGGATACCTCGGTATCCTTTTTTTACGTCCACAACTTCACTCTGCTAGGCTTTATTCATCATCTGCAGGCATTCAGATTTAATCTGCCTGATAGAATCCGCCACACAACTGATTGCAAGTTCGCGCGCATAACTCTTGCGCCACGCCAACGCCACCCTCCTCACCGGCACCGGCTCAGAAAAAGGAATCACCTTGACCAACGGGTTAATATAGCGCTCGGTAGCCGCGCTGCACGGCAATACGGTAACCCCAAGATTAGACGCCACCATATTCCGTATCGTCTCCAATGAGTTCCCCTGCAATACCTGCCCTTTACGTGACAGATCCGGGCAAGCCTGCAGCACCTGATGGCTGTAGCAATGTCCGCTATTCAGCAGCAGTACATTCTCATCCGCAAGCTCTTCTGCGCTGATAGACGCACGATCTTCCCAGGCATGCCCCACCGGCACCATCACCACATATTTTTCATCGTAGAGTGGCATAGTGTTGATTCCAGGCACATCAAAAGGTAGCGCAATCACGGCAGCATCAATAACACCGTTTTTGAGCTGCATTTCCAGCTGAGCTGTCAGGTTTTCTTCAATTTCCAGCGGCATGTCTGCAGCGCTGTTACGCAAGATCGGGATTAGTTCAGGTAATAAATAAGGCCCTACTGAATAAATCAGTCCCAGACGGAAAACACCGTTTAACTGATTATTACCCTGCTTTGCAATCTCACGGATATAGTTTACTTCTTCCAGAGCCTTGATTGCCTGCTCGATGATTTTCTCACCGATCGGGGTCGGATTGATATCCGTGCGACTACGCTCAAAAATCATGACGCCCAGATCTTCTTCAAGTTTTTTTATAGCGAGGCTGAGCGCAGGCTGGCTCACATAGCATTTCTCGGAAGCACGCCTGAAATTGCGCTCTTTAGCTACAGCTACTACAAAACGTAATTCGCTTAGGGTCATGATTGATTGTTAAATATTTTTTGATAAATCTAGTATATCAACAAAAACCTGGCGTTCAATCATTCAAATCATGGCGATCTGTTATTGAACGCGACTTGTTAATGCTGCTGTTTTCGTGTCGCGATCAGGCTTAGTAAAATACTGGTACCTATTACGGCAATGACCACGCCCAATGAAACCGCTACAGGAATCTTAAACCATTCCACGATCAGCATTTTTGTACCGACAAACACCAGCACGACGGCCAAGCCGAATTTAAGCAGATGGAAACGTTCTGCCATATCCGCCAGCAAGAAATACAGCGCTCTCAAACCAAGAATCGCAAAGATATTTGAAGTAAATACAATAAACGGATCATTGGTAATCGCAAAGATAGCCGGAATACTATCCATTGCAAAAATGACATCTGAAAACTCAATCAGCACCAGCACCAGGAACATCGGTGTAAACCAGCGCACCCCTTTATCCATAATCCAGAATTTATCACCGTGATAATCATGGGTGATATGCATGTGTTTTCTTACCCACTTTAACAAAGGGTTGTTTGACAGGTCTGGCTCATGGTCGGCAAAAACAAACATCTTGATACCGGTCACCACCAAAAAAGCTCCGAACACGTACAGTACCCAATGGAACTGGGCAATCAGCCAGGCACCCAGAACAATCATCAATGCACGCAGAATGATTGCGCCCAGCACGCCATAGACGAGAATACGCTTCTGAAACTCCAAAGGCACTGCAAAATAACTGAAGATCATCACGAAGACAAAAATATTGTCCATCGCCAGGGTTTTTTCCAATAAATACCCGGTCAAATATTCCATTACTTTGGCATCCGCGATCTCGCGCCCCGCCGTGTGATCAAGCCAGCCCCAAAGCACGGCACCAAACAGCATCGCCATGGCAAACCAGACCAATGACCAGGTAAGCGCCTCTTTCGCGCCCACTTTCTGCGCCCCGTTGCGATCCAGTAAAAACATATCAACGGCCAGCATCAGCAGCACAAATACGCCAAAACCACCCCACATCCACCAGTTACCTATTGATTGCAGCTCGCCCATGTATCTCTCATTAATATTAATGACTACTATTTTTTGCAACAGATCACCGTATGGTGATCTGTTTTCAGACTAAATTTTATTGCTGGCGTAATGCCGCGATACGGTCATCCAGACTTGGATGGCTGGAAAATAATTTTGCAAAACCACCACCGCCCGAAATACCGAATGCTGCCATTTGTTTAGGCAACACTGATGGTTCGTGCTGCGCCTGCAAACGCTCCAGTGCCGCAATCATTTTGCCTCTGCCGGATAACTTGGCTGCACCTGCGTCGGCGCGGAATTCGCGTTGACGTGAAAACCACATTACGATCATTGAAGCCAGTACACCGAGTACCAATTCAGCAATAATCATCGTCACAAAGAAAGCCGGACCGGTGCCGCGCTCTGTTTTAAAGATCACTTTATCAACCGTATAACCAATCACGCGTGATAGAAACATCACAAAAGTATTCACAACCCCCTGAATCAAAGTCAACGTCACCATGTCGCCATTCGCAATATGTGAAACCTCGTGTGCAAGCACCGCCTCCGCTTCATCCTTGGTCATAGCATTCAGCAGGCCGGTAGATACCGCAACCAATGAACTGTTTTTAGTCATACCGGTTGCGAATGCATTCACCTCCGGTGAGTTGAACACGGCCACTTCCGGCATTTTTATGCCAACAGCATCTGCCTGCTGACGCACCGTTTTAATTAGCCAGATTTCAGTCGGAGTGCGCGCTTCTTCAATGACTACCGCCCCAGACATGCGTTTAGCCGACCATTTCGACATCGCCAGTGAAATAAACGCACCACCAAAACCCATAATGGCAGCAAAAGCCAGCAAGTTACTTAAATCCAGGCCGTTGGCATTCAGATATGGCTCTACACCCAACAAACGCATGGTGAAAGAAAGCACCAGCATAATGGCTACGTTGGTAGCTAAAAAATAAAGAATACGTTTCATAATATTTTTCCTTTAATGAATACTGATTGCATCTATGTATGCAGTCATTACTGCATTAATAACATCTGATGATGATATAACCTGTAATGTAGTACGTTTTAATATTCAATAAAAGCAGAATGTTTCTGATTGATTATTCGGTTTTTTCGAGCTATTGTTTTGCTATGGTCAATTACAAACAACTACACTACTTCTGGGCGGTAGCAAAAGCCGGCAGCATCGTACGTGCCAGCAGGCAACTGCATATCACACCGCAAACCTTGAGCGGTCAAATCGGTATTCTTGAAGAGTCATTAGGCATTTCTTTATTCAGGCGCGTAGGCCGCGGCATAGAACTGACAGAAACAGGCCAGCTGGCACTGACTTATGCCGATGATATTTTCCAGACCGGAAATGCCCTCGAAGAAACATTGCGTACCGGCACAAAAGAACGCTATCGCCTGTTCAGGGTAGGCATCTCGGATTCTGTACCAAAATCCATCGCCTATCGTTTGCTCGCACCGGCAATGTCGCTAAAAGAACCTATTAAAATCGTCTGCCGTGAAGGAAAACTGGAACCACTGCTGGGAGAACTTGCTATCCATAAACTGGATCTTGTGCTGGCAGACAGACCAATGCCAAGTGAAATGGATATTAAAGGCAGCAGCAGGCTGTTGAGCGAATGCGGTATCAGTTTTTTCGCAAGTGAGAATCTCGCCCGACAGTATGGAAAGTTATTCCCGAAAAATATCAACAATGCCCCGCTGCTGGTACCCGGTGAAGACAGTACAACCCGCAAACGCCTGACGCAGTGGCTAAGCGCACAGCGTATCCATCCGCAAATTGTCGGTGAGTTTGATGACAGTGCACTGATGCGAGCATTTGGCCAGGCAGGCATTGGTATATTTACAGCACCCAGCATTATTGAAGATGAAGTGCTGCAACAGCATAATGTGACCAAATTAGGCCAGACAGATGAAGTCATTGAGCGCTTTTATGCGATTTCCGTTGAAAAACGCGCCAGTCACCCTGCTGTGCTCGCAATCAATACGGCAATATTTCAGGCAGATACGCAGATGACAGGCAATCCTGAGCCTAATTGAATTTGAACTTAAGATATCAAGCTGCTCAAAGCTATTTGATTAACTGAATAATTTCAGGAATCAATAAAATCAAGTATGTGTAAACAGCTTATTTTTAAAAACCTATTTTATTGATAATGAAACCAGTTTTTCAGGTTAATGCCTACAAACCTAAACACTGGCTACTGGCTGAATCGGCTGTGCTACTGGCACATTGATGGCAGCCTGAAGATTTTGAAGTTCGTCAGGCGCATCTTCCTCTTTTGGTTCTTCATGCAATGATAACTTGTCTACCAAACCTGATTTTTCCTGATTCTTGCTCTTGAGTTTAAATCTCAGCCTTAATTCGTTAATTGAATCGGCATTTCTCAAGGCATCTTCCTGTGAAATCCTGCCTGATTCAGCCAGGTCAAACAGTGCCTGATCAAAAGTCTGCATGCCTAACTCTGTAGATTTAGCCATAATCTCCTTGATCATATTGGTTTCGCCTTTAAGAATCAGATCTGCAATCAAAGGTGAATTCAGCAGAATCTCAATTGCGGCAACACGGCCGCCACCTGCTTTAGATACCAGGCGCTGCGATACGAAAGCCTGTAAATTGAGCGAAAGATCCATATGCAGCTGGGCGTGACGTTCTTCCGGAAAAAAGTTGATAATACGGTCAAGCGCCTGATTTGAGCTATTTGCATGTAGTGTAGCCATACAAAGGTGGCCGGTTTCTGCAAAAGCCAGTGCAAACTCCATGGTTTCTTTATCACGGATCTCACCTATCAAAATAACATCCGGTGCCTGTCTCAGCGTATTTTTCAAGGCATTAAACCAGCCATTGGTATCACGCCCCACTTCACGATGGGTTACCAGGCAGTTCTTGCTTGGGTGTACATATTCAACAGGATCTTCCACTGTAATAATATGACCATAACTATTTTCATTTCTATGGTTAATCAGCGCCGCAAGTGTAGTCGATTTACCGGAACCGGTACCGCCCACCAAAATAACCAACCCTCGTTTTGCCATCATGACGTCTTTTAATACCGGGGGTAATCCTAAGTCATCAAATTTAGGAATGCTTGTAGTAATGGTGCGTAACACCATCCCTATTTTTTCCTGCTGAACAAACACATTTACACGAAAACGACCGATTTCTTTTGGCCAGATAGCAAAATTACACTCTTTTTCCTCTGCAAACTCTTTACGCTGCTTTTCATTCATTAAAGCATCAGCAAATCCTTTTGTATGTTCTGCACTTAATTTTTGCTGAGTGACTGGTGTCATTTTTCCATCAATTTTCATTGCTGGCGGGAAGTCAGCAGAAATAAATAAATCAGATGCTTTTTTATCTAACATACCGCGTAATAAATTATGCATGTAAATCAGTGCTTGTTCGTTGGTCATTTTTTTTATTTTATAAATAGTTATCAGTAAAAACTGGTTGAGTATTCAAAAGCCCCCAATTGGGGGCTTTTGAATTATTCTATTCGATTATCAATTTAGTTTGTAAGTTTAAATTTACATTTATATCGTCATTAATTAACTGGTGAATTTTTTTAAAAATTGAATCAATAGGTAATTTTTCGTACTTTTGTATTTAAGTTTTATATTGTATATATAAATAATAACAATAATAATGATGTAAATTTCTGTGTATAACTATTTATTTATATTTAAATTCATATACTTAATTTAAATATTGTTTTCTTGGTAAAGCCATAATCTGCTGTGGACAGTTTGTTGAGTAAATTTTGCAATTTTTAAATATATAACCTTGTGCTACTTTTATCCACAGGCTATCCTTAACTTTTATTAAGCAACTTATGCTTTGAAAATTACTTATATTGCATGATTAAACAAGCTCAATATTGTTTTCTTTACACCAATCCTGTAGTGCCATATCAGAGGCATTAGCCTCAAAAGCAAACCATTTTTCCAGTAAGTTTTCTGATTGAAGTAATTCTTTAAAACGCCTGTATGCGCCTCTTTTACGAAATAAACTTGCAGCAAAGTTATATTCGTGTGGGATTTCTTGATCAATAAACGAAAGTGCCAGGCTTTGCCCTAGTTTCAAATCATTTTTATGAGGAACAGGGATATAACGACTGGATATTTCAAGGTCATCCGGAATTTCTTCTTCCAGATCCATTACATTAGATGTCCAGTAAATCATCCCTGTGTCCATGCATATAAAAGCATTATGCTGAGACGATGGCCCCGAGCTGACAAATTCAAAAGCGTTGCGTAATTCATTAAAGTTAATGCTGTGCATATCATTCCAGAAATTTAAATAGCAATGAATAAAATAGAAGTTATAAAAAAAGCCCTCAAAGGGCTTTTTTTATTTAATTACTTGTTGTTTTTAAAATTAAATTTTAAATATCCAGGTTATTAGCGCCTAACGCGTTATTTTCAATAAATGCACGTCTAGGCTCTACGTTATCACCCATCAGTGTAGTGAAAATCTCGTCTGCCGCAATTGCGTCATCAATTTGCACTTTTAATAAACGGCGCACTTTAGGATCCATCGTAGTTTCCCATAACTGTTCAGGATTCATTTCTCCCAAACCTTTATAACGCTGAATATTCAATGTATTTTTAGCTTCGCTTTGCAGCCAGTCCAATGCCTGTTTGAAAGTCGAGACCGGCTGTTCTTTTTCATTGCGTTTAACAGTTGCACCCTGACCTACCAAGCCTTGCAGCATGGTAGAGGTTCTCAGGATCTGCCTGTAATCGCCGCTGCTCAGGAACTCTGCATTAATGACACAGCATTGCAGGTTACCATGCACATATTTATTGATTTCCAGGCGATATGCATTGGTTTCTGCATCAAATGCGACAATAACCTCGCTACCTGCAGCACCTAGAATTGGCCGTAGTTTCTCGGCAATTTTGTTTGCACTTTGTTCATCAGACAGGTTAATCTCACCAGCATCCTGAATTGCGCGCAATACGCTTTCATCATATAAAGATGAAATGCGGCGAATCACCGCTTCAGTAAGTACTACTTGCTTGGCAATTTCTGTGAGTGAGTCACCAGTGAGCACACCTGCGCCGCTCTTGGTATCGAGTTCGGCGCCTTTTAAAGCAGATTGCAACAGGTAGATATCCAACTCCTGCTCATCTTTAAGATAGCGTTCATCCCTGCCCTGTTTAACCTTGTATAACGGTGGCTGTGCAATATAAATATGGCCACGTTCCACTAATTCAGTCATTTGACGGTAGAAGAAGGTTAACAGTAAGGTACGAATATGCGCACCGTCAACGTCCGCATCAGTCATGATGATAATACGGTGATAGCGTAGTTTTTCAGCTTTGAAATCTTCTTTGCCGATACCGGTACCCAATGCTGTAATCAGGGTAGCAATTTCCTGCGACCCTAATAATTTATCAAAACGTGCTTTTTCAACGTTAAGGATTTTACCTTTAAGTGGCAGAATAGCCTGATTTTTACGATCACGACCTTGTTTGGCTGAGCCACCTGCGGAGTCACCCTCGACCAGGTAAATTTCGCAAAGTGCCGGGTCTTTTTCCTGACAATCAGCCAGCTTGCCCGGTAAACCCATGGTATCCATCACACCTTTACGGCGCGTAATGTCGCGTGCTTTACGCGCGGCCTCCCGTGCACGGGCTGCTTCTACTACTTTACCGCAGATAATTTTTGCATCCGCCGGGTTCTCTTGCAGGAATTCAGCCAATTTTGCCGATACAACTTCAGAAACTACCGGCTGCACTTCGGAGGACACCAGTTTATCTTTAGTCTGTGATGAAAATTTCGGGTCCGGTACTTTTACTGACAATACGCAGGTAATGCCTTCACGCATATCGTCGCCAGTGGTTTCCACCTTGGCTTTTTTTGCAATTTCACTTTGTTCAATGTACTGGTTTAAAGTACGTGTCATTGCGGTTCGTAAGCCGGTTAAATGGGTACCGCCATCACGTTGCGGGATATTATTGGTAAAACATTGCACCGTTTCCGAATATGAATCATTCCATTGCATGGCAACTTCAATAGTCATGCCATCTTTCTCACCCATTGCATAGAATGTTTTAGGGTGCAGCACGGTTTTTGTACGGTTCATGTACTCAACAAAACCTTTTACACCGCCTGAATAAGCAAAGTTTTCGCTTTTTCCGCTACGCTGGTCTATCAGCTCAATTTTCACTCCATTATTCAAAAATGAAAGCTCACGGATGCGTTTGGCAAGAATCTCAAAGTGATATTCAACCAGGTTGAAAGTTTCTACAGAAGCCAGGAAATGAACTTCAGTTCCGTTTCTGTCAGTAACACCGGTTTCAGCCAATGGTGCCACGGCTTCGCCACGGCGGAACTCCATCTGATGCACTTTGCCATTACGGTAGATTTTTAATTTGAGCCAATCTGAAAGTGCATTCACTACAGAAACACCTACGCCATGCAAACCACCGGAAACTTTATAAGAGTTCTGGTCAAACTTACCGCCAGCATGTAACTCGGTCATTACAATTTCAGCAGCTGAGCGTTTTACCGCTTTAATATCATCATGTTTGATGTCAGTTGGAATGCCGCGGCCATTATCAGACACGCTTACAGAGTTGTCAGGATGGATGATGACCTTAATATCATCACAATGTCCGGCCAGCGCCTCATCAATTGCATTATCCAGTACCTCGAACACCATATGGTGTAAGCCGGAACCATCCGATGTATCGCCGATATACATACCCGGACGTTTACGCACCGCATCCAGGCCTTCCAGGATTTTGATACTCGATGAATCGTATTCAGGTGGTATTGCTTGTTTATCAGTCATGCCATTAAGTCTTTATAAAATTTGATTAAAATTGATGTTTCACGTGAAACAGGCCTTTGTTTATATGCGCATCGGCATTACTACATATTTATAATCAGTGTTGGTTGGTACGGTAATCAGGCAGCTGCTATTGGCATCTGCAAATGAAAATGTCACCTGATCGCTATTGGTATTATTCAGTACATCAATCAGATAGGTAACATTGAAGCCTATATCCAGACTATCGCCGTTATAATCGATTTCCAGCTCTTCTTCTGCTTCTTCCTGGTCACTGTTGGTACTGATCAGCTTGAGGTTGTTATTACTCAATACCATGCGAATGCCACGGTATTTTTCATTAGATAAAATTGAGGCGCGCTGCATCGCCAGTAAAACATTCAGGCGTTCTGCAGAAAATGTATTTTTATGCCCGGTCGGGATAACTCGGTTGTAATCAGGGAATTTTCCATCAATCACTTTAGAGATTAATTTGATATTGCCAAAGTTAAAGTTTACCTGATTGCTTGAAATCTCCAGCGTTACTTCTTCTTCACTGTCATCCAGTAACTTAATTAATTCAATAACGGTTTTTCTTGGCAGGATAACTTCCTGTTTTTCATAGTTCTGTTTTAATTCGGTTGAAGTGAAACTCAACCTGTGCCCATCTGTACCCACAATATTTAAACGGTTGGCATTAACCTCTAATAACAAGCCATTCAGGTAATAGCGAATATCCTGCTGGGCCATTGCAAACTCAACCTGTTTGAGTAAATCCTTCAATTGTCCCTGGCCTATATTGATCAAAGTTGCCTGACTGGTTGTTTTCGTCATTACCGGATAGTCAGCAGCAGGTAAGGTTTGCAGGTTAAAACGGCTTTTACCGGCTTTTACCGTAATGCGGCTATCGTTGGTAACCATATTGATTTCTGAACTATCAGGCAAAGACCGGCAGATATCGAGCAGTTTTTTTGCTGAGATAGTCGTAGAAAAATCAGCGGTAGCACCGCTATCTACAGATAATGAAATCTGCATCTCCAAATCTGTAGCGGTCAGATGAATTTTATTCTGCTTTGCCTCAAGTAACAGGTTAGACAAAATAGGCAAGGTGTGCCTTTTTTCTACAATACTTGTAACTGAAGTTAATGGTTTTAATAAAGTTTCACGGTTGATTTGGATATTCATCTTTATAACCTAAATAATATATATAAAATAATAACAATAATAATAGTGAAAATTTCTGTGTATAACTTGTTATTTATATTTAAATTCAATAACTTGATTTAAATATTGTTTTCTTGGTAAAGCCATAATCTGTTGTGGATAGTTTGTTGAGTAAAATTCTCAATTTTTAAAAACACAACCTTATCCTAAATCTATCCACAAACTATCCTTAACCTTTAACGCAAAAATTAAGGGATCAATACTTAATACTAACCTCTTATTACCTGTACTAAAAATCCGATATCTCTGGCTATTGTAGGGTCATTTTGCCTTAATTGATCAACTTCATCGCAGGCATGCATTACTGTTGTATGGTGTCTGCCACCAAACGCTTCACCAATCTCAGGAAAGCTGTGATTGGTAAGTTCACGCGATAATGCCATGGCTATTTGCCTGGGCCTTGCAAAGTTACGTGTACGTTTTTTGCTGTACATTTCCGCTACTTTGATTTTGTAATAATCGGCGACAGTTTTTTGAATATTTTCCATTGTGACTTGCCTGCCGCGTACGGCAATCAAGTCACGCAAGGCATCTTTGGCTAAATGCACATCAATGGCATGACCGGTAAATTTTGCCATAGCTATAATACGGTTAAGCGCCCCTTCCAGTTCACGTACACTGGATCGAATCTGTTTTGCGATAAAAAAAGCAACGTCTTCAGGCAGGTTTAAATTTACCGCTTCTGCTTTCTTAAGCAAAATAGCTACGCGCATCTCAAGTTCCGGCGGTTCTACTGCCACGGTTAAGCCCCAGCTGAAGCGCGTTCTTAGACGCTCATCAACATCCGCGATTTCTTTCGGATAAGTATCACAGGTAATTACAATTTGTTTTTTAGCTTCAATAAGTGAGTTGAAGGCGTAAAAGAATTCTTCCTGGGTACGTGTTTTTTTTGCAAAAAACTGAATATCATCAATCAGCAGCAAGTCCAATGAGTGATATTGGCGCTTAAACTCATCAAAAGCTTTATGCTCGTAAGCCTTGACTACATCAGAGACATAACGTTCGGCGTGCAGGTAGCGGATTTTTGCATTTGGGTTGTGAATTCTTAGTTCATTGCCGATAGCTTGCAGCAAGTGGGTTTTACCCAAACCTACGCCGCCGTAGATAAATAATGGGTTGTAGGCGGTGCCTGGGTTTTCGGCAACCTGAATAGCCGCCGCACGCGCTAATTGGTTGGCGCGGCCGGTTACATAGTTGCTGAAATTAAAACTTGGATTTAAACCAGAATCATCACTTTTCTTGTGTGGTGATTTCGAGCCGGCGGAATTTTTGCTTGCAGTTGAATTGAGTGTTTTAGCTAAATTCACTTTAATGTTCTGGTGCAACTCCACTTTCAGGTTTTCTTCGTCAGAATCCTGCAGCTCGCTAATTTTGATTTTTGGTTCTGCTTTTTTACCGCTCGCCGGATTTGCTGTTTTTGCCTTGGTTTCACCGACGATGAATTCTATTTTCAAGCCGGCAAGATTCAGCTCATCAGCAAATTGCTCTATTTTTTTAAGAAACCGATCTTTTACCCACTGCATTACAAAGCGATTAGGCGCACAAATGACCACTTTCTCACCATCTATATTGGCATAAAGTGGTTTAATCCAGGTATTGAATTGTTGTGCAGAAAGCTCGCTTTCAAAACGGCTGATACAAGCAGGCCAAAAATTTTCCATCAGTTACGAGTTACCTTTATTCATACCTGTGTTAAAAAGTATGGTTTTTTTTAAGTTATTGTTTTTAATGGATAAATAATATTTTGTGTGAATATTAAGTTGTTCCAGTCAGCTTTTCATTCTAGCTGTTTTAGGCAAACTTATCCACAGCCAATTGTATAATTTGCCAATATAAATTTGATTAGATACAAACCTTATTTATTTAAGTAGTAAAATCTAAATAAACGTTGACAAAATAGAGCGTTATCGGGTTTAATAACGCCCTTTATAGCATTTTGCTAGCCGGAGATTTACATGAAACGTACATACCAACCATCTAAAACACGTCGTGCACGTACGCATGGCTTCTTAGTTCGCATGAAAACTAAAGGCGGCCGCGCTGTGATTGCAGCCCGTCGTGCAAAAGGTCGTTCACGCTTGGGTCTTTAATTATAAAGCTCCTTGGGAGCTTTATTTTTATACCGCTGTGCTATCTTAGCGTTTTTCTTTAAAACACTATATTGATAACAGTGCCTGCGCTTAGATTTACAAAAAATGCTAAGCTGATTAAAACGGATGAATTTTCATCCGTTTTTAATTTCCGCAAACGTATTTCCGCCAGGTTTTTAGCGGTACACTATCAGCCTAATGATATTGGGCATGCTCGTTTGGGTTTGGTTGTAGGTAAGAAAGTTGCCAGGCGAGCGGTAGATAGAAACTATATGCGTCGTGTTTTACGTGAGTTTTTCAGGATTAAACAGCATGAAATTAGTCATGTTGATTTAGTAGTGCGCGTACAGAAAAAGTTTGAAAAAGAAGATTTTTTGCAAATTAAACAAGAGTTTGAATCGCTGATTGAAAAAATTAATCGGCGTACGCAAGCGCAGTTGCCAGTAATCTCGGCCGTGACAGTGCAGATTAGTGAGTAGGTGCAAATAAGTGGTGAGAATGATGATGGCACGCATACTGATCTATATTGTTAAAGTCTATCAATTGGTATTAAGTCCTTTTTTTGGCCAGCAATGCCGTTTTTATCCCACTTGCTCACAATATGCAGTAGAGGCGCTTCAAAAGCATGGCGCTGTCGCAGGCAGTTATTACACCGTACACAGATTGCTGCGTTGTCACCCGTGGTGTGACGGTGGCCATGACCCTATACCTTAAAAGTTACATTAAATTTTATAAAAGATCGCCAATAAAAAATTATGGATACAAGACGTTTAGTTTTATTTGTAATATTTTCTATGTCTATTCTGATGTTGTGGGATGCCTGGCAGCGCCACAATGTACCTGTGGAAACAGCATCAAAACTTGCTGTTAATGCAGCTGCCAATCAGAATGCGGCGCCGGCCGCGGGCTCGGCCAGCCCGGCAGATTTGCCAGTTAACGGCGATTATAAATTACAGACAGGTCAGCGTATCCAGGTGACGACGGATCTGTTTAAGGCTGACATTGAAACGACAGGCGGTGATCTGCGTAAGTTGGAGTTACTGAAGCATCGCGCATCAGATGATGAAAAAGCAAATTTTGTGTTATTGGATGATGCTGCTAAACCAATGCTCTATGTAGCACAAACCGGTTTAATCGGTGCTGATTTGCCTTCACATAATGCGACATTTACTAGTGCCGCAAACAGCTATCAGATGGCGGATGGCCAAGATAAGCTGGAAGTGCGTTTAAGCTGGACAAATGCAAATGGTTTGAATGTCGACAAGATCTACACATTCCACCGTAATCGTTATGATATTGAAGTCAGTTATGAAATTAAAAACGGTACTGCAGCAGCAATTACGCCTACGGTTTACTACCAGATCGTGCATGATAGCCAATCTAACCAGGGTTCAGCGTTAATGCCTACATTTACCGGTGGCTCGTATTACACTGAAGCGACAAAATTCAAGAAGCTTGCATTTAAAGATATGGTGGAAAAACCGCTTAACATCACTTCGAAAGATGGCTGGGTTGGGTTGCTGCAGCATTATTTTGTGAGTGCATGGATTCCTCAGGATGGCCTTGAGCGCAAGTTTTACACTGATAAATTAAGCGATAAAATTTATCGTATCGGTACCAAGAGCACCTTGAGTACGATTGAGCCAGGTGCTAGCCTGACGGTTCCGGCTCGCCTGTTTTCCGGCCCACAGACCAAGCGCGATTTGCACGCAACGGCACCAGGCCTTGAGTACACTGTGGATTATGGCTGGCTGACAATTATTGCTGCCCCGCTATTCTGGCTGTTGGCTAAGATTCATACACTGGTACAGAACTGGGGTGTGGCAATTATCCTGCTTACCTTGTTGATTAAAGCGGCATTCTTCAAGCTTTCGGCTTCCGGTTATCGCAGCATGGCGCAGATGCGTGAGCTGGCGCCGCGCCTGCAATCAATGAAAGAAAAATTCGGTGATGACCGCCAGAAAATGCAAATGGCGATGATGGATCTTTATAAAAAAGAGAAAATTAATCCGATGGGCGGCTGTTTTCCGATCTTGATTCAAGTACCGGTGTTTATTGCGCTTTACTGGGTGTTGCTGGGCTCAGTCGAGTTGCGCCATGCTCCATTCTTTGGCTGGATTAAAGACCTGTCTGCAATCGATCCATACTACATCCTGCCGATTCTCATGGGTGCTACCATGATTATTCAAACCAGGCTTAACCCCAAGCCAACGGATCCAATGCAGGCTAAGGTCATGACCTGGATGCCGGTGGTGTTCAGTGTGTTCTTCTTCTTCTTCCCCGCTGGCCTAGTGCTGTACTGGCTTGTGAATAACGTGTTGTCCATCGCCCAGCAATGGTATGTGAATAAAATGATCCATGCTGACAATCTGGCTAAAAAACAAGGTCACGTTAAAAAACCAGGTGAGCACCACTAACCCAATAGATACTATTGCCGCTATCGCCACCGCCAGTGGTGCTGGCGGCATTGGCGTTGTCAGGGTTTCAGGCCCGTTAAGCCGCGCAATAGCAATCGAAGTGCTCGGGCATTGCCCTGCCCCGCGCCATGCTGCGTATCTTGATTTCAAGCAGGCAAACGGCGATCTGATTGATCGCGGCATCGCAATTTTCTATCCTAATCCCCATTCCTATACCGGTGAAGATGTGCTGGAATTGCAAGCGCACGGCGGCACCGCGCTGATGCAGATTGTATTATCGCGTTGTATTGGTTTGGGCGCACGTCAGGCAGAGCCCGGCGAATTCACGCGCCGCGCTTACCTGAATGACAAAATGGATCTTGCGCAAGCAGAGGCGGTCGCTGATGTAATCAATGCAGCTACGGTTGAGGCTGCCAAAAGTGCTGTGCGTTCTTTATCCGGTGAATTCTCGCAGCGTATTAATACCCTGCTGCTTAAATTGATAGACCTGCGCATGTACGTCGAAGCATGTCTTGATTTTCCTGAAGAAGAAATTGATTTCATTACCCAGGGGCGTGTAGGCGATAAACTTGCGGCGATTGTTGCTGAGCTTTCTTCCGTGTTTGCAAAAGCAAAACAAGGCAGTTTGTTACGTGAAGGCATTAATGTAGTTTTGGTTGGCCAGCCCAACGTCGGCAAATCAAGTTTAATGAATCAGCTTGCAGGTGAAGAAGTAGCAATCGTGACTTCAATTGCCGGAACAACGCGCGATACGATCAAGAATGCAATTCAGATCAATGGTGTGCCTTTGCATATTATTGACACCGCCGGCTTACGTGAAACAGACGATGAAGTGGAAAAATTCGGAATTGCCCGGACTTGGCGAGCCACAGAAACAGCTAATATCGCATTATTATTGATAGATGCAGCTCATGGTATTACGGAAACGGAAAAATCGATTCTAGATAGGTTGCCGCAAGGAATCGCTAAAATCTGGGTACATAATAAGATTGATGTAACCCGGGAGCCGGCTTTAATTGAAGAAAAAAATCAGGCAACACATATTTATCTCTCAGCAAAAACTGGTGTTGGTGTCGATCTGCTAAAAGCGCAGTTATTAAAACTGGCCGGTTATCAGAATAATTCTGAAGGGGTTTTTATGGCACGTGCCAGGCACTTGCAAGCCCTCGCAGAGGTTGAGACGCATTTGCAGTTGGCGGTTAATCAGATATGCTCAGCGGAGCTGGTAGCAGAAGAGTTGCGTTTGGCGCAGGAATCGCTCAGCAGTATCACTGGTGAATTTACGCCGGATGATTTGTTGGGTGAGATATTCTCTAAATTCTGCATCGGCAAATAAACACGGCTAATATAGCCGTGTTTATTTGTGTTATTACGCTGCGAGAATTCGTCAGCAGATGTGCAGATCAGGCAGTAGCATCTACCACTTGCGCTTCAGGCGCATTTTTTTTCACAGATTCAATGCCATTGTCCCGAGCAGCTTCACTTTCGTATTGCTGGCTTTGGCCGATAATCTGATGGTTGCCGGCTTTAAGCGTAAAGTATGGTTTGCCGGATTTTGATACCAGGCGCTCATAGCGGCCATCATCCGGTGCGTTTTTCTGAATAGAGGCTATGCCATTCAGTGCGCTGGTTTTGGTTTCATACATTTCAGATTGCAGGATTACCTGGCCATTGCCAGCTAATAGATTGAAGTGGAATTGCCCATTTTTAGCGACTTTTAATTCGAATTTACCGGCCATGGTAATGCTCCTTATTGGTTATTATAAAAGTACTGCAATGTCAAAATCTGTTAATTTTTTATCGGCATTTGTACGATGCTGTATCTATAAATTACATGCTTTGTAATTTATAGTCCAGTATAGGCTTTTATTTGTTGTCATGTAAAGTTGAATTCCTACGTTCCACGTGGAACATAAGCGGTGTAAATGCGTGGCTTTCATGCTGTTTTGTGTTGATCTGGTGGGTCTCTGCAGCTAGCTTGATCGATGTGTATTTGTGAAATTGCTGCTATTTGTGCTTGGCTTTGTCGGCGCTCGACCCCCTCCGCTCTCTGAAAAAGCACTAAATTGTGTGATTTTTTATACCTTACGGGTATTGGCCGGCGTGTTGTTATGGCTTGGTTAGCAGAGGTTTGAGGTTGCTTGCTTGTGAGTTGGTGTATGGGTATTGGATCTTGTCTGGCTGTTAAATACTATTGTGGCCATGTAGTTGCATGCGGATTGCAAGTGTGAAAGCTTGCGCTTTGACAGGGTTTGTATGTATGGAGTCTGTAGTTGTTGGGTATAAAAAAGGCAGTGTTTCACGTGAAACACTGCCTTTAACGTTGTGCTGATGGTGTTGCTGAGGCTATTGCTAAGCCGGCATCATAATCATCAGCCGCAAGATGGTGATTATTTTTTAGGAGTAGGTGTTTTTTCAGTTAACAGATAAGCAATGTAGTTTGCTTTTTCAGCAGCTGTACAATCGGCACCGATCACTTCGTTACAATGTTTAGTGAATTGTTCTTCAACTTTATCAACATCTGCAAAGCGTTTTGCATTTACGTTAGGTGACAGAGGGGCGATTTTTTTACCGGTAACGATGTGTTTGCCTTCGTTAGCTGGGTTCTGTGTGTGGCATGATGAGCATGATGTCTCTTTGCCATTAGCGCCTTTGATCTTACGGTTGAAGAACAATTTGCCGTCAACAGCTGATGGGCTGCCGTATTCTGGGTTGGCTGTTTTAGCAAATGATTTATATCTGGTTTGCAGTTTAACTGCATTTTCTACATCAGCGTATGCTGAAAATGCAGCAAAGCCCAATAATGCAGCCAAAACAATACTTAAGTTTTTCATTTAATTCTCCGTAATGTAAATAAAGATACCAGCTTTATTAGAACGTATTGAGTAGTTGGTAATGTAACTCTGTCAATTCTAAACCAATTTAACGCGCCGTAAAGTTATTGGAATACATTTTATGCAAATTTTGTTAAGAAATTGTTTCATTGTTGTAATTTAGGGCTTGTTTCACGTGAAACAATCATTTAAAACATCGTTTTGCATGACCTTGTAACCAGATTGCGTTAAACTTTCATACTCTTGGTTTTATAGATATTTCAGTGGTTAAAATATGAATTTTCCTGATATTTTTGATGTGATTGTGGTGGGTGGTGGACATGCCGGAACTGAGGCGGCGCTTGCTGCTGCTCGTATGGGGCAAAAGACCTTATTACTCACGCATAACATTGAAACTTTGGGGCAAATGTCCTGTAACCCGAGTATAGGTGGTATTGGTAAGGGTCATCTGGTTAAAGAGGTGGATGCACTGGGCGGCGCGATGGCGGCCGCAACGGATCAGGGTGGTATTCAGTTCCGGATTTTAAACTCCAGCAAAGGCCCTGCGGTACGTGCTACGCGAGCACAGGCTGATCGTGTTTTATATAAAGCTGCTATTCGTCATAAGCTGGAAAATCAGGAAAACCTTTGGTTGTTTCAGCAGGCAGTAGATGACATTATTCTGGATGGTGAGCGAGCTGCCGGTGTTGTGACGCAATTAGGTTTGCGTTTTGCCTCAAAATCCGTGGTGCTTACTGCGGGGACATTTTTAGGTGGCCTGGTGCATGTGGGTTTGAAAAACTACAGCGCTGGCCGTGCCGGTGATCCACCTTCTATTTCTCTTGCAGCACGCCTGCGCGAAATTGGTTTGCCAGCCGGGCGTTTAAAAACAGGTACACCGCCACGAATTGACGGCCGTACGATTGATTATTCCGTGATGACCGTACAGCCTGGCGATGACCCGGTACCGGTGTTTTCGTTTTTAGGTAATGCAGCGCAGCACCCTGCCCAACTCCCCTGCTGGATTACACATACCAATGAACGCACGCATGAAATCATTCGCAGCGGACTGGATCGTTCGCCCATGTATACCGGCGTGATTGAAGGGGTGGGTCCGCGCTATTGCCCTAGTGTGGAAGATAAAATCCACCGCTTTGCAGATAAGGAATCACATCAGATATTCCTGGAGCCGGAAGGGCTAACTACCAACGAGATTTACCCGAATGGCATTTCCACCAGCTTACCGTTTGATATTCAGCTGGCGCTGGTACGTTCGGTAAAGGGGCTGGAAAATGCGCATATCCTGCGTCCGGGTTATGCAATTGAATACGATTACTATGATCCGCGTGCTTTAAAAAGCACGCTGGAAACCAAAGCGGTGCAAGGCTTGTTCTTTGCGGGGCAAATCAACGGCACAACCGGTTACGAAGAGGCTGCTGCGCAAGGCTTGCTCGCTGGCGCCAATGCCGGCTTATATGCGCAAGGTAAAGACGGTTGGTGCCCAGCCCGCGATGAAGCCTATTTAGGTGTGCTTGTCGATGACTTGATTACGCGTGGGGTCAGTGAGCCATACCGTATGTTTACTTCTCGGGCAGAGTACAGGTTGCAGCTCAGGGAAGATAACGCCGATATGCGATTGACTGAAATCGGACGTAAGCTGGGTTTGGTGGATGATGTGCGCTGGGAGGCGTTCAGCCGCAAGCAGGAGGCTGTGGCACGTGAGCAGGAGCGTCTGAGAAAAACTTTTGTACAGCCGGCTAATTTAAGTGCTGATCTGATGCAAGCTGTATTCGGTAAGCCATTGGAGCATGAGTATAGCTTGTTTGAATTATTGCGCCGACCTGAGGTGAGTTATGAGCAGGTGTTGTCGCTGGGCGAAATCGGTTTGGGTGAGGTGGAGCCGGCCGTACGTGAGCAGGTAGAAATTGCTGCCAAATACCAAGGCTATATTGATCGCCAGGTAGATGAGGTGGCGCGCAGTCGCGGCCAGGAAAATACTAAATTACCGGCCGATCTGGATTATCGCGAAATACATGGCCTGCCAATTGAAGCGCAGCAAAAGCTGAATGCGCACAAGCCCGAAACCATAGGCCAGGCTAGCCGTATCTCAGGCATTACGCCGGCAGCGATTTCATTGCTGCTGGTATACCTGAAACGTAAATCACGCGCCAAGGCAGTCAATATAGATGGTGCGTCGGGTAATGTGGGAAATGCAGCATGAGTGCGCCTGTTAAAAACGGCAATATGCCAGCTAATCTGAAGCAGGATGTACTGGCACAGTTGCGTGCAAAATTGGAAGCCGGTTTGCAGGAGATGGGTTTGCAAATTGCGGTTGAGCAGCAGCAAAAGCTGCTTGATTATGTTGCGCTGATTTATAAGTGGAATCAGGTGCATAACCTTACTGCGGTGCGTGAGCCGATGGAAATGGTAACGCTGCATATCCTGGATAGCTTGTCTGTTCTTCCTTACATTGATTGTAAGCGCTTACTTGATGTGGGCGCTGGAGCTGGTTTACCCAGCATTCCGCTGGCAATCTGTCTGCCGGATTTGCAGGTAACGGCGATTGATGCGGTGCAGAAAAAAGTGATTTTTATGCGCCAGGCAAAAGCGCAGTTGGGGCTGACTAATTTTAATGTGATACATGGCCGTATTGAAGAGCAGGAAGTGCCCGGCAAAGACATGCCAGAGAAGTTTGATGTGATTACATCGCGCGCATTTTCGGAAATCGGCCTGTTTGTGAAGCTGACTAAACATTTACTTGCGGATGGGGGCAAGTGGCTGGCGATGAAAGGTATGGTTCCGCAGCATGAGTTTGATAAGAGCGGCTTGAGGCCGGCAGATATTAAAGTGTTGAAAGTGGCCGGGCTGGACGCAGAGCGGCACTTGATTGTTCTGGAGTAGCTTTTTTAAAGCAGCGTGTTTTGCAGTAGAAGTCTTTATATAAGCAGGTTTAGTGAATCGCTGGGTACGTCATACTGAAAGCCGTAGAAAAATAACATGAAAATATTAGCAATTACCAATCAAAAAGGCGGTGTAGGTAAAACCACAACTTGCGTCAATTTGGCAGCTAGCCTGGCTAGCCTGGGTAAGCGAGTGCTGCTGATTGACCTTGATCCGCAGGGCAATGCCAGTACCGGCAGCGGTATTGACAAGGCGCATCTCAAATTAAGCATCTACCATGTGCTGATAGGTGAGAAAACGCTGCCAGAGGTGGTGGTTAGCAGTGAAAAAGGCGGCTTCGACATCGCACCTTCTAATCGCGAGCTTGCCGGCGCGGAAGTTGAACTGGTCAATGAGCTGGCACGCGAGAATCGTTTAAAGTCTGCAATTGCAAAAATAAGCGGTGACTATGACTTTGTGCTGCTGGACTGCCCCCCTGCCCTCAATCTGGTTACGGTAAATGCGCTGACAGCCGCCAGCGCGGTCATGATTCCTATGCAATGTGAATATTATGCTTTGGAAGGTTTGTCAGACCTGGTGAACACGATTAAGAAAGTGCGTGCACATTTAAATCCGACGCTGGAGATAGAAGGTTTGCTGCGCACCCTGTTTGATAACCGCAATATGCTGGCGCAGCAGGTGTCAGCGCAATTGATCAGCCATTTTGGCGATAAAGTTTATAAAACGGTTATTCCACGCAATATTCGATTGGCAGAGGCGCCCAGTTATGGTGTGCCGGTGCTTAGTTATGATAAGAGTTCTAAAGGCGCATTAGCTTACATGGAGTTGGCGCAGGAAATTACCCATAAAGAAAATATACGCAAAGAGAAAATACATGGTTAAGTTAAAAGGTTTGGGGCGTGGTTTAGATGCCCTGCTCGCTGGGGATATGGGCAGTGTGGGCGAGGCTGATTCGCTGCTGATGCTGAAAGTTGAGCAGTTGCGCCCAGGTAAATACCAGCCGCGCAGCTATATGGACGAAGCCGCTTTGCAGACCTTGGCCGATTCCATCAAAGCACAAGGCATCATGCAGCCGATTCTGGTGCGTCAGTTAGCCGATGAGCAGTACGAGATTATTGCCGGTGAACGTCGCTGGAGAGCCAGTCAGCGTGCCGGCTTAAAAGAAGTGCCGGTATTGGTGCGCGAAATTGCAGATGAAGCTGCGCTGGCGATGGCGCTGATCGAGAACATTCAGCGTGAAAACCTGAACCCTCTGGAAGAAGCGCAAGGCATCAAACGCCTGATTGATGAGTTCGACATGACCCATGAAAAAGCGGCAGCGGCCGTTGGCCGGTCACGCGTGGCAGTGTCAAATTTATTACGCTTGCTGACATTGAGTGCGCCAGTTCAGGATATGCTGATGCATGGCAAGCTGGATATGGGGCATGCACGCGCGCTGGTTGGTCTGGAAGGTGCGCAGCAAGTGCTGATGGCGGAACAGGTTGTTTATGACGGCTTGTCGGTGCGTGATACTGAAGATCTGGTTAAAAAACATCACGGCGGGCACGAAAGGCCTGCTGCTAAAGCCGGCCACTCAGATGCTAAAAAAGTGAACGCAAGTCAGGATATTCTGCGTCTGCAGGAAACCCTCAGTGATAAGCTGGGTGCCGCGGTGACTATTAAAGCCGGCGCAAATGGCGCCGGGTCATTGAAAATTAATTACGCCAGCCTTGATCAGCTGGATGAAATCATCGGCAAAATATCGCGTTAGCAGTATATCCACAAGATCTGAAAATAAATGCTAAAACAATAAGGCCTAAGTTGTAAATCTCGCGGGCAGTTGCGTATTTTTACGCTAAGTGTTTAATTTACTTAACTTAACCCTTGACTAAAAAGTGCTAATAATTCAAAATCGCGGTCTTTGCTACCTGAAGCACTGTCTTTGATTGTCTTGGACGTGTCAAAGCTGGTCTGTAAGCAAGCCTGTACCGAACGCCAAAGCTCGTATTTCATGCGTTTGTAAATAAATAGTGTTTAATTAATTGGGTTCTTAAGTCATTGTCAGCATCAAATACAACAGATGTTTTTAGTAAAATGCTTAAAATCCAGGCAATAGCTACGGCAGCAGTGGCTGTGGTTGCACTGGTTTTGGCAGGTTTGAACGCCGGTTTTTCAGCCGTTTTAGGTGGTGCCAGTGTAATTGTTGGAGCGTATGCGGCAACAATGGTTGCCAGGCGCAGCGAAAATAAAAATGATGCTTCTGCGATTTTGATCAATTTGCTCAAAGCGGAAGCGGTAAAGATTCTGGTGATAATTGTACTTTTGTTTATCATCTTTGTACTTTTTAAGCAGTTGGTGCCATTCGCGCTGATTGCAGGTTTGGCGGCTGCTGCCTTGTTTTCCGGTGCGGCCCTCAGTAAGTTAAACGTGTAATTTAAACAACCGTTTTTAGAAAATATTGGATTATGGCTACAGAACACGCAGATAACGCACAACACGCTGAACACGCTCTTACACCGTCAGGTTACATCGAGCACCATTTAAGTTTCAATGCACATCCTGTCAACGAAAGTGCCGGTTTCTGGACTTTGCACGTTGATACATTCGTGATGTCGGTTGTATTGGGCTTGCTGGTGATGGGTCTAGTGTGGCTGGTAGCGCGTAAAGCGACTGCTGGTGTGCCTAGCCGTGGTCAAGCTTTTGTTGAGTTGGTATTCGGCTTTGTGGATGATCAGGTTAAGAATATTTTTCACGGCAATCGTCACAGCTTCATCGCCCCAACTGCTTTAACCGTGTTTTTATGGGTGTTTGCAATGAACTCCATGGACTTTTTGCCGGTTGACTGGGTTGCAGGCATTGTTTCATTCTTTGGTGGTGCAGATGCTAAATGGCGTGCGGTACCAACTTCAGACATCAATACGACATTCGCTTTGGCACTGTCTGTATGGATTTTGATGATTTTCTTCGCAATCAAGGTAAAAGGTCTGGGTGGTTTCATTCACGAATTGTTCTGTGCGCCATTCGGTTCAAAAATCTGGGTATGGCCAGCTAACTTCCTGTTTAACCTGATTGAATACGTTTCTAAACCGCTTTCGCACTCATTGCGTCTGTTCGGCAATATGTACGCCGGTGAGGTTATCTTCCTGCTGCTGGGTCTGTGGGCCGCTACAGGCGTAACGGGCACCATCGCTGGTGCGATCCTGGGTGCTGGCTGGTCTATCTTCCATATTCTGATCGTGGCATTGCAGGCGTTTATTTTCATGATGCTGACAGTGGTTTATTTAGCTATGGCGCACGAGTCGCATTAAGATATTCAGGTTTTAGGCAGTACAGTTTTTGTAATTCAGTAGTTTTATTTTTAGTGGTAGTTTGATTGTAAGTTTAATTTTAGAGAGGGTAATAACATGGATGCATTAGCATTGATTCAAGCCTACACAGGCGTTGGTATTGGTTTAATTATTGGTTTGGGCGCTGCTGGTGCTTGTATCGGTATCGGTATTATGTGTGCTAGCTTCCTGGAAGGCGCTGCTCGTCAACCAGAAATGATCCCGGCTTTACAAGGTAAAGTGTTCTTGCTGTTAGGTTTGATCGATGCGTCATTCATTATCGGTGTTGGTCTTGCAATGATGTTTGCATTTGCTAACCCATTATTGAGCGTAGTTGCTAAGTAATTAAGCAAAACTAAGCCAACTAGTCATTAAACGTGAGTTTAATGACTAGTGCTTTTATGACTAACAATATGGATCAAAAATGAACATTAACTTTACACTTATCGCACAAGCTATCGCATTTGCTGTGTTGATTTGGTTCACAGTGAAATTCGTTTGGCCGCCGCTGTTAAAAGCGATTGAAGCGCGCCAAAAAGAAATTGCTGATGGTTTGGCTGCGGCAGCAGATGGCAGAAGTGCTTTAGAAGTGGCTGCCAAGAAATCAGAAGCAACATTGACTGAAGCTAAACAAAAGGCAAGCGAAATTATTGCGCAGGCTGAAAAACGCGGCACACAAATCATCGAAGAAGCTAAAGGTAATGCCAAAGTTGAAGGTGACCGTATTATCGCTGGCGCTAAAGCTGAAATTGACCAGGAAGTTAACCGTGCAAAAGAAGGTTTGCGCGCACAAGTTTCTACATTGGCAATTGCAGGTGCTGAAAAAATCTTGCGTAAAGAAATCGACGCAAACGCACATAGCGAATTATTAGCTAAACTCGCGGCAGAACTTTAAGGCTAAGGGATAAAGGAAAATCACATGGCTGAAATATCAACCATCGCAAGGCCTTATGCTGTAGCAGCCTATAAATTAGGCCGTGAGCAAAATGCACTGGGCAAATGGTCTGAGATGTTGGGTTTTGCTGCTGCCGTTGCAAATGATGCGCAAATCAAGGCTTATATTCAAGACCCGAAAGTAGTGAGCAGCGATCTGCAAGCAACCTTCTTGAAGGTGTGTGGCGATAATCTTAACGAAAACGGACAAAATCTTGTCAAAGTTTTGGTTGAGTATGGTCGTTTATCCATTTTGCCTGAAATTTTTAGCGCATTTGAAGCATTGAAAGCGCAAGACGAAGGTACCTTAGATGCGCAAATTATTGCAGCAACTAAAATCAGCGCGGCAGAAACCAAAGACTTGGTAAAACGCCTGGAAGCAAAATTCGGCAAGAAAATTGAAGCCAGTGTTTCTGTAGACCCAGAAATTATCGGTGGCATCAAGATTATTGTTGGCGATACCGTAATAGACGCATCCGTCAAAGGCCAGTTACAAAATTTAGCCTATTCGCTTACAGCATAAGGCACAGGAGACATAGTAATGCAATTATCTACATCAGAAATCAGTGAACTGATTAAAAGCAGATTAGAAAATTTTTCGACCAGTGCTGAAGCGCGTACCCAAGGTACGGTTATTTCAGTTACTGACGGTATCGTTCGTATTCACGGTCTTTCAAACGTGATGTCAGGCGAGATGATCGAATTCCCGGGCAATACATTCGGTTTGGCACTTAACCTTGAGCGTGACTCAGTGGGTGCTGTGGTATTGGGTGACTACGAACACATTACAGAAGGCGACGTATGTAAATGTACCGGCCGTATTCTTGAAGTGCCGGTTGGCCCAGAACTGATTGGCCGTGTTGTTAACGCATTAGGTCAGCCTATCGACGGCAAAGGCCCTGTTAATGCAAAAATGACAGACAAGATTGAAAAAGTGGCTCCTGGCGTGATTGCACGTAAATCAGTTTCACAACCAGTACAAACCGGTTTGAAATCAGTCGACTCAATGGTTCCGGTTGGCCGTGGCCAGCGTGAGTTGATCATTGGTGACCGTCAGACAGGTAAAACTGCAGTTGCTGTTGATGCGATCATCAACCAAAAAGGTCAAAATATGACCTGTATCTACGTTGCGATCGGCCAAAAGGCTTCAACAATCGCTAACGTAGTGCGCAAACTGGAAGAAAACGGCGCAATGGCTTACACCATCGTGGTTGCGGCAGCAGCTTCTGATTCAGCAGCGTTGCAATTCCTGGCGCCATATGCTGGTTGTACCATGGGTGAATACTTCCGTGACCGCGGTGAAGATGCACTGATCGTTTACGATGATTTGACTAAACAAGCGATTGCTTACCGTCAAATTTCATTGCTGTTACGTCGTCCACCAGGCCGTGAAGCTTACCCAGGTGACGTGTTCTACATCCACTCACGTTTGCTGGAGCGCGCTGCTCGTGTAAACGAAGAGTATGTAGAAAAATTCACTAATGGTGAAGTTAAAGGTAAAACAGGCTCATTGACTGCATTGCCTGTGATTGAAACTGCAGCCGGTGACGTTTCTGCTTTCGTTCCAACTAACGTGATTTCTATTACTGACGGTCAGATCTTCCTGGAAACTGACTTGTTCAACGCCGGTATCCGACCTGCGATCAACGCTGGTATTTCAGTGTCTCGCGTAGGTGGTGCAGCGCAAACTAAAGTTATCAAGAAATTGGGCGGCGGTGTACGTCTGGCGCTGGCTCAGTACCGTGAGTTGGCAGCGTTCGCGCAGTTCGCATCTGATCTGGATGAAGCAACACGTAAACAATTGGACCGTGGTCGTATGTTTACTGAGTTGATGAAACAGGCTCAATATGCACCTTTAAGCGTGTCAAACATGGCGATTACCCTGTTTGCCGCTAACAAAGGCTACTTTGATGATGTTCCAACCAACAAAGTATTGGCATTTGAAGGCAAATTGCACGGTTTCATTGCTTCTAAATACAAGGCATTGGCTGACGCGATTGAAACAAGCAAAGACTTAAGCGGCGATAACGAAAAAGCGCTTGATGCTGCAATTCAAGACTTTAAAGCGACAACTGCTTACTAATATCTAACTATTAGGACAATACTGTTTAGGAAAACATATGGCTGGTAGTAAAGAAATTAGAACCAAGATCAAGAGTGTAGAGAATACACGCAAGATCACTAAGGCGATGGAAATGGTGGCCGCTTCTAAAATGCGTAAAGCGCAGGACAGAATGCGTGCATCACGTCCATACGCTGAGAAAATTCGCAATGTAGCAGCGCACCTTTCTCTTGCGCATTCAGAATACAAGCACCCTTTCCTGATGAAACGTGATGATGTTAAAAATATCGGCATTATCATTGTGAGCTCAGACAAGGGCTTGTGCGGCGGTTTGAATACCAACGTATTGCGTTTAACTGTTAACCAGATGAAAACCTGGGAAGCAGAAGGCAAGAAATTGACTGTAAGCGCAATTGGTAACAAAGGATACGGTTTCATGAATCGTGTCGGTGCCAATGTGAAATCACACACTATCGGTTTAGGTGATGTGCCGCATATGGAAACACTGATCGGTACCATTAAGGTGATGCTGGATGCTTACACAGCCGGTGAAATCGACCAGTTGTATATCTGCTACACACGCTTTATCAACACCATGAAGCAAGAGCCAGTCATTGAGCAATTGCTGCCACTGACAGCTGAGCGTCTGGGTACACACCCTACCGCTGAAAAAGCTGAAGCGTTAAGCACAAGTGCTGTGGTTAAGAGCGCTCTTCAGATTGGTGCTGCTAAAGGCCACTGGGATTACATCTATGAGCCAGAAGCGCAGCCTGTGATTGATCAGTTAATGGTGCGTTACATCGAATCATTGGTTTATAACGCAGTGTCTGAAAACATGGCATCTGAGCAATCATCACGTATGGTGGCGATGAAGTCTGCATCAGACAACGCGAAGAACGTGATCGGTGAATTGAAACTGGTTTACAACAAAGCGCGTCAAGCAGCCATTACCAAAGAGATCTCTGAGATCGTTGGTGGTGCGGCTGCGGTTTCATAAGCAAACTTGTATAAGCAAACACAGAATTTAATTAAAGTAATATCTGACTAACAGTATGTTTGAGTCGAGGAAAAAAGATGAGTACAGCAAATATTGGTAAAGTAGTGCAATGTATTGGCGCGGTGGTGGACGTTGAGTTCCCACGTGATCAAATGCCAAAAGTATTTGAAGCGTTGATTATTGATGACGCATCAAGCCAAGCGGAAGCTGGTTTGACATTGGAAGTGCAACAACAATTAGGTGACGGCATTGTGCGTACTATTGCCATGGGCTCATCTGATGGTCTGGCACGTGGTACAGCGTTCAAATCTACTGGCGCACAAATTCAGGTGCCGGTAGGTACGGGTACTTTGGGCCGTATCATGGACGTGTTGGGTCGCCCAATCGATGAGGCTGGTCCTATCGAGTGTGACGAGCGTCGTTCAATCCACCAAAAAGCGCCTACATTTGAAGAGTTATCTCCATCTGTTGACCTGTTAGAAACAGGTATTAAAGTGATTGACCTGGTTTGCCCATTCGCTAAGGGTGGTAAAGTTGGTCTGTTCGGTGGTGCCGGTGTAGGTAAAACCGTTAACATGCTGGAGCTGATCAACAACATCGCTAAACAACACTCAGGTTTATCAGTGTTTGCAGGTGTGGGTGAGCGTACACGTGAAGGTAACGACTTCTACCATGAAATGGCAGAAGCTGGCGTTATTAAACTGGACGACATGAAAGAATCAAAAGTAGCGATGGTGTTCGGCCAGATGAACGAGCCACCAGGCAACCGTCTGCGTGTAGCTTTGTCAGGTTTGACTATGGCTGAGAAATTCCGTGACGAAGGCCGTGACGTGTTGTTCTTCGTTGACAACATCTATCGTTACACATTGGCCGGTACTGAAGTATCAGCGTTGTTAGGCCGTATGCCTTCAGCTGTAGGTTACCAACCTACCCTGGCTGATGAAATGGGCCGTCTGCAAGAGCGTATTACTTCAACTAAAACAGGTTCTATTACTTCTATTCAAGCGGTTTATGTACCTGCGGATGACTTGACTGACCCATCACCAGCAACAACATTCCAACATTTGGACTCAACAGTTGTGCTTTCACGTGACATTGCTTCTTTAGGTATTTACCCAGCGGTTGACCCATTGGATTCGACATCACGTCAATTAGACCCATTAGTGGTTGGTGAAGAGCACTACCAGGTTGCACGTTCAGTACAGCAAACACTGCAACGCTACAAAGAACTGCGTGACATTATCGCGATTCTGGGTATGGACGAATTGTCTCCAGAAGATAAATTAGCAGTTGGCCGTGCACGTAAAATCCAACGTTTCTTGTCACAACCATTCCACGTTGCTGAAGTGTTTACCGGCGCGCCAGGTAAATACGTGCCATTGAAAGAAACAATCAAAGGCTTTAAAGCGATTGTTGCCGGTGAATACGACCACTTGCCAGAACAAGCTTTCTACATGGTAGGCGGCATTGAAGAGGCTGTTGAAAAAGCCAAGACACTTAATTAATTTTATCGTCGCTTAGCCGCGTTGCGCGGTGCTCGCGTCCATGCCGCACTTAATGTGCTGTCTGCGTCGCTCTGCTCCGTGCAACTTGTGCTGCTTAGGTAAAAATTAATTAATAGTTAATTGATTAAAGAGAAAAAAATGGCAAATACTGTTCATGTTGATGTAGTTAGTGCAGAAGCAAGCATATTCTCAGGTGAAGCTGAGTTTGTGGTTGCACCAGCAAGCGCCGGTGAGGTAGGTCTCTACCCTAACCATGCGCCGATGATTACTACCATCAAGCCTGGTGCTTTACGCATCAAGCAAGCCAATGAAGCGGAAGAGACTTTGATTTTTATCTCAGGCGGTTTGCTGGAAGTGCAGCCTGGTGTAATCACAGTTTTAGCTGATACGGCAGTGCGTGGTCATGATCTGGATGAAGCGAAGGCGATTGCGGCTAAAGAAGCTGCAGAAGAAGCGCTCAAAAACAGAACTTCAGACATTGATTATGCAACAGCGCAAGCTGAACTGTCAGAAGCCGTTGCGCAAATTCAGACAATTGAGCGTTTACGCAAAAAAACGCACTAATTGTTGCGAAGCAGGTGGTGTAACAAGCAAAAAGGCAGCCGAGGCTGCCTTTTTTGTTATACTTTGACTACAAACCATGAGTTATTACGGCACGCGATCAGATTAATTATGAGCAAATTAAATATTGTTATTCTTGCCGCGGGTAAAGGTACCCGCATGTATTCAGATTTGCCCAAGGTTTTACATGCAGTTGGCGGAAAGCCGATATTAGGCCATGTCATTGACAGCGCTAAATCACTTAATCCAGTCAAAATAATCGTGGTGTACGGTTTTGGTGGCGAGACCGTAAAACAGGCCTATGCACATGAAAATATTACCTGGGTTAACCAGGTTGAGCAGCTTGGTACAGGCCACGCAGTACAGCAGGCTGTACCACATTTGGATACAGGCGCAGACACGCTGATTCTGTTAGGTGATGTACCACTGATAGATGCACGAGTCTGTCAAAGGCTGGTAGAGCAAGCACAGAACAAGTTGGCAATACTGTCTTTTAATAAAGCTGACCCAACAGGTTACGGACGCATTGTGCGTAATGCCATGTACGGCGTGACGGCGATTGTGGAACATAAAGACGCCAGTGAAGAGCAGCATAAAATCACTGAAGTGAATACCGGCATTATGGCGATGCCGAATGCATATCTGCTGCAATGGCTGTCGAAGTTAACCAATAATAATGCACAGGGTGAGTATTACTTAACAGACATTGTTGCACTCGCGGTGAAACATGGCGTGGATGTCGTAGCTGAAATCACGACAGATGAGTGGTCAGTGACCGGCATCAATTCAAAAACCGATCTGTCACAGATGGAGCGTGTTTATCAAAGCCGCATTGCACAGAAATTATTGCAGCAAGGCGTTACATTGCGCGATCCTGCTCGCCTCGATATACGTGGAACACTTAACTGTGGCCGCGATGTGGAAATCGATGTGAACTGTGTATTTGAAGGGAATGTAGCACTGGGTGACAACGTGAAAATCGCGGCAAATTGTGTCATTAGAAATGCTGTAATTGCGGCTGGTACGCAGATTGCGCCGTTTACGCATATTGATGATACGCAGATTGGTGGAAACGCGCGTATCGGTCCGTTTGCACGTCTGCGTCCTGGCACCACCCTTGCTGCAGATACGCATATCGGCAACTTTGTAGAACTTAAAAATGCACAGGTGGATGTGGGCAGTAAAATCAATCACCTGAGCTATGTTGGTGACAGCACGGTAGGTAAAAACGTCAATATTGGCGCGGGCACCATTACCTGTAACTATGATGGCGCTAATAAATTCCGAACCGTGATTGAAGACGATGCATTTATCGGGTCAGATTCACAACTGGTGGCGCCAATCACGATTGGCCGCGGTGCGACGATAGCGGCTGGCTCTACAATTACCCGGGATGCACCGCCAGACCAGCTTACGTTCTGTCGTGCCAAAGAACAGAAATCCATCGCTGGCTGGAAACGTCCGCAGAAAATCAAAAAATAAACTCAGAAGAGAGATTCAACCTATATGTGTGGCATTGTTGGTGCAGTAGCAAACAGAAATGTAGTATCAACGTTGATTGAGGGGCTCAGTCGCCTTGAATATCGCGGATACGACTCAGCAGGCATTGCGGTTTTAAACAGTGCAGGCATCGAGCGCGTGCGTGCTGTGGGCCGTGTATCTGCCATGACGGAAAAAGCCAATGAACTGAGTCTGAGCGGCCAGGTAGGCATTGGCCATACGCGCTGGGCAACACATGGCGGCGTCACTGAAAGCAATGCGCATCCACATGTATCAAAAGGCGAGCTGGCTGTCGTGCATAACGGTATTATCGAAAACCACGACGAGCAGCGTATGCGCCTGATAGCACTTGGCTATGAGTTTACTTCGCAGACCGATACCGAAGTGATTGCGCACCTGATTCATTATTACCATCGGGATTTGAACCTGCTGGCTGCTACGCAAAAAGCTGTGAGCGAGCTTAGCGGAGCGTTTGCGATCAGTGTGATCTCCATTAAAGAGCCTGAGCACATGGTAACTGCGCGTCTGGGCTGCCCGTTACTGATTGGTTTGGGTGAAAACGAGAATTTCATTGCTTCTGATGTCTCCGCCGTGCTTTCAGTCACGCGCAAAGTGATCTATCTGGAAGACGGTGATGTTGCTGATATCTGCCGTGATGCTGTGACAATCTACGGCCGTAACGGCAGCCTTGTAGAACGTAAAATTCATATGAGCGATGTATCGCTGGCGAGTATGGAATTAGGCCCCTACTCGCATTTCATGCAGAAAGAGATTCATGAGCAGCCACGCGCGCTGACGGATACGATTGAAGCGCTGATAGACGATAATCGTTTTTCTGCACAATTATTCGGAGCCAATGCGAGTGAAATATTCCAGCAGGTGGATAGTATCCTGATTCTGGCCGCAGGTACCAGTTATTACGCGGCACTCACTGCAAAATACTGGCTGGAAAGCATTGCCAGACTACCGACAAATGTAGAAATCGCCAGTGAATACCGCTACCGGGAGTCTGTACCCAATCCAAAACAGCTGATCGTGACTATTTCACAGTCCGGTGAAACACTGGATACGATGGAAGCGTTGAAACATGCCAAGGCATTAGGCCAGAACCTGTCGCTGGCTATCTGCAATGTACAGGAAAGCGCCATTCCAAGGGCTTCGCAACTCGTGTTTTACACGCGTGCAGGTGCCGAAATCGGTGTGGCTTCAACCAAAGCCTTCACGACACAGCTGGTGGCTTTGTTTACGCTGGCCGCGACACTGGCAAAACAACGCGGTTTGTTGAGCGCAGAGGCAGAGCAGGAACATTTAAGCGCGTTACGCCAGCTTGCAGGTAGTGTGCAGCATGCATTGAATCTGGAGCCGCAGATCCGTGAGTGGGCGAAATCATTTGCCAATAAACAGCATGCGCTGTTTTTGGGCCGAGGCATACATTATCCAATCGCGTTGGAAGGCGCGCTGAAGCTCAAGGAGATTTCGTATATCCATGCTGAGGCCTACCCTGCCGGCGAGCTTAAACATGGCCCCTTGGCGCTTGTAGATAGCGATATGCCGGTAGTGGTGATAGCCCCGAATGATGCGCTGCTGGAAAAAGTGAAATCCAATATGCAGGAAGTCAAAGCACGCGGCGGCGAGCTGTTCGTATTTGCCGATGCAGACAGCCACTTTACTGCATCAGAAGGCGTGCATGTAATCCGCACGCCGCGCCATGTGGGTGTGCTCTCCCCTATTCTGCATACGATACCGGTGCAGATACTGGCTTATCATGCAGCGCTGATAAAAGGGACTGATGTGGATAAACCCAGAAACCTGGCGAAGAGTGTGACGGTAGAATAGCAGTACATCAGCCTCTGCCGACAGTGTGAGCTATTGTGAGAGGAGTTTGAAACATGCTGATCGGGGTGCCTAAGGAAATCAAGGTGCGCGAGTACAGGGTTGGGCTTGTGCCTGCAAACGTGCAGGAGCTAGTCAGTCATGGCCATCAAGTTCTGGTCGAGTCTGGGGCAGGCGAAGGCATCGGTGCGGACGATGCGCAATATCAGGCGGCAGGTGCCACAATCGTTGCTGCTGCGCAGGAAATATTCGAACGTGCCGGGCTCATCGTCAAGATTAAAGAGCCGCAGGCTATTGAGCGCAAATGGCTGAAACCCGGCCAGATTCTCTTTACTTATCTGCATCTTGCACCTGACCTGGCGCAGACACGCGACTTGCTTGATTCCGGCGCTACTTGTATTGCTTATGAAACAGTGACTGCCGATAACGGCAGGCTGCCTTTGCTTGAACCGATGTCCGCAGTTGCCGGGCGTCTTGCGATTCAGGCAGGTGCGCATTTTCTTGAAAAAGCACACGGCGGTTCCGGCATATTGCTCGGAGGTGTGGCAGGCGTCGAGCCAGCTAAAGTGACTGTTATCGGTGGCGGCGTTGTTGGTATGAATGCCGTAGATGTTGCTTTAGGCATGGGCGCTTCAGTGACGGTGCTGGATCGCGATGTGGATACCTTGCACAAGCTCAGAAAGCATTTCGGTACACCGCTCAATACCGTTTATTCAACCGGATCAGCCATAGCGCAATGCTGCATTCATGCTGACCTGGTCATTGGCGCAGTGCTGGTGACTGGTGCGGCAGCACCCAGGCTGATTACCCGCGACATAGTTAAATGCATGAAACCCGGAAGTGTGATTGTAGACGTTGCAATTGATCAAGGCGGTTGCTGTGAAACTTCTCGCCCCACCACGCATGATGCACCGACTTTTGTGGTGGATGGCGTAATCCATTACTGTGTTGCCAATATGCCGGGATCTGTGCCGCGCACTTCAACTTATGCGTTGAATAATGTTACGCTGCCTTATGTCCTGGCACTTGCCAATAGAGCTTTACTGGCGCTGCATGAGGATAGCAACCTGCTTAACGGTTTGAATATCCATCATGGAAAGGTCACTAATCAGGCCGTTGCTGCGGCGCATGGCCTGGCATACTGTGATCCGGCAACAGCGTTGGCGTTCGTTTAGTAAAGTGATTAGCTCGCCAATCGCCATTCACGCAGGATTCTGTATCGCGTTTTCTGGTTGATTGTGACTGATTCCACTAATACGAAGCTATTTACCTGCCATGGGATGGGCACAAAATTCTGAGATGCCAGAATATGCTCAACGTTGCGTAACAAGGTAACGTGCGGACTGAATCCAGCGCTATCACCTGCTACAAAACCTTCGTTTGCAAGCTCATGCTGTAATGTTGCGGCTAGTGTCTGAAGTACGGGTTCACTGGCTCCCAGTGTAGCGTAGCCGATGCGATTATGTTTCCAGAATGAAAGCGTATCCAGCTCAAGCCTGAAAGGCGGTGTGTCCGTGGCTTTATTGGCCACTGTTATCAGTTTAGGCAGCTGTGCACGTCTGATATTGCCTATAAATTGCAAAGTCAGATGCAGGGTCTCTGAACGCATCATGCGTGCGTGACATTTTATCTGGTATTCTTTTGCAACTGCATGCAGTTGTCGCTGAACGGCAGGCGCAGGCCACAGCGCAAAGAACACGCGGATGGTATCCATATTTTTTACTGGCACAGGCTTTTTTCTGCCAGCTCTGGTTGATGATTCAGTAAGGTGTTTCACCTACGATATTTCCGGCAGGCGCATAGTGGCACACCCAAATTTGCTCATGGCTATCTCTGCAAGTCCCCATGCCACAGCCGACTTTTGAGGTGTCGCGCCATACGATTTGCGTGTAATGGCCGCATATAGCTCCGGTTCTACATTCATTGCGCGCATGGTTGTAGTCTGCTTGCTCGTTACCCCAGCTATCGATAACTTCAGCCGGTGAAACTTTGCGCAGCTCTTTACGGCCATCAGACCATATCAGCGGGCTTGTCCAGTAGAGGTTTTCACCATAGCTGCCTTTAGGGTTGCTATGCTGCATAGCACAATGTTGTGATTGTTTTAAATGGTTTGCCCAGGCCTGCGCTGATTTAGCCAGCTTGGGCGAGTGGCTAAGTGCTTGAACACCTGCTTCGGAACGCCACTTGTTATGTGCCGCAACAATTGCTGTTGGGTCAATGGCTTCAGCATGGGCAGCTGAAATCACTGACATTGCAATACCAAAGTGAGTAATGGCCTTGAATATCATGATCTACTCAATTGTATTCAGACACAAATCACGGATCATGATTTCTTCGTCAGCCGGAATAATCACTACCGGCTTGCTGCCGGCCTGCCCTATTTGCGTTGCGTTGATACGGTTCAGTTCAGGATTTAAACTGAAGCCGATAAACGCCAGCGGTGTGCAGATTTTCTGCCGGATTTCGGCGGCATGTTCCCCGATGCCGGCCGTGAATACCAATGCATCAATCCCGCCTGCCTTTGCGGCCAGGGCGCCGATAGCAGCCCGCACCTGCTGACAGAAGTATTCAACAGCAAACTTGGCATGTACACTCTGGCTTGCCAGCAAGTCCTGCATTTCTGCGCTTTCACCATCAGAGAGTGCCAGCAGCCCCATTTTATGGAACACGATGTCATTCAGTTGCTCTGGGCTGTAACGCTTAGCCAGTTCTACCATAACACCGGGGTCGAGGTCGCCGCTGCGAGTGCCCATCGTGATGCCGCCGGCTGGCGTGTAGCCCATTGTGGTATCCGTTGATTGCAGGTTTTCCATCAGGCACAGGCTGGCACCGCTACCCAGGTGCGCAGCGATCACTTTTCTGCGGGCTGTGTCGCCAATAATACCGGGTAGTGTTTTAGCAATATAGGCATAGTTCAGGCCATGAAAGCCAAAACGGTGCAGGTTCAATTCGTCAGGTATCGGTAACCGTTTAGATAACTCAGGCATCACGGCATGAAAAGCAGTGTCAAAACAGGCAATCTGCGGTACGTTAAACAGCTTGCGGCAGAGATCCAGCCCCAGCAGATTGCTGGGCAGGTGTAGCGGTGCAAGATGAATCAGGCTATTCAGCCGGACACGCTCGGTGTCATCGATGTTGCGGGCAGCATCTGTAATCTCGCCGCCATGCACAAAGCGGTGACCTACCAGTGCAGGCTTGTCGGCGCCCAGGTCGTTGAGCAGATTCTGAAAAGCATCCTGCAGGCTGTGGGTCTTATCGTCGCTGATATGCTCATAACGAAAGTTGCGTCTGCTGCCATCTGTCAGAAACAGGCTGGCTTTCAGGCTGGATGAGCCACAGTTAATCGTAAGTATGCTCAAGGGTGCACTCCTAAAATACATTTTTGGCGCATTACTGCGTTGCGGCTATATTTTTAATGGGCTCGAAGCCTCGTTGTATTCTGCATCCCAAGCTCCGCATTGATAGAAGTGCCCTTAATATGGCCAAGTCCAGTCACCGGCTTCCGGCAGGTCTACCCCGTACTCATAAGCGTATTGGCAGCATTCGATCTGTTTGTTGCGCATTTGTTCTTTCACATGCGCACCGGCTACATGTAGTGCCGGAATATGGTCAATCACGCTCATGACCAGGCTGTAGCGATCAATCTGATTCTGGATAGCGAGCTCCAGTGGCGTATTGATGCTGCCTTTTTCCTTGTAGCCGCGGACGTGCAGGTTATGATGATTGGTGCGGCGATAGGCCATGCGGTGGATTAGCCAGGGATAGCCGTGGAAGTTGAAGATAATCGGTTTGTCGATGGTAAAGAGGCTATCAAAATCATCATCTGATAAGCCATGCGGATGCTCATGGGATGGCGTCAGTTTGTACAGATCAACCACGTTAATGAAGCGGACCTTAAGCTGCGGGAAGTGTTCGCGCAGCAACACAACGGCTGCCAGAGCCTCTTTGGTAGGAATATCCCCGGCACATGCCATCACCACATCAGGCTCGCAGCCGCCGTCATTGCTTGCCCACTCCCAGATGCCCAACCCTTTGGTGCAGTGCTTGATTGCGGCATCCATATCTAGGTATTGCAGGTGTTTTTGTTTGTCGGCAACAATGACATTGATGTAATCGGTGCTTTTCAGGCAATGGTTAGCGACCGACAACAAGCAGTTTACATCCGGTGGCAGGTAAATGCGGGTGACATCAGGGCTCTTGTTAAGCACTATGTCCAGAAAACCGGGATCCTGGTGTGTGAAGCCATTGTGATCCTGTCGCCATACCGTTGAGGTAATCAGCAGGTTGAGTGATGAAACCGGCGCGCGCCAGGGTACTGCCTTGCACATGGCGAGCCATTTGGCATGCTGGTTGAACATGGAATCAATCACATGCACAAAAGCTTCGTAAGTGGAGAAGAAGCCATGGCGGCCACTGAGCAGATAGCCTTCCAGCCAGCCCTCCAGCGTGTGTTCTGACAGCATTTCCATAACGCGGCCATCGGGAGACAGTTCACCGCCGTCAGCGTCCTCGGGCAGGTAGCCAGCCAGCCAGGTCTTTTTGCTCACCTCGTAAATGCTATCTAGCTTGTTGGAGGTATTTTCATCAGGGCCAAATACGCGAAAATTCTGCATATTGTTCTTCATGATGTCACGCAGGAAGTCACCCAGCGGGTGTGTATTGCCCATGCTTGCTTTGCCAGGCCCCGGTAGTTTTGCAGCATAATCGCGGTAATCCGGCATACGCAGTTCTTTGCGGATTAAGCCGCCGTTAGTGACCGGGTTGGCGCTCATGCGGCGTGTACCTTTAGGTGCCAGTGCTTTGAGGTCAGCCCTGAGTTTGCCGCCAGTGTCGAACAGTTCCTCCGGTTTATAGCTGCGCAGCCAGTGTTCCAGCTGCTGCAGATGCTGCGGGTTGCCAATGACACCGCCGAGCGGCACCTGGTGCGCACGCCAGAAACCTTCAACCTTGTGACCGTCGACTTCTTTCGGCCCCGTCCAGCCTTTGGGAGAGCGCAGGATGATCATTGGCCAGCGCGGACGCGCTGGTTTGCCGCTGCTACGCGCTTCCTGCTGCAGGCGCTGGATTTCCAGTACGCATTGCTCCATGGTTGCAGCCATTCTGGCATGCATTTCCATCGGGTCACTGCCTTCAACGAAATGTGGAGTCCAGCCATAGCCTTTGAACAGGTTCTCCAGCTCTTCGTGAGAAATGCGTGATAGCAAGGTCGGGTTGTTGATTTTGTAACCATTGAGATGCAGCACCGGTAATACTGCGCCATCACGTATCGGATTCAGAAATTTGTTGGAATGCCATGAGGTAGCCAGCGGCCCGGTTTCCGATTCGCCATCACCCACCATGACCGTTACCAGTAAATCGGGGTTATCGTAAGCTGCGCCAAATGCATGCGATACACTGTAGCCGAGCTCGCCGCCTTCATGAATCGAGCCCGGCATTTCCGGTGTGCAATGGCTGCCGATACCGCCGGGGAAAGAGAACTCTTTGAAAAAGCGCTGCATTCCCGCTTCATCCTCGCTTTTATTCGGGTAGACTTCGCTATAAGTGCCTTCAAGATAGATTGGCGCCAGCATGCCCGGGGCTCCGTGGCCGGGGCCGGCGAGTAAAACGGCGTTCAGGTCATATTTGTTGATGAGCCGGTTAAGGTGTGTATAAGTAAAAGCCAGACCCGGGCTCGAACCCCAGTGCCCCAGCAAGCGGTTCTTGATGTGCTCCTCGCGCAAAGGTTCTTTCAATAGCGGGTTATCACGCAGATAAATCATGCCTGCGGCGAGATAACAGCAGGCGCGCCAGTAGGCGTTGATATCCTCAAGTTGTTTCTGACTTAGTTTTGCGGGTGCTGCATTCATCTTTGAACCTCTCCGGATTTGCATTCAGTAAATCGGTCTATACGAATTATGATACTCGCAGATCAAGGCTGTTGCATCAATGTCCTTATCATGCGTGTGTGTATCCGGCAGAGATGGTGTCAAATATGCTATTTCAGGATAACAGGCCTGATTTCTACGCTACCGGTGGCATGGCCGAGCATAATCTCTTTATCCTGTATCGTGCAGCTGATCGTCATGCCGCGTGATGCAATGTCGGCGATCTCCTGCGTATCCGGCAGATTAATCACGGTCAGGTTGTGCTGTTTCAGCAGTGCTTTTTTGTTATTGTCCCACCACATATCGGCAATGCGGCCACCGTACAGAACAACCACAACCTGTTTCGAACGGCCACAGGCTTTACGCACTTCACGTTCATCCGGCAAACCTACATCTATCCAAAGCTCAATGGCACCGGTCAGGTCTTTTTGCCATAAATCCGGCTCATCATCATCACTTAAACCCTTGCCGAAAGTGAGCGTATCATTCGCGTAAAGCATGAATGCAATCAGCCGTACCATCAGGCGCTCATCGGTTTCCGAAGGATGCCTTGCCAGCGTCAGGCTGTGCTGTGCATAGTAATGGCGATCCATATCCGAGATTTGCAGGTCGACTTTATATATTGTTGATTTGATAGCCATAGATTCTACTGAAGTGGTTTATCCGGTTAATTTAAAGTGAATACATTATACGCATAAGCACTGCTGAGAGATGCGTGCTCTACCTTATACGGCTTGCTTTCTGTTAAGCTTTCATTCTTTGTAATCAAGTAAAGTTTCGTTATGGCCCAGTATGTAATGTCCATGCTCCGCGTGAGCAAAATCGTCCCTCCTAAAAAACAGATCATTAAAGACATCTCGCTGTCCTTTTTCCCGGGTGCCAAAATCGGTTTGCTGGGTTTGAATGGTTCCGGTAAATCTACCGTGCTGCGCATTATGGCGGGTGTGGATAAAGAGTTTGAAGGTGAAGTGCAATGGCAGCCGGGTATCTCTATCGGTTACCTGCCGCAGGAGCCACAGCTGGATGCAGAGAAAACAGTACGTGAAGAAGTGGAATCCGGCATGGGTGAAGTGATGCAAGCCAAGCAGAAACTGGAAGAAGTATACGCGGCTTATGCAGACCCGGATGCTGATTTTGACAAGCTGGCGGAAGAACAGGCCAAATATGAAAACATCATTGCTGCCAGTGGCTCCGATGTTGAACACCAGTTGGAAGTAGCGGCTGACGCACTGCGTTTGCCGGCCTGGGATGCAAAAATAGGCCCGCTGTCCGGTGGTGAAAAACGCCGTGTGGCTTTATGTAAATTGTTATTATCCAAACCGGATATGCTGCTGCTGGATGAGCCTACCAACCATCTGGACGCTGAATCCGTGGAATGGCTGGAGCAGTTTCTGGTGCGATTCCCCGGTACTGTGGTGGCGGTTACCCATGACCGTTACTTCCTGGATAATGCAGCTGAATGGATTCTGGAGCTGGACCGTGGTCACGGTATTCCATGGAAAGGCAACTACTCAAGCTGGCTCGACCAAAAGCAGGCACGTTTAGCATTGGAGGAGTCCCAAGAGTCTTCACGCCGTAAAGCGCTGAATACCGAACTGGAGTGGGTACGCCAGAACCCGAAAGCACGTCAGGCCAAGAGCAAGGCACGTATCGCCCGCTATGAAGAGCTGGCAAGTGCGGAATATCAAAAACGCAACGAAACACAGGAAATTTTCATTCCTGCCGGTGAGCGTTTAGGTGACCAGGTCATTGAGTTTGACGGTGTAAGCAAAGCGTTTAAAGATCGCCTGCTGATTGATAACCTGAGTTTCAGTATTCCTGCGGGTGCAATTGTCGGCATTATCGGCCCGAACGGCGCCGGTAAATCTACCCTGTTTAAAATGATTACCGGCAAAGAGCAGCCAGATAGCGGTACAGTCAAGATCGGCCAGACCGTTAAGTTGGCCTATGTTGACCAAAGCCGTGATGACCTCAGTAATGATAAATCCGTGTTTGATGAAATCTCGGGCGGCTCGGATATTTTAACGGTTGGTCGCTATGAGACGCCATCTCGTGCCTATATCGGCCGTTTTAATTTCAAGGGCGGCGATCAGCAGAAAATCGTGGGTCAGTTATCCGGCGGTGAACGTGGTCGCTTGCATCTTGCTAAAACACTGATTTCTGGCGGTAATGTGCTGCTGCTCGATGAACCGTCAAATGACCTGGATGTCGAAACGCTGCGTGCGCTGGAAGACGCGCTACTTGAGTTTGCCGGTTGCGTACTGGTGATTTCACATGACCGCTGGTTCCTGGATCGTATTGCTACCCATATTCTGGCTGCCGAGGGGGAATCGCAATGGACGTTCTTTAACGGCAACTATCAGGAATATGAGGCTGATAAACGTAAACGTTTAGGTGAGGAAGGCGCGAAACCAAAACGCATCCGCTACAAACCGATTACACGTTAATCATCAGCTTCATTTGATAAAAAGCCTTCCGTACCCGTAATAAACCGCAAGGGTCTTCCCCGTGGAATATATGCACTAAAGTGCATTATTCGCACGTGAGGGCATGTCCGCCGGAACTAAGCCGCGAAACACCTGCGGCAAGTCCGGCGCCAAAGGCACGAAACCTAAACGTATCCGCTACAAACCGATTACGCGATAAAAGTTTCTAAATACGTCATTCCGGCGGAGGCCGGAATCCAGACAAAATTAATGATTAGAGTTGTTGCTATTTTCATAAAAATTTCATTTTAGTTTCTACACATAACACCATACAGTGACTAAGAAACTCAAGTTCGTGCATTAAATAAGCTCACTGCCATTTCACCTTGACTGGATACCGGCCTCCGCCGGTATGACGGTTTCATGAGGCATCAGTATAAGTAGGATGGGCAACAAATTGCCCACGAGATGTTTACTGCAATAGCAGCGACTGACCAAGCAGCGCTTGTCGGCAAGGTTAGCTGTGGTTTTATCCGCCTTTATCTACGTGCATCTGCGGCTAAATTATTGCTCTACTTTAATTCGCGGCTTATGCGGCGCATTTTTCGCCAGCAAATCCCACAATACGGGTGGAATAAAGCGCATCAATCGTGCCACCCAGCCCATCTGCCACGGAATCACGACAAAGCGGCGTTTGTTTTCAATGGCATTCACAAATTTGGCGGCAGCAATATCTGCATCCATCAGAAACGGCATTTTGTAGGTGTTGATATCGGTCATCGGCGTGCGGATGTAGCCGGGGGCGATTGTGGTGACAGCAATGTTGTGGTGTGACATTTCCACGCGCATGCTCTCCAGATAGGCAATAGCTGCGGCTTTCGATGCGCTATATGCTCCGGCGCCCGGCAGGCCACGTACTCCGGCTACGCTTGCAATGCCTACCAGTTGACCCTCGCCGGCCTCGCGCATTGCGCTGATGAATGGCTGAAACGTGTGTACCATGCCAAGTACGTTAATATCGATGACGGCCTGAAATGCTGCGATGTCCTGCTGATGTTCAGTGAGTGTACCGCTACTGACGCCGGCGCTTGCAATCACTACATCAGGAGTGCCATATTGCTGCATGAAATCTGCCGCTGCCTGTGCCAGTGCCTGATCATTTCTAACATCGAGCGTATAAACGATACATGTAACGCGGTAACTGCTTTCTAAAGTATGTTTCAGTTTTTGTAAGTGCTCACTTCTTCTGGCAGCAAGACCTATTATCGTGTTTTCGGTCAGATATCTTTTTGCATACTCGTGCGCAATTGCTTCGCCGATGCCGCTGGAGGCGCCTGTAATAAAAACTTTCATACAAATAATCCTTGCTTTGGAATAGATATAAAAAAACCCGTTTTTACAGTGAGGTAAAAACGGGTTGGTATCAGTAGTTCAAGCTCTGTGCAGGTAGAACTTGCTGATGTTTAATGCATTTTATTTTTTTGCGGCTTTTGCTTTATCGGCGCGGATGTTGCTAATGATGTAATCGACAGTTTTTAAAGCGGCGTCGTTGTTACCGGCCATGGTGCTGGAGGTGATGAACTGACCATTGATTACGAGGCTAGGTACGCCAGTTGCGCCTGATGCACGGAACACATTGGCAGCACGTTTCAGGTTGGCATTGGTCGAGAATGAGTTGAATGCTTCTTCTACTTTAATTTTGTCCAGGCCGCTTTGTTTGGTTACCCAGTCAATCGCCGCTTTTTCATCGGTAGGGTTCAGGCTTTTTTGTTTGTGGATTGCGTCAAATAATGGGGTGTGCAATTTTTGCAATACGCCCAATGTTTCCATCGCATAGTAAGCCTTGGCCATGGGTGCCCATGAAGCGTTAGGCAAGCCAGGAACACGTTTGAATGTGACATCTGCAGGCAGTTTCTTTACCCATGCATTTAATGGCGTTTCCATGTGGTGGCAGTGGCCGCAGCCATACCAGAACAGTTCTACCACTTCGATCTTGGCAGGGTTTTCGTTAGGGATAGCCTGTACGGTTTTATCGAAGTCCTTGCCCATTTCAGGGTCAGCTGCCATTACATTGAATGAGGCTAGCAACATTAAGGCGGCGAATAGCTTTTTCATTAAATTTTTCCTTTTGAACTATTTATTTTGTACGGTTTTGAATCTGTCGTTTAATTCGGTAAATCTGAAACATGGCAACTCAAAGAACGCATGGTCTACGCGTTTGGCTGACAAACCGGTTAAACGTTCCTCACATTGATGCAAAATTTATGCAACTCAGGCTCAGCTTCTGGTTATTGGTTTTCGTTATTCACTTTAATCAAATCAGTCTTAAAGCCATTGGAGGCTAAGTCATTCTTGGCTTTATTGATGTCATCCAGATTGTTAAGCGGACCAACACGAACACGATGCCATACACCTTTATCCGGGATGGTGGCAGTTTGCACTACGGCCTCGAACCCCTGCAAGGCAAGTTTGGCTTTCATGTTGTCGGCTTCTTCACCAGTCTGGAAGGCCCCTACTTGCAGGTAATAAGTGTACTGCACTACGGGTTGAGGCTGCTGGTCTTTAATATTGAGCTCTTCGGTTGTGACCTTGCTTTCGCTGCCTGGCAGGATGGTATAAAAATCGAAACGCGTTTTATCACCGCTATCTGCTGTAGTATCAGCCGGTGTTTTATTTGCGGCATTGCCAGCATCTGCCGATTTTTTTGCGTCTTCTGCAATTTTCTCAGCCAGCGGCTTTTTAGTGCCGGGTTGGTCGGCGAACGGGCTCTCCCCGCCCTTGATGTACATTACTACCGCCAGGGACGCGGCAACACCCAGCAAAAATCCAACTAATAAACCAGAAAAAAAGGGGCTACCTTTACTCTGTCTTTTAGTACGCTCCGGATTAGGTTTGTAATCTCTGCTCATCTATGAATCCTTATCTTCCATTCAATTTGTTAATTCATTATATTGAAATTGAAGTTACATTTTCTGTCTGGCTTCAACGCCGAGTAAATTCAGGCCATTGCTAAGCACTTGTTGCGTTGCGCGAATCAAGCTCAGTCGCGCTAGTTTAAGCGGCTCATCATCAATCAGGAATTTATATTCATTGTAATAACTGTGCAGGTCGCTCGCCAGCTCTTTCAGGTAGTTGGCAATCGCATGCGGTGCCAGCTCAGTGGCAGCATTGGCAACGATCTCAGGATATTCGCTCAGGCGTTGCATCAATGCGGTTTCGTGCGCATTATCCAGCGGTGTCAGGTCTGCGAAAACCAGGGTTGCAGCATCGCCGCCCCATTGGCTCAATACACTGCAAATACGAGCGTGCGCATATTGAATATAGTACACTGGGTTGTCATTGCTCTGGCTGCGTGCCAGATCAATATCAAATACCAGCTGTGAATCGGCACGGCGCGCCGCGAGGAAATAACGCGTGGCATCGCAGCCTACCTCTTCAATCAGGTCGCGCAGGGTGACATAACTGCCGGCACGTTTCGAGAGTTTGACCTCTTCACCGCCGCGCATCACGGTGACCATCTGGTGCAGCACGTAATCCGGCCAGCCTTTTGGAATGCCGATGTCCAGCGCCTGCAAACCGGCACGCACACGCGTGATGGTGCTGTGATGGTCAGCGCCCTGCTCATTAATGACGCGCATAAAGCCGCGTTGCCATTTCTCCGCATGGTAAGCCACATCAGGCACAAAGTAGGTATAACCACCATCGGTTTTACGCATCACGCGGTCTTTGTCGTCACCGAAGTCTGTGGTTTTGAGCCACAGTGCATCATTTTCTTCGTAGGTGTGGCCACTTTTAATCAAAGCCTGCACGGTATCTTCTACCCTGCCGTTTTTATACAGCGCACTTTCCAGTGAAAATACATCAAACTCGATCTGGAATGCTTTTAAGTCCAGATCCTGCTCGTGGCGCAGATAGGCAACACTGAAAGCACGGATGGATTCCAGATCATTGATATCGCCGCTGGCAGTCACTTCAATGTCATCAGCAACTACGGTATGTTTGGTCAGGAAAGCAGCAGCAATATCATTGATGTATTCACCCCGATAGCCATTTTCAGGGAAGCTTTCATGTTCGGTTGAAATGCCCTTGCAGCGTGCCAGCACAGAAATCGTGAGATTATCAATCTGTGCGCCAGCATCGTTGTAGTAGAACTCTCGCGTTACATCCCAGCCATTTGCGTCCAGCAGGCGTGCTAAACAATCTCCGACTGCCGCGCCGCGGCCATGTCCCACATGCAATGGGCCAGTTGGGTTGGCAGAGACGAACTCCACCTGCACTTTTTGCTGGTTGCCATTATTGTTGCGGCCGTACTGTCCGCCGGCCTTGAGTACTTCTTTGACCACAACCTGCTTGGATTGCGGGTTTAAAAAGAAGTTGATAAAACCGGCACCGGCGATTTCAGTTTTAGCGATATATTCGCTGGCCGGCAGAGCGTCGATAATCTGCGTGGCAATGACGCGCGGATTCTGTTTTAGCGGCTTGGCCAGAACAAGTGCCAGATTTGTGGCAAAATCACCATGGTCTGCCGACTTCGGGCGTTCCAGCACAATGTTCAAATCGGCCGTGTCCGGCGCGATTGTTTTTGCGGCGCTTGCTAATAATTGGGTAAGATGTGTTTTCACAATAATTGCATAAAAGCTAAAACCGCTATTTTAACCCAGATTTTCCATTAGGACTTGCCAGATACTGATAAGCAATATTAAGCCAACAAGTTGGGCGAGTTAATATTCAAGTAGATACAAATCGCCTAATGTAAAATCTGGGTTTAGCCTACTGCCGTCATTTTCTCTTTAAACATACGTTATTCGAACAATTTTGGCTCAAACTATCCTTAAAATCGCACTTGATGTACCGCTGGACCGCTTGTTTGATTACTTGAGCGGAGATCATGACGTACAGGTCGGGCAGCGAGTTTTAGTGCCATTCGGCAGCCGTAACCAGATTGGTATGGTATTGGGCATTGCTGACACCAGTGAAGTGCCGATTGAAAAACTGAAGCCTATTGTGCAGGCGTTTAATGAAGAAACGCCGCTGAACGCTGAATTACTGAGCCTGATTAAATTCAGTGCAGATTATTATCAGTATCCGTTTGGTCAAGCCTTGCTATCTTCGCTCCCGGCACGTTTGCGCCAGATTGCCCCCGCAGTTTCACGTAAACAATTCCTGTACCGCCTGACTGATGTAGGCCGTGCAGCCGATATTGAACAGATTCCAAAAAAACAGAAAGTACTGCGCAGTGTATTGTCTGCATTGCAGGCGGAAAACCAGTTAATAGAAGCAGAGCTGGATGATATTTCTGCCACTGCGCGTAAAGCCGCAAAAACGCTGGTGGATTCAGGTTATGCCAGCAGTGAGCAAGTGCCGGCATTGCAGCGCGTGATGGCGATGCCCTTGGCTGCCGAACCGCAGCTAAATGCAGAGCAGACGCAGGCAGTACGTCAAATTATCGCCGAGCCTGGTGTTTTTAAGGCGTGGTTGCTATACGGGATTACCGGCAGCGGTAAAACCGAAGTGTATATCCGTTTGCTGCAGCATGTTTTGCAGCATGACGATGCCCAGGTACTGGTACTGGTACCCGAAATTAACCTGACGCCGCAGCTGGAAGCGCGCTTCAGGAGTCGCCTGCCAGACTTTCCTTTAGTTAGTTTGCACAGCAATCTGAGCGAAAGTGAGCGTTTACATCACTGGCAGCTTGCGCAATTGGGGGCGGCAAAAATCATTATCGGTACACGGCTTTCCATTTTTACGCCGCTGCCTGATTTAAAGCTGATTATCATTGATGAAGAGCATGATAGTTCTTACAAGCAGCAAGACAGCATGCGTTATCACGCCCGTGATGTGGCGATGGTGCGGGCTAAGCGTTTGAATATTCCGGTGGTGCTGGGGTCGGCTACCCCTGCTCTGGAGACCTGGTATAACGCTACGGTAAATCCGAATCAGGCCAGCCAGTACGGCTTACTGCGATTGAAAGAGCGTGCGGTAACTGCGGCACAGTTGCCACAGATTGATTGTATTGATACTACCAAGGTTAATTTACAGCATGGCTTAACCCCGCAACTCATGAGTGCACTAAAAGCAAGGCTGGCGCGTAAAGAGCAGTCGCTGTTATTTATTAACCGCCGCGGTTATTCTCCGGTACTGCTTTGTGCAGCCTGCCATTGGATTGCACCTTGCACCCGTTGCAGTAGCCGATTGGTCGTGCATTTAGGCCAAAGAAAGCTGCGCTGCCATCATTGCGGACATGAACAGAGAATTCCGCACCAGTGCCCGAGTTGCGGTGATGCAGACCTGCACCCGACCGGGCATGGTACACAGCGGCTGGAGCAGACCTTGGCGCAATTGCTGCCGAATGCGCGCATAGCAAGGGTGGATCGTGACAGCATTAGCCGCAAAAATGCACTGGTCGAGATATTGGATCGTGTTCATGACCAGGAGATTGATATTCTTGTCGGTACGCAAATGCTGGCGAAAGGACATGATTTTCCAAACCTGACTTTGGTTGGCGTGATTGATACCGATAGCGCCTTACATAGCCCGGATTTTCGTGCCAGTGAACGCTTGTTTGCACAGTTGATGCAAGTGGCAGGCCGTGCCGGGCGTGCCGATAAAGCCGGCCAGGTGATTATTCAGACACAGTTTCCGGATCATGCACTGTTTAATGCGCTGCGTGTTCAGGATTATGAGAGTTATGCAAATGTTTTACTGGAAGAGCGGGGGCAGATGCAGTTCCCGCCTTATGTGTTCACAGCCCTCTTACGTGCGGAAGCTAACGATTATCTGCTGGTACAGCAGTTTCTGCAGCTTGCGTTTGCACAGGCACGCAGCCTGAGTGATCAGGTTCTGGTGTATGACCCGGTAAGGCCGCAGATGGAGCGCTTGAAGGGCATGGAGCGCGGTTACATGCTGATGCAGGCAAAGCAGCGACCGGCTTTGCATCAGTTGCTTAAGCAGCTGGTTGGCCAGTTGAGGACGCATAAATTAGCCGCAAAAGTCCGGTGGGCAGTCGATGTGAATCCTCTGGAGTTCTGATTGATCGGAAAATGAACTCTTGGGCTCGGAGTGATTGGTGTCTTGATGTTCTTTTTTAAGTTTTATCAATGACAGAGTTCCCACTTCACTTTTTATTATTGTTTTTTGATGCACATTCAGTAAACAAAACCAGAAAGCAAGTCATAAAAGTTAAGAATACAGGCAGCATGGTTCTTTTCGCAGAAGTAGCTAAGTGCCATTGCAGGTCATGCGGCGTGCCCAAATAAACGAAGAACAGGCTAAAGGAGTAAAGTAAACCAAACCTTAATAGAAAGCTGGCTGTTTTAAATGAGGCTTCGTTTTTTTGAAAAAAATAGATTAAAAATAGGCAAAGTGGTAGAAACACAATCCACTTTTTGTAATATAAAGCATCCGCAATTGAGTGTATGCTGAATGCATCGGAGAGTCGATTTGTCAAAGTGCCGATGAAATTGCCGCTTGTGGCGACATCATTACCAACTCCATATTGATGGCAAAGCAGTAACCAGATTCCGGAGATCATAAAGGCCGGTAGAAACAACACTAATATTTTGGGTATTTCTATACGCTTCTTGTCAATTGCTAATGAGGCTAGTAAACAGAACAATAAGATCAAGGCTGCCATTGTGCCTTCATTTTTGATGCCTGCCAGCACTGCCAGATGGCTCATTGCTGAAGCTGATAATACACCTCTGCTGATTTTAAGATTTTGTTTCCATTCAAAAAACAAGATTGATAAAAGAATTAATGACGCAACAATATATAAAGATAATATTCCATCCATAAAGCCATTGGTAAGCAATGTACCCACCATAAAAAATAAGGCTATTATGAAAAATACGGTATATCTCAGTGGAGTAAAAACAACGCCAATCACCACCAGTGGCGGCAATATAAAGAGCACATTGGTCGCTTTGGGAAAGACTTCGTTCCAGTGGCCGATAATTTTCGCTAAGGTTGCGCTCAGCGCGGGCAGTAAAGCGGGGTAGTCGTTGTGGCTGAATGCTGCGTAATTATCCAGTTGTGCAAGTAAATGGTTATCAAAATAAATTCTTTTGGCATGAAATAGCCAGATTGATCTGGCATCCCAGGCAAAGGTTGCCGATCCTAGCGTCATGATGCCTAGAAAACATACAATCAGTAGTACAAAGGTTATTTCTGGACTCTTCTTGGCTGCGCCAATCATGAAAACCAAGATTGTTAAAATTGATAAGCCAATCGCAAGGCTGGAAATATAAGTGTAATTAAGTAGCCACAGGTATTGGTTTACTATAAAAGTCAGGCATAGTGCAGTTGCTAGCCATAGCACCTTGCTTTCAGCGGAGTTATTCGCAAACATAATGTTCGATATTATCTAGATGGTTGATCAATTTACAGTTGGCATTTACGGGTAACAGGACAGTGCCTTTAATAACAAAAGTATCTCTAGCATTTAAATCAAGTCTGGCGGGGTATGTATATTCCACTGCTCTTTGATGAAAAAGCGCATCTTCGTTCAAAGTACCTGCAAGGTTGAATTTCTGTATTTTTTCTTCGGCAATTAGTGTGTTTAAACTAACGATCTCTGCAGGTAAGGACTCGCCGGCACCAGAATTTTTTTTAAAAGCTTCTGTTAGCAATATGTAGTTGAAATTATTAATAAACCTGAGTGAGGAAAGCATTAAAAACATTATGCTCAACGTAATAATAATGTTTTTTTTCATGAGTAATCTAAGTTTTCAATCGACTTTGGCAGGGTTCGGCTAGAGATACCGCACATTATAATGACAACGGTAAGTTGTCATTAATATAACTAGTAACAGTAATATTAACTTATAAATTGATGTTGTTCTTAATTCTTACTGTGCAAATTTTTAGCGGATCTATTGAGTGCTACTGCTTCAAGTACATTCATGCTATAAGCCTTAATGTATAATTGCGCGTTATGCGGGTGTAGTTCAATGGTAGAACGCTAGCTTCCCAAGCTCGATACGCGGGTTCGATTCCCGTCACCCGCTCCAACTTTTAAGCAGATATCAGTGGTAAACATTATGGCTAATCAGGCACCTCCTTCAGTAATGACTTTTGCGGGCACAGACCCAAGCGGCGGTGCAGGCCTGCAGGCTGACATTCTTACCTTTGCCAGCATTGGCTGCCATCCGCTTTCTGTCGTGACTGCAATTACGGCACAGGACACGGTAGGTGTTGACGGCGTATTGGCGATGGATGCTGACTGGGTGAATGATCAGGCGCGCGCGATACTGGAAGATGTGCAGGTTTCCGCATTCAAGCTGGGTCTGCTCGGGTCGGTTGAAAATATCGCAGTCATTGCCGAGATTATGGCGGATTATCCTGATGTGCCCTTGCTGATAGACCCCATCCTGACTTCAGGCCGTGGTGATGAGTTTACCAATGATGAAATGATGAGCGCGATGACAGAGCTGTTATTTCCGCAAGCCACACTGATTACGCCTAACAGTCTTGAAGCACGCAGGTTTGCCTATGCCGATGAAACAGATGAGGTGGCATTGACGTCACTGGATGATGCGGCTGGCCGGCTGCTGGCAATGGGCAGCGAGTATGTGCTGATTACCGGTACGCATGAGCGTACGCAGGAAGTGACAAATACGCTTTATGGCAACGACAAGCTGATTAAAGCTTATAAATGGGAACGTTTGCCTGGCAGTTATCATGGTTCCGGCTGTACCCTGACCAGTGCGATTGCGGCCTGCATGGCACATGGCCTGAGTATCGAAGAGGCGGTTCTTGAAGCGCAGGAGTATACGTGGCAGACACTGAAAAATGGTTTCAGGCCTGGTATGGGTCAGTATATTCCTGACCGTATGTTCTGGGCACGTGATGAGGAAGACCCGGTAATCAACCCGGGTGATGGCAGCGTTAAAGCGCACTAAAAGTTATTGATATGTCAGTGCCGATACCTTATAAAATCCGCGGTTTATATGCCGTTACCCCGGATGAGCACAACACTGATGTGCTGCTTGCCAAAGTTGAGGCGGCGCTGCGTGGCGGGGTCAATGTTCTGCAGTATCGCAACAAGCGCGCGGATCATAAGCTGCAAACGCAGCAGGCGCGTGCTATTTTGCCTTTGTGCAGGCAATATCAGGTGCCATTCATTATTAATGATTCCATCAAGATTTGCCTGACGTTGGATGCCGATGGCGTACATTTAGGCGCAGATGATGGCAATCTGGCTGAAGCGCGCAACAGGTTGGGTGCGCATAAGATTTTAGGCGCTTCTTGCTATAACCGTCTGGATCTGGCGCTGGCAGCTGCAAATGCAGGTGCAGATTATGCTGCATTTGGTGCGTGTTTCGCATCAGGTACCAAGCCAAATGCGCCGGTTGCCGCGTTAAGTCTGTTTGCTGAAGCCCGGCGGCAGGTGCAGATTCCTCTGGTTGCAATCGGCGGTATTACGCTGGAGAATGCTGCACATGCGGCGGCATCCGGCGCAGATGCAGTAGCTGTTGTAGGTGCCTTGTTTAACACTGGCAATAATTATGCATCAATTACGCAGGCAGCGCGGGATTTCTCGCGAGTTTTTGATATGCATTAAATTAGTCGGTTTTATTTCGTGAAATAATCTACCTTCATTTAAAATGGGGGAAGTCTGTAATGGCCAAGGAATTATTTAATAATGGCAGCCATGTTTGTATAGTATTCAATGACTTGGCGGATAAGGCGTCCTCAGAGGCGGTGCAGTCCAACCAGTTTTTGATTGTTACAGACGGGCATGGCGCGTTGATTGACCCGGGCGGCAATATGACCTATAACGCCCTGATGGTCGGTATGGGAAAATATTTTAATTTCCGCAAGCTGGAATATATTCTGGCTTCGCATCAGGATCCGGATATCGTGGCATCTATCAACAAGTGGATGATAGGTACCGAGTGTAAGGTTTTGGCGCCAGCAATCTGGGAGCGTTTTTTGCCGCATTTCTGCGGCGTTGGCAATACCGATGATCGTATTATCGGGATTCCGGATGCCGGCATGGATATTCAGCTTGGCAATACAATCATCAAAGCATTGCCTGCGCACTTCCTGCACTCGGAAGGTAATTTCCAGTTTTATGATGTGGCTAGTAAAATCCTGTTTTCCGGAGATTTGGGGGCATCGCTGGTGCCGGCAGATTTGGCGGTTGAACCTGTCACAGATTTCAATGCCCATTTGCCGGCCATGTTAGGCTTTCACAGAAGGTATATGACTTCGAATAAAGCCTGCCGTTTCTGGGCAAACATGGTACGCACCATGGATATTGAATCTATCGTGCCGCAGCACGGCCGGCCATTTGTGGGCAAGGCGATGGTAAACCAGTTTATTTCATGGATAGAAGGTCTCGAATGCGGGATCGATTTAATGACGCAAGACAATTATAAGGTACCTTGAAAGACAATTTATGACATCTAAGAGCCAGCAGTTATTTGAAAAATCGCAACAACTTATTCCTGGTGGTGTGAATTCACCAGTACGTGCTTTCCGCAGCGTAGGCGGTACACCGGTGTTTTTCAAAAAAGGGCTGGGTTCCAGGCTATGGGATGTGGACGGTAAGGAATATATCGACTACATCAACTCATGGGGGCCAATGATTTTAGGCCATGCCCACCCTGAAGTCATTAAGGCCGTGCAGGAAGTCGCTGCAAACAGTTTGTCATTTGGTGCGCCAACCGGGCTTGAACTCGAAATAGCCGAACTGATAAACAAGCTGGTGCCAAGCATGGAGCAAGTGCGCCTGGTGAGCAGCGGTACCGAAGCCACAATGAGCGCGATTCGCGTTGCACGCGGTTTTACCGGTCGAAACAAGCTGGTCAAGTTTGAAGGTTGCTATCATGGTCACTCGGATGCGCTGCTGGTAAAAGCCGGTTCTGGCTTACTCACCTTTGGTGAGCCTAGTTCTGCCGGTGTTCCGGCGGAGGTTGCCGCGCATACCCTGACGCTTGAATATAACAATACGCAGCAGCTGAAAGAGTTGTTTGAGTCAGCCGGTAACGAAATTGCCTGCGTGATCATTGAGCCGGTAGTCGGCAATATGAATCTGGTTGTGCCGCACATTGAGTTTTTGCAAACGCTGCGTGACTTGTGTACCGAGCATGGCGCGGTATTGATTTTTGATGAAGTTATGACTGGTTTCCGTGTGCACCTTGGCGGTGCGCAGGCCTTGTACAATATCAGGCCTGATATCACGACGCTAGGTAAAGTGATTGGCGGAGGCTTGCCGGTAGGCGCCTTTGGCGGCCGTAAGGATATTATGCAGTGCCTGGCACCTTTAGGGGCGGTATATCAGGCCGGTACGCTATCGGGTAATCCGGTTGCTGTGACTGCAGGGCTGGCAACATTGAAGCTGCTGCAGGCGCCTGACTTTCATGCAAAGCTGGCTGCACAGACTAAAAAACTGGTGGATGGCTTGGTGGCTGCGGCAAAAGAAGCCGGTGTAGTATTCAGTGCGCAAAGCGTAGGTGGCATGTTTGGTTTATATTTCTGCGAGAAATGCCCGACGAGCTTTGCGGAAGTGATGCAATCCGATAAAGAAAGTTTTAATCGATTTTTCCATCTGATGCTGGATGCGGGTGTTTATCTGGCGCCATCCGCCTTTGAGGCTGGTTTTGTATCAGCGGCGCATACCGATGCTGACATTGCGTTTACAATCAATGCGGCAAAAGAGGCTTTTAAGGTTTTGGCACCAAAATAATGCATAAATGGGCGATTCTGACCTGACTGAATCGCCCTTCTCTCGGCTTTCTGCCTGGTAAATCAAGAGTTTTAAACAATTAATAACCTGTTGTATTAACAGCAGTAATTTATCGCGGCTGTTGCAAGTATCCATCAATATGCAGTAAAGTGGCGATGTTTTCGCTTGGCACATTTTGGTGCAGTGCACCAAAATGGAATTCCCATTATGGTGCAACTATCCAGGCTTGCAGTTTGTCTACTTACGGATGAGCTGATGTGACAGCAGATAATTCATATCATAAACAAAGCGTTAATGCTGGTTGGCTATCAGTATTAATATCGATGAAGGGAATAAGCGCATGCCATATGTAGCAGATACTATTGCCAGGCTGAAAAAGTCCGGCCCTGCGGAGTTCGAGTTTTATCAGGCGGTTGATGAGGTGTTAACTTCATTGCGTCCATTGCTGGATAAAAATCCAAAATACAGAAAACACAGCATTATTGAGCGTATCGTTGAACCGGAGCGCCAGATCATGTTCCGTGTGGCATGGATTGATGATAAAGGTCATGTTCAGGTCAATAAAGGCTATCGTATTCAGTTTAATTCGGCAATCGGCCCTTACAAAGGCGGTATCCGTTTTCACCCAAGCGTTTATGGCGGTATCATTAAATTTCTAGGTTTTGAGCAAATATTCAAGAACTCGCTGACGGGTTTGGCGATCGGCGGCGGTAAGGGTGGTAGCGACTTTGATCCTAAAGGCAAGTCAGATAACGAAATCATGCGTTTCTGCCAGTCATTCATGACGGAGCTGTATCGTTATATCGGCCCGACAACCGATGTGCCTGCGGGTGATATTGGTGTGGGCGCCCGCGAAATCGGCTATATGTATGGTCAATACAAGCGTTTGACAGGTAACTTTGACGGTGTGCTGACAGGTAAGAAAATCCCTTGGGGCGGCTCATTGGCGCGTAAAGAAGCGACTGGTTACGGCTCGGTTTACTTTGCGCAAAATATGATGCAAGGTCGTGGCGACACGCTGGAAGGTAAAGTCTGTGTAGTATCCGGCGCCGGCAACGTTGCAATCTACACTATTCAGAAGCTATATCAGTTAGGCGCAAAGCCCGTGACATGCAGTGATTCGCGCGGCATGATCTACCATGAAAAAGGCATTGATCTGGCTGCGCTCAAGCAGGTTAAGGAAGTGGAAGGTGCTTGTCTGTCTAAATATGTCGAGTATCATCCGGATGCGAAATATACCGCTGTGACTGATTACCCGGCTGGTCGAAATCACGTTTATTCAGTGCCATGTCAAGCAGCTTTTCCAAGCGCGACACAGAATGAGCTTAATGAAGCGGATGCTGAAGTGTTATTGAGAAACGGCTGTGTGTGCATTTCTGAAGGCGCAAACATGCCATCGACGCCGGAAGCGGTTGAAAAATTCCTGAAGGCCGGAATTGCATATGGCCCGGGTAAGGCGGCTAATGCTGGTGGTGTTGCAACCAGTCAGTTGGAAATGGCGCAAAATGGAAGTATGCAGCAATGGACGTTTGAAGAGGTTGACGGCAAGCTGTTTAACATTATGAAAAATATCTATGGCAGTGCAAGTGAGGCGGCTAAAGAATTCGGCGAGCCAACCAATCTGGTATTGGGTGCTAATATTGCCGGTTTCCGCAAGGTTGCAGATGCGATGATAGATCAAGGCGTAATGTAGTCGGTGACGGCTTGAGAGTATGAGCTGCAAAAAGCCCCCGCAACGTCAGTCGCGGGGGCTTTTTGCACTATAACAGTGCATAATTGGTGGTATTCTGATTTCTATGGCAGTAATATGGGTATATAAATTACCTTGTGTCGGACATGTTGCTTTAAATAAAATTGACTAAACCTAGAACTAGGTACAAAGTACATTTTATTAAGATAGGGGCGCTCTGTCTTTGCTCTATTGTGGTGCATTTTTACATGATTATGCACAGGGACGGTGCATTTTAGAATTTTCTGTATTTTAACAGCCCCTGCTTTTTTCGGTACATGGTGATTATTTGTGTCATAAGTCATTGATTCATAATGACACTTGGTGGAATTTGTAACAATTTGTAAATTGCAAGGCATCTTGCATGGTTTTTGCTTATTTGTATTCCCACCGATAATTGATTCAGTGGCGAGTTAAATGCACGAATGAGTAAGCTAAACATAGGGGTAGAAGATTGATGGACCAAGCATTAAATCAGACAAGTGCGTTAGCACCAGCACTAACCGCACCACAACAACAGGGCATGTATAGTCCGAGTAACGAGCGCGATGCCTGTGGCGTAGGCTTTGTAGCGCATATCAAAGGTAAAAAGAGCCATGATATCGTGCAAAAAGGGTTGGAGTTACTCACTAACCTGACTCACCGTGGTGCAACTGGTTACGATCCCAAACTCGGTGATGGTGCAGGTTTGCTCATGCAAATGCCGGATGCTTTCATGCGCAAAGAGGCGGCAGCGCTAAACATCACGTTACCGGCTGCCGGGCAGTATGCGGTTGGCAATGTGTTTCTACCGCAAAATGCAAGTAACCGTGCGGCATGTGAAGCATTGTTTGCAAAAATTATTGCAGAAGAAAACCAGATAGAACTAGGCTGGCGCGATGTGCCGGTTGATAACAGCAATATCGCACAGGCAGCGCGTGATGTGGAGCCAACGATGCGCCAGGTATTGATAGCCAGCGCACAAGCTGGAAGCGCCGACTTTGACCAGACTGTGTTTGAGCGTAAATTATTCGTCATCCGCAAACGTATCGAGCATGCAGTGCGCGACCTGAAGCTGGTGGACAACGCAGCGTTCTACATGCCGTCATTGTCTTCACGCACCATCGTTTATAAAGGTATGCTGCTGGCAAATGAAGTCGGCGTTTATTACAAGGATCTGAATGATCCTAGCCTGGTGTCTGCTTTGGCATTGGTGCACCAGCGTTTTTCTACCAATACTTTCCCGGCTTGGGATCTTGCCCACCCTTTCCGCATGATTGCACATAACGGTGAAATCAATACGGTACAAGGCAACGTGAACTGGATGGCGGCACGCCATGAAGCGATGCGTTCAACCCTGCTCGGCGAGGATCTGGAAAAATTGTGGCCATTGATTGTGGATGGTCAATCTGACTCAGCCTGCTTTGATAACTGTCTTGAGTTATTGGTGGCCGGTGGTTACAGCTTGCCGCACGCGATGATGATGCTGATTCCGGAAGCATGGTCAAGCAACAATCTGATGGATGAAGACCGCCGTGCGTTCTATGAATATCACGCTGCATTGATGGAGCCGTGGGATGGCCCGGCCGCAGTGGCATTTACCGATGGCAGCATGATCGGTGCAACACTGGACCGCAACGGTTTACGTCCAGCACGTTATCTGGTGACAGATGATGACCTGGTCATGATGGCTTCCGAAATGGGTGTGCTTACATTTCCGCAAGAGAAAATCGTTAAAAAATGGCGTTTAGAGCCAGGCAGAATGCTGCTCATCGATACCGTGCAAGGCCGTATCATTGATGATGCTGAAGTGAAAAATGCTTTGGCAACAGCCAAGCCTTACCAGCAATGGATCGAGCAGTCACGCTACTTCCTGTCCGATATGCCTAAAGTTGAGAGCGGCCTGGAGTTAAACGCCAGCCTGCTTGATACGCAGCAGGCTTTTGGTTATACGCAGGAAGACATTAAATTTATATTGCAGCCTATCGTGCAGAACGGCGAAGAAGGCGCAGGTTCGATGGGTAACGATGCTGCATTGCCAGTACTGTCGGCACGCCCCAAAGTACTCTATAACTACTTCAAGCAATTGTTTGCGCAGGTAACCAACCCGCCTATCGACCCGATCCGTGAAGAGCTGGTGATGTCACTGGTCACTTTTATTGGCCCGAAACCGAACCTGCTTGGTATTGAGGAAACTACGCCGCCCATGCGTCTCGAAGCCAGCCAGCCTGTACTGATGCTGGAAGAGCTGGAACAGTTGAAGTCGATTGCTGCGCTGACCGATAATCAATACCAATCATTGGTGCTGGATATCACCTACCCTGCGCAAGAAGGTAAAGCAGGTATGGCCGCAGCATTGAAAAACCTGACCAAAGCTGCCGAAAAAGCAGTGCATGATGGCTTTAATATTTTAATTCTTTCAGATCGTGGCATGAATGTCGAACGCGTGGCGATTCCGGCACTGCTGGCATGTTCAGCAACGCACGAGCACCTGGTGCGGGCCGGTTTAAGAACCAGCGCTGGTTTGGTGGTTGATACCGGCTCTGCACGAGAAGTGCATCATTTTGCCCTGCTGGGTGGCTATGGTGCCGAGGCTGTTTGTCCATGGCTGACCTTTGAGACTATCAAGGGCATGTCAGATGACAGTTACAAGGCTAGCAAAAACTTTGTTAAGGCGGTCAGCAAGGGCTTGTATAAAGTCATGTCCAAAATGGGCATCTCAACTTATCAATCCTACTGTGGCGGACAAAGGTTTGAAGCAATCGGCCTGAACAGCCAATTTGTGGAGCAGTACTTTACCGGGACAACTACCAATATTGAAGGTATTGGCCTGGATGAAGTGGCTGAAGAAGCCGTACGTTTACACACGGCTGCATTCGGTACGGATCCTGTGCTGGCTAACAGCCTGGATGCGGGCGGTGAATATGCATTCCGTGTGCGCGGTGAAGAACATACCTGGACACCGGAATCAATCGCCAAGCTGCAGAATGCTACACGTACCGGCAAATTTGATACTTATAAAGAGTACGCAAAACTGATTAACGACCAGACGCGCCGTCACATGACATTGCGCGGACTGTTTGAAATCAAGCCTGCAGCAACAGCAATCCCATTAGCGTCTGTAGAGCCGGCTAAAGAAATCGTGAAGCGTTTTGCAACCGGCGCAATGTCACTGGGTTCCATTTCTACCGAGGCACACGCAACGCTGGCGATTGCCATGAACCGTATTGGCGGTAAGTCCAATACCGGTGAGGGCGGTGAAGATGCAAAACGCTTCATCCCTGTGGCTAACGCTACGACTATGGCAGCCGTGATTGGTGAAAAGCTGATTGAGAAAGATATTCCGCTGAAGGCAGGCGATTCCATGCGCTCTGCAATCAAGCAGGTAGCGTCTGGCCGTTTCGGTGTAACAGCAGAATACCTGTCAAATGCAGACCAGATTCAGATCAAGATGGCCCAGGGTGCGAAACCAGGCGAAGGTGGCCAGTTACCAGGCCATAAAGTTTCAGAATACATCGCCAAGTTGCGTTTCTCAGTGCCAGGCGTGGGATTGATCTCACCTCCTCCGCACCATGATATTTATTCAATTGAAGATCTGGCGCAGCTGATTCATGACCTTAAAAACGCTAACCCCAAAGCTTCTATTTCTGTGAAGCTGGTGTCTGAAACCGGCGTAGGTACCGTGGCAGCAGGTGTTGCAAAAGCTAAATCTGACCACATTGTGATCGCAGGTCACGACGGCGGTACGGGTGCCTCACCGATTTCATCTGTAAAACACGCAGGTACGCCGTGGGAGCTTGGTTTGTCTGAAGCGCAGCAGACTTTAGTGCTCAATCAATTGCGCGGCCGAGTGGTATTGCAAGTGGATGGCCAGATTAAAACCGGCCGTGACGTAGTAATCGGCGCTTTGCTGGGTGCTGACGAGTTCGGGTTTGCTACCGCTCCGCTGGTGGTTGAAGGCTGTATCATGATGCGTAAGTGTCATCTCAATACCTGCCCGGTAGGTGTGGCGACACAAGATCCTGAATTGCGTAAACGTTTCACCGGCCAACCAGAGCATGTGGTGAATTATTTCTTCTTTGTTGCTGAAGAAGTTCGTGAATATATGGCCTCTATGGGGATTGCTAAATTTGAAGACCTGATTGGCCGTGCCGATTTACTCGACACCCAAGCCGGTATTGATCACTGGAAGATCAATGGTCTGGATTTCAGCAAAGTGTTCCATCAGCCGGAAATGCCAGCCAGTGTTTCACGTAAAAACAATGATGTGCAGGATCATGGTCTGGTGAATGCGCTTGATAACAAACTGATAGCCCTTGCACAGCCTGCGCTGGAAAAAGGCGAAAAAGTGGTGATGGATATCGCCATTACCAATACCAACCGTACTGTGGGCACGATGCTGTCTAATCAGATTGCTACGCGTTATGGCAACAAAGGTTTGCCGGACGATACGATACACGTGAATTTCACAGGCACATCCGGGCAGAGCTTCTCTGCATTCCTGGCTAAAGGCATCACTTTCAGCCTGACCGGTGAAGGTAACGACTATGTAGGCAAAGGCCTGTGTGGCGGCCGTATCGTGATCAAGCCACCTAAGGCATTCCGCGGCATTTCGCATCAGAACATTATCGTGGGTAATGCCGTGATGTATGGTGCGACAACCGGTGAGAGTTATTTCAGCGGTGTAGCGGGTGAACGCTTCTGTGTGCGTAACTCAGGTGCATCTGCTGTGGTTGAGGGTGTAGGTAACCATGGCTGTGAGTACATGACCGGCGGTACAGTTGTCGTGCTGGGGGTAACCGGCCAGAACTTTGCAGCGGGCATGAGCGGTGGTGTTGCCTATGTTTACGATGAAGATGGCATGTTCGCTAAACGCTGCAACATGGGCATGGTATCGCTTGAAAAAGTGGAGCATCCCGCCAATGTAGCTGCGAATGCTGTACAGCATCTTGACCAGCCAGATGAGGTGACTTTACTTGCCTTGATTAACAAGCACGCAGAATATACCGATAGCGGTCGCGCAAAAGCGATACTTGCTGACTGGGAAAACGCGCGTGGCAAGTTTGTTAAAGTAATGCCAAACGAATACAAACGCGCTTTAATCGAGCTGGCTGAAGACAAGGCATTAATCGCGGCCTGAGTGTTGTTTTAATTAAGTGTCTTTTAATAAGACACTTTTTATGGAAAAAATGTAAAGAGACTCTCTCTTATAGGAAAAGGCTTTATAGTATGGGTAAAGTAACAGGCTTTATGGAATTTAAACGTCTTTCGGAGGCTAATCTGCCGGTTCCGGAACGCGTTAAAAATTACAAAGAATTTGTATTGCATCTGACTGATGATCAGGCCAAGCAACAGGGTGCACGCTGTATGGATTGCGGTATTCCGTTCTGTACCACGGGCTGCCCGATCAACAACATCATTCCTGACTGGAATGATCTGGTTTACCACCAGGATTGGCGCAGTGCGATCGATGTATTGCATTCAACCAATAACTTCCCGGAATTTACCGGACGCATCTGCCCTGCTCCCTGTGAGGCAGCATGTACCTTGAACATTAATGATGACGCAGTTGGTATTAAATCTATCGAGCATGCGATCATTGATAAAGCCTGGGAAAATGACTGGGTAAAACCACAAATCAACCCGAATAAAACAGGTAAGAAAGTAGCCATTGTCGGTTCTGGCCCTGCGGGTCTGGCAGCAGCACAGCAACTGGCGCGCGCGGGTCATAGCGTAGTCGTGCTGGAAAAAAACAGCCGCATCGGCGGTTTGCTGCGCTACGGTATTCCTGACTTTAAAATGGAAAAATCACATATTGACCGCCGTATGGCGCAAATGCAGGCTGAAGGCGTTGAGTTCCGCGTCAATCAGCACGTAGGTGACAATGTAAATGCTGATGACGTGCTGGCTGAGTTCGATGCCGTGGTATTGGCAGCAGGTGCAGAGCAGCCGCGTGATTTGCCGGTAACAGGCCGTGAATTGGATGGCGTTCATTTTGCAATGGATTTCCTGACACCGCAAAATAAAGTGGTGGCCGGTGATGTGGTTCCGGATCAGATTAAAGCTACCGGCAAACATGTGATCGTGATTGGCGGCGGAGATACAGGTTCTGACTGCGTAGGTACTTCAAATCGACACGGTGCGTTGAGTATCGCCCAGTTTGAGCTGATGCCGCAGCCGCCGGAAAAAGAGAACAAAGAACTGGTATGGCCAAACTGGCCGCTTAAGCTGCGTACTTCAAGCTCGCATGAAGAAGGCGCAAATCGTGACTGGTCTGTGACTACCAAAGAATTGATTGGTGAGAACGGTAAAGTAGTGGCACTTAAAGCGGCACGTGTAGAGTGGAAAGATGGCAAGATGAGCGAAGTGCCAGGTTCGGAATTCACAATGCCGGCTGACCTGGTGTTTTTAGCCATGGGTTTTGTGTCACCAGTGCAAAAACTATTGGAAGTATTTGGTGTGGAGAAAGACCAGCGCGGCAATGCTAAAGCCACAACAGATGGTGAAGGCTGCTATGCTACTAGTAAAGTCAAGGTATTTGCTGCCGGTGACGTGCGCCGTGGCCAGTCTTTGGTGGTATGGGCGATTCGTGAAGGCCGTCAGGCAGCACGTGCGGTAGATGAGTTTCTGATGGGTTCATCAGTATTACCACGTTAATCTTCTGCGCTAAACAGGGCTTAATCTAGTAAAATAGCTGGGGATGCATATCACGTGCATCCCCAATTTTTTTGAGCAGAAACAATGACACCATTACAAAACGACACCTTTTTGCGCGCGTTGATGCGCCAACCTACCGAATACACGCCAGTATGGATGATGCGCCAGGCTGGCCGTTACCTGCCGGAATATAAAGCAACGCGTAAAAATGCCGGTAGTTTTTTAAGTCTTTGTAAAAATGCCGACTTTGCGACAGAAGTGACTATTCAGCCTCTGGATCGCTATCCGCTGCTGGATGCATCTATCCTGTTCTCGGATATTCTTACAGTACCTGATGCCATGGGTTTAGGCTTGTATTTTGAGGAAGGCGAAGGCCCTAAATTCGAGCGTACCCTGCAGCAGGAAACGGATATTAAAAAGCTGACCGTGCCGGATATGGCCGAGCTGCAATACGTGTTCAATGCCGTGAGCCAGATCCGCAAAACATTGAATGGCCGAGTACCGTTGATTGGCTTCAGTGGCAGTCCGTGGACGCTCGCAACCTATATGGTGGAAGGCAAAGGTGGTACGGATTTTCTGAACATTAAAAAAATGGCGTATGCACGCCCTGACCTGCTGCATCACATTTTAGACATCACGGCACAAACAGTGATTCAGTACCTGAATGCACAGATTGCCGCTGGCGCACAGGCGGTGATGATATTTGACTCATGGGGCGGTGCGCTGGCGCATGATGCATATATCGAGTTTTCGCTGAATTACATGCAGAAAATCGTCAATGGTTTAACTAAAACCAGTGAAGGCCACAAAGTGCCTAGCATCGTGTTTACTAAAGGCGGTGGTCTCTGGCTTGAGGCGCAGGCAGAAACCGGTGCGGACGCACTTGGTCTGGATTGGGCGGTAGATATCGGCAGCGCGCGTAAACGTGTAGGAGATAAAGTGGCGCTGCAAGGTAACCTTGATCCTGCAATTCTGCTTTCAACACCAGAAGCGATTGAGAAACAGGTTGCCAATGTGCTGGCCAGTTACGGTCATGGTCATGGCCATGTATTTAACCTGGGTCATGGTATTACGCAATGGACGCCGCCGGAGAATGCGGCAGCCATGCTAGCGGCAGTGCGCGAACATAGTCGTCAGTACCACCAATAATCAATATGCAATAAAAAAGCCCATCATCGATGGGCTTTTTTATTTAATGAAATCTAATCTTTATTTTAAAGACATGCGTTTCATCGTATCGTCTTTATCAATGAATTTATGTTTTATTGCACCTGCAATGTGTAGAATAACGATGATCAGCAATATGGCGCCAATCGCCTCGTGCACCTCTTTGAAAAAATCGCGATAAGCTTCGTTGTCGAGACCGCCGATGAAACTGATGCCAAACCATTTAATGCCATATTTGCTGTTTACCGCCATGATCAGGCCGCTTAGCGGCATTGCCACCATCAGCAGATAGAGTAAGTGGTGTGTGCCGGTAGCCAGTTTTTTCTCCCAGACTTTGTATGAAGCCAGTAACGCTGGTGCGCGGTGCGTAATACGCCACAGAACACGGATAATAATCAGTGCTAATAACGTCACACCGATAGATTTATGCAGGTTGTAGTAGAAAGTTCTCGGGCTGGCCTCTACAGCAAGCTGCCAGGTATAGATGCCTAAATCAAACAGGTCAAACCCCATTTGCTTGGGAGCATCTTTAGGTAATTCACTCATGTACCAGCCAAGAGCAAACATGGCAAAAATGCCAAGGGCTATCAGCCAGTGTAAAACAATGGCTGTTCTGGTATAGCGTGTTGAGGGTTGATTCATAGTAATATCCTGATGTGGTTAAATCTTAATGTGTGTGACTAGCTTTATTGCGAATAAATTCACAAAACCGGCTCATTTTAATCTGTATCATAAATTCAAGGAACGATTCATGCGTATTTTAATGATAACCATGAGTATGCTGACGCTAATTGGCTGCACTAGTGTCAGTGCAAGTCACGCAAACTCGCAAATAAGTCATGAGGATTTTGCTGTAGAGCAAGTGGCGGATGGCATTTATGTGCATCACGGCAAGCATTTGGATATCGATACCGGGTATCAGGGAGATATCTGTAATATCAGCTTTATCGTGGGCAGTAAGGGCGTAGCGGTGATTGATACCGGCGGCAGCCTGAAAACAGGCAATTTATTGCGTGCAGCAATTCGTAAGGTGACTTCGCTGCCGGTGCTGTATGTAGTGAACACCCATGTGCATCCGGATCATGTGTACGGCAATGCAGCTTTCCTGTCTGATAAATCTGTTTTTGTCGGCCACGAGAAATTAGCCAACACCATGGAGCTGCGTCGTGATCAATATGCGAAGCTGAATGAAAGGTTATTGCATGCCGATGCCAGTGGCAGTGACCTGGTTAAACCTGGGCTGACCGTGAAAGATAAGCTCACGCTTGATCTGGGTGATAGAAAGCTGGATCTGACTGCTCATGCTGCTGCACATACCAACACTGACGTATCACTGATTGATGTTAAAACCGGCACCTTGTTCACTGGTGATCTGCTTTTTATCGAGCGTACACCAGTAGTCGAAACCGACATCAAGGGCCTGATTGCAGAAATTGAAGCACTGAAAGCCAGTCCGGCAAAGCAGGTGGTGCCCGGTCATGGCCCTGCGACTAAAGACTGGGTTGCTGCATTAGCCAATGCACAGCGCTATCTGAACCAGTTGCTGGCCGATGTACGCGCAAGCATCAAGAAAAACGAAGGAATGGAAAAAGCGATGGAAACCGCGGCAATGGCTGAAAAAGACAAATGGCAGCTATTCGAGATTGCTAACCGGCGCAACGTGAATACGATTTACCCGGCTTTGGAATGGGAATGATTTAAAAAAGCGGCCATGATTTCATGGCCGCTTTTTTTATTGGATTTTTATTTCTTCAGATTATCCAGGCTGCATGCAGTGTTCGGGTTTGCATTTAATAGCAGCAGGCCGCCGGCAATTGCCAGATATTGCAATAACGGCAATTTAAGCAAAAAGATCAGGATAACAACATAGATGGCCATGATTAAAGCGATAGCTTTGGTTTTATAACCAAGAAGCAAGCCAAGTCCGCCTATCAGGTTAATTAAAATGATCAGTGGTGCGAAAATTCCAGGTAGCCCTAAACTGCCCAGCCCAGCCTGATACTCCTGATAGCCTGCCGGGTTGTTCATGAAGCTGATGACGAGAGCAACGACCTGGACCAGAAAAATCTGCGCAAGCAGAATGCGCGCAACAGTTGTTAAATATTTTTGCATATAAAACCTTAAATTTAGTTAAATTAACTGAAAAGACAAACACGCATAATGCCTGTTACTGTCATAGCCTGCAAGTGGCAATCTAATAGGGTGATGAAGGTTTGAGAGATAATTTTTTGATTCAGCTAGTCACGTGGCAAACCCACGCCGCACGGTTAAAAATGGTGCGTACTGAAGTCTTTATTCTAGAGCAGCATGTGCCTGTCGATCTGGAATGGGATGGCATGGATGAAACTGCACGGCACCTTTTGGCATTGAACGGGGCTGGTGAGGCGATAGGCTGCGCAAGATTGACCGGGGATGGCAGCATAGGACGTATGGCTGTTTTAAAACCGTGGCGTGGCATGGGCGTTGGCCGTGCTTTACTGGTAAAAGCTGTTTCATTGTATCGGCAGCAGGGCCTGCAAAATATCACGCTTTCAGCCCAAGTGCATGCAATACCCTTTTATGAGCAGTTCGGTTTTAAAATATGCAGTGAGCAATATCTAGATGCCAATATTCTGCATGTAGATATGCAGTTAAAGTAATTGCGCAGGAACTTACCAGCAAGCATGGTCTTTAGCGCTTGCGCGAATAAACACAACAGTATTTTCATGGTAATCTATATGGGTAAAATATAGATTAGGTCAATCACCCTTATGGGTGGGTATGATGCGGGATTTCTGTCAGGCCTTGCAGCAAGATCGGCACAGCAATCCAGAGGGATAATTGATAATGGATTTAAATACTGTTTTTAGTAAAACGGCCAAGGCATCGCGAGCGCCGCTGCCTTGGGTCGGCGGCCTATCGCCACAATTTAAGCAAGTATTATCACTGGTAGATGGCAAGCAAAGTGTAGAGGAAATTCTGCGCCAGTCTGGAAAGATCGCCAAGAGCGAGTTGCAGAAAGTTTTGCTCAAGCTGGAAGACGATGGCTACATTCAGCGAATTTCAAACAAGGCAGCGGAGCCGGAGTGGTTAAATGACGTTGGCAGTTATTCCATTAACGCAAATAATAATTACAACATTGCGGTGGAGGAAATAGATGCGGCTGAACTCAATTTTGGTGATTTAAGTTTTAGTGTCGAAAGTGCTGCTGAAATAAAACCGGATGCAGAAAAAAGCGAGCACCCAGAGGCTGAGGTTCCTGTTGCGCCAGATGTGGCACGCAGGGCTCAAGAAGTAAAAGCTATCAAGGCAAAGCGCGAAGCTGAACGTAAAGCACAAGCTGAAGCTGCAGAAAAGGCCAGACTCGAAGCAGCCGAGCAAGCAAAGCGCATAGCGGAGGCCGGAGCAAAGGCACAGCAGGAAGTAGAGCGTATTGAACGTGAAAAAGCCGAAGCGGCTGCTAAATTAGAGGCAGAAGCCGAACGTAAGGCCACAGACGAGGCTGAAGCACAGGCACGACTGGAGGCAGAGCGCAAGGCACAAGTGGCAGCGGCTGAAACAGCGAGATTGGAAGCCGAACGTATTGCACGTGAAGAAGCCGAAGAACAGGCCAGGATAGAGCGTGAGCGCAAGCATGCGGAAGAATTAGCAGTCAAGGCCAGACAGGAAGCCGAAGAACAAGCAAGGTTAGAAGCGGAGCGCATCGAACGAGAAAAGGCTGAAGCCATTGCCAGGGCGAAAGCCGAGGCCGAAGAACAGGCGCGTCTCGAAGCGGAACGCAAAGCACAAGCAGAAGCTGCCGAAAAAGCAAGATTGGAAGCCGAGCGTATCGCCCGCGAGGAAGCCGAAGAACAAGCACGGTTAGAAGCAGAACGCATCGAACGAGAAAAGGCTGAAGCCATTGCCAGGGCGAAAGCCGAGGCCGAAGAACAGGCGCGTCTCGAAGCGGAACGCAAAGCACAAGCAGAAGCTGCCGAAAAAGCAAGATTGGAAGCCGAGCGTATCGCCCGCGAGGAAGCCGAAGAACAAGCACGGTTAGAAGCAGAACGCATCGAACGAGAAAAGGCTGAAGCCATCGCCAGGGCAAAAGCGGAAGAATACGAACGTTTGCAGGCGGAGATCGCACTTAAAGCCAGGGCTGAGGCCGAGGAGCTGGCGCGTATAGCAGCAGAGCGTAAAGCGCAATCTGAAGCGGCAGAGCAGAAGCTGCGTGAAGCGGAGCGGCTGGTGCGCGAGGAAGAAAAGGCGCGGCGCGAAGCAGAGGAAGCTGCGCAGGCTGAAGCCCTGAAAGCCGCCCGAGCAGAGGCTAAACGTCTTGCCAAAGAAGAAAAAGAGGCAAAGGCCAAACTCAAGGCTGAAGAAAAAGCGCGTGTCAGGGAAATGCGTGGCCCCGGCATGCTTGCCAAGTTGAATGTTAAGTCGCTTAAATCCCTTAAGCCCTTGTTGGTGTTTGTTCCGGTAGCCGTGATACTGATGGTAGGGTTAATCCATGTGGTCAATCTCACCATGCTGATTGCCCCAGTCGAGAAACTGGCAACGGAAAGTGTTGGCGAGCCTGTTAAAGTGCATGAAGTGCATGCCTCTTTATTTCCTCAGCCACGCCTGATACTTACAGATGTGACGGTAGGTAGCACTGCGGATGTCAAGATTGGCACCGTGAATATAGTGTCCGATATTTCCATGTTGTTCAAGGATGCGAAAGTGCTTAAATTGATCGAGATCAGCACAGTCACGCTGACTCCAGATGATTTCGCTCGCCAGGCACAGTGGGTCAATGCCGTAGCAAGATCAGATAAGCTGAAGGTTGAGCATATTACGTTAAAGAAAATCTCGTTCAGGTTTTCTGCGCTCGAACTGGAGCCATTTGATGGCGAGGTAGTGCTTGCTCCATCCGGTGAGCTCAGCAATGTCGAACTGGTCAATGCCGGTCGTAATCTTACCCTGCTACTTGCGCCACAGAACGGTAGCTGTGCCGTTACGATGACGGCAAGCTACTGGCAGGTTCCGTTGTTAGCGCAACTTGAGCTTGACGAGCTTACTGCCAAAGGGGTGATTAGTCAGGGGCAGGCCAGCTTCAATCAGATTGAAGCCAAGGCATTTGGCGGAAAGATCAAAGCGCAAGGAGCTATAGACTGGACAGGTGAACTGAGCGTAACCGGAAATTTTGAGCTGATTAAAATTACGCTACCGCGTCTGCTCACTGCTTACAGCAGTAAAGCTTCTGTGGATGGCAGCCTTAACGCTACTGCGTCGTTTGCAAGTCGTGCCGGCCAGGCGGTGGATCTGGTAGATGCCGCAGAGGTCAATGTTAATTTTGAAGTGGCGGGCGGCAAGTTCAATGGCTTGGCCTTGTCCCATGCCGTCATGGCCGGACCTGCCAGCAAACCGTCGCAGGGGGCTGACTTTACACGATTTGATACGCTCACCGGCAACCTGCAATTCAAAGATGGGCAATATCACTATAAACAGTTAGAACTGAAAACAGAACAACTTCGCGCCCGTGGACATATTGATATTGAACCGAACCATGCAGTATCCGGGAAAGTCAATGCAGAGCTGATATCTGCATCGCGGCGTCGTCAGGCCGGGTTTAATGTCAGTGGTGAGGTTGCTGATGTGAAATTGCAATAAGCACCGGCAGCAGAAACGGATGATTTTGCTGACAAAATGCGCGTTTTAATGAGGTTATGGTTTCAGAACTACTACTTAGGTGTAAATTGCTTAAAGTGGGGCTATTCTATAAAATCTCGTCTTAATAAGATTTAAGCGTAAAAGCTTAATTGTCAGATTCATTTTATTCACAAGTCTACATTTCTATTTCTCAAGGAATTTTCATGTCAAAAATCATTTTTAAAGCAGGCGAAGCTACCGTATTTAGCGAAGGTAAAGACGTAACAGCCGCAATGCCTGAAATTTTAATCGGTTCAGTGGATGGTCCGGTAGGCCAGGCGTTTGCTAATTTGATGGCACAAAGTAAAGGTCACACTGCGATGTTTGCCGTGCGTGATATCAACCAACTGGTACGTCCAGTTTGCATGACCGTGCCAAAAGTCACTTTAAAAGGCAGCACCGATGTTGGCTTGTTTGGTGGCGTAGTGCAAGCAGCTACTGCAGATGCGATTCTGGACTGTGTGATCGAAGGCATTATCCCTAAAGAGCAAGCGAACGACTTGTGCATTATCAGCCTGGTTTGGATTGATCCAGGTTGTATCCCGCTGGAAAAAGAAGGCAAGCTGGATAAAGCCGATATGTACAAGAACAACTATGAAGCTACTAAACTGGCGATCAAACGTGCATTGAATGATGAGCCATCAATCGAGGAATTGATTGCAAACCGTCATAAGATCAAGCACTGCATGTGGGAAGATTCCTGGGACCAAAAGTAAAATCAATTTAATGGGTGCTTTGCTTCGTTGCGCGGTACCCGAAATTATCATGTACATTCAGGTTTCTGCGTTCCGTCACAACCGACTTGATGCTTTAATCTAGTGAGGTTGGGGACGCCCTTTACGGGTGTACGAGTACACTGCATCCCATAAAATTGATTTCTGGCTCTCAAGCCAGTTTCAGATAAACAATAAAAAAGCGGCTAATTTCTAGCCGCTTTTTTATTGTTTAAGGATTTTTAATCTTTGCGTATAGATTCACGGATATCACGCACTAGCCTAAATACTGACCAGCTGGTTTGCAATAGCGCACTGAAGCGCGCTACGTGTAGCCTGCTAATTAAAACTCCGGTTAATGTGCTTACCCCAGCCATCAGTACGGGGTATTTTTTAAAATAGCGGATTACTTCCAGGCTACGGTCTGCTATTACAAGCGGTCTCCGCAATGGTTGCATGCTGTGTGCTAAAACAACGCGCTGAGAGGCTGCTTTATCAATCAGTTTTTGCCTGCGTTCAGCAAGTGCGGCTAATTTTTCTTTCATTACCAACTCCCGCCTGCTTAGCGGCTCGTGTCGATTTCCTGATGGTCTTTGATCAGCTCAGCGAGGCTTGCTTCAAACATCCGTGGCATGGATTTCAACTTGTTTACTACCATTAAACCCAATACAGCGCCAGTTGCCAGGAACAGCCCCGTGAGCGAACCCAGTACCAGTAAACGGTGTGTGTCCCAGAATACCACTACCACCAGGATTGTCAGCAGCACCGCGCCAAAACACAGGCTGAACAGCGAAACAAAGGCCATCGCCAGCAATGAAATGAAGCGCTCGCGTCCTTCTTCCAGATCAGTACTAAGTAACTCAAGGCGTGTATGAATAATCGCAATGAGCGTAACGGTCAGGTTTTTGAGGGAATTCAGCAAGCCCTCTGCCGGCTGGTTTGGGGTGTCGGCCATCGCAGTCTAGCGCCTGCCGATAAGCAAGCCCACAACCAGGCCAATACCGGCTGCGATACCGACTGCATGCCATGGTTTTTCATGTACATAATCGTCTGTTGCCTGAGCGGCGATTTTACCTTTTTCAATCAGCACGTCCTGTGCGTCTGCGAGTTTTACTTTTGCTGCAGCCAGAGACTCTTCAGCTTTTGCGCGAAGGTTGATCACGGCCTCGCCGCCCTGATTAGCGGTGGCACGCAGTAGCGCTTCAGCATCAGCAATCACGACTTTAAAATCACTAATCAGCTGCTCTTTGCTTACAGTAGTGTTTTGTATGTTATTACTCATTGAAATGCTCCTTTTTTATTAGTAATGGAATGGCAACATCAATATGACATTGGCTGGGAAGCTAAATTCCGCTCTGCACCAACTTTCTATCTACTATGCTACGCCTGGCGAACTGATTGGGCAAGGCAACGATGGGTTCTATTGATGCAGGTCAATGCTGCTGGATTAAGTAGCGGCCTTGAGTAATGTCTGCAGTATTTTGCGTACCGGTGTAGGAATGGCGGCACCAATTGCATCTTCAATGTTGAGCCAGACCTGGCCAGGTTCACCTGCTTTTGAGCACTGCCCGGTAACTTGCAGGGGCTGTGGCGTGATGTGTAATTTAAAATGTGTAAAAGCATGGCTTAATTCCGGTAATGCTTTTTGCGGGTACGCAGATATGCCGAATCGCTGTTGCACGGCACAGGTGCAGTCATTGCCCTGATCCAACTCAGGAAAGCTCCATAAGCCACCCCAGATGCCGCTGGGAGGGCGTTTCTCCAGCATGACGCTACCGCCTTGCAGCAGGATGAGCATAGTGGTATGTTTTTCAGGCGTGGTTTTGCGCGGTTTCGGTGTAGGCAGCTGACTGACGCGCTGCTGCTGATAAGCCTGGCAGGATTCAAGCAGCGGGCAGCTCAGGCATTGCGGCTTGCTTCTGCTGCATAGCGTAGCACCTAAGTCCATCAGGCCCTGGGTGTAGGCCACCATGTCTGTTTCCGGTAACAGGCTTTCAGCCAGCAACCATAGTTTTTTTTCAATCTTTGGTGCGCCGGGCCAGCCCTCAACTGCAAAATGCCTGGCCAGTACGCGCTTGACGTTGCCGTCGAGTATCGTCTGCACCTGGTTGAAGGCAAAGGAAGCGATGGCCGCCGCTGTTGAGCGGCCAATGCCGGATAATGTCTGGATGGTTTCGAAATCCTGTGGAAACACCCCGCCATGCTCATCCATAATGGACTGCGCAGCATGATGCAGATTGCGCGCCCTTGAGTAATAGCCCAAGCCGCTCCAGTGCTGAAGCACTTCATCCTGCGTTGCATCCGCCAGCGCAGCAATGGTGGGAAATCGCTGCATAAACTTGCTGTAATAGCCGATAACTGCGGCAACCTGCGTTTGCTGCAGCATGATTTCTGATACCCAGATGGCGTAAGGGTCGGTTGTATTCTGCCAGGGCAGATCATGGCGGCCGTGTTGCTTTTGCCAGACGATGAGGCGGCTTGAAAAATCAGTCATAGGGAATTGATGTGATCTTTAGTAGTGCGCAAGTCAGCAGGGTTAATTGGGGTGGGCAAAATGAAACATATTCCAGTGATGGCTGTTGTGCTCGTGACTCTAAGAAGGTAGGTCATTGTACCGACATATGTCCCAGACGAGTCTGGTAATAGTGAAAAATGCACAAGGCCAATAAATCCTGCGGTGAAGAGTCCGGTAATCGTAGCTCAGCTTGGGGGTAAGTCGAAACAACTGCCGCTGGCCTGTTGATAAGCGGCAGTTGGCTGAGTGGTTCTTGTTTAAAATTTAAACAGTTTTTTTAGTTCTTCTGCTGCTTTTTCTTTAGCAGCATCCCCTGTGGATTTTGGTGCTTCAGCCGGGGCTGGAGCTGTGTTAGATGTGGCGCCATCAGCAGGGGCAGGAGCTGTATCTGCTGGTTTCTTTTTACCCAGCAGGTTTTCCAGTGCTTTTGTTTTATTACCGTCGCCGATCAGTTCTTTAACGGCGGCACCTTTTTCACCGCCTACTTTATCCAGCAGGTTGGATTTGGCCATGGCTGCGCCGATGCCGGCAAAGTCCATGCCGTATTTAGGCGCCGAGAAAGTGCCGGTGATTTTCACAGGAATACTCAAACCTGCTAAAGAATCCAGATCAGCGCCGCCCTGCCCTTTTAATGATTTAACAATCGTAGGTTTAGCCAGGTAGTTAATGGTTTCATTGCCGATATCAATATCGCCGCGGCTATCGCCTTTAGCCAGGCGCAAAATAGGTGCTTTCATGGACAGGTCTTCATTATGCGCCACACCGTTTTTAATATCGAAAGATGCGCTAAGCTCGCTGAAATCTGTTTTTTTGGATTGGTCAGCACCAATGCTGCTTTTGTCTTTGAGCAAATTGAGCTTGGATTTCATGTCGCGCACCGTGCCTGCAATATCAATGCCCTTAATTGCCCCGTCTGCCAGGTTCACCGCAGCCTTGCCCGCCAGTGCTTTTTTAAGGGCGCTCACAGTGTTGCCTGATGTGGTGACATCTACATTCAGCGTGCCTTTACCATCCAGCATGTCATTGTTAATCGCATCCACCAGCAACGGGCCTATCGCGATATTTTTCATATTCTGCTTGAAGGTGATGCTAGGCGTGCCGCGAGCATCCACTTTGAGTACGCCATCCATGCTGCCCTGATAAAGGTTGGCGGCAAATGGCGATACAGTGGCAATGCCATCAGCGGATTTCAGGCCAATATCCACATTCTGTGTTTTGACGTTGGCAAGTTTAAGCCAGCCAATTTTCGCTTCGCCGCTGGCGTTGAGCTTTTTTAGCGCACTTAGATCAATCGGTGTGTCGCCTGAGCTCTTGGCGGCAGGCTGGTCACTTTTGGTGATGTATTTATCAGCATCCAGTTTATCAATGTTCAGGTTAAAGCTATAGATAGGGTCATGAAAGCGGGTGATGCCCACGTTAGCGTTGATCTGGCTGTCGTCGACCTTTGCTGCCAGCGGATTCAGGCTTAGTTTCTGGCCATCCGCTTTTAAATCGATACGCACGTTTGAGGCTTTGGTTTTGCCATATTTCAGGTTGCCGATTCGCAATGAACCATCCGCATTCAGTGCTTTCAGCGCGCTCAGATCCAGCGGCTTGCCATCACCTTTGCTGGCAGCCTTGCTGTCTGTGGCAGCATCTTTGGCGCTGACGTAACGGTCAACATCAATCTGGTCAATATCAACATCAAAGGTGTACAGCGGTTTGGCGAAATGGCTGATGCCAAAGTTACCTTTGATGCTGCTGTCATCCAGTTTTACGTTGAGGCCAGATAAAGTCAGCTTTTCTCCATCGGCTTTTACGTTGACATTGAGGCCGGATAAACGATATTTCTCATAGATTAAATTACCGATGTTGATTTTGCCATCGAGCAGGATATTCGCTAACGCAGACAAATCTGCAGGTTTGTCACTGGCCGGTTCGGCTTTCTTGGGCTTGTTACTGCTGCTGCCTAACAGTTTATTTAAATCCAGCGTGTCAGCATTGATATTGAATTTGACATTTGGTTTTTTAAAACTGGCAACGGCAACATCGCCGTTGAGCTTGGTTGCATCTACATTCAGGTTGAATTTGCTGTTCACCTGTTCCTGTTTTGCATCGGCGTGCAAGCTGAGTGCGAAGCCGACTTTTGCCGCGCCATTTGGGATTGCCGGGTCTTTTATATCAACATTACCCGCCAGTTTCGGCAGATCGAAGATCAGGTTCTCAAGGTTGCCCTGGAATGGGGAAGAAAACTTGCCGTTAATCGAACGTGCGCCCTGTTTGCCGGAAATATCGCCGCTGATGCCACTGCTTTGCAGCGCTTTGGGCGAGCCTTTGATGTCAGCTAATACCAGATTCGCTTTGAATATGTCGCCGGATTTGTCTTGTTCCAGATTTACGGTAACTTTTTTACCGGCGACTTCGTCTTTTTTCGCGATTAATTCAGGCGCGTTTAAGTCCAGTTTGATTTTTGCGCCGCTGAACTGGCCTGCTAGCGCAACTTTTAAGCTATCAACCAGAAATTCGCGCGTTTCGGGTTTGGCATCGATATCACCGCTGGCCGTGATAGATACCGCTTTGCCACCAAGCAGGTCACCGGTGATGGCAGCATCAAGGTCTTTGGCAAAGAAGTGTTTGTTTTCCGGATCTGCCAGAAAGTTACCTTTGATTTTAACATCGGCAGCAACCGCAGGCTGGTTTGCTGTGACGCTGAAGTCAGTAGCCAGGTCAATCGGTTCCGCCAATGCGATATGGCCCGAGGTTAAATTGAATTTTGACAATGCGTATTGAGCACCGGAGCCTTCATCAGTGTAGGCCACGGCAGAATTTGTTACTTTAACGCCGTCTACATCGAATTTAATTTGCTCAGACTCTTCTTCCTTGCTCAGCAGGTCATCGAAGTTAGTGGTGCCGTCTTTGTATTTAATGATATTTGCTTTCGCACCATCAATGTAAACGGTATCTACCACCAGTTGTTTTTTGAGTAGCGGCAATACTGCCAGCGCTACCTGTGCGCTCTGGATGGAGGCAAATTCTTTATCGGATTGATGTTCGGAAATAGAGACTTTACCCAGGTTGGCACCTATTTTTGGCCAGAACGCGAGTTTGATATCGCCTTCAATATTCAGGGTGCGCTCTTTTTTGTCTTTAACCATCTTGACGATGAGCGGTTTGTAATCATTCGGGTTAAAGGTTGCCGCAATAATTGCTACCACCAGTACTAATAGGGCAACAACACCGCCCAAGCCAAACAAGCCATATTTCAGTAGTTTTTTCATGGTGCGCTCAATTCATTAAATGTTTTTATTCTTTAATAGCTTAGATTCTACTGCTACTTTTTACAATAAGGCAAAAAGCCAAAGTATTTAATCTTAACGTTCTACTGGAAATACCAGATGACAATCAGTCCCAGCGCGATACGATACCAGGCAAATACCCTGAAACTATGGCTGGCAACAAAGCGCAGCAGGAACTTGATGGCGATCAGTGCGGATAGAAACGCCGTGACAAAACCTACTGTGAACATGGCCAAGTCATCAATAGAGAGCAATTGCCAGTTTTTGAGTAAATCATAGCCGGTTGCGGCGAACATGATAGGAATGGCTAAAAAGAATGAAAACTCGGTAGCGGTATGACGGTTAAGGCCAAACAGCATGCCGCCCAGAATCGTTGCGCCAGAACGAGATACGCCCGGAATAAGTGCTGCAGCCTGGGCAAAGCCTATCTGCCAGGCTTGCTTCCGCGTCATGTCATCAATCGAAACAGTTTTGCCTTTCAGCGGCATTTTTTCAATCAGTAAAATAGCTAATCCGCCCAGGATTAAGGCAATGGCGACCGTAATCGGCGTAAACAGATATTCTTTGATTTTATCGTGAAAAACCAAGCCGATTAAAGCCGCCGGCAAGAATGCGATTATCAGGTTGAGCGAGAAGTTCTGAGCTTTGGTTTGACTAGTAATGTGCAAAGCGGTAGAGATCAGCTTGTGGCGGTATTCCCAGCACACTGCCAGAATGGCAGCTAGCTGAATCACAATGTCGAATACTTTGGCTTTGTCGTCATTAAAATTCAGCAAATCACCGACGATAATCAGGTGGCCGGTACTGCTGATAGGCAGAAACTCAGTTGCCCCTTCTACCAGACCTTGAATGAACGCTTTAAAAAGTAACATCAAATCCATATTGTTGTGCTTTATTGTTGTTTATAGATTTATCTTGAAGATTAAAAAAACAGGCCAGACTGCCCGCTTTAATCAATCTGGATTTATTTAAGCATGCCTAACAGCGTTGCAAGCAGGTTGCCTGAGTCTTTACCTACTTCGCCGTTTGGGGTCATTCTGTCTACCACCTGTGGCAGGTATTCAGCAATTTTTGCACTGATTTCATTACTGTTCATGCCTAATTTATCAGCAGCAGCTGTAATGGTGGAGTTGCCAAACACTTGTGTGACCTGATCAGCTGAAATTTGCTGGTTTGCACCTGTGCTTACCCATGACGCTACGGCATCGGCAAATCCGGCCGTTTTAAATTTCTCAAGCACACCCGGCAAACCGCCGTTTTGATTAAACAAGTCTACCGCGACCTGTGCAATAGCGCCCTTTTCGCCGCCTAATTTACCCATCATGCTGCCAGCGAGGCTGTCAAATAATCCCATAGTGACTCCTAATAAATTGAAAGTAAGCTAAAAGCGCTCATCTGCACGCAGATAACGCCATTGCCCTACCGGAAGTTTACCTAACGTTATACTGCCGATACGGATGCGCTTCAAGCCGACCACTTGCAAGCCAACCATTTCGCACATGCGGCGTATCTGGCGTTTTTTACCTTCGCGCAATACAAAACGCAGCTGGTCTTCATTCTGCCAGCTAACCCTGGCTGGTTTTAACTTTTCACCATCCAGACTCAAGCCAAAATTCAGCTGCTTCATGCCTGCATCGCTTAGCTCGCCGGTAACGCGTACCAGGTATTCTTTTTCTACGGTGGAGTCTTCACCGATTAAATGGCGGGCAACACGACCATCCTGAGTGAGTACCAGCATCCCTGTAGAATCAATATCCAACCGCCCTGCCGGTGCAAGGCCGCGCAGCATGCCGCGGTGGAACTGTTTAGGGTTGTGTCTGTGTAATTCAGGATCTTCCGGCCACTGGTTATCCGGATGCACCAATACGATAGCCGGTTCATAGCCGTCTTCAGCCTGTCCGCTGACATACCCCACAGGCTTATGCAGGATGATGGTCACATTTTCAGCCTGATGTTCCTGTGCGTAGCTGCTAATGATGATTTCGGCATCCGGGTCAATGCGCGTACCTAAAGTTTCGATAATCTCTCCGTTTACCTTCACCCAGCCGTTAGCGATCCATTCGTCTGCTTCGCGGCGTGAGCAAAGGCCACGCTCGGCCATTACTTTTGACAAGCGCGGCTGCTCAGCCTGGCCCGCATTCGCTCTGGCAGCAAACGCCTCTTTATTTGAACGGTTTTTATCAAATTCGCTTGCGACAAAACCATCGCGCGCCTTGCCGCCACGGCGAGGCGGGTTGCGATAAGCGCCCTCGCGGTCTGCCTTATCGCGGCTGGTTGCATCATTTCTACGCGCGTCAACCTGCATCGCGCGTGGTGCAGGTGCGCGGCTATCTGGTGCTGGCGGTTTTGAAGCGGATGGCTGGTCACGCAAGCCGCCATCATGACGATGATTGCGCTGGCGGGCTGGTTCAGGTTTATGTTGTGGCGCCGGGTTTTGCTCACGGCTTTGCTGTGCTTCGGCGCGCTGAGTTTTTACTGGTGCAACAGTGCGGTCACGCGGCAGCGGGCTGTTGCGGCGCACAGGCGTTTTTTTTGCCGTCACGGCAGGCGTATCACCAGTTTTTTTGGATAATTTTAGAGTAGTCAAAACGGTTTTCCTTGAATGCTGCTATTTTACGCTTTTTTCAAGTACAACGCCTGAAAGCAATCGTTATATAGCATTGATTCTTTAAAAACAGAACAGCCAGCATAAAGCTGGCTGTTCTAAGGCTACTGGCAACGCCTCGACCTAGTGAAGGCTTGAGTATTTATCAGAAATTAAACCTTTTGATAAACTTCGCTGCCTTTTTTAACGAACTCAATGGCTTTTTCCTGCATGCCTTTGGCCAGGGCTTCTTTTTCGTCTACACCCAGTTTGTCAGCGTAGTCGCGAACGTCCTGCGTGATTTTCATCGAGCAGAAATGCGGGCCGCACATTGAGCAGAAATGCGCTTGTTTTGCGCCTTCCTGCGGCAATGTTTCATCGTGGAATTCCTTGGCTTTTTCTGGGTCGAGGCCTAGATTGAATTGGTCTTCCCATCTAAATTCAAAGCGTGCTTTTGATAAAGCGTTGTCGCGAATTTGCGCGCCGGGGTGGCCTTTTGCCAAGTCAGCCGCATGGGCTGCGATCTTGTAGGTGATGATACCCACGCGTACGTCTTCTTTATCCGGCAGGCCCAGGTGTTCTTTCGGCGTTACATAGCACAGCATGGCGCAGCCGTACCAGCCGATCATGGCAGCGCCGATGCCTGAAGTGATATGGTCGTAGCCAGGGGCGATGTCGGTCGTTAATGGGCCTAAGGTATAGAACGGAGCTTCACCGCAATGTTCCAGCTGCAGGTCCATGTTTTCTTTGATCAGGTGCATCGGCACGTGGCCAGGGCCTTCGATCATGCATTGCACGTCGTGTTTCCATGCGATTTGCGTCAGTTCGCCTAATGTTTTGAGTTCAGCGAACTGTGCTTCATCGTTCGCATCGTAGATGGAACCTGGGCGCAGGCCATCACCCAAGCTGAATGAAACGTCATACTGCTTCATAATTTGGCAGATGTCTTCAAAGTGCTCGTACAGGAATGACTCCTTATGATGCGCCAGACACCATTTCGCCATGATGGAACCGCCGCGTGACACGATACCGGTCATGCGTTTTGCTGTCATCGGGATGTAAGCCAGGCGTACGCCAGCGTGGATAGTGAAGTAGTCCACACCCTGCTCAGCCTGCTCAATCAGCGTGTCGCGGAAGATTTCCCAAGTCAGGTCTTCTGCTTTACCGTCCACTTTTTCCAGCGCCTGGTAGATTGGCACGGTACCGATAGGCACCGGTGAGTTGCGGATAATCCACTCACGGGTTTCGTGGATGTTTTTGCCGGTGGATAGATCCATTACGGTGTCGCCGCCCCAGCGTGTACCCCACACCATTTTTTCCACTTCTTCGGAAATGGAAGAGCCCAGCGCAGAGTTGCCGATATTGGCGTTGATTTTGACCAGGAAATTACGACCAATAATCATTGGTTCGATTTCCGGATGGTTAATATTCATTGGAATAATGGCGCGGCCACGTGCTACTTCATCACGTACAAATTCCGGCGTAATCATTTTGGGGATGCTGGCACCAAAGTCCTGGCCTGGATGCTGGGTTTGCAGCAGTTCGCTCATGTTTTCACGGCGCTGGTTCTCGCGGATGGCGATGAATTCCATTTCCGGTGTGATGATGCCTTTGCGTGCATAGTGCATTTGCGAAACGTTCATGCCTGCTTTTGCACGCAATGGTTTGCGGTGCAGGTTGAAACGCATTTCTGACAGCTCCGGGTCGGTCAGCCTTTGTTGGCCGAAACTGGAGCTTGGGCCGTCCAGCTGTTCGGTATCGTTACGTTCTTCGATCCATTTTGCACGTAATGCCGGCAAGCCGTTACGAATGTCGATGTTTACAGTCGGGTCAGTGTATGGGCCGCTGGTGTCGTATACCACGACAGGCGGATTTTTTTCAGCGCCAAAAGCCGAAGGGGTGTCGCTTAATGAAATTTCGCGGAATGGTACGCGGATGTCAGGGCGCGAGCCTTCGACATATACTTTGCGTGATTTGGCAAACGGTTTGGTCGCGCCTTCATCTACAGAGGCGGTTTCATTAAGAAATTTGGAAAGATTTTTATCAGTCGCGTTCACTGTGTGCTCCAAAAAAAGCCGCATTGATAGGAATTATCATTGCTCGCTTTTTGAAAAATTAATAAATCGTAGGGAGCAGTAAACGCTGCATTCCCTACGGCGGCATGACCCGCATCAGGTTCAAAGGGTGTGTCTCACTGTGTTTTTCCAAAACACAGACCCCTAGCAATGCGTGAAATATACGCTAAAACTGCTATAAAACCAAGCGTTTAAGTCGGAAATAGGCTGGAAAAATTACGTGATATCGAAAATTAAAGCGCAATATGACAGAGCCGGTAAACAAAGACGGACATTTGTTTTCGACAGTGATTGGTTTGCTGCGGGCGCTGGAAATATGACTGAGATTGTAAAGAATTACTACTGAATGATTAAAATTAAGTTTTGTTAATTTTTTTTTGTTACACTAGTTCCAAAAATAACAAAACTTAATAATTCGAGCGGGGATATATGACATTGATTCTCTATCTGCTGTACTATGTAGTTGCAATTTCAGCTTTGGTTTTACATTTTACCGGCCACCTGGAGCGATGGGGCATGCAGTGGCTATTGGTGGTTCTGGCTGTCACTGTATTTCCGGTAGTGCTCTACCTGTAAAATACTGAACTGGCTACTTCAACTTTCTGATGGCGAATGATTTCGCCACTCGGGCTTGTTTCTTCAGGCCTATATTCACGATTTTAGGGGCCACACCGTTCAGCCAGGCGAAGAATGATTCCGGCTGACCGATGAATACTTCCTGTTTTTCCTGTTCCAGCGCTTTGACTACGATAGCGGCTATTTTCTCCGGTTCGTCCAGAATGCCGCCGGTTTTGGCAAGCATGGCAAGCGTTGTTGCATCATTCAGGGGAGTATTCACGCCGCGCGGTGCGATGTAGGTGACCCCGATATCGGTGTCTACCAATTCCCGGCGTAGCGCTTGCGAAAAACCGTGCACGGCGAATTTGCTGGCGCAATAGGTGGCGTAGTACGGAAACCCCAGGGAGCCCAGAATCGAACCTATCATGACAAAATGTCCGTGGCCGACCGCTTTGAACTGCGGCAACACTGCATTTGCCAGTTGAATAGTCGCCGTTACATTGGTTTGTATCATGTGTGCGATACGTTCCGGGCTTTGGTCTTCAAAGCGGATGAAGTCCATAATGGCGGCATTGTTAATCAGGATGTCGATGCTGCCCAGTTTTTCATGCGCTTGGATCGCAACCTTTCCAGCTGTCCCTGCGAGCTCAAAGTCGGCAACGATGGTGCAGGCATTGCCGCCTTTGTTGTTAATTTCGTTGGCTAACTCTTCCAGATTACTGGCATTGCGGCCTACCAGAGCCAGATGCGCACCTTTGCGCGCCAGCAGTAGCGCAATATGCTTACCGATACCGCCGGTGGCGCCGGTGAGGATGATGCGTTTGTTTTTGAGTTCCATCGAGAACCTACCTTATTTGTGCATGTATTCAGCTTCTATTGTACGGAAAATATCACCATACAATTTATAAAATATTTTTGCACTGTGAATCAGGCAGGCTTGATCGTTCTCATCGGTAATCTGGTTGACCAGACTTTCGTAAAATGAAACGTGGCTAATATCGAGCGAGCCGTGAGAAAGCAGGTAGCTGAACGCTTTTTTAGGCAGGTTCAGGCTTTTCATCAGGGTTTCCCCTGCCTCGGTAGCGACTGCTGTACTGGTGCCTTCAAGTACCAGCACCATGCCGAAAAATCCAACCGGGTTAACGCGGCTGATCATGTCGTAAGCATAAGCCACCATGACTTCGGTAGCAGTGCTGGCGCTGTCTTCCGGTGTTTTACTGGCACGAACGGCTTCTTTGTCGCCGCCGCATTCGGCAATGTCATTCAGCACCCATTCCTGATGTCCCATTTCTTCTTCGATATATTCGCCGATGGCAGTACGCAGCCATTCATAATGGCCAGGCAGGCGTCCGCCGCAAGACATCAGCAGCGGAGTCGTGTGCTTGACGTGATGGTAAGCCTGTGTGAGGAAAGCTCTATATACATCAATAGATATATTGCCTTTGGCACCTTCGTTGATGAGGGCTGTGTTCATGAGTTCGCCGCGTTCTTTTTCAGTGGCTTGCAGCAGTTTATGGTAAAAATTCATATGGATATGCCTTCGTATAATGCGTTAATCTGGTCTTGGTAGTGTTGGAGAATCTCATCGCGGCGATTGCGGCCGTTAGATGTGAGCTGCTGGTTTCTGGTGCTGAACGGCGCATCCGCACGCACCCAGCGGCTTATCCTGGCGTAGTCGGGTAGTCTTGCGTTGAGTGTTTGTATGGCATCGTTAATCTGCACTTCTGTAGCAGCCGGTCTTGGCACGATGATGGCCACGTTCCAGGGCTTTGCTTCTCCAAACAATGCTGCCTGTGCAATACAGGGGGTGATTTTCAGTTCGCGTTCTACCCATTCCGGTGATACGTTGCGTCCGAATGAAGTGATAAAAATATTTTTCTTGCGCCCGGTAATGATCAGGTAGCCATCTTCGTCGAGCTGGCCGATGTCGCCGGTATGTACAGTGTTTTGCTGCGGCTGCTGTTGTCCTACATAACCCAGGTAGGCGTTGCCGTTTATGACAATTTCCTGCTCATGGGTAAAACTCACTTTAATATGCGGCAATGGTTTTCCCACGCTGCCTATCCTGTTGCCAGAAGGTACGTTCAGCGCAACGACTGATGCACATTCAGATAAGCCGTAACCTTCATATACCGGGATATGCAGTTTATTTGCACGTGCCAGCAGTGCCGGTGAAACGGAGGCACCACCTACCGCAAGGAAGCGCAAATGCGCTGAAGCGGTTTCACCGGACTCAATGCAAACCACCAGTGCATGCAGAAGTTCGGGTGTGAAAATTGCCGTGCTGGCCTGGGTGTGTTTCAGAGTTGCCAGTAATCTCTTGATGTCTAGCCCGGTTGCACCACTTAAGCCGGTTTCATGGTTAGGCAGCAGGAAACAGCTTGCACCGGCAAGTAGCGTTGCATAAACGCCGGCGACGTTCTCTAAAAGGGTTGCCAGCGGCAGTACGCTTAAGTGGGTGTCGGCGGATGACACTTGGGTAGCCGTAGCAATCGCCTTGGCAACATTAAGCATGTTTTCGTTACTGAGGCACACGCCTTTGGGGTTGCCGGTGGTGCCTGAGGTGTAAGTGATTTTAGCGGTGTTGTCAGGTAACGTTACCTGATCAAAATTACATAACTCAAATTGAGTGAGTGTTTTTCCTGCCAGTTCAAACTGGCTGCTGGTTAGCATGTTGCCCGTGAGCAGCGGCTCGAACAACTGCGGCTGGTCAGTCACCAGTATCGAAACCCCCGCGTTCTGCATCGCGTGCAGCCACTGCGCGGGTGAGAAAAAAAACGGCAGTGGCACTAGTGGGATGCTGCATGCCATGGCTGCCAGATCCAGCACAATCCAGGCCGGATGATTCTCAACGGCTAGCGCCATTGTTGGGCGCGATGCTGCTGTGATTTGCGCTGCCCATGTTTCTGCCTGGCGCTTCACGGCAGTATTTAATGCTGCATAAGTAAGTGATACATCTGTACCATGCAGTGCTATTTGATCCGGCTTATTGCGGCCAACTGCCTGCAATAGTTCGTTTGTAATCAGTTTTACAGTCAAATTTGTGCAACCCCGCGAATCGCAACCACTTGTGGCAGGTTGCTGTAGTAGCTGCCCCAGCTTGCAAATTCTGTCGGATCCAGCTTTGCCGGGTCAGCCGCCTGTAATGCGTAAACGTCACGGCCGCCTTTTACCAGCCCATTTTGCAGGCTGTGGTGCGCTGTGGCGACACCCCATTCCAGACCTAAGTCTAAACTATGCTGAATAACATGGGCAATTAAAATACCTGCATTACGCGGGTTGGATACAGCGAGGTTACCGATTTCAGTGATCTGGCTGCGTGTGATGGGTCTATGGAAACGCCTTGATAATAGGGTTTCAATCGGGGCATCCAGGTATTGTTCTAAAAACAGTGGTGATTCATCTGCCTTGCGTAAACCAAATGCAGCCACCAGATCACCCTCTTCATCACGCAGGCTCACCAGGCTAGGCATAAAATGCTGTACGTTGGCACCATAGGTTTTTGCAAACACATCATGAATAAATTGTTCGATTTCGCAACGGTCTGCTGCATCGCGGCTCGATGTCGCTACCGTGATATTTTCAGCGCGCTGTCTTTTGGCGGTGGCTAATGGCCTGGTCTTATAAGCAGCTTCGGCATGAAAGAAAGCCGAGCTATTGCCCAATGTCAAAAGTGCGGCATTTAAATATGATGACCCTAAATAAGATGGATTTTGCATTTTTGATTTCGCTGTTAACACTGATGATTACATCCGAGCAAATAGTGTGCCTGCACCTATGCATCATCAATTACCAAGCTGCCGCAGTCAGAATTTTTGTTACATGAATCATAAAAAATTATATATAAAACAAATGGTTGCATAGTTTTATATAGGCGGCTGCTATCTTTACAGTACAGATATTTCCGGCCATTCATGCATGATTGACTTGGTGATGGAATCTGCAAATACTGTATGCATTTTCCAGCAGTTGCTGTTGAGTCCTGCAATTTTTGTATAGTAGATAATCTGCATTGATAAATATAATCAATATAAAACAATAAGTTAATGTTTTGGCATGCTGTTTGCACTACTGAACATTTATGTTCAATCAAAATACGGTATTAAAAATACTATGCTTCATCACCCGCTAGAGCAATATGTCAGCCCCAGCCGTTTCTGGATAACACATCTGTTACCAGCCTTGGCTTTTGCATTGCTGATGTTGCTGGCTTACCCGCATACATACTTGGATACACATATCGCCGATTTGTTCTTTGACGGTCAGTTGCATCAGTTCACGCTTAAAAAAGACCCGTTTCTGGCAAGTTGGATGCACACAGGCTTGAAATGGCTGATAGAAGCAGTGGCTTTATCCTGCTTGGGCCTGTTGCTGTCAAGTTACAGGTTCAGCAGTCTCAAGGCGCATCGAAGGTCTCTTTTGTGGGTGTTTGTCGGCATGGTGCTTTCTACCGCAGCGGTTTCCATACTTAAGCATTATAGCCAGCATGGCTGTCCCTGGGATATTACCTTATATGGCGGCAGCTTGCCTTTGTTTGATTTGTTTGAAACGCCGGCGATAACAGCAGAAGCCGGGCACTGCTTTCCTGCCGGGCACCCGTCAGCGGGCTTTGCGTTGATGGCATTTTATTTTGCTTTCCGGTACACCAAGCCGCGTTTTTCTGTATTGATGTTATGGATAGGGCTGTTCATGGGCTTATTGATGGGAGCCGTGCAAATGATGCGCGGTGCGCATTTCTTATCGCATGTATTATGGAGTGGCTGGGTTGTCTGGATGGTGCTGCTTGCACTGTACTGGCTATGGCCCGCGGTTAAGTTGCCGCGCAGCGCAAAGCAATCGGCTGCATTGGCTTTACTGATGCTCAGGGAGTAATGCTGGCTGCCCGCACTAGATACGCCATGCAGGCATGCGCAGTTTTTGAAAAGCCTTCGAAGAAACTGGGTTTAGTTATGGCTCGTGATTGACCTGGTGTTGCGTGTGAGTGGCTATGCCGCCAGCGCCCCGGATTAAGGACGTGGCTCGCAATCCAGCGCAGGTTTGCTGCTGCTGATCATGCCATCATTAATCCATAGCAGCGGTTTGACACGATCATCAAGTTTGCAGGCGTCCACGTAACCGACTGCACCTTTGGTAATGTTCACGTAACGCAGAACAGCCTCTTCTGACTGTACGCTATAAGGCGGGGTAGTGCCGTGAAAGTATAACCCGTTCCAGTAATCGGCCTGTTCATTCGGCAGGCTGCCGAGAACAACTTTTGAAAAGTGAATCCGTAACGGATGTTCGGCGTGCAGGTTTACAGGACGTATGCGAGCGCCGCCCTGCCAGTATTGTTTTTTCTTCCAGTAAATCAGTCCCAGGTCGCGCGGGTTGATCTGCTGAATCACGGCAGTTTCAGGGCTGCTGGATACAATGACGGCAAGCGGGTGCGTTTCTTCTGCGCCGGCCGCATACGGGGTAACGGCAGCATAAAATGCACATAATGCTGCCAATGCATGTTTCAAGAATGATCCCATCAGAACAGCACCGCAAATGAACCCATGAAGCCGCGCGGAGTATCAGTAAAGTGATCACTGCCGCCTACAAACTCCATTTTAAGCAGTTGTGTGGGCGTAATGCGTTTAGTCAGGCCCAGCACCCAGCGTTCGCCGGAAATCACGTCCGGTTTCTGAAAAGTTTCCAGTCGCGTCAGCCAGTACCAGTTATTGCCTAGTGGCGCCGCACTCTGCAGGTAGGCGCCGCTGCCGCCATTACTGCCGCTGCTGGTAAAGCGCTGAAAGCCTTCGCCGCTGATTTCCCAGCCTTTGACATGGGTTATGAAGTCCAGGCCGACCATGCGGTAATCCGGCGAGTCTGGGCGGTCTTCGGTGAATGTGGCGAGACTTAAGCCCAAATTAAACTGATTGTTTAATTTAAAGTGGGCGCCTGCCACGTTTTTATAGATGATTTCATCATCTTCTTTATCCTGGTCTTTCAGGGTTTCGGCAAAAAGCGCGTATTCAAAAGATTGTTCTTCACCATTTATTTTTAACGGCATCGTGCCGTGCATCATGACACCGTTGATTGCAGCGGGAAATAAGTAATTGGTAGCGAGCGGGCGCGTGCCTGTCCAAACCAGCGGGGCTGCATGTAACAGGTTCCAGCGGCCGGCCGGCGTTAAGAATCGTCCGCCACGGATGTTGATTTTTTCGGATACGTTGTAATCGAGATAGAGCCGTTCCAGGTCAAAATAACTGTTTTTGTTGTTGAAGTGCTTATTTTCATTCCAGCTGAGCGGGCGTTCCAGCTCCAGTTCACTGAAAAACTTGAGTCGGGCGTTGTTGTCCCAGCTCAGCATCAGGCTGATTTCATTCAGGTTGAATTCGGTATTGCCTTTGCGCGGTGCCGTGACGCCGGCGCTTGCGTAGCCGCCAAGCTGAAATCCCGAAGATTCGTCTGCGGTTTCGTCAGCATGGGCAACCTTGCATACCGTAGCCAGCAAGGCTACACTGACTGCATAAGCGAGCTGCCTGCCTGCGGATATTGACATGCAGCGTAAGCGGATGCGAATTTCCTTAATTTTTTGCTGAATCATGGTTCATGACTGCTACAAATGAGAATGCTGAATTGTACACGATAGCTGCTGATACCTATGCGAAATAGGCCGTTTTCCGTCAGGCAGGTTCTGCTAGCAGGGTTTTTTCTTACTGCCTTGCTGCCTATGCTGATCATGACGCTGCTTGCATTTTATCAGGCGCGAACCGCGCTGCATGATGAGATCGTGAGCGGCATGCAGACGCGCGCAATTGCGGCGCTGAGTGAAGTTGACCGCATGATGTTCGAACGTTTGCAGAACGTGGCCTCGTGGAGCCGGCTGGATGTGATGTACGAAGTGCAGATCGGCGATGTGGATAAGCAATTATCACATTTTCTGGCTGATCTTAAGCAAAGTTACCGCGGGGTTTACCGTGAGTTGTATGTGGCGACCCCTGACGGTCGCGTGATTGCCTCAAGCGAGCCCGCGCAGATCGGCCAGGCTGCGCCCGCATTGCAGCCGTGGGTGAGTCTTCAGCTGGACCGCCATCCTTTGCTTCTGGCGGCGATCAGCCAGCAGCGCTTGCCCATTGCCAGCGATATTGTTGATGTGGATGGCAACAAGGCAGGTACATTATGGGCGGTATTTGACTGGGGTGAGATTGAAGCAATTCTCAAGAGTACGCAAAGCCAGGGGAGTGCTGCTGCGCTGCTGGATGAGCAGGGCAAACCATTAGCGCAGACTGCGGAATGGCAACAGATTGTTGCGGCACATGATGTATCGGTGCGTTCAAATGGCAATGGGCAGGCAATCGCTCCGATTTTTAAATGGCAAGTCGAGATTTCTCAGTACCGCTCGGTTGTCATGGCACCGGTGCACCGCATGGGATACATGTTTATCTTTTTACTGATAGTCACTGCATTCCTGGCGACCGCACTTGCTGCTCCGCTATCACGTTTTATCACCATGCCCCTGGCCAGGCTGACATCTTATGCCAATCGCTTCATGCGTTCATCGACTCAGGGGGTGCTGCCTGCACCGGATGGCCCGGTGGAAGTGCGCGGAATGACCAATGCATTTGCCAAAATGATTGATGATTTGAATCTTTCCAAAGAGAACCTGACGCGCGCGGCTAAGCTGGCCGTAGCGGGAGAAATGGCGGCGGCGATGAGTCATGAGATCAGAACGCCGCTGGGCATACTGCGCTCATCTGCACAAGTGCTCGCGCGCGAGAAAAACCTGAGTGCAGAAGGACGGGAAGTCGCCAGCTTTATTACCTCGGAAACGGAGCGCCTGAATAAGCTGGTATCCACTCTGGTTGATTCTGCCCGGCCACGGCAGCCCGAGTTCGCGCTACATGATGTGGCGGGCTTGCTGGAGAATGCTGTTGCCATGCTGCGCATGCAGGCGAATAAAAAAGAAATAGGCCTGGAGCTGATAATCAAGGCATCGGATCAAGGGAATCATGCCGGCGGGAATTTACAGCGCGTGCTGGTGGAGTGTGATGGAGAGCAGATTACCCAGGTAATTCTGAATCTGCTGTTGAATGCGATTCAGATACTGGACACGGGCAGCAGCGTGGTTGTCTCGCTGATTGAGCATGAGGATAGTGTTACTATCAGCGTGGCAGATAATGGCAAAGGCGTTGACGAATCGTTCAAGGAGCAGATATTTGATCCGTTCTTTACGCAGCGTCAGGGAGGTATCGGTCTTGGCCTGGCTGTGTCGAGGCAGATCGTGATTGCACATTTCGGCTCCCTGACCGTTGAAGCAAGCACGCTGCCCAGCCGTTCAGGAAATGCGCATGGGGCAGACTTCAGGGTCAGGCTGCCCAAGCAGCAGATGCATTAATGTATATGAGTTGCAGCTAAGATACTCGGCAATGATGATTAACTGAAAGATAAAGAGAACAATGTCGCAAACGATTAAAACCGTATTGGCGGTGGATGATGAGCCGCATATGCTGCGTTTACTGGAGATCAGTTTACGTCAGGCCGGATATAAGCCGCTGACTGCCAAGGATGGACGCGAAGCGCTGGCAATCATACATTCAGAGCATGTGGACTGCGTGGTGACCGATTTACATATGCCCTATATGAGCGGCCTGCAATTGCTCAAAGCGATTCGATCCGGCAGGCAAGAAGACGGGCAGGATAAAGGTAAGCCGGGTGAGCATGCGAATCCCGATCTGCCGGTTATTATTGTCACGGCGCAGGGCGAGGTAAAAACCGCGATTGACGCAATGAAGAGCGGGGCTTCTGATTATATTCTGCGCCCGTTTGATCTTGAAGAGCTGGAGCTTGCGATTGCGCGTGTGCTTTCATTTGCAAGGCTTGTGGTTGAAAACCAGTACCTGCGGGAAGGCAAAGCGCCGGATGCCGGGCTGGTGGGCAGCAGTCCGGTTATGCAGCAGTTGTTTGAATCCATTCGTCAGGTTGCTCCGGAAAAAGCCACGGTGCTGATTGCAGGTGAAACCGGTACCGGCAAGGAGCTGGTGGCGCGGGCGATTCATAGCGGTTCGCCGCGTAGTGATGGCTTATTTGTTGCGGTGAATTGCGCAGCGATTCCGCACGAGATGCTTGAGTCCGAACTGTTCGGTCATGAAAAGGGCGCTTTTACCGGCGCGATCAAAGAGCGTGTCGGCAAGTTTGAGCTGGCGGACGGCGGTACTTTGTTTCTCGATGAAGTCACTGAAATGCCAATGCCGCTACAGGCCAAGCTACTGCGTGCATTGCAGGAGAATGTCATTGAGCGCGTGGGCGGTAACCGTCCGATTGCGGTGGATATTCGCGTGGTTGCCGCCACCAACCGTGACCCGCGGGAGGCGATCAAGGATGGCAAGCTGCGTGAAGACCTTTATTATCGTTTGAATGTGTTCCGTATTGATTTGCCTGCACTGAAGGCGCGCAAGTCTGATATTCCTGAACTCGCGCGGCACTTTTTGTCCAGGCGGCGCGTTAATATCACACCGGAAGCAATCCATGCACTGACGAGCTATGATTGGCCGGGTAATGTACGTGAATTGGAGAATGTGCTGGAGCGGGCGGCGATTATCAGTGGCAATCAAATGATACTGCCCGGGCATCTTCCCGCTGAAATGGTGAGCCAGGCTGTATCGGCAGCCACAGAGCCGCTGCTAGTAGCGGCAAGCTCTCTGGCTTTGCCGCCGGCGATTGAAGCGCTGGAACGGCGATTGATCACGGCTGCACTGGCAGAAACGCATGGTAACAAAAGTAAGGCAGCCAAGATTCTTGAAATTAGTGAGCGCTCACTCTGGTACAAACTGAGCCAGTATGAGATGACTTGAAATGCAGCTAGCTGGCAAGCAGGCATTCATAATGGCGCGCTAGCCATTGTAAGCTTGAATTTGCATTGGCAGCTTTAAGATCAATTTCAAAGTTAACTTTCTGACTGGTTGAATTAGTGCTTTACCTGAATTGTTAACAGTGTTAAATTAACATCGTTAACCAATAGATCAAATGCAATGCCACCTAGAATAAAGACAGAGCAAGAACGCGAGAAGTTGCGTGCCAGCATATTGGATGCGGCGCGTGAGTTATTTGTGGAGCGCGGTATAGATGCGGCTTCCATGCGTGAAATCGCCAGAAAAATTAATTACTCAGCCACAACGCTGTATCACCATTTTGCTGATAAAGAGGCCTTGCTGCAGGCGGTGTGCGATGAGGATTTCCTTAAGTTGGCAGGCCGCATGCATCAGGTCATGCAGATGCCTGACCTGATTGAGCGTATTCAGGCTTTGGGTCACGGCTACGCAATGTTTGCATTGCAGCATCCTAATCATTACCGGCTAATGTTCATGACGCCGCGCGCACCATGTAATCAGGAAATTACAAAAATCCAGCAGGGCAATACCGAGCAGGATGCTTATGCGCAGCTGAAGCATGTGGTGCATCAGGCATTTGAAGCTGGTTTATTCCGGCCTGAAATGTCAGATTCGGAACTGATTGCGCAGACTATATGGGCGGGCATCCATGGCGTATGCTCTTTGCAGATTGCGCTGGGCCAGGAAGGCTGGATTCAGTGGGCTGATATAGAGGCTCGCCTGCAATTTATGCAAAGTACGATGCTGCAGGGGTTGCTGCGGCCTGATTAACGAAAAAATAAAAACATCAATGGGTGGCTTGATATGAATGTCAAACTTTTATCTCTGGTATTTTTTTTTCTGCTGGCGGGATGCAATAAGCCCGCTGAGCCTGTAACTGCACCGCGTCCCGCATTGATTATGATGGTTGGCGGCTCAGGGGCATCAAGCTCCATGGTGCTGGTGGGCGAAGTGCAGCCGCGTTATGCGGCAAGCCAGGGGTTTCGTATCAGCGGCAAAATCATCGAGCGCAAGGTGGATGTCGGTGCGATCGTGAAAAAAGGCCAGTTGCTGGCCAGACTGGACACAGCTGATGTTAATTTAAATGCCGCTGCGGCAATGGCTGATGTGCGCGCGGCAGAGGCAAGCCATGCGCTGGCCGTGGCAGAGTTTGAGCGCCAGCGCCAGTTGTTTGCCAAGAAATTCATTTCAGCTTCGGCACTGGATATACGTGATGCCGAGCTGAAGACCTCTGCTGCCAGGCTTGCACAGGTAAAAGCACAGGCTAATGTTTCCGGCAATCAGACACAATACGCCAATTTAACAGCTGACCGTGACGGCGTGGTGACGATGATACGCGCGGAACCAGGTCAGGTTGTAGAGGCGGGTGAGGTTGTGGTGCAGGTTGCCAACCTCAAGGAAACCGAAGTGCTGGTTGCGGTGCCTGAATCACGTATGGCCGAGATCGTGTCCGGCACTCCGGTCACAGTCAAAATGTGGGCTAATCCCAATAAAGCCTACATCGGGCGCGTGCGTGAAATCGCCCCGGCAGCAGATTCTGCAACACGAGCATTTAACGTCAGGGTGAGTGTGACCGATGCTGATGAGATGGTGAAGCTTGGCATGACGGCTGGCGTGAAATTCAAACCGCGGCAGGCAGAGTCATCGCAGCAATGGCTGATTCCGCTGGCTGCGCTGACTGAGCGCAATGGTAAAAAACTGGTGTGGGTGATCGATGCAGAAAATAAAGCGCAGCCGCGTGAAGTCACGGCAGGCGATTTTACTGAACAGGGCGTCATGATCACTGATGGCTTGCAGGCGGGTGAAAAAATCGCGATTGCCGGTGTGCATACGCTGGTAAAAGGCCAGCTAGTGAAGCCGGTAACCGGGGCAACACCATGAGCGGCTTGAATGAAATGCCTGATCATGAAGCTAAGATACCGTTAAACGGTGAGCGCGAGCGTTTTAATTTATCCAACTGGTCGCTCAAGCATCAGGCTCTGGTGCTGTATTGCATGCTGGTGCTGGTGATTGCCGGCGCCCTTTCCTATACTAAATTAGGCCAGTCTGAAGACCCGCCATTTACATTCAAGGTGATGCTGGTACGCACTTCTTGGCCAGGCGCCAGTGCACAGGAAGTTGAGCAGCAGGTCACCGACAAGCTGGAAAAGAAAATTCAGGAAGTGCCGCACCTGGATTACTCCAGCAGTTATTCACGTCCGGGTGAATCCATGATTTTTATCGTGGCGAAAGATGATACGTTCTCAAAAGACATTCCGGAGGTCTGGTATCAGGTGCGTAAAAAGGTCGGTGATATTCGCCATACCCTGCCGCAAGGGATAGAAAGCCTGACTTTTAACGATGAGTTCAGCGATGTATATGGCACCATGTATGCGCTTACCGGCGATGGCTTTGATAACGCGGCATTGAAAAAGCAGGCAGAGCTGATTCGCACAGAGCTGCTGAAAATAAAAGATGTGGCCAAAGTCGAGTTCTTCGGCGAGCAAAAGCAGCGCATTTTTATCGAGATATCCAATGCGAAACTCGCTACGTTGGGTATCAGTCCGAACATACTCATCAGTTTATTACAGACACAGAATGCGGTAGTCAAAAGTGGCGGTTATGACTCAAGCGCGGAGCATATCCGCATTGCGGTGTCGGGACGATACGATACGCTGGATGATTTGCGCAACATTCGCTTACGTGCCAATCAGCAGGATTTTCGCCTGGGTGATGTTGCACGCGTGTATCGTGGATATGAAGACCCGCCGCGCAGCAGTATACGCTTTGAGGCAAAGCCGACCCTGCTGCTGGGGGTGAGCATGAAAGACGGCGGCGATGTGATTGCGCTCGGGCATGCTCTGGATCAGGTCACCGCGCGCATCAGGCAGCAACTGCTGGTGGGACTGGAATTGAATACGGTCACTTCGCAGCCGAGGATTGTGGCAAACTCTGTCAATGATTTTGTAAAGTCGCTGGTAGAAGCGCTGGTGATTGTGCTCGGTGTGAGTTTGCTGTCACTGGGGTGGCGCAGCGGTATCGTGGTGGCGATTACAATTCCGGTGGTACTAGCTGCAACATTCCTGATGATGCATTTGCTGGACATCGGCCTGCATAAGATTTCCCTGGGCGCGCTGATTCTGGCTCTGGGGCTGCTGGTGGATGATGCCATTATCGCGGTTGAAATGATGGCATCTAAAATGGAGCAAGGCTGGGACCGGGTAAAAGCGGCTTCGTTTGCTTATACCTCCACTGCCATGCCCATGCTGGCCGGGACGCTGGTGACGGTGGCGGGTTTTCTGCCAATTGCCACCGCAGTGTCATCAACAGGTGAATACACGCGCTCCATTTTTCAGGTGTCTGCGATCGCGCTGGTGATTTCATGGTTTGCCGCGGTAATATTCGTGCCTTATTTAGGCTATCACCTGCTGCCGGACTACCTGTCCGCGCCGGACAATAAACCGTCAAAATTCAAGGTCTGGCTATACAGACGCTTTGCCATCGGGAACAATGGGCAGCAGATGGATGGGCGCGCCGGTGAGCACCACCATCACGATATTTATAACACCGCATTTTATCGAACGTTCCGTACCTTGGTAACCGCCTGTGTACGTTATCGCAAAATAGTCATTGCGATTACCATGGTACTATTTCTGCTGGCTATTGTTGGTTTTGGCAAGGTGCAGCAGCAGTTCTTCCCGGATTCAACGCGGCTGGAGCTGATTGTCGACCTGCGTATGACTGAGGGTGCCTCTTATGCCGCAACCAATGCCGAGGCCGAGAAGCTTGAGCGCTGGCTGCAGCAGTGGAGTGCGGACAACAAGGGTATAGAAAACTTTGTCGCCTACATCGGCACCGGTGGACCACGTTTTTATCTGCCGCTGGATATTCAGCTACCGCACCGTGGATTCGGGCAGTTTGTCATATTGAGTAAATCCCTGGAATCACGCGAGGCATTGCGCAAGGATCTGCTGGCCTTGTTTGAGCGAGATTTCCCGTCATTGCGTGCTTCGGTTCTGCGACTGGAAAATGGCCCTCCGGTGGGTTTTCCGGTGCAATTCAGGGTGTCCGGCACGAATATTCAGCAGATACGCGATATTTCGCATCAGATTGCCGACATCATGCGCGCCAATAAAAACCTGGTGAATGTGCAGCTTGGATGGGAAGAGCCGACCAAAGTCATCCATGTGGAGGTGGATCAGGCTAAAGCGCGTCTGCTGGGCGTGAGTTCAGTCGATGTGGCAAATATCATCAGCGGTGCGATGAATGAGTTATATATCACCGAATTCAGGGAAGGTAATGAACGCATAGACCTGGTGGCCCGCGGAACCGAAATGGAACGCAGCCACTTGTCACATTTGGCTGATTTGACCATGAGTACGCCATCCGGGGCGAGCGTGCCAATATCGCAGTTTGCGACGATAAGCTCAAGGTTTGAAGAAGGCGTGATCTGGCGCCGCAATCGTGAGCCATCGATTACGGTACGCGCAAACCTGCAAGGCAGCCTGCAGGCGCCGGTTGTCTCGCAGCAGGTGGAGGCGCAGCTGGGTGCGATTAAGGCCGGATTGCCCTTGGGTGTTACTCTGGAAACAGGCGGTGCGATTGAAGAATCCGCTAAAGGCGGCGCATCGGTGGCAGCCGGCGTGCCTTTGTTCCTGATTGCCGTGCTGACCATACTGATGTTGCAACTGCAAAGTTTTTCACGGGTTTTTCTGGTGCTGCTTACCGCACCTTTAGGTTTGATCGGTGTCACACTCGCGTTGCTGGTGTTTGATAAACCTTTTGGTTTTGTGGCGATGCTGGGCACGATTGCGTTATCCGGCATGATCATGCGTAATTCGCTGATTCTGGTGGATCAGATTGATCAGGATAAAGCTTCCGGTTTGCCGGAATGGCAGGCTGTTATCGAGTCAACCATCCGCCGCTTCAGGCCTATTGTGCTGACGGCGGCAGCGGCGATTCTGGCAATGATTCCACTGACGCGTAGCGTGTTTTTTGGCCCGATGGCCGTAGCGATCATGGGCGGGCTCACCGTGGCGACGCTGCTGACGGTGTTGTTTCTGCCGGCATTGTATGCAGCGTGGTTCGGTGTGAGAATGCCATCTAAGTAAAGCGACCGATACGGGTAGTTGCGCTATAATTATAAATAGTAAAATATTCATAGAGTAATCAGAATGACACAGACAGTAAAACATACAGATAGCAATGCCGCTGCGGGATTTAATACGTCGCAGGCCAGATTCAACATGATTGAACAGCAGATTCGTACCTGGGATGTGCTGGATCCGGTAGTGCTGGCGGTTCTGGATAAAGTGCCGCGTGAGAATTTTGTGGCTGAGTCGCAAAAAGGGCTGGCGTTTGCCGATATCGAGCTGCCTATCGGTTACGGCCAGACCATGCTGGCACCAAAGGTCGAAGGGCGTATCCTGCAGGCAGTCGGCGTTAAAAAAACGGATAAAGTGCTGTTGGTAGGTACCGGCAGTGGTTACCTCACAGCATTATTGGCAACGCTGGCAGACCATGTGCATGCCGTTGAGATTTGTCCTGAACTTTCAGCGCTCGCGAAAAGCCGCCTGGAAAAGCAGAATATCCACAATGTAACCTTGCATGTGGCCGATGCCGCAAACGGCTTTGCGTCAGCAGCGCCTTATGATGTAATCGTATTCACAGGTTCATTGCAGTTGCGCCCGTTTGCAGCTGAAAAAATGCTCAATATCGGCGGCCGCCTGTTCGCGGTCGTTGGCGAAGAACCGATTATGGAAGCGACACTGACGCAGCGTATCAGCGAAGATGCGTTCCGCCAGGAAGCTATTTTTGAAACTTGTCTGCCACCGTTGAAAAATGCGCCGCAGACAGAGAAATTCGAGTTCTAACTGACCTATGCTTAAACATCTGGCTGCGTGTATTACCTTAACTCTGGCGCTTGCTGCGCAGGCGCAGGCAGATGAAAAAGCATATTCCTTAATCGACATTTATCGTCAGGCGCTGTCGCACGACCCCAGGCTGGCTTCTGCTTTAAGCGCCAACCAGGCCGCGCAGGAAATCATCGAGCAGGGCAAGGCGCTATATCGGCCAACGGTTAACTTCAGTGCCGATGCCAACAGGCTTTCTACCGATATCCGCTATATCAATGCAAACCCGCCAAGGGAGCCTAGTGCTGCAAATTTCGAAACCTATAAATATGGTGTGGATTTACGGCAGCCGATTTACAGGAAACAAAATCTGGTGCAGATGGACCAAAGCAGGACGCAGGTCAGTCAGGCGGATAAGCAGCTGCACCTGAGCCAGCAGGATCTGATTTTGCGCGTCACTCAGGCGTACTTTGATGTGCTGATTGCACAGGACAAAATTGATCTGATTGCTGCGCAGAAATCTGCGATTCTGAGCCAGCTTGAGCAGGCAAAGGCAAACTTTGAGGTAGGCACTTCCACGATCACCGATGTAAATGAGTCACAGGCGCGTTTTGATCTGGTGCTGGCACAGGAAATTGCTACGATTAATGAGCTGCAGATTGCAAAGCGTGCTGTACAGTCGCTTACCGGCAAGGTACCGCAAAAACTGGCAACAGTAAAAGCAGATATTAAAGCCAGCCAGCTTGAGCAAACGATGGATAAATGGCTAGAGGTAGCCGCGGTCAACAATCTTAATATCCAGATACAGCAGGATGCCGCCAAGTTTGCTGAGCAGGAAATCGAGCGATTAAATGCAGCCCATTTGCCAACGCTGGATGCCGTTGCAAGTTACACGGACAGTTATGCCAATGGCAGTGCTTCAGCGTTCGGCTCCGGCAATGAACTGCAGACAGCCGCAATTGGCCTGCAATTGCAGATCCCTTTATACCAGGGTGGTGCTATCAGCTCCCGCGTGCGTCAGGCGGTGCTAAGCCACCAGAAAGCACAGGATGACGTGGAAATCGCACGTAGCAATACGGAGCTGGAAACGCAGCGTGCGTACCTGAACCTGAGCACCAGTATTGCGCAGGTGAGGGCGTATGAACAAGCGCTGATTTCAAGCCAGTCTCAGGTGGATTCGACCAGACTTGGGTATCAAGTCGGCGTGCGTACCAGTGTCGATGTGCTAAATGCTGAGCAGCAGTATTTTTCAGCTAAGCGGGATTTGCTGCAATCACGCTACAATTATCTGGTGAATATCATTCGCTTAAAATCTATTTCGGGCGTGGTGGCCGAGGCTGATCTGGCTGATATTAACCAGCAGCTGATACTGGCGGCCGGCGGGCAGTAGGTGAAAAATATATGGCTGCACATTTTAAAGCAGACGTAACGCTTAGCCAGTTTGTGATTGTTGATGTACAAAGCCGTCTGGCAACAGTGATGCCGACTGATGCAATGCAGGCGCTGGTTAAAAATTGCAGTATCCTTGTCCAGGCTGCCGGTTTGCTTGGTGTGGCGGTAATCGTGACTGAGCAGTATCCTAAAGGTTTGGGGCATACCGTTCCTGAGCTGTCGGCATTCATGCCTGATATTCACCCGGTAGAAAAGACCACGTTTTCCTGCCTGGCTGAATCCAGGTTCAAACGCCAGCTTACGCGTGACCATTCGCAGATCATTCTCGCCGGCATGGAAACGCATATCTGTATCGTGCAGACGGCATTGGATCTCATGGCATCCGGCAAGCAGGTTTTTGTGGTGGAAGATGCTGTAGTTTCGCGCGACCCTGCCAACAAGCTTAATGCACTGGCCAGAATGCGTGACGCCGGCTGCGTGATTACCAATACCGAATCTGTTGTGTTTGAGTGGCTGGGAGCGGCTGAAGGTGACGTGTTCAAGACGGTCAGCAAACTTATTCGCTAGGGTTGATCTGTGTGCAGGAGTATGGTCATGCGCATGACCTGGGCAAGGCTGCTGTTTGTTTTTCTGATTGGATTTGGTGCGTATCATTATGTTACGCAGCGTGAAGTTGAACATGGCCCAGGCGTGCTGGTGGCAGAAGAGCCTTATCAGGGAAGTGCTGGCTCGGCTGCTGAACAGGCAGTCGGTGCATTTCAGCTGACACCGCTGGCAATTTTCAGTATTCGCGCACGTGTCCTTGCTACTACAGATTATTATTTCGGGCGTGAAGCGGAGCTGTCACCCATCGACCTGGCATTGGGCTGGGGGCGCATGTCGGATGAAAATGTGCTCAAAGACATCAGTATCACTCAAGGGGGCCGTTTTTATTACTGGCGCGTTAATACCTTCCTTATTCCGCGTGAAGAAATCCAGACGCATAGCGCCAATATGCATATGATTCCGGCAGATGCCGGTGTGAGAAAAGCCCTGCAAAGTATCCGTGTCGGTAATGTGGTGCGCTTGCATGGGTATTTGGTAGAAGCTAAAGCCGCTGATGGATGGCGCTGGAAAAGCTCGCTCACGCGTGAAGATACCGGCAGCGGTGCCTGTGAGCTGGTGTTGGTGCAAAGCGTGGAAGTTTTATAGCAATCAGATTTAGGCGACGGTTATTTAGCCATGCTTCCTTTTAACCATGCTTCTTTTTAACCGAAGTGCTTAGAGGTATTGGTTGAGCAAATTTAGCGTACGCTCTGTAGCGCCGCGGCTTTCGCCGCTAAAGCGCAATGCTGCATCTCGCATGGCATTTTGTTTGCCAGGATTGGTAATCAAGGCTTGTAAGTGCTGCGCTAAATCGCTGCTGTTTTGTACACGCTCAGCCGCACCGGCGGCAATCGCCATTTCTGTAGCCTGCTCGAAGTTAAAGGTATGCGGGCCTATCAGAACCGGTTTGCCCATACTGCAGGCTTCAATCAGGTTTTGCCCACCCAGCGGCAGCAAACTGCCGCCGATGAAGGCGACATCGCAACTGGCATAGTAGGTGAACATTTCACCCATGGAGTCGCCAAGTACAAAACATGTCTGCGGGCTCACGACTGCATCGCTGCCAAGTGATGTGCGCCTTGCAAAACCGGAGGTTCGTTTCTTAAGCAGTTCTGCCACTGCATCAAACCGCTGCGGGTGGCGCGGCACAATCATTGTGAGCAGGTTTGGGATGCCGGCTGCTGCTATCGCATCCAGGATGAGTTCCTCTTCACCTTCTCTGGTGCTGGCAGCCAGAAATACCGGCCGTAGATTGCCAAGTGCTTTCCTTAACAGGCGGGCTTTTGTGATGGCATCCTCCTGTGGCGCCACATCGAACTTTATGTTGCCGATGATGCTGACATTATTTGCTCCCAAGTTCTGCAAACGTGCTGCATCCTGTTCGGTTTGTGCGGCGAACGCGACCAACCCTTGCAGGCCTTGCCGTGCTACTTTGCCAAGCTTGCCATAGCCTTGTGCAGATTTCTCGGATAAGCGCGCATTTGCAAGCAGGAGCGGAATGCTGTGCTGCTGGCAGCCGGCGATTAAATTAAACCAGAGCTCTGTTTCCATCAAGACACCGACCGCAGGTTTAAAATGCCTTAAAAAACGCTCAACTGCGAATGGCAGGTCGTAGGGTAAATAGACTCTGGATACGCTGTTTCCAAATAATTGCTCGCTGGTGGCGCGGCCGGTGGGCGTAGTATGTGTCAGCAGGATTGCATGGTTGGGGTGTTGTGCTAGCAGTGCTTTTATTAAAGGTTCGGCAGCGCGGGTTTCACCTACTGATACACAGTGCAGCCAGATTACCGGCTTATTTAAGTTGAATTGGTAGAAACCGTAACGCTCTTGCCAGTGAGCCAGGTACTCGGGTTGTTTTCTTGCGCGCCAGAGCAGTTTAAGCGGCGTGAACGGCAGTAGCAGATAAAGCAGGAATGTGTAAACGTTACGTGACATGCTGTTATTTTCGCACATATTCTGAAGATGAATAATGGTTCTTCTATTTATGTAACCATCACTGACGTATACAGAGCCAACGCCAGTGCGGCATAGCATAAAGGCATGACAAAATTAACATGATTGAATGAAAATAAGTTAAAAAAATATCTTGACCTACCACTACTAAATGATTAAATTACCAAAAAAACACAATATATTGTGGTTATAACAAATTTTAACCACAATGAAACTCACTGTTAAGCGATGGTGAGGCTGTAAAGAGATGTACTAAAGTAACTGTTAATAATACAGGCTGAAGTCATTGTTTATTCATGACTTCGTGTCAATAAAAAAAGGGGTTAATCCATGCTAAAAGCCGTTGATACTGCAAAGAATTCAAGTACAGATGTCGAAAAGGAAATTCCGATTCAACCGGTTTCGCTTGATATCTGGGACAAAAAATATCGTCTGAAATCCAAGCAGGGTGACAACGTTGATGCAGACATGGATGCCTCATATTCGCGCGTGGCGCGTGCCTTGTCCGATGTGGAATTGACGGAAGAAAAGCGTGCCGAGTGGCATGAGAAATTTCTGTGGGCTTTACGCCGCGGTGCAATCCCCGCCGGCCGTATTACCTCCAATGCCGGTGCTTTAGAACACAAACCGGCGACTTCTACTATTAACTGCACAGTGTCTGGTGTGATTTCAGACAGCATGGATGACATTCTGGGTAAAGTGCATGAAGCCGGCTTAACCCTGAAAGCCGGCTGCGGCATTGGTTATGAGTTCTCTACACTACGCCCGAAAGGCGCATTTGTAGCGGGTGCGGGCGCTTACACCAGCGGCCCGCTGTCTTTCATGGATATTTATGACAAGATGTGTTTCACCGTATCCAGCGCGGGTGGTCGCCGTGGTGCGCAAATGGCAACTTTTGATATTTCACACCCTGACGTGACTGATTTCATTAAAGCCAAGCGCGAAAACGGTCGTTTGCGTCAATTCAACCTGTCATGCCTGATTACTAAAGAATTTATGGAGGCGGTAAAAGCCGATGCCGAGTGGAAGCTGGCTTTCCCGGTGACAGAAAAAGAAGCCATCATCGATGGCCTGAACGTCAATGATGACAGCCAGGTTGTTTGGCGCGAGTGGCCGATCAAAGGCAAGTATCTGGCAAAAACAGAAGGTAAAGATGCCGGTAAAGTCGCTTGTCGTGTGTATAAAACCATCAAAGCACGCCGTCTGTGGGATGTCATTATGTCTTCTACTTACGACTTTGCCGAGCCGGGTTTTATTCTGATCGACCGCGTCAATGAAATGAACAACAACTGGTTCTGCGAAAACATCCGCGCTACCAACCCATGCGGTGAACAGCCATTGCCACCTTATGGTGCTTGCCTGCTGGGTTCAATCAACCTGACCCGTTTTGTGAAAAAACCATTCACCGATGAAGCATACTTCGATTGGAAAGAATATCGCGAAGTGGTCGCGATCTTCACGCGTATGCTCGACAACGTCGTCGAAATCAACGGTTTGCCGCTGCAGCAGCAGCGTGACGAAATCATGCGTAAACGTCGTCACGGCATGGGTTATCTGGGCCTGGGTTCCAGCCTGACCATGATGAAACTCAAGTACGGCGAAGAAGAGTCAATCAAATTCACTGAAGAAGTGACCCGTGTCATGGCAGAAGAAGGCTGGAACGTAGGCGTACAGCTAGCTGAAGAAAAAGGCCCGGCTCCGATCATGGATGAAAAATTTGAAGTCACGGCTGACATGCTGGCAAAACGCCCGGAGATGGCAGCAGACGGCATTAAAGTCGGTCAGAAAGTTGCAGGTAAAGTATTGCTGGGTAAATACAGCCGCTACATGCAGCAGTTCCCTGAAGGCCTGCGTAACCAGATCGCAAGCAAAGGCTGCCGCTTTACGCATCATAGCTCGATTGCGCCAACCGGCACCATTTCACTGTCATTGGCTAACAACGCAAGTAACGGTATTGAGCCAAGCTTTGCCCACCACTATGCTCGTAACGTGATCCGTGAAGGCAAAAAATCCAAAGAGAAAGTCGACGTATTTTCTTATGAGTTGCTGGCTTACCGTGAACTGGTCAATCCGAACGCGATGCCATTCAGTGATAAACCAGAAGAGCAGCTGCCGGATTACTTCCTGGATTCATCCACTATCATGGCGAAAGCGCATGTGGATATTCAGGCAGCGTCACAAAAATGGATTGATAGCTCGATTTCAAAAACCATCAACGTGCCGACAGATTATGACTTTGAAGACTTTAAAAACATTTATCTCTACGCTTATGACAAAGGTCTCAAAGGTTGCACCACATTCAGGTTCAATCCGGAAGCGTTCCAGGGCGTGCTGGTAACCGAGAAAGATCTGGAAAACACTACTTACAAATTCACGCTGGAAGATGGCACTGAAATTGAAGCAAAAGGTAATGAAGAGATTGAGTACGATGGCGAGATGCATTCGGCAGCTAACTTATACGATGCGTTAAAAGAAGGCTATTACGGTAAGTTTTAAATTTAGCTGCTTAAAACTACTATGCTCATGATTGCGTTGTTAAAAATTGGTTTTAAATCCTCATGTACTTCAATGTACATTCCGGTTCAAAACCAATTTTCGCCTGGCACTCATATCGCGCGTAACGTTTTAACTCAGCTAAATTACAAATAACATCCTCTACGCGTTGAGCGATAGGGCAAGGAGAACAACATGGCAATTAAAATTGAAAAGAAAATCGTTGGCTATAATCTGGTGTCAGAAGAAGACAAAGCCAAGGCAGCAGAAGCGAAGACCGCTGAAAACCCGAACAATGTCGTACAGTTGGGCGAGCCTTTAGGTCGCCCGGAAAAACTGGTGGGTAATACCTATAAAATCAAAACCCCGGTAACTGAGCATGCCTTATACATCACCATCAACGACATCGTCATGAACGAAGGCACGCCACACGAGCACCGCCGCCCGTTTGAAGTGTTCATCAACTCCAAAAACATGGAGCACTTCCAGTGGATCGTAGCGCTCACACGTGTGATGTCGGCTGTGTTCCGTAAAGGCGGTGATGTCACATTTTTGGTAGAAGAGCTCAAAAGCGTATTTGAACCAAGCGGTGGCTATTTCAAAAAAGGTGGCAAGTTTGTACCTAGCCTGGTGGCAGAAATCGGCGAAGTGGTAGAGCAGCACCTGCAGGAAATCGGCATGCTGAAAAAACCGGGGCTGGATGAACATCAGCAAAAGCTGGTGGAAGAGAAAAAGGCAGAATACTTTGAAAAACATGCCAAAGCAGGTGAAGAAATCAATGATGAAGGCTTTCCAAAAGGCGCTCAGCTTTGCAAGAAATGCAATACCAAAGCCAGTATCATTATGGATGGTTGCCTGACCTGCCTGAACTGCGGCGAAAGTAAGTGCGGATAAATAAAAAAAGGAGCTTCGGCTCCTTTTTTGTTGCCCTATTCAGGGATTCTGTCAGTCGCATTCAATAGCTATAAGGTGGTTAGCGCTTTCAATTACTCGGAAAAGTATTGAATAGGCTTCGGGTGCATTACCTTTAAATGTTCTAAACATTCATGGCGCCATTTATTGAGCTGCTCAATACTGATGTTTTTCAGTTCTGGTTCAAATGAGGGGTGGTTGCCACTGAAGACTTCGCCCACATCTTTCATAATCACCTGTGTTTTAGCAATGTAATAGATGAAGTTCTTGTTGATTTTCTTGTCTAAAACCCGCATCAATCCATAAATAACATGCGGTAATCTAATGAGTCTGAGCAACCCGTCTGCGTAAGCCAGTTTTTTTAATGCCAGATTGGTGACGCTCTCGGAGCATTTAAAGTGCGGGGAAATGAATTTTGATATGGCAGTACGGTGCTTGTTTAAAAGCCGCCTTGGCGTAGTGTCCATCAGGGGGGTCAAGTAAGCATCCATTGCCCATTCAGATGCGATATGGGTTGCAATGGTGTGTCTGAACCACATGGCTTCGTGCGCCGGTACAAAATGGTGATGCGCGATAACATCAATATACAAGTGGCTGATATAGCCGGTAGCAATCGCGATTTCCTCATCAGTCTGTGCTTTTTGTAAAAGATGATGGGCATTTTGCCAGAAATGAGTGAGTCTGAAGTGATCGCTTATTAATGCCAGATCAGGTAAGCACGCACCGGCCATGACCAATTCAGGAAAGCGCTTGATTGCATTCTGAACCCGTGAATCTAATAGTGGCATTGCCCACACCAAGGATTGCGCAAAATACAGATGTGTCACAAGCCCCCATGCGTAAGCATCATTTGAATAAATGCAGCATGGTAGCCACCAACAGTATTTACTTAAAAAGGCACGCATTAGCATGCCGCTGACTATGGCGAATCGTTATGAAAAAAGCATGTCAGTTTGATTAAGTTTTAGTGACAATTCAAACTCATTACTCATCATAGGCAATTCATGCACGGAAAGTACAGGCCGGATTACTTTTATTGATTCTCTCCAGTGATCAGATAAAGCTGCCCGCCTTCAACCAGTTCCGGGTCTTCAGACTTTGCGTGTATTTGAATGACGCCTAAAAAGTATTTTTTATCTTTGTTAAACCAGCTTGCATCTTGGACAAGATGGGTGATTTCAATAATTCCCGAGTTTTCTTCATCTTGCGTAATGTAAAGCGAGCTGTTTTTGTCCTGAAATCGTTTGGCGTCAGATTGCAGTATCTTTTCCGCCTTGCCGGTTTCAGGATCAAAAAGCCATATGGCTGCCAGGTACTCATTGTTACCGGGATCTTCCTCGATCAAAAGGTTGCCATTACTCATGACTGTCAAGTTATCAAACATCTGGGCGCCTATTGTTTTCGCTTTGAGTATGACTTTAATTTCCCCGCCTTTTTGGGGTTGTTTCACATCGTCAAACTTCAACTGGAAAATTTGGCTATCGCCATCGATTTTATCTGTCGTTGCAAAATAAAATATATTGGGATTTTGAATATCCCACGCCCCATCTTCTGGGCGCATAAACTTGCTGGCAGCTGCATGCTCTCCTGCTTTTTCAAGATCATCACCGCTCATTGCGGAGACATCGCCAAAGCCTGCCAGGCTGAAGCGTTCACCATCAGATTTGATAGCATATAGCTGTCCTCCCACCAAGCCTGCCTTCTCTACTGGATTACCTTCAACACGTTTTTCGCCGGCATATACATAAACTTGCCCGCCTTGGTTATCGTCCATCCCTACCACTAAAGTCAAATCGCCTGTAGCAGGGTTGGCAACTGCATTTTCCCATGCAAATTTGCCCAAGTGCGGCAGCTCGTAGCTGACGCCGGCATTCTCTCCGGAAACGATATGGGCAAAAGCACGCCCACCTTCTTTGCTTTCTTCGCCATTAAGGAACAATCTTGCTTTGTAGCCTTTTCCGGAGTGTGAGTTAAAAAATGCTGATACGGGTGCCAGATCGGCAGAGCATAGCTTATTAAATTTATTCGTAGTGCTATTAAAGTAACGCTGGACTATCGGAGACCATAGCATGACTTTCTTGATTGCGTCTTCTCCACCGATAACGTTTAAATTCTCAATATCGAGTGTCCATTTAGAAACAAAAGCGCCGTTTGCACCATGCTGCCTCCTGATTCCCTTGTCGGCTGACAATTCATGGTTCATTAATACAGTGATTGTCCCGCTATCGTCCTTAAAAGCGCCCATGCCGTCAGGGATACCCACCATGCGATATGCACTTTTTCCTACAGGCTGGCCAACATTCAGAAGTGGTTTCACGCTCCAGTGAGTGCTGGTCGGATTAATCAGCGCTGTGTCTGGTTCAGCATAACTTATACATATGCTCGAAAACGAAAATATAAAGAATACCGTTATGCGTGCAAAGTTAAATGAAGCCATAAAATTAACATTCTGTCCAAGTTGAGAAGTGATTATCAGTATGGCGTATTTATTTGACAGAATTATTATTTAACCCAGATTGCTCATGATATTGAATAGATTGGCTATATTACTCGATTAAATTTTATGCGATTAGTACTTTCCCTTATGCATCATGTACTTGGCTATTAAATCCCCGCGTTGATCACATCGTTATTCACAGAGGCTGTTAAATGAATAACATCAATGTAATAAAGATGTCATGTAAATTTAATATAAATGTACTTTTAAAAGTCGTTTGTAACGAAATGACTGCAAAACCTCAATCAAGATTAGCAACCGTAAATCTAAGCAAGAAAGAATCGTATGATTGGTAAGACCGTTGTTGGCAAATCTTATAATGTCCTCATTTTAGGGACTGCAAACTCCGCAAGAAGCATCATGGCTGAAGTGCTGTTCAATACTATGGGGCACGGTGTTTTTAATGCGTATAGTGCGGGTAGTGCTCCTGTTGGCGTAGTCAGCCGTTTTGCAATCGAAGAAATCAGGAATTACGGCTATCCTACTGAAAATCTAAGAAGTAAAAGTTGGAACGAGTTTACACAGCCCGGAGCACCGGCAATGAACTTTGTAATTACCGTGTGTGATCATGCAGCAAAAAGCCCTCCGATCTGGCTTGGCAGCCCTTTGATCGCACATTGGCGGTTCGATGATCCGGCTGCGGTTAAAGGTTCTTTCGAGGAAAAAAGGGCGGCGTTTAAAAAAACATTTTTACAGATCAGAGATAGCATTCATCTGTTTACTCAGCTACCACTGGCTCATTTGGATCAAGTGTCTTTAAACCGGGGAATGGACAAATTGGAAAAGGAATTAGCCGGTCGACATGAATTCAAGCTGGATCCATCACTTTAAGCAATGCAATTAAACCTAAAGGATATCAATCAGGTCATCAAACGCTAAAGCAAAGTGCCCGTACTAAAGCATCATCATAGGATTTAAGCCTGTTACAGGAGGGGGTATGCTCTGATTGCTTACCTGAGAGATATATTAAAGAGAGAGTGATGGCAAGGAAGTGATTTGCCACGGCGTTTTTAATTTAAAAAGAGGCATCTATTTTTGCATTTATTGATATAAAGATACATAATCAAACTGACATGTAAAAAATAATAATAAGGAATCCTATGTTCTGCTGGGCGACCGTTGTTATTGATATACAGATTCATCATACGCAATGAATGAGCGCAGTTTAAATTTCCTGCCTTTGGTTCTGGCAGTACTGCTCCCTATTTTTGCCTTCTTCATACAATGGATGTATGGCGATGTCGTGCAGCCATTCGCATGGTTCCTTTTTTATCCGGCAGTTTTTCTTAGCGCCTGGCTTGGTGGATTGCGTGGGGGCTTGCTTGCCACACTCACTTCTGTAGCTATTGTCTGGTGGTTTTTCATCCCGCCACAATTTTCGTTCGGCCTGAAGTCTGCCACCTCACTGATCTCCGTTGGTGTGTTCAGCCTCATGGGGGTGATTTTTAGCATTATTCTTGGTCGCCAGAAGAAAATGATCAAGCGGGTCGATGAAGCCAATATGACTTTGCGTAACAGCGAGGAGCGTTATCGCATGTTGTTCGACGCAATGGATGAAGGGTTTTGCGTAATCGATATGCTTTATGACTCAAATGGCAAGGCGGTGGATTATCGATTTGTAGAAATCAATCAAGCTTTCGAAAAGCAGACAGGGCTGCTGCAAGCCTTAGGCAAGACGATACGCGAGATGGTGCCCGATCATGATGCTGTTTGGTTTGAGATCTATGAAAAAGTTGCTCAGACAGGCGAAGCCATTCGTTTCGAGAACCGGGCCAATGCGATGAAACGGCATTACGATGTGTTTGCCTCCCGCATTGGCGGAGATGGAAGCAGGCAGGTAGGTATTCTGTTTAAAGATGTCACGGAGCGTAAGCAAAACGAGCAGGCGCTCGTTTCAGCCAAAGAGCAAGCAGAGCTCGCCAATCGGGCCAAAGACTCATTTCTTGCTACCATGAGCCATGAAATTCGCACACCGCTTACCGGCATGCTGGGTATGCTGGAAGTCCTTTCTTTAACATCGCTGGATCGTGAGCAGAACGAAACCTTGCATGCAGCCTGGGGTTCCGGCAGAAGTTTATTGCGTATCGTGAGTGATATTCTGGATTGGTCAAAAATCGAGGAGGGTAAGCTGGAGCTCGCTCCTCGACCTACATCCATTCATCAATTACTCCAGGAAGTGGCCAATACTTATTCTCGTGTTGCCAGTGCTAAAAGCCTCATGATTATCCAGCATATAGATCCTCGCCTCAGTGCTGCACACATGGTGGATCCGTTGCGGCTTTCACAAATATTGAATAATTTTGTGAGTAATGCAATCAAGTTTACCGAACATGGAGAGATTCAGCTTCGGGCGGAATTACTCAGCCAGCTCGATACCAGCGAAATAATATCCTTCTCTGTTAAGGATACTGGCATCGGGATGAATAAAGAAGTGCAGAAACGACTCTTCCAGCAATATCATCAAGAAAGTGCTGATACTGCACGCATGTATGGTGGAACTGGTTTAGGGCTGGCAATCTGTCGACGACTGGCAGAGTTCATGGGGGGTAAAATTGAATTGGAAAGTGAACCAGGTTGTGGGTCTACTTTCAGCCTTATTCTCACCTTGCCGGTTTCCGCCGATTCAGGAGGGGTCGTTCAGAGTCAGCATCCTGAAGTCGAGCGAAGGGCCGTTATACCTTTATTTGACAACAATAATAACGCCCCGCTTATATTGGCGGTAGATGACCATCCCATTAACCGTAATTTACTGGCACGCCAGCTCAACTTGCTCGGTTTGCGCACCGAGACGGCTGAAAATGGGCTAACGGCATTATCTATGTGGCGAGAAGGCGCTTTTAATATGGTGATTACTGACTGCCATATGCCGGAAATGGATGGTTATGCACTTTCGCAAGCGATACGCAGGATTGAAGCAGAAGAGAATCGCCCCCCCACTCCGATAGTCGCCTGGACGGCCAATGCATTGGCTGAAGAAAATGATCATTGCAAAGCCGCGGGCATGGATGATTTATTGGTCAAGCCAACTAATTTGATGCAATTGAAACAAGTGCTCATCAAGTGGCTGCCTATTTTCGCAACAATGGATAATCAGGTCGACGTTTCTACGCTTGCGGACAGCAGCCAAGCCAATGACGCGATTAATTTTGAAGTATTGAAGGAAATAGTCCCTGGCAATATTGAGCAAACTCAGGTGCTGCAAGACTTTTTGGCATATATCCGCACCGATAATCTTAAGTTGATTCAGCTTCTGGAGCTGGGTGATTTGGTGAATGCTGAGCGCATGGCGCATCGCATGAAAGGTTCCAGCCGCATGGTAGGGGCGACTCAATTGACCAATATCTATGCATCCATCGAGAAAGCATCAAAAAGTGGAGAGGTCACTGACTTTCAATCAATGGTGGCTGCATTAGAAGCTGCCATGCAGCAGTTTGAAGTATGCCTGTTGAAAACGGAAGGCCCGAAAACAAAATAAAAAGTGGAAAAATTATGTGCGTAAATGAACTGAGTATTTTAGTTGTTGAAGATGATGATTTTCAGCGTCAAATGGTCATGAGCATACTGCGCTCACTAGATGTAGCGTCGATATATGATGCATCCAATGGCCAGCAAGCGATTGAAATGATTCGCGGAAAAAATGAAAAATTCGTGGACATCATCATCTGCGACTTGAATATGCCGGAAATGGATGGCCTGGAATTTCTGCGGCATTTAGGCCAGGAACACCATAACGTTTCCCTTATCCTGGTCAGTGCGTTAGGTAGCCGTTTACTGGGGTCTGCGGCGAGAATGGCCAAAATGTATGGCATAAAACTACTCGGTGCGATTGAAAAGCCAATTGCATTGCAGCAGCTCAAGAATATGTTCCTGAAGTATGATCGCTCAGAAAATAAATGGCTGGAAGCTGCGAATATTTCCGATGGTTTTATGCTTAAAGATATTCTGCAAGGCATCCAGGCAAATGAGTTTGAGCCATTTTTTCAACCTAAGGTAGATTTGGCAACAGACCGGTTGGTTGGTGCTGAAGTATTGGCACGCTGGAATCATCCCGAGTTGGGTCTTGTTGGCCCTTATGGTTTTATTCCACAACTCGAGCAAAGCAAGAATATTGAAAGTCTAACGTTTATGATGCTTGAAAAGGCATCGATTGCACTGCGCGAATTTCATGATAGCGGATATACCTTTAACCTATCCGTTAATATTTCCTTGGCTTCATTGAACGATACTGCGTTTGCCGAAAAAATCACCCGCATTGTGCGAAATGTCGGACTTGATCCCTGCCATATTATTCTGGAGATTACCGAGACCGCCGCAATGACCGATGCCGCACATGCATTGGAGAATCTGGCACGCTTGTGCATGAAGGGATTCACACTTTCTATCGATGATTACGGCACCGGTTACTCCACCATGCAGCAGCTTACCCGCATTGTTTTCAGTGAGCTGAAAATTGATCAGTCTTTTGTTAAGGATTTGTCGGATAGCGAAGCGATGCGTATTGTCGTGGAGTCTTGCATTGACATGGCGCATAAGCTGCAGGTCAAAAGTGTTGCCGAGGGTGTGGAAACGCAGAAAGACTGGGATATGCTTAAAAGTCTGGGATGCGATACAGCACAGGGGTATTTTATTGCCAGGCCAATGAATCTGGATGCATTTGCGAGGTATTTATCCGGCAATCAGCTTCAATAGCAGGTTTTCAAGATAGAGAATTGTCCTGCTGTATGGGCATTTTGTTTGGCATGTATTTTCTTTAATCAAACAGCCAATGTCGTACGAGTTTTGTATAACGCGGCATGATTACATACACCATCAGCGAAACGACAGCGCCGGTTACAATCAAGGTGTTAAGCAAGTGGTGATCTGGCACGTGAAACCACCTTAAGATCGGTAAAAGTATCAAGGGCAGGCTCACAACCAGTGGAAAAATTGCAGACCAGGTTACCAGAAACTGTTTCCAGCGCACCGGTGTTTTAGGGGTTTCTCCAATCGGGCTAAACAAGAAATCTAAACCGCTGTTGATGTGCACGTATTCTTGATTGTCTAATAGACTATCGATTTTGGAGATCAATCGTTTACGATCTTCTGATTCTATCCAGTTTTTAAGATTTTGATGATTGTCATAGCGGATGATGACGGTGTATGTGTCAGTCAGGCCTGTAATAGGCCGGATAATGTGCCAATCCAGTAATCCTTGCGATGCTTTGCAAATGGGGCCGATTTCATTCAGCCAGTCCTCGTATTGTGGCTGCTGAACTTCTGATACATGGTGCGTAATGACAGCCGTTGCACCTTTTTCCATATTCGCTGTTATTTCTTCCTTTGCCATGGATTCTCACACCTTTCATTTTATTATTCTAAATCATCATGTTATTTAACGGACTGCCGTTTTCGAAACAGCAGTCCGCCTGCTTTAATTACTTTTTAGCGTTCAGTGCGTTGTACGAAGTGATGAGATTGCGATAGTCCGGGATATGGTTAGCGCATAGCGCTGCCAAGCCTTCGATATCGCGACGCCAGTCACGGTGCAGTTCGCAAGCTACGCCGAACCAGGTCATCAGCTGTGCGCCTGCGGCTTCCATGCGGCGCCAAGCCGCGTCACGCGTCATTTCATTAAAAGTACCCGATGCATCCGCCACGACGAACACTTCAAATCCTTCTTCTATGGCAGACAGTGCAGGAAACGCGACGCATACCTCGGTCACCACACCAGCGATGATGAGCTGTTTTTTACCGGTAGCTTTAATGGCTTTTACAAAATCTTCATTATCCCAGGCGTTGATCTGGCCAGGACGTGCAATGTAAGGCGCATCCGGAAACAGTTCTTTCAGCTCCGGCATTAGCGGGCCATTGGGGCCACTTTCAAAGCTGGTGGTCAGGATGGTCGGCAGGTTAAAGAACTTTGCTGCATCCGCCAGTGCCAGCACATTATTCTTGAATTTGTCCGGGTCGATATCCCGTACCAGGGACAGCAACCCTGCCTGGTGGTCAACCAGCAATACTGCTGCGTTATCGCGGTCTAGGCGTACATATGGTTTATTCATGATATTTCCTTTTTGATTGAGTTGTTAAGTGTGAATGTGTAATCAATGTTTATGATGCTTTTACAAAACGGCCATGCTTATAGTCATCAAAGGCCTGGTCTATTTCTTCCACGCTATTCATCACAAAGGGGCCGTGTCCAACCACAGGTTCATTCAGCGGTTCTCCATTTAACAGCAATATGACGCTGTCTTGCTGGGCTTCCAGAACCAGCTCAGTACCTGCCCGCTGCAGCACTGCAAGTTCGGAGGGACGTACGGTATAGGTGTCACCTAAACCAACCGCTCCCTGTAATACGAATATTGCAGTCGTATGGCCTTCTGGCACGGTAAATGTCGTTGTACTGCCTGCGTTCAGCCTTACATCCCATACATTCATGGGGCTGAAGGTATGAGCCGGCCCGGTTTGACCGGCATATTCGCCAGCAATGACGCGTACCTTGCCAGCATTGTCCGCAAGTGCCACTTCCGGTATTTGTGTTTTGACTATGCCTTGATAGTCAGGTGCGGTCATTTTATGTTTGGCTGGCAAGTTCACCCAAAGCTGTATCATCTCGAACCGGCCACCGCTGCGCGCATAATCATCCCCGTGATATTCCTCGTGAATGATGCCGGAACCCGCTGTCATCCACTGCACTTCACCAGCGCCAATAGTGCCGCCTGCACCGGTGGAGTCATGATGCGACACCTGCCCGTCATATACGATAGTCACAGTTTCAAAGCCGCGGTGTGGGTGCTGACCTACTCCGAGACGCTCTTCTGTGGGTTCAAATCTGGCTGGGCCTGCATAATCCATCAACAGGAACGGTGACATTTCTTCGTGAATGTCACGATATGAAAAGATGCTCTGTACCGGAAATCCATTTCCTACCCAATGATTGCCATTGCTACGTTTGATAAAAGCCAGTTTTTTCATGTTGTATTCCTAGTTGCGTTACGATGATTCACACTATAAAGACATGACAAATCAAAGACTAGATGGTTAAATGTGAAATTACTTTTCATTTAAATGAACAATATGGATTTTAACGAAACCGCTGTATTTGTGAAGGTCGTGCAAGCCGGGAGTTTCAGTGCGGCGGCTCGGCAATTAGGCTTGCCCACTTCGACCATCAGCACACGGGTTGCAAGGTTAGAAGCGCGGCTTGGCACTACGTTATTGCAGAGAACAACCAGACGATTGAGCCTCACGGAAGCAGGCACAGTGTATTATCAACATGCTGCTTTAGGTTTAGGCTATATGCTTGAGGCAGAAGCTGCGATTGATGAAGCCCGCCAGCAGCCGCAGGGGAAATTGAAAATAACCGCACCTGCTGATTTAGGGGATCACTTGCTGGCAAGCCTGTTAGCAGATGTACAGCGTGAATACCCAGCCTTGGAATTAGAATTATTGTTAACGGATCGTTATATAGATCTGGTGGCGGATGGCGTGGATGTTGCGATTCGTACAGGGGAATTACGAGATTCCAGCTTGATTGCAAAATCGCTCGGTACCATACACTGGGCATTGTTTGCTAATCTTGACTATTTAAAGCAAGCCGCAGCTTTAGAAGCACCGCAAGATTTGCACTTGCACCGCTGCGTGCAATTTACCCCATTAGGGCGTGACGCCTGGAATTTGAGTAGTCACCAGAATGCGCTGACGATACCTATGCAAGGCCGAACCATGGCGAATAACATCGGCGTTGTAAAATCTATGGCCGAGAATGAACAGGGCGTGGCATTGCTACCTACGTTTATCTGCAAGCAAAGCATCAGCAGCGGCAGGCTGGTTCGGGTTCTGCCGGAATGGCAGGGGAAAGCAGACCCTTTGCATCTGGTTTATCCTAAGCAGCGTTTTATGCCGCCTAAGCTACGTGTTTTTATTGATCTTGCACAAGAAAAGTTAAAGTCTTATTTCCTGGAATAATATCCAAGATCCGCAAACCTGGCCTGGCCGTCAATGTCAGTCAGGCTCATGCTATGTGCAGCATATAAATAGCGCCTATTGTTCCTAAGTGTTTTTCGAGCCTGGTTTTGTGATGGAATCTTTCTATTGATCAGGTGTCCTTATCACTGCATTAACTGTCATATACCAACAAAGCATAATTATTCCTGTGCAATTCCTGAATCTGTTAAGGACTTTAACATTACTATCTTTAGAAATAAGTTACGCTGGGCTTTTGTGGTGATCGGCATGATAGGCATCACCGCTTATTATTTTAAACTGGATGCTTTGGTCTGGTATTTCTGGCACAGCTACAAGACGATAACTCCTGATTCAGGACATCTTGATCTTAAAAATTATCAGGTTGAGATTGATGCTTTACCTATCCCCGATATTAAAAATGCATCGGCGCTGACCTACAACCCGAATAGAAATAGTTTATTCACTGTTCTTAACAAAGAGTCGCTCATTATCGAGCTTGATACAAAAGGTACAGTGATCAGAAAAATCGATGTGACTGGTGTCAGTGATATGGAAGGTATCGCATATATCAAGGATAACCGTTATGTGATCGCTGATGAAGGCGATAATCGTTTAATCGAGGTGGTGATAGACGATAATGCCGCGCATATCGATGCCACGAACGCACCCAGGATCAGACTAGGCATTAACCATGCAAGCAATAAAGATTTTGAAGGCGTGCATTGGGATGAAGCAGAGAATCGGTTGCTCGTCGTGAAAGAAAGCAACCCAAAATTTGTGATGTCGGTGAAAGGCTTCTTTAATGCACCGCCTGGCCAGCCGGCAGATATTGAAATTAAGCGCTTATATCATTTCGAAGACTCAGTGAGATGGTCTATGCGCGACTTATCTTCGGTAACTTATTACGCCCCAATGAAGCACTTGCTGCTGCTGAGTGATCAGTCACGCATGATTAAAGAATATAACGAAAATAGCGAAGCGGTAGGCGCGCTGGCCTTATGGAAAGGCTTTCATGGCCTCAGCCAGGATGTGCCCCAGGCAGAGGGCATAGAGATCGGCTCAGACAAGCGCATTTATGTGATTAGTGAACCCAATCTGTTTTATGTGTTCAATCACAAGGCAGTTAAGCATTAACACAATAGCGTCAAGGTTGCACAGCCGGTTAACGCGCTTCTGTCAGCATGTGGGCAACGGCACGCTTTAATGGTGCGATCCGATTGCTGAGACGCAGTGATGCCGCCCGGATCATCCGTGCCGGAATAGAGTCGTCACCATAGAGTTTTGCAATGGTGTGTGTGGCGATAAAGAGCGGACGAGTCCTGATGCGATGTTTTCTCTCGTAGCGTTCAAGCATGTTCGGAGCTGCAATGTTGCCGCCACGTGCTAGCGCTGCTTTAATTTCATGGGCTAGTACCTCTATGCCGCTGAGGCCAAAATTGAACCCGTGCGCGGTTACGGGGTGCATGCCTACGGCAGCATCGCCGATTAACGCAAAACGTTTTGCAACCAGCCTGTTGGCGTAGGCGGTAACCAGTGGATAAGCGTGCCGTGTCGATTTCAGTTGCATGCTGCCCAGCCGGTGTTTGAAGCGAATGGTCACTGCCTCATTAAAGTCAGCCTCACTCATGGCCATGAGTTGCTGAATGTCTGCTGCAGGCAGGGTGATGACTATCGATGACTGCATGCCATTCATCGGCAGCAGTGCAAGGGTCTGGCCATAATCAAACCATTCCCACGCAACATGGTGATGCGGTACATTATGCTCCATGACGCATACCATCATGGTTTTACCAAAGTCGTGCATGGTTGCTGCAATGCCCATGGCTCTGCGTGTTTCCGAGAATCGGCTGTCAGCGGCGATTAAAAGCTGTGCTTTAATCTTATTTCCATCTGCAAGCGTGATGGATGCGCTTTCATTATCGGTAGCAACGGCGCTGATCCGAGCTTCGGTCAGCAGTGTAATGTCCGGGGATGCTTTGACTGTCTCATAAGCTGATTTACGGATCAGGTCATTGGCTATCAGGTAACCTAGCTCCTGTTTCTTGCTATCGCGATGGTCAATGTTCATGGCGTAAAGAGATGGCCCGTTCAGCACGCGCGCATCACGCAAGGGAGAAATTGCGTTTTGGTCTATGCGGTCCCATAATCCGAGTGCTTGCATAAGATGAACGGAGTGATGCGTAAGCGCGATTTCACGTCCGTCAAATGCAGGCTGGGCTAATTGGGATTCATGCTGGCGCTCAAGGATGGCAATTCGCAAACCGCAGCCGGCAAGCGCCTGTGCAAAACATAGCCCGGAAGGGCCTGCACCCACAATGACAATATCGAAATTCATAGGGATTCAATCGTAAAATATTGGTTCCGTAAAGTTCACCCATGATTGCGGTAAATGCATAAGCTGGCATTGACCAAAGTCAATCAGACATGGTTTTAATACAGTTCATTTTTTGCATCGACTTATTAAAAACTATATAAGAGGGTTAGCCATAGCTTGTCTGTGTCTTTAATACGCCCGGCGGCATATTGGTCAGTTTCGGAGTATTTACCGTACTCAACTTTTGTGAGCAGGTTTTTGTTGTAGCTGTAACTCGCAGCCAGATTCCATTCCTTGCCGTATTGATCTCCGCTGCCGCCACCAGCCTGGTTGAAGTCTTGGTCTGAATTTAACCAGTGATAATCAGCGAAGAATGCAAAGTCGCCGATTTTATAAGTGGCGGTGATGAATGTATCCCTGATGCCTTCCTTCGGGGTTACCAGAAACCTGTCTACCCAACCCTGAAATAAATGGTTAGTGCCAAACGGGGTTTGAAATGCATATTGACGATTGTTGCTGCTCAGAAGCTCCTGGTCTGCATGCAGGAAGAAGTTTCCCAATGCGGCACCTGCTCCCAGCTTGTAATAATGCGCATCAATACGGCTGTCACCTCCTGAGTAATCCTGCTGTTCGGCATATTCCGCCGTGTACAGCAATTTCCAGTCATCATTGAGTTTATGTGTCCCGTCCAGGCGCAATCCCAATGTGCGGTTAGATTGATCGGCATGGTCATTACCCAGCCATGCTTTGCCATAGCCAAGATTGTCGAAGCTGGAGAAGTAACCGTAAGCGCTGATGGATTCGGTTGGCGTGAACTTGTATTTGACGTTTGCAATTTCCAGCGCACCATCGGTGCGCAGTTTGGTATTGATCTGGCGTACGGATTCAAAGTGCGCCATGTAGATTTCAGTATCTGCGATAGATTTATTCAGTACGGACACGCCATCATAAACCTGCATTACCTGACGGAAACCAATGTCACCGATAAACCTGACGTTATCCAGATTGACCTGCTGACGTCCGATCCTGATTCTGGTATTGCGGAGCGCACTTGATTCAAGGTAAAGCTGATTCACACTGGTGTAATCCGGATCAACGATCTTTGCGTAAGTCCCTTTACCCGGATGGTTGGAATATGCGTATATTGGCCCGCTATAAGGTACACCATCGTTAAAATGATCCTGTAGCTGCGCTACATTGATTAACTGTGCAGCCAGGCTTATGTCATGGTATGGCGCTGTTTGCCAGCCGATCAGGCTACGCAGCGTCAATCCGCTGGCTTCGGTTAAACCATCCTGGTCAACGTGCTCGTAGCGCAGGCGAAAATTTGTCATGGGCTTGCCGGAAATGACGGCTTCACTGATGCTGGCAGGTGGTGTCATGGACTCTGATTCAGCAGCAAAAGACACAGGGTAAACACCGGCCAGCAGGATGGAAATACACAGGGCGCGAGAGTGCCGCATCAATGTGTTGTTGTGCAAAAGTGCGGGTTTCATATAAGCTCCCAATCGAGGATGTTGGATTGCAATAAGCACATCATATTCCGCACTGCGAGTGTGTGTATTTGACTTCGGTCAAGTTGGCAAATGATTGGATGCCAATCTCCGATCCGATGGTAATGGCCATGTTTAAAATTGACCAAAGTCAAGGATGTGAGATCGTCAATCCTGTACATTCTGCACGTCACTTACATTAACAGGGAGATCGCAATGGCTACAAGATTTACTAAATCCATGGCGCGTAATATTTTCTTTGGCGGGTCGCTTTTCTTTTTCCTGCTGTTTCTTGCACTCACGTTTGATACCAATCAGAAGCTGCCTAAACGGGATAACAGCCAGAATCTGACGGCTTCTGTCATTCATGGCAAGAAGCTGTGGGAGACTAACAACTGTATCGGCTGCCATACATTGCTGGGTGAAGGCGCATATTTTGCACCTGAGCTGGGTAACGTATACATACGCCGCGGCCCGGATTTCATCAAGGCATGGATCAAGGCGCAGCCGACAGGCGCACCTGGTAGAAGACAGATGCCGCAATTCAATTTTACGGAGCAGGAGTTGGATGATCTGGTGCAGTTTCTGAAATACACCTCAGAGATCAACACCAACAACTGGCCTCCGAACATCGAAGGTTAACCGTCACAATTACCAGGAGCGCATTATGCAATATCAATCTCAGGCCGTGGCGAAGCCTTATTTCATCGCCGCAATTGCCTTGTTTGTTGGCCAGATTCTATTTGGCCTGATCATGGGTTTACAATATGTAGTGGGGGATTTCCTATTCCCTGCAATTCCGTTCAACGTAGCACGTATGGTGCATACCAACCTGCTGATTGTGTGGCTGCTATTCGGCTTCATGGGTGCAACTTATTACCTGATACCGGAAGAATCCGAAACCGAGCTATTCAGTCCCAAGCTGGCCATTATCACGTTCTGGGTGTTCCTGGCTGCGGGTGTAGCCACCATCCTGGGTTATCTTGCCGTACCTTATGCCACGCTGGCCAAGTTTACCGGTAATGATCTGCTGATGACCATGGGGCGGGAGTTCCTAGAGCAGCCCTTGCCGACTAAGGTAGGTATCGTGATAGTGGTGCTGTCATTTATTTTCAACGTCATGATGACCATGCTCAAAGGCCGCAAGACCGCAATCAGCTTGGTGCTGGTGCTGGGTCTGGTGGGTCTGGCCGTGTTCTTCCTGTTCTCGTTCTATAACCCGCACAATCTGGTAAAAGATAAATATTACTGGTGGTGGGTAGTGCATCTGTGGGTTGAGGGCGTTTGGGAGTTGATTCTGGGTGCTATTCTTGCCTTTGTGCTGATTAAAGTAACCGGTGTTGACCGTGAAGTAGTTGAGAAATGGCTGTACGTCATTATTACCATGACCCTGATCACCGGTATTATCGGTACTGGTCACCATTACTACTGGATCGGTGCGCCTGCCTACTGGCAAGTATGGGGCAGCGTGTTCTCTGCACTGGAACCCATACCGTTCTTCATGCTGACGATCTTTGCTTTCAATATGGTGAATAAACGCCGCCGTGAGCACCCTAACAAAGCGGCTACATTGTGGGCGCTTGGTACCGGTGTGATGGCGTTCCTGGGCGCTGGTGTGTGGGGTTTTCTGCATACGCTGGCACCGGTGAACTACTATACCCACGGTACACAACTTACCGCAGCGCACGGCCACATGGCGTTCTATGGTGCCTACGCAATGGTGGTGCTGACAATCATTTCATACGCAATGCCGATACTGCGCGGACGTGCAGCCAACAGCAACAAAGCGCAAGTGGTTGAGATGTGGTCATTCTGGCTCATGACAGTAGCAATGGTGTTCATCACATTGTTCCTGACTGCGGCAGGTGTGCTGCAAACATGGCTGCAACGTATTGCTACAACGCCAATGAGCTTTATGGCAACGCAGGATTCAGTAGCGATTTTCTACTGGATGCGTGAAGGTGCCGGTGTGGTGTTTCTGATCGGTCTGATCGTTTATATCACGAGCTTCTTTATTAAAGGTGAAACCAAAGCGAGTTAATCTCTTGCTCTGATTTTTTAAAATAGCAGAGGGCAAAAGAAGGAGGCTTGCCTCCTTCTTTTGATTCAACGCATGAATCTGGCATGTTAGGCAATCTGATGAATACGAATAAAGCATTGGTGAATGAAACAGAAGATCTGCCGGGTGACTTTGCCATCTGGATATTTATTCTGGCAGAAATGCTGGTGTTTGGCGTGATGTTTATCGTGTACGCTTTTGCACGATCCAACCAGATCGAAATTTTTAATGCGTCGCAGCTTACGCTGAGTCGTGCCATGGGTACGTTGAATACAATTATTCTGATCACCAGCAGTTACTTTGTTGTGCGCGCGGTGTCTTCGATCAAGTCCGGCGATTCGAGGCGATCAGGGCATTGGCTGCTCGGTACGATTTTTCTGGGTGGTATGTTTGTGGCGGTGAAGTTGTGGGAATTCAACCAGAAGTTCTCGGCAGGCATTACGCTGGAAACTAACGATTTTTACATGTTCTACCTGACGCTTACTTTTTTTCACCTGATGCATGTGCTGATGGGCATGATTATTCTTGCCTGCATCGTGTACAAATTAAAAAACGGCGACTACAGTGCACAAGAGCATTTCGGCGTCGAAACCGGCGCCTCGTTCTGGCACATGGTAGACCTGCTGTGGATTGTACTTTTTCCGTTGATTTATATTATTAGATAACCATGAATAGACCGTTAAACCGTTTTGCTACACTGATCTGGCTGGCTCTGGTGATGCTCACCCTTGCGACTTTCTGTATCGGCGAAGAAGTGACCGCCGGCAAAACCGTGATGCTGAGTGTGCTGGTGATCTCCCTGATCAAAGGACAGCTCATTGCCAATTATTTTATGGGACTGCGCCGCGTAAGCTGGCTGTGGCGCGGCATTATTCTGGGTTATTTTGTGGTTGTCGGCGGCATGATTGCCATTGCTTATGTGAAGTAGCATGGTCTGCCGGCAAACTGAAATTGAAAGCATTTAAATGGATATTAAAACAAGCAATGCCCCATTCTATGAGCCTGGCGGCGATGAGTGCGAGCTGTTTGAGCGCGCCTGGAAAAACCGGCTGCCCTTACTGATCAAAGGCCCTACCGGCTGTGGCAAGACGCGGTTTGTGTCACACATGGCGGCACGTTTGAACTTGCCGCTGTATACCGTGGCCTGCCATGACGACCTGACCGCGGCAGATCTGGTCGGACGTCATCTGATCGGTGACGGTGAAACCATCTGGAACGATGGCCCGCTCACGCGCGCGGTACGTGAAGGTGGCATTTGCTATCTGGATGAAGTGGTCGAGGCGCGTAAAGATACGACCGTGGTACTGCATCCGCTGGCGGATGACAGGCGCATGCTGCCGATTGACCGCACCGGAGAGCAGTTGCAGGCACCACCGTCTTTCATGCTGGTGGTTTCTTACAACCCAGGCTATCAGAACTTTTTAAAAGGCATGAAGCCATCAACGCGGCAGCGCTTTGTGTCACTGACTTTTGATTTCCCCACCGCAGCGCAGGAAGAAGCCGTGCTGATCGGCGAAACCGGCATTGATGCGATGATCGCCAAACGTCTGGTTTCTATCGCCGGTGCATTCCGTGCCTTGCGTGACCATGATCTGGAAGAAGTCGCCAGCACCCGTCTGCTGGTTTACGCGGCAACCCTGATTAAAGATGGTTATGATCCGGTGCGTGCTTGTCGCGCGGCATTGGTGGAAACGCTGACCGATGACGCAGAAACCGCGGTCGCTTTGAGTGAGGTGGTAAGTGCCACCTTCGGGCGTTAATGGAAGAATACGTCGGAGAGCTTTGGGATCGCCTGATTACCGGTGCGGCAGAGAAACGTCATGCTGCAGTGACCGTTAAGCTGGATGATATCGCCAAATCTGCTGCAATATTTTTTCGGGCATTAGGCGGCGACCCGGGACTGGGTATTTCGGCAGCACCGGCAGTACGCCACGGTGCGCGCCGACGTCTGCTGCAGCGTGTTGCCGGCAGCGGTGAAAAAGTAGAGCTATCATGGCGTGATGGCGAAGTGCTGCGGCTGCCATCACAGATAGACCTGTTTGCCGAGCAAACACTGAACCGCGACCTTTATTTCTGGCTGGTGGCTTTAGCGGCGGCTGATACCGATAACAATCAGCCATGGATTATCAGAAACCAGTTAGCCACCCAAGTTACCCTTGCGCGATTCCCCGGTTTGCAGAGCCGATATGACAGGCTGGCAGCTGCCGTCATCGCTCTGCGTATTCCACCGGAAAAGCTGCCTGCAGACGAAGCCGCGCAGGAGAACGCGATCCGTCAGGCTTTGCAATATCCAGGCACGGTGGCTGCCATTACGCTGGCAGCAAGACCATTCCAGCCGGTACCGTTGTGGCCGCATCCGCATCCTCCTGTGAGTGCAGCAGCATCAGCCGCCGCGGGTGCCGGATCGCCCGAGCAGAGCGGTAACGCGGCCAATAAAAAAAACCGCCGCAAGCATCTGGCAGAACGCACAGATGTGAAGGAAGATAAAAACGGATTTCTCATGATGTTCCGTGCCGAGAGCCTGTTTTCCTGGTCTGAGTTCGTCAAGGTGAATCGCCCGCAGGATGAAGAGGATGATGCAGAAACCGCGCAGCTGGCAGCTGAGGATATGGATAACCTGACGATTGCGCGTGATGGCAAAACCAGTGCTGCCAATGTCCGGTTTGATCTCGACCTGCCGGCAGGCGCTGCCGATGATACGCCGCTGGGCGAAGGTGTCTTATTGCCGGAGTGGAACTGGAAAAAACAGGTATTGCAGCCGGATTACTGCAGTTTGCAGCAGTTGGTTGCGACAGATGCTAAACCATGCGAGCTGCCGCAGGTCTTAAAAAACACCGCTAACCAGCTGCGGCGCCAGTTTCAGGCGCTTACGCCTACCAGACATTGGCTTAAAGGCCAGCAGGATGGTGATGAGCTGGATATGGATGCATGGGTACAGCTTGCGTCTGAAAGAAACAGCACCATGCCGACTTCCGAGCATGGGCTTTACCGTGCGCAGGTGAATCAGGAGCGTGATCTGGCATGCCTGCTGCTGGCGGATCTTTCATTATCTACTGATGCTTATGTATCAAATCATTCGCGCGTGATCGATGTAATCCGTGATAGCCTGCTGCTGTTTTCAGAGGCGCTGACCGCAACCGGTGACAGTTTTGCGTTGTATGGCTTTTCATCGCTCAAGCGCAGCCATGTGCGTTTTCATTACATCAAGGGTTTTGACGAGCAATATGGCGGTCAGGTACGCGGCCGCATTACGGCGATCAAACCCGGTTATTACACGCGTATGGGCGCTGCGATCAGGCAGGCCTCAAGTTTGCTCGTGCAGCAGAAAAAGCGCCAGCGCCTGCTGCTGATACTGACCGATGGCAAGCCGAATGACCTGGATCAGTATGAAGGGCGCTATGGTATTGAAGATACGCGTGTGGCCTTGCTGGAGGCTAAAAAACTGGGGCTGCGGCCGTTCTGTGTCACGATTGATACCGAAGCCAGTGATTATCTGCCGCATTTATTCGGTGCCGGCGGTTATGTGGTGATCCGCAATCCTGAAGACCTGCCGAAAGAACTGCCGCTGCTTTATGCGCAGATGACGCGTTAAACTGTTAAGTCGTAGCGGCGCAGTTTTTTAACATCGGTAATCATGACGTCTTTACCGTTTACTTCTATCAATTCCAGCTGCTGCAGTTTAGCCAGCGTGCGTGAAAGTGTTTCCGGCGTCAGGTTCAGTAATGATGCAATGGTGGTTTTGCTGGCGGGCAGTGTGATGTTGCTGGCATCGGGTGCATCCGCGCTGATTTGCAGCAGATAACCGATAAAGCGCTGCGTGCATGATTGTAGGGACAGCATCTCTATATCCTGCACCAGCTGGTGCATTCTGATGGAAAGGCCGGCCAGCATTTTGCGTGAAAATAGCGGATCGTTATCCAGCATTGAAAATATCAGGCTTTTGGGCACGAGTAATACCTGAGAATCCAGTATTGCCTGTGCATATACAGGAAACTGCCGCTCCAGGAATAGAATCGCTTCGCCAAAACTTTCGCCGGGCGAAACAATGCTGATAATTTTTTCACTGCCTTGCGGCGAGGTGACGCCCAGCTTCAACTGGCCTTCCAATAAAATATAAAGCCCGACTGCCGCATCACCGCGATTAAAAACTGAAGTACCCTTCGGAAACTCAATAAGCTGCGAGTGCCCCGCGATGGTTTCGATTTGTTCAGCTGCCAGCTCTCTGAACATAAAAAAATCCGACAGGGTTTGCGATATGAAGGCTTTATTCATTTTCAGACCTCAGAAAAAACGTAGGTTTGATTATGCAATGAAATTGCCGGGAATCACACAGATTTATTTTTATTGCGGATAACGCTGGCGGCAAGCACCGATATGAAAAGTATGATGGTCACTGTATGCAGGATTCCACCTGCTTTACGCAGGTTTGCCGCATATAAAAAATCACCGGCTAATCTGAGCAGTAAAGATACCTGCAGTAATATCAGCGGCAGGTAAAATCCGGGGTGGTAAGGGATTTTGATTTTGGTGATGGCCGGGAAGATAATCGGCGCATGGCCGAATATCATGGAAAATACAAAACCCAAAAATATGGCATGGCTGAAGGCGTCGTAACTTGAGCCGGCATTGAGCTGCGGCAAGCTCAGGCCAATCATGCCTGCGACCATCAGCCAAATATAGCCGCAGATTAGTGCGGCAGCGATATAGCGTGTGAGCCCACGCTGTTTGATGGTGTGGCGCACGATGTCGTTACGCATCAGCCACAGCGTCATGGCAATAAGTGCGGTCGAGAGTAAGTGAAAGTCTTGCCATGCGCCTAGAGAGGCAATACCGGCGCCAGCCAGAAACAGCAACAGGGCGAATACAAAAAGCACTCTGCTGCCATAAGCAGGCCGCATAAACCTTGATAACTCCAGACGTTCGCCCACGATGGTGATAATTAGAAAGCCCATCCACCACGGCATTACTTGCGCCAGACTAGAGCCGCCAAGCCACAAAACACAGCCCAGCAACCAGCAGCAAGCTGCGATTAGTAATGTGAAGGTAAACAGTTCGCGCTGCCTGAGAAAAATCTTGAGAGAGGCAACACTCAGAATAGTACTGGCGATGACTGCAAGCAGAGCGCCTATGGATAGATTGACGCCAGCGATTAATAAAGCAGCGCCGACAGCAGAGGCAAGTGGGCTGCCATAAGCCCAGCGTTCACCAATCGCTACGGCACGCTCCAGGCTGATTACGGTGCCGAGAAACCCGCACACCATAAGCGGGCCATGCAGTGCAAATTGCGTGGCTGATGCTAAGGGGAAGTTCCAGCCCAGACGAGTGAGGCCGATATACATACCAAAGACTAGACTTATAAAGCCTGCCATTAATATGGGGATGCGGTAACGCACTGCAAGGTTATTTTTCATAATAGAGATCTTATCAGCAAGGCAGTTGGCGCTACTACTTGAGTGGAGTTGTTTTGCCTAAGTTATTTTTTTCAAACTAAACTTTGTCTAGTTTTGCGTCGTTCCCACCTGACGCGCTTCCACTTTGCGCTTTCACACCAAACTTGCTACTTTGGCGTGCGAATACCAATGTGGGTTTTACATTGGATACTCCACGGACAAGCCTCCTGTGGTCTTAGTAGCTTAGTTTGGTGGGGATGCCCTTTAACGGCTATAGCGCTTAGCAAATCGGAGTGTCTGTGGTGCACAGGCAAAAATGACGGCGTGTAATCAGAATCTTGGCTGATCAATTCCATCCTAGCCTTTGTTTTGCTTCTTCACACATCATGGATGGATCCCATGCCGGTTCCCATACTAAATGCAGATCGAGCTCCATACCCTCGCTGAGCGTTTTACTGACTGCACCTTCAATACTGTCAATGACCATCTCGGACATCGGGCACGCGTATGAAGTCATGGTAAAAGTGACGGTCGCGGTGTGATCATGGATTTGAATGCCATACACCAGGCCAAGGTCTATGAGGTTTTCGCCGATTTCAGGGTCAATCACAGATTGCAGCGCTGCATAGATGCGTTGCTCATCTGCATTAAGCTGGTTAAAAATAAGCGTCATCAGTATCCTGGCCCAGGAATTAGTGCAGCAATGTTTTCAGTGCGTCGGTAGCGCCATCAATATTCTTGTTCATGGCATCGGCCTGGAATTTGATGACGCCGTTACTGTCCAGAATTGAAATCGTGGCATCGTGCTCATAGTCGCCGCCTGTCACTTTTTTGTATTTAACGCCTAGTGTCACGGCCAGCTTGCGTACGGCACTCTCACTACCCTGCGCCAATACCCAGGATGGCGAAGTGATGGAATGCAGCTTAGCAAACTCGGTGAGTTTTGCCGGTGTGTCACGCTGCGGGTCAAACGAAAATAAGGCAAAATTGACTTTGCCGGCTTGTGCAGCAGAGAGAGAGCGCTCTATACGCTTGATGTTCTGTACGGTGAGCGGACATACATACTGGCACGAGGTGTAGACCATGGCAACTACGGTGGGCTTGCCGCCCAGATTGCCAAGCTGGAAAGGCTTGCCGTCAGCGGTAGTCCAGTTGTCAGAGATATTGAACACGGAATCCGTGCTTGGCGTTGAGAGTACGGTTTCGTGCTGGTGATGGTGGTGCTCATGTTCTTCGGCGAATGCCGGGGAGCTGCATGCCAGCAGCAGCGATAATAGTAATTGACGCTTAAAATCTGTTTTCATTTTGTATCCTTTGCGCAACGGAATCCTAAATTTTTACCTGTAAAGTTGCCTTTCAGGCTTTCGCGGTATGAGTACCTCATAAAAGCTGCATAATCGCCCAGATTGCTGGCATTCAGGCTGCCACTCCCGCAGAACAGGTTTTTGTCGCCGGAGTTTCTTGAATCCGGCGGTGCCATGTAGCTGTTGAAATCGGCAGTCCACTCCCAGATTAAACCCGCAAGGTCATATATACCAAAGCCATTGGCTGGTTTGGTTTTGACGGCTGGTAATTCCTGATTGGGGACTGAATACCATGCCATGATTTGTTTCTGCAGATTTTCTTGATCGCGCTCATTGTCAGTCAGCGTATATTCCCATTCATCTGTAGATGGCAGTCGTTTATCCTGCGCTTCACAATAGGCTGCAGCCGCAAACCACGACACATTGACTACAGGTTTGTCCAAGTCTGCTGTATCGGCTGTGCCTTGCGGGTTTTGCCAATGCTCAAGGTAGTGTGAATCAGAGAAAATCTTTTTGATATTGGCTTTATGCCAGTCCGGGTGCTTGTTTACAAATTGCTGAAACTTGCGATTGGTCACCGGGGCAGCATCCAGCCAGAATGCATTGATTGAAGTCGTTGTGGCTGAACTGCTGCCGGCATTATCTTTTTTCAGGAAAAAAGGCGTGAAACTGCCTTCCGGTATCAGCACCATATCTTCAACAGGCACCATATCCTCTGCTGATACTGCTGCTGCCGAGAATAGGCAGCCAGACAGTATCAGCATGGATATGAAAGCTGATTTGTTATTCTTCATGTTTCACAGGGTTGATACGATGTTTTTTGACATCTTCCGGCGTGACTTCATCGCCACCATTGTCCCAGCTATTGTAGATATAGGTCAGAACATTTGCGACCTCTTCATCACTCAGGCTCCATGAAGGCATCACACCGTTATATTCATTGCCGTTCACCACTAACTTGCCTTGCAGGCCGCCGGTAACCGCTTTGATGGCCGGTGCTTTGCTGCCTGACAGGTAATCGGATTTTGCCAGTGGCGGAAACGCCTGCGGTACGCCTACACCGGTGGTCTGGTGGCAGGCAGCACAGTTGGTGTTGTAGATGCCTTCACCCAGTTTTACGCGCTCTGCCTTGCTTTTTGCAGTAGGTGCCTGTGCCTGAGAAGTGACGGTGTTTCTCATGCTGGTGCCTTCCGGCAGGTAAACTTCATCAGTCACTTTGCCGGAATAGATGGTTTTGTCTTCATCACCGGATACTTTAAGCATGCCTAAAGCGCCCTTGTTGAATGCCCTGGTCAGTGAGTGATCCACCATAATATAAGTGCCAGGTACGTTCACCTTGAACTCCATATAGGCGGCACCACCGGCAGGAATCATCGTAGTCTGTACGTTTTTGGCAGGGCTTGCTGTGCTACCCTCATGATTTACTTTATCAAAAATCTCGCCGATTACGTGGAAAGAAGAGGTCAGGTTAGGCCCGCCTACACCGACAAACAGTCTGACCGTTTCACCTTTTTTCGCTTTAAGGGCATTATCACCGGTCAATGCGCCTGCGGAGCCATTGAATACGACATATTCAGGTTTTTCATCAATCGCTTTGACCATGCTGAATGCCTGCAGACCTTGTTCACCGTTCTTACCCTGGGTGTAGAAGTCGCCCTGCATGACATAAAACTCATGGTCAACTTTAGACATGCCTTCTTTAGGTTCTACCAGAATCAGCCCGTACATGCCGTTAGCCACGTGCATGGCTACCGGTGCGGTCGCGCAATGATAAACATACAGGCCAGGGTTGAGCGCTTTGAATGAAAATACCGAGCTATGGCCAGGTGCTGTCAGTGAAGCCGCCGCGCCGCCGCCGGGGCCGGTGACTGCATGCAGGTCAATGTTGTGCGGCATTTTGTTATCCGGGTGGTTGTTCAGGTGGAATTCCACTTCATCCCCCTCGCGGATACGGATGAATTTGCCCGGTACTTTACCGCCAAAAGTCCAGAAGGTATAACTTACACCATCGGCCAGGCGGCCTTCAATTTCCTTAACTTCCAGGTTCACGATTACTTTGGCAGCATGTTTTCTCGTGATGCGCGGAGGTACGGCCGGTGCATCGGTCAGTATTGCGATTTCCTGACCTGAGATTTTGCTGCTGGAGGCTTTAGGTGCTGGCGCCGCTTGGGACAAACCAGCCATGCAAAGTGCCGCTCCTAAAGCTAATAATTTAATCTTTTTCATGATTTCCTCTTTCCGTTTTTATTTATTTCATTCAAATAAAAGATCAGTGAACGGAATAAATTGATGAATATGAACGACTGTAATGCCATGTTAGTGAGGTTGCATGCAATAGGAATTGACGCGCATCAATTTTATAAAATTAATCTACTTTATGAATGTGGATTTAATCATCATTAAAACATTATTTCAGTCAAATGCATGATATGGATGATAGATAATCCGTATTAATTTCTGATTAAATCAAACGTGTTATTGACTGGCCGGCCTGTTCGCAGTATATTGCCGGCCTTCGGCGTGTAGCGTAGCCTGGTAGCGCGCCTGCTTTGGGAGCAGGATGTCGGGAGTTCGAATCTCTCCACGCCGACCAGATTTAAAAATGTTTGAATGATTGACGGCAGAGTTAATCAGTAAAAAAAGGAGCTTCGGCTCCTTTTTTTATGTCAAATGTCATATCGATTGCCGCTTGATACAAATCACTGAACCGAGCTATTTTTTTGATCCGTTCGGCTTTTCTGACTTGTCTGGCTCGTTCGCAACGCCATGCGGCACGTGCCCTGTTGCTACGTGCCGGCGCGCCGAGTCGCAATGTTTGCGCTGGTCATCAAAGAAAATATCTGCACCAAACGCTTTAAGAAATACGCCTTTATCTTTCCCGCCCAGAAACAGCGCTTCATCAATCCGGATGTTCCATGCGCGCAGGGTGCGAATGACGCGCTCATGTGCTGGTGCGGCGCGTGCCGTAATCAATGCGGTGCGGATTGGTGATGCGTTTTCCGGGTAATCCAGCTGGATCTGGTGCAGCATTGCCAGAAAATTCTTGAATGGCCCGCCTAATAAAGGCTGTTTAGCGGCTTTTGCTTCGTTATTCTGAAATGCATCCAGGCCGCTTTGTTTGTAAATGCGTTCAGATTCATCTGAAAACAGCACGGCGTCACCATCAAAAGCAATACGTAATTGCGATGGGTGTGTCGCGTCCATTGCTTCGGTTGAGGTGGAAGACATAATGGTTGCCGCTGCAAATCCGGCTTCAAGCGCTTTACGCACATCATCCGGGTCGGCAGAAAGAAACAGGTGGGTGCCAAAAGCCGAGATGTAAGGGTGCGTGCTTGCGCCTTTGGTAAATGCGGCACGTCCGATATCGAGCTGATGATGCTGGATGGAATTAAAGATTCGCAAGCCGGTATCTGCACTGTTGCGCGAAAGCAGAATCACCTCTACCCGCGGGTTAGCCGGGTCGACTGCGTTAAGCGCGAGCAGCTTTTTTACCAGGTTAAAGGCAACGCCAGGTTTAAGCGCTACATCTTCATTATCAATCTGGTGCTGGCAGTAGGCATCCACGCCTGCATTTTCGAATATGGCGTGACTCTCATCCAGGTTGAATAAGGCGCGTGATGAAACCGCAATCACAAGTTTTTCGGCTAACAAATTATTCAATCGGATTCCATTCTCGAAATAATGTGCGATACGATCTGCCATGCATTATGTAAGTACAGCAAGCTGGTCAGTTTGCGTCTGATTCTTACCGAGTCTTTTAGACAGGTAAAGCGATTTGTCGGCTCTGTTCAATAAGGCATCTAACGAGTCATTGTGGCCTTGCCATTCCGAGATGCCAATGCTGGCTGACCAGCTTCTGGTATTGGATGATCTGGCTGCAAGATGGATGCGTTCTGATGAAAGCAAGGCTTCCTTGATGGAGGTATTGGGCAGGATAATCAGGAATTCATCACCGCCAAAGCGGCTTATCTGGTCTGTTTCACGTATGGCAGCCTTGGCTTTATGTGCGAAATCGACAAGCACTTTATCGCCTTCCAGATGGCCGTAAGTATCATTAATGTTTTTAAAGTTATCCAGATCGATCATCATGATCGAGAATGTATGGTGATAGCGCCGTGCCCGGTTGATTTCTTTCTCCAGCTCCCTGGTTGCGGTTTTTTTATTAAGACAGCCGGTTAAATCATCATGATGGCTCATGTATTCAAGGTCCTGAAGCAGTCTTTCTGTGGCCAGCGTGATGTAGCTGATGGTTGCCAGTGGAATCATGACTGCCGGTGTGGCGAGGAAAACGAGCTGGGAGATCGATGAATCAAGAACGCTGGTGGGTGCATCGTAACCCAGCGCCAGACTTGCGAGGCGAGCTATTCTGGTAATGATCATGCCTGACAATGCAAGGATCAGCATATTTCTGCCTGTAGTGTCCGGGAGTTTTTTCAGCACCAGGGCGAGCTGGTCAATCGTCACTGCAAGCGTAAATAGACTTAAGCATACGACCCGCATCGCTATGTTGGGCTGTATGTAGGTAAACCATGTGAGCAGCAGGATATATACCAAGACAAACAGGAGCAGCAGTTTGTTGTTATATGGGCGGACGCCGGCGAATTTTCGGGTGCCTGAATTCATCATCATGAAGCAAAGTAAAATCAACAGGTTTGCTAACACGATACTCAGCAGGTCTGGGATATGGCCTCTGGCCAGAAATAAGGGCAGTGCCAGCGCCAGTATGAATGATGATTGATACCATTGGCTCAGGCCGTGAATGTTCTTGGGGTAATTGCGGGCAATAACGAATAATATGCCGCTCATGATCAATGCTACACAAAATGAGATAACGAGAATGACTGCAGATGTGACCATGCCGGATTCGACTATACAATATATTTAATTATTAGAATGATTTCCAAACCAAGACCGCCTGTGATTGATCACTGCGCAGTTTGATATTACATCTACATGGTCTGTCTAGGATAGTTGTTTTTAAAAGTTTCAGTCTTAGTGAATAGAGATAGGATGGCAGGAACTTTATTTTTTCTCATCTTAATATCACCGCTGATCATTACTACCGGGGCATAGTAAGTTATGATGTGCTGCATTCAGGATCAAGTAGCAGGGGGCATATGTTTTTTATAGAACTGATTAATAATGTTTCATTATTAGTTGTGCTCACCATGCTTTTCAAAATCACGGTATCAAGATATAACGTTGATACCGTTTCGCAAAGATTAGTGTTCGGGCTGATATTCGGCATTGTGGGTCTGGTCGGTATGATGACGCCGCTTCATTATGCAGATGGCATCATATTTGATGGGCGCTCGATTATATTGTTTGTCGCCGGCCTGTTTGGCGGGCCTATTGTCGTGGCCATCAGTGCCGCAGTGATCGGCGCTTACCGGATATGGCTTGGCGGTGCCGGCGCCTATGTCGGCTTGGCTGTCATAGCCGTTTCTGCCGTGATGGGCTTATTCTGTTATTACTATCGAAAAAGATCCAAAATCAATTTCAGCCTGCTGCAGTTGTTTGTGGCCGGATTTGCGGTGCACACGATCGTGCTGCTGCTCTTTCTGCTGCTGCCAGGCGCCAGTGGCATTAAAGTCGCAATATCGCTGGGGCCTACGGTGTTGCTGGTTTACCCAGTCGCCACCATGCTGGTTTGCCTGCTGTTTCAGGATTATGATGAGAAGGAAGATGCGAGACGAGCCCTTCATCGTCTCGCATATTATGACTCTGTTACGGCACTTCCCAATCGATTATTGCAGATTGAGAATATCAATAGCTTTCTGGGCACATGTAAAACGCCTGAGCATCATGGTGCATTGATATTGTTCAGTGTTGACCGCTTCAAGACTATTAACGATGCGCGCGGTCACGCTGCCGGCGATATGCTGCTTTGTGAATTGGCGGATCGGCTTGTCACGGTAATTGATTCTGAATATACCTTAGCCAGAAATACCGCAGCTGAATTTTCCGTGCTGTTGAAAGGTGTTTTCGAGAAGGCTCAGGATATTGATATATTTGCGCTGAATATGGCCAACAAGATCCATACCGCATTAAAGTTTCCGGTTTATATCGGTAAAGATGAGGTTTTTATTTCTATCAGTATCGGGATTGCGACCTTTCCCAAAGCGGACAGAGATACGGCGGGCGATATATTGCGTCGTGCCGATACGGCAATGCATCGCGCCAGGCACGATGGCGGTAATCAGACGATGATTTTTGAGCCGATGATGGCTAGCCATGTTGAGCAGAAGTTTCAGATTGAACGTGAATTGCGCAAGGCGATTACGGCTGGTGAGTTAAGGCTCTATCTGCAATCGCAAGTGAATGCTGCCGGCACTGTGATGGGTGCAGAAGCCCTGGTGCGCTGGCAACATCCGACGCGGGGGCGCGTGCCACCTTCAATGTTTATCCCTGTTGCGGAAGAAACAGACCTGATAGCGGATGTTGATGCATGGGTGCTTACAGAGGCATGTAAAGTCCTGGCTGGCATTGAAACATACTATAGGCCTATCAGTATTTCGGTCAACATCAGTCCCAGACATTTCCGAAAACCCGGGTTTGTTTCCAATGTGAAGCAGATTCTTTCGGATACGGGAGCTGACCCTATGCATCTTAAACTTGAAATCACCGAGAGTTTGCTGATTCATAACGTGAATGATGTGATCGCTAAAATGTTGGAGCTGACAGCGCTGGGTATTCATTTCTCGCTGGATGATTTCGGTACCGGGTATTCTTCGCTCAGCCATTTAAAGCTTCTGCCCATACATGAGTTAAAGATTGATAAGACATTTGTGCAGGATGCGCCGACAGACCCTGATGACGCTGCGCTGGTTGAATCTGTGCTTGCGGTTGCCAAGCATATGAAGCTTAATGTGGTTGCGGAAGGTGTGGAAACAATTGAACAGGCCGCATTCCTGAACGCCAGGGCAGAGGTGCTGCATCAGGGCTATTTTTACAGCAGGCCTGATCCCGCAGATGTTTGGCTAAGTAAGCTAAGTTAGCCCTATGTTAGCTGCGTAACCATGCGTGGCTTGCCACGCTGCGTACGGTGAGTGCGTGCCTGTCATTGGCGGTTGCTGCTTCTGGTGTTAAACTCCAATGCAGGCGGGGACGACCCCGCCGGTATGCTTATGTTTCGGGACGACCCAATTTTCTTGAAAGGTGTTTTTTATGAGTTGGGCTATTCTGGTTGCAGCAGGGTTGTTGGAAGTCGTATGGGCAGTAGGGTTAAAGTATACATACGGTTTCACGCGATTCTGGCCTACATTCGGTACTGTGTTAGCCATGGGGTTGAGTGTGGGATTGCTTGGCGTTGCAATGAAGTCACTGCCGGTCGGCACCGCCTATGCGGTTTGGGTTGGTATCGGCGCTATAGGAACCGCAATCTGCGGGATATTCTTATTTGCCGAAGCGGTAAACGCTGGCAGGGTGATTAGCTTGCTACTTATTTTTGCCGGTATTGTCGGTTTGAAATTGTCTACGCCACTGTAAAAACTAAAGCGCCTGGATAAATCCAGGCGCTTTTGATTGGCACTCACTGCCGAAATGCCGCAGTTATATGGAATGGTACAGCATCAGCTGGTCGACCCTGCCTGTCAGTGCAGGTGAAAGGGGTTCCGGGTTCTCACATAAACCAATAATCAAGGTGCAATGGTCAGATGTGGATATATTGATCTGATCCAGCACATCATGCGCAGCATCACCCAATAAATCCAGATCCATAATGATGGACTCAGGCTGCTGTTTTTTCAGCCATGCCATTGCATCCTGCCGGTGCGCTACATGCGATATCGTGTATTCGCCACCCATTCTGTGAATGATATTGTCGCTAATCGCAGCGTCTGCGCATATTAATAATAAATTACTCATCAGTGATATCAATGCCTCATAAAATCGTTCGTTTATCAATTACTACATCAAGTAAAAATCAGTGGGTTTAGCATTGGGTTTTTAATGGCATCAAGAGTGCTATGGCCGGATACAACTTGGTTTATGCAGCCATGTTTCAGCAGGGTTACCTGATCGGGCGGGCTGAATGCTATTTCATGCTGTTCGGCATGCCACTAACCCGTTTTGGGATATATGCAGCTGGTTATTTAATAGGGCTCATCAGGCAGTGGGAGTTTGCACCAAGCGCGGATTGGTCTCAAAAAGAATAATATCTGCTATGGCGCGCTGCGTATCTTGTGGATGCACGGCGGCTTTAAAAACTTTTCTGGCGTGTTTCACCCAATTATCAAATATAGGTTCATATTCACCCTTGAAAATCAGGTAGAGCGATGTGTTTCTGGCGAAGTTTTTGATGAAGGTATCCATTTCTTCACTTAAGCCGCCGAACCAGACTAAATCCGTATCAACAACCAGTATCGTGCAGCATTTATCCAGCAGCAATTCACTGCCACGTTTCAGCATCGCTAGCAGGCTGATGCCTTCTGTTGTCCATCCGATGTTTCTGAAACCGGTATTCAGCTGACTGGTCAAATTGAGTTCATCAGAAATAATCAATGCTTTAGACATATCAATCCTTTTTTAAGTAAAACAGAAAACGTTGCATCCTGTTATTGGATGCATCCTAATCCCCCTATATATTATTGTACAAATGTATTTATATGTCATTGTACAAACGTATTCATCGCAATACAATCAGTAATAATCCGATACCGCCTGACACAGCGGTTTTTGCAAGCGGTCTTTGAGCGCAGCCTTTAATATAAGCAGTGTTGGCTGGTCTTGACGTTGCGACTGATAGCGGGTTTCAGGATACATATACCTTAAGAAAATAAATTAATCATGAATAACACCCAAGGCAGCGTTAATTCTAAAGATGCAGCGCTTGATGCACTGAAGTTGTTTCGAATTATCTTCAAGTCGGCAAATCGTCATTTTCACGAAATTGAGAAAATTGCCGGTATTGGCGGAGCCTCGCTGTGGGCATTGGCCGAGATTGCAGAATCCGATAAATTAACAGTGACCGAGCTGGCAACCCACATGTCGATACATCAGTCTACTGCCAGCAACTTGCTGGAAAAACTGGAAGCAGATGGGTATATTGAAAAGGCCAGGAGTGCCAGTGACCGCAGGGTGGTGCATATTATGCTGACAGCTCAAGGACGGGGCGTTTTGATAAAGGCGCCATTGCCATACCGCGGCTTGTTGCCGGATGCATTGATGCGTATGAATCCGGAAACACTGGCTGAGCTTAACCATCACCTGATTGAACTGGTAAAGGGGATGGAAGGTGCGCATGCCGGCGCAGCATTTGAACCTTTGGGTAAGGTCTGAGGGTAGGGTCACGAATGCCGTAAAACTTGCGGATTGATGTGCAATCCGGCTGTCTTAATACCAGATCCATAACGAACGATTGCGGAATATCAAAGTAGTTGTGAGTGTCAGGCGCTTGTCTGGCGGTGCAGTCAGCGGCTTCCACAGTTTCTGTGGATAACGCTGTGGGGTGCATGGGGATATGGGCGCTAAGCTACTGGAATGCTTGAGAAAGTCGAGATAGGAGAAACTTTAAGCAGAAACTGGCGCAGCATAAAACAAAAAAGCCCGGCTGAGGCCAGGCTTTTTAATGTATATGAACAATGATTATTTGTTCATTACATACATTGTTACTTCGAAACCGAAACGCATTTCAGTAGCAGCTGGTTTTGTCCACATAATATTCTCCTTGGTATTGACCTGTTAAACGACAGGCTGTCGTGTTTGTATGACTGTATTATGAGCTGCATGTTCTCTGTAGCACTATTGCTGTTCATGAATGCAGGCTAAGTAAAATCATTAATCGGGTGAATAGCGTGGCGCTAAATATCTGCTGCAGGTTATCAATCTTTAAATAATTATTTAATTTCATCGCGGGTGTATGATGAATCGTCAGGTTCAATTTTAGGGAATGCTGGAATGGCTGATTGCTGTGAAAATAAAGCCTGCACACTGGAGGCAATGAAAGTGAAACAATCGAAGACTTTAAAGATTGTATTGCTGATGAATATCCTGTTGTTCTGCTTAACGGCTTTTTATGGCTGGGCAGCCAATTCTACAGGCCTGATGTCTGAGAGTATTGATGATTTTGGTGATGCGGTGACATACGCATTAAGTTTATATGTTGTATATAAAAGCAATCAGATGAAGGCGAAAGTGGCTTTTGTTAAGGGTTGCCTGATCTTGCTGGGGGCGCTTTTTGTGTTGAGCCAGGTCATTCTGCACATGATTGATAATACGGTTCCTGTGTTTGAAGCGATGGGCGCTGTTGCATTCATCGCTTTACTGCTGAATCTCGCCTGCTATTTATTACTTACAAAATACCGTGAGCAAGACATCAATATGAGCTCTGTCTGGGAGTGCTCCAGAAACGATATACTGAACAATGCTTCCATTATTGTGGCTTCGATACTGGTATGGATCACGCATCTGGGGTGGGCAGATACGGTAGTGGGGCTAGTGTTATCCGTGCTACTCCTTAAATCATCTTTCAAAGTCTTGAAAGCCTCTTGTTATCAGATGCGCGTTCAGTAGCTTTAATGATTAGTTTTAGTGTAAGTGAGCGCTTGCTCCATTCAGGATGCTTTCTTTAAAGCATTTGGCAGGTCCGCGACTGAGTCAATCGTGAGGTCAGGTTTCACGGCAGATAGCTCGGCGTAGCTTTTCCGGTACTTGCCGGTTCTGACCAGGATTCCTTTCAGGCCGACTTTCTGCGCGCCATCTATGTCCGCATCGATATCGTCGCCTACCATTGCCGCCTCATGTGCGTTTATCCCCATATGATCTAAAGCGATCTGGAAAAAGTCGGCAGAAGGTTTTCCAATAATCATGGCTTTCGTGCCGCTGGCATATTCCAGGCCATCGATAAATCCGCCTATATCCATCTGCAGGCCATGTTCGGTCTGCCAGAAGCGGTTTTTATGGATTGCAATCAGCTTTGCACCCTGCATCAGACAGCTGAAAACTTCATTAAGCAGCTGGTAAGACCAGGCATTGCCAATATCACCCACGATGATGTGGTCTGCCTCTGTGTCAGATTGCTGGAATCCGTCAAAATCCTTTTTTACATCATCTGCCAGTAAGAAGCGGCAGACCGGGTTTTTAAGGCTTTTGAGGTATAACCGGGCAGCCTTAGGAGCGCTGATAATCTCATGTTCAGGAATCGAGAAGCCCAACTGGCTGATTTTCTGATGCAGGGAAGTGAGCGATAAGGTGCTGGTGTTGGTGACAAAACGGCATGGAATGCCGCTGGCACGGATGTCTGCAACAGCTTGAATGGCGCCTTCAATCGGGGTGGTGCTTACAAAAAGTACACCATCCAGGTCGAATAAAATGCCTTTGATAGAGGATAGCGTGTTCATGATCACTTCTCCTGTGCGAAGACCTTGTTCAGATTATAAAGCCGCCTGATTCAATTCAGACAGATTTAAGCAGCGCTTGTTGCAAAATATAACATGGCTTTAATTTGCTGCAATGTTTGTATATTGACGTAACATACAGAAGCCGCTCACAAATGATTACTTTAGGTCGAAATAGCACATTTTGTAAAAAATTTAGGTATAATGCGCACCCAGTTCAGTACAAAATCAGTACACTGCCGGATTAGCTCAGTTGGTAGAGCAGCGCACTTGTAATGCGAAGGTCGTCAGTTCGATTCCGACATCCGGCACCATCCATCTTTATCTCCTTAAGTACCATCTGAAATTGCAGATTCAAAGTGTTGGATGCCATCCGCATCGCGTTACTCCGCACAAGCAATAGCAGCTTCCCGGTAAAAATACGCCATGCTATTGTCGCTCCCCACAGGCACTACTAAAGCGCTTTCGCTCAAGCAGCCTTATGCCTGGCTGATTGCCAATGGCTATCTGCTGGTGGATGACCGCACATGGGGAACCTCGCACCGCGGGCCGATCCTGATCCATGCCAGCAAAGGTATTTACGAAGAGTATTACAGCTATATCAGGGCTAATACCGATGTTCCGATTCCTGACAGGGATAAGCTCGGCTACGGCGGTGTGGTTGGTATCGCTAATCTGGTGCTTTGCTGCCGTCCGGGAGAGTTGCCGCAAGGCATCAGTCGCGAGCAGCGTGTACATTTTGGCGGAGTGCACCAGGAGTATTATGGCTTTCTGTTCGAGCAGGCAAGGCCGCTGGCACTGATGCCTTGTCCGGGAAAGCTCGGAATTTTCGAGATCGACCTGCCCGCACTTTTGGCTGCACCGCCGGCAGCGCAGGCTGAGCTGTTTTAGGTTACAGTCGCGATCTTAATATATGCCTGGCTGGTAATATTGATAAATGCTTGATTGCTTGCGTAAGTTTCTGCATGCACTGCGGATTGGCAGTACGTGTCAGACCGTACAGACGTGTGCGGATGTTTGATTCATACTAATCGTGTTTACACATTGGATATGGAGTAAATAGCAATGAATCATGTCAATTTACCTGATAAAGAGAATAGTCCCGCTACCGCCGGGCAGCGGCTGTTGACCGACCTTAACGTGGTGCTGTCAGATGTGGATGCGTTAATCAGGGCTACCGCCAATCAGCGTGGTGCCGAGATAGTGAAAGTGCGGACTAAAGCGTCAGATACCGTTGAAGCGATGAAAGCTAGGATGGCAGATGCAGAAACTGCATTTTTAAATAAAGGCAGGCAAGTATCAAGAATGGCTGATGATTATGTGCGGGAAAACCCGTGGCGCAATTTGGGTATTGTTGCCGGCATCGGCTTGTTGATAGGGCTCTTGATTGGTCGCCGGTAATCCGGATTTTCAGCGTTCGTGCCAGACCAGGCAAAGCTATTTGTTAAATAGGAGCAAAAAATGCGCTATTTATTGAGTGTGCTATCTTTATTTTCAGCTTTATTTTTAGGTGTGGCGACTACGTCGTGTGTCAGTACGCACCATCCCGATCGTGTTTCGGTGAGTGTCGGCTTCAATGTTCCGGTGTTCCCGCGACTGGTGCTGGTGCCGGGCTATCCTGTTTACTATGATCCGGATATTCGCCTTAATTATTTCTTTTATGATGGTTTGTACTGGGTGTTTTCAGGTGACCGCTGGTATGCGAGCAGTTGGTATAACGGGCCATGGGGCTATGTAGAGCATTACCGTGTACCTTTATATGTGCTGCGTGTTCCGGTACGTTACTACCGCCAGCCTCCGCCATATTTCCGCGGCTGGCATACCGATGCATCGCCGCGCTGGGAAGAGCGCTGGGGGCGTGACTGGGAGCGCAGGCATATTGCACCTGATCAGTGGAGTCAGCGTTCTGCACCAGAACCTGCGCCAATCCCAGGATATCAGCGGCAATACTCCGGTGAACGCTATCCGCGTGAGGATGAGCGTCAGCACTCGATCCGCAATGAGAACTACCATTATCAACCGCGTGAACCTATCACGCAGGAACGCTTCAAGCAGCCGGGCCGGGGTCGCGATAAGGGTGATGGCGGGCGAGGGCAAGACCGTTAGCTGGAAATTATTTAATGCTGCGGGGATCCGTGCAGGCAACCCCGCAGCAGATTAAATTTACTTATTAGTCGGTTCTGCAAGCAATTAACTTGTAGAATAATTAATCGTACCGTTGCGATTCTCCGCTGGGAAACCGGCTAATAATTAGATTTACAATCCCCTATGAAGCCCGAAGACCTGCACTTGCTAGTCAGCTATACGATGCCTTATGGTAAATACAAAGGCAGGCTGCTTGCCGACCTCCCCGGACAATACCTGAATTGGTTTGCCCGTGAAGGCTTTCCTGCGGGCGAGCTTGGACGGCTGCTGGCACTGATGCAGGAAATAGACCATAACGGTCTGTCACACCTGCTTGAACCGTTGCGCGCCAGAACTGTCATCTGAGTGTCACCAAACTTTTTTATCGTTGAAATAGAATATCTGATACGGTAATTTTCTCGATAAGATATACTGTTTTTTATTTTAAAGAACCAAAATTAATTTTTGAATTGCGAGGCCACTCATCATGATTACCTTAAATATCAATGGTAAAGAAGAACAAATCGATGCACCGGAAGACATGCCTATTTTATGGGCGCTACGTGATATCGTACATCTGACAGGCACTAAATTTGGCTGCGGCATGGCACAGTGCGGTGCCTGTACCGTGCATCTGGATGGCCAGCCAGTACGCTCGTGCGTTACGCCGGTTGCGGCAGCAGCAGGTAAAAAAATCACCACGATAGAAGATATTCATAATGATAAAGTCGGCCAGGCCGTGCAGGCGGCATGGGGCGAGGTCGATGTAGTGCAATGCGGCTATTGCCAGTCAGGCCAGATCATGGCGGCGACAGCACTGCTGACTGCAAACAAGAAGCCGACAGATGCTGATATCGATGCCGCCATGAGCGGCAATATCTGCCGTTGCGGTACTTACCCGCGTATTCGTGCTGCCATTCATGAAGCAGCAAGTAAATTAGCTTAAGGAGTCACCATGACTGCCCCTTTAAATATTTCAAGACGTACTTTTATCAAAGCGACCGCGCTGGTTGTCGGCGGGCTGGTAATCGCCTTTAACATTCCTAACGCCAAGCGCTTCCTGCTGCCTGGTGCCGCACCTGAAACTGCAGGAGCAGATGCCAGCAAGCTACCGGCACCGAATGCATTTCTGCGTATCGGTACCGATAACACGATTACCGTGATGCTCGCGCACAGTGAAATGGGACAAAGTATCTGGACGACTTTACCGATGCTCATCGCCGAAGAGCTGGATGCCGACTGGAGCAAAATCAAGGTGGAGCATGCCAAGGCTGCACCGGAATACGTTCATACTGCTTATGGTATCCAGATTACCGGTGGTTCTTCAACCACGTGGTCTGAGTTTGATCGTTATCGCCAGGCAGGTGCCCTGACCCGTGCGCTACTGGTTGCAGCCGCAGCGGAAGAACTCGGTGTCGCGGCGGCTGGTTTGAAAACAGAAAATGGCTTTGTCATCAGCGGCGACAAGAAAATCAGTTACGGTGACTTGGCTGAAGCAGCCGCAAAGCTGGAAACGCCAAAAGCAGTGACACTGAAAGCCCCGGCAGACTGGAAAATCATCGGCAAAGCGACTAAGCGCCTTGATGGCCCTGAAAAAATCAACGGTACGGCAATATTCGGCCAGGACATTCAGTTCGAGGGCTTGAAAACAGCGATGGTAGCGCGTTCTCCCGTGTTCGGCGGCTCAGTGAAATCATTTGATGCGACTGCCGCCAAACAGGTTAAAGGCGTGCAGAATGTAGTGCAGGTGCCTACCGGCGTGGCTGTGATTGCAGACCATTACTGGGCGGCAAAACAGGGGCGCGATGCACTCAAAGTGGAGTGGGATCTTGGTCCGAATGCCGGCCTGGATTCACAGAAGATGCTCGAAGAGTATCGTGCTTTAGCCGCAAAGGAAGGATTGCCCGCTGCGAAAGCCGGCGATGCGAAAGCCGCAATCTCCAAGGCAGCAAAGGTCATTGAAGCTGAATATGTTTTGCCCTATCTGGCGCACTCGCCGATGGAGCCGCTCAATTGCGCAGTGAAGATTTCTGCTGATGGCTGCGAAATCTGGACCGGTACCCAGATGCAAACGACAGATCAGCAGGCGGCTGCAAAAATACTGGGCTTGAAACCCGAGCAGGTGAAGATCAATACCGTATTCCTCGGTGGTGGTTTTGGCCGCCGTGCTAATCCGGCTGCTGATTTTGTATCCGAAGCTGTGCAGGTGGCAAAAGCCGCCGGAGTAGCAGTTAAAACGGTATGGAGCCGTGAAGATGATGTTAAAGGCGGTTACTACCGCCCCATGTTCCTGCATAAAGCCAGAATTGGCCTGAGTGCCGATGGCATGCCTGCTGCATGGGAACATGTGGAAGTTGGTCAGTCGATCATGCTGGGTACACCGTTCGAGGCGTTCCAGATCAAGGATGGCGTTGATGCGACCTCGGTCGAAGGCGTAGCGGATTCACCTTATATGAAGGCTATCGCTGATCATCATGTGAGTCTGCATACAGTAAAAGCCGGTATTCCGGTGCTGTGGTGGCGTTCTGTCGGGCATAGCCATTCCGCATTTGCGATGGAGAGTCTGGTTGACGAGCTGGCATATGCGGCAGGCAAAGATCCTCTGGAATACCGTCGCGCATTGTTGAAAGATCATCCGCGTCATCTTGCGGCGCTTAATCTTGCGGCCGAAAAAGCGGATTGGGGCAAGCCGTTACCAAAAGGTGTTTTCCGCGGTATTGCTGTGCATGAGTCTTTTGGCAGTTATGTTGCACAGGTGGCTGAAGTTTCAGTGAACGAAGGCGCGGTTAAAGTTCATCGTGTGGTGTGTGCGATTGATTGCGGTTTATCCGTGAACCCGGATTCGCTCAAGGCGCAGCTGGAATCATCTGTTTCATACGGCCTGGGCGCTGCGCTGCAAAGCGAGATCACATTCAAGGATGGCATGGTACAGCAGTCAAATTTCCATGATTATAAAGTGATGCGTATGGCGGATATGCCTAAGGTAGAAGCGTATATCGTGCAAAGTACCGAGAAAATGGGTGGTGTAGGTGAGCCTGCGGTACCGCCTGTTGCACCGGCTGTAGCCAATGCCATCTTTGCAGCTACCGGTAAACGTATCCGCAGCCTGCCGATTGGCAGCCAGCTGGCGTAATATCTTGAAGTCACTGGACTGGGAAGTATTAACGCGCGTCGTTGAATGGCTAGATAAGGGCTATAAAGTACATCTGTTTACCGTGGTGCAGACCTGGGGCTCTGCCCCGCGCCTGCCCGGTGCCTTGCTGGCAGTGCGTGAAGACGGCCATTTGATAGGCTCGGTATCCGGAGGCTGCGTTGAAGATGATCTGGCGGATAAAGCGCGCCATCAGCAATTGCCGCAGCTACCGTCCGTTATCGAATACGGAATCAGCAGTCATGATGCACAGCGTTTTGGCATTCCGTGCGGAGGTCGCCTGCAGATAGCCGTAGAACCTTTACATGATGCCGTACAGATGAAATCTTTATTGCAGGGTATAGAACAGCGCAAGCTAATCAGGCGTTCTGTTCACCTTGGCACCGGCCGGGCAAGGCTCGCTGAAGTTGAGCCAGAAGGGCCGCCGCGTATTGAAGATGACTGGTTCCACAGTTATTTCGGGCCGCAATGGCGCTTGCTGATTATCGGAGCTAACCAGCTTGGCTCTGTGTTGGCAAGCATGGCGCAGGTGCTGGATTTTGATGTGCTGATCTGCGATCCGCGCGAAGAGATGCGCGAGGAATGGCACGTGGAAGGTGCTGGCTGGGTTTATGCAATGCCTGATGATGCAGTGCTTGAAATCAATCCTGACGCGTATACCGCGATTGTTGCCGTGACACATGACCCCAAGCTCGATGATATGGCATTGCTGGAAGCGCTAAAGTCAGATGCGTTTTATGTAGGCGCGCTAGGCTCACAGAAAAATCAGGAAAAGCGGCGTGAACGCATGCGCATGTTTGACCTTAATGAAGCTGAAATTTCAACGCTGCGTGGCCCGGTAGGCTTGCCTATCGGTAGCCGCACGCCGGCAGAAATTGCAATAGCCATCCTTGCTGAACTCATTCAGGTACGGGCACAGCAGTCGAAACGGAATCTGGCTCCAGCTAAGTGCGCTGCATAGTTACCAGATCTGCCGGCGTGTCGATATCTGCCAGAATACCGGCATCATTGCATTCCAGCAGCCTGATTTCATCTGCATGACGCTTAAGTATAGCGCGGGCGCCTTCATCACCTGTCAGCTGTTCAAGCTCAATGCGGAATTTTGCAGAGAAACCTACCGGGTGACCGCGTTGGCCTTTGCAGGAGGGTGCCACAATGGCTGCCCCCGTGCCGAGTTCGTGCGCCACCGCGCTGATGGTTTGCTGGCTGATATATGGCATGTCAGCCAGCGCGATTATAAACCCCGCTCCGGATTCGCTGAATCGGGACGAGTAACGGACCGCGCTGGACAGGCTATCGGCCATCTCGGTCTGCTGCGGGTCGCAGAACACGATTTTTAATCCCACATGTGCTAATAAACCTGCCAGTTCTTTATTTTCCGGTCTGAGTACTGCAATTGTCAGCGGAATCGCCTTAATCAGATTTTCTGCGGCTGCAAGTGCTATCGGGCGGCCATCCTCTAATTTTTGCAGCAGTTTATCGGCACTGCCGAATCTGCGAGAAAAACCGGCCGCCAGTAAAATTCCTATCATTAAAACTCCCATGCCTTTCGGTGCAGGCGCTGTAAAGAATACGCAATAAACATTAAGCCCTGATTTTAACCCAAAGGTACTACCCATAAGGGTTACAAGCCGTGATTTTGCGGCGAGTTTGTTTGACAAGCAGCATACTAATTGATTTAATCGGATAGCAAGCACTTCTTACAGTGCTACATAATTGTAGCTGTTGCCCGGTATTGTAAATATAAAAGCAATAGCATGAGAACGGGGAACAATTTGAGTAATTTGCCTATAGCAGGCTTGGTGTGGCCAAGCAGTATAGCGGTACTCATGCCGATGCATGTTGCATCATTCGTGATTTCTTTGGCTAAAAATAACGCACAGCCTGTACCATCATTGTCAGGAACGACTTTAGTCGATCATATTCTCAGGTATATGGCAGATGGCGCTGCGATAAGGATGTTCTGCCTCTCGGATAAACCAGGCGATGGAATGCGAGCGTTTTATGTCTAGGATGGCGTTGCTATGGGCGTTAATGCTGATTGCGCTGATTTCCTGCGGCAGGCAGCCAGAGGCTGCTTATCAGCCGACATTTACCGAAAAATCTAAAACAGCGCTCAGAGAGTATGTGGTTGGGGTGCATCCGCTGCATAATCCCAAACGCTTGCTGGAAATCTACGGCCCTATTCTGGATTATGCAAATATCAGGATACCTGAAGTGCATTTCAGGCTGGAAGCCGCGCGTAACTATGAAGAGTTTGATAAGAAGCTCTACGCTGGCTACTACGACCTTGCCATGCCGAATCCCTATCAGACAGTGCGTGCTTTCAGGTATGGTTATCGCGTTTTTGCAAAAATGGGCGATGATGAGGAGTTTCGCGGCATTATTCTGGTGCGCAGGGATAGCGGTATTCATGAAGTCACAGACCTTAAGGGGAAAACGGTTGCCTATCCTGCTAAAACCGCACTTGCTGCGACTATACTGCCGCAGTATTACCTGCACACGCATGGTGTTGATGTGAATTTTGACGTTGAAAGCCACTACGTTGGTTCTCAGGAGTCTGCCATACTTAATGTGCTGCATGGCCATGTTGCCGCTGCGGCAACATGGCCTTTGCCATGGAAAGCCTTCAGTGCCGAGCATCCCGGGATGGCGAGCCAGCTCGAAGTCAAGTGGCAGGCAGAGCCATTGGTTAATAATAGCTGGGTGGCGCGGCGGGATATACCGCAGTCTATTGTGGATAAATTCAAGACCCAGCTGCTGAGCCTGAATCACACAGCAGAAGGCCGGCGCATGCTGGCACGACTGCATATCTCGAAATTTGAACCCGCGGTTAACGAAAACTACCTGCCTGTTATCAGTTTTCTCGAAATCTTTTCAAGTACGGTGCGAGAGATCGAATGGTAAAGCTACTGCATTTTTTCAGAGCGCTGCAAAACCGCTTTCTGCGGCTCTGGGTATATTCTATCCGCAGACAGCTGGTTGTGTCATTCGGGCTGGCAACGTTACTGGTCATGGCAAGTTTCAGCTATCTGATGTATATCCAGCAGCGAGATTTTTTATATGGCGCAGATGCAGATAGAGTCAGAGGTCTGGCCAGCGCATTGGCTGCCAGCAGTGCATCTTCTGTGCTGGCAAATGATATCGCAGGTCTGCAGGAAGTGCTGTATGGATTTACCGATGCACCAGACCTCAAGTTTGCGTTAGTGTTGTCGCCACATGGCGAGGTGCTGGGTGCGACTAACCCGGATCTGATCGGGCGTTATGTGAATGATACGGTCAGCAGGGATTTGCTGATCGCACCTGCCGAGTTTACGACCTTGGTGGATGATGGTGTCATCATGGATGTGGCCATGCCAATCAGGGTAGGTAATCGGCATATAGGCTGGGCACGCGTGGAAATGACACGGCGTTCGTCAAATGCCAATTTAGATCTGCTGGCGTTGACCGGCCTGGGTTTTTCAGTGCTGGCGGTGATTGCGTCTTTTGTGATTGCGGCATGGCTGTCCTGGCGCCTGACCGGCAGGCTGTATCATCTGATTCATGTCATGAAACTGGTCGAGCGCGGTAACCGCGAGCAGCGTTCTGACGTGACTACGAAAGATGAAGTAGGCAAACTTGCACAGAGTTTCAATGGCATGCTGGACACCTTGAATCATTCAGAACGTGAGTTAGGCCGCATTAACAGGCTGTATGCGGCATGGACTGAAAGCAGTGAAATTATTGTAAGGCAGAAGAACGAGAGGCTGCTGCTGAATGGCATCTGCCAGATACTGGCAGAGCGTGTTCCGTTCGATTTGGTCTGGATTGGCGTGCCTGATAATGAGGGCTGGGTTAAGCCGGTTGCTTCTGGCGGTGCATCTTCGGATTACCTGAAGTTAATCAAGGTTTCTATAGATACGGGCACGTTTCAAGGCAAAGGCCCGGTTTCCGCGGCCATCCAGTCTGGCTCGCACAAAGTGCTGAACCAGTTTCTTGAGGATGTGAATGCACATTGGCATGCTGCGGCCATGAAATTCAATTTCAATTCCGTGGGGGCATTTCCAATCTCGCGTGACGGCAAAGTGTATGGCTGTATTGCAGTGTATTCGAGTGAGGCTAATTTTTTCTCATCAGCACATATCGACTTGATGAATGGCCTCGCCAACGACATTACATTTGCACTGGATAATTTTGACCGCGAGCAGCAGCAGCGCGCGGCTGCAATCAAGCTGGAGCAGGCGGCGACTGTATTCGAATACAGCAAAGAAGGCATTATGGTCACCGATGCCAATAATAAGATTATGTCTGTTAACCGCAGCTTTGTAGAGATTACCGGATATACGGCAGAGGATGTGATTGGCAATGATCCGAAAATCCTTTCTTCCGGATTGCAGTCCCAAGAGTTTTATGAGCAGATGTGGGCAGCTATTCTGGAAACAGGAAGCTGGCAAGGGGAGATCTGGGATCGCCGTAAAAGCGGTGAGGTTTATCCTGAGGCATTGACTATTATTCAGGTCAGGAATGGTCATGGTGCAATCATGAATCATCTGGCAATCTTTAGTGACATTTCAGAGCGCAAGATGGCACAGGAGCGTATTCAGCAGCTGGCGCATTATGATGTGCTGACCGGGTTGCCAAATCGCGTGTTGTTCAGTGACCGTCTTGCACAGGCAATCATCTCGGCTCAGCGGAATGACACCAAGATCTCGCTGCTGTTCCTGGATATTGATCGCTTCAAGCAAATTAACGATACGCTCGGACATGGGGTGGGAGACCAGTTGTTGCAGAATGTGGGGCAACGCCTGCTGGGCTGTGTGCGTGAGCAGGATACCGTATCGCGGCAGGGCGGAGATGAGTTTATCGTGGTATTAAGCGATGCCGGTACGGCCGGTGCTGAACTGGTTGCGGAGAAGATATTGCAATCCATCATCCAGCCTTATTTCATCGAGGACCACGATCTGCGGATCACGGCAAGTATTGGCATCGCGATCTACCCTGATCATGCGCAGGACTCTGAAAACCTGATTAAATATGCCGATGTTGCGATGTATCAGGCTAAAGAAAGCGGACGCAACTGTTATATGACCTTTCATCTGGATATGAATGAAAGTTCGTATGAACGGCTTAAGCTGGAGACTGCTTTGCGCAGTGCGCTGGAGCGTAATGAACTGCAAGTGTATTACCAGGCGCAGGTGAATCTGGAAAATGGACGTATTATCGGCTGCGAGGCACTGGTGCGCTGGCAGCATCCGCAAATGGGCATGATCCACCCTGAAAAATTCATTTCGCTCGCTGAGGAGACAGGCTTGATTATATCGATCAATCACTGGGTGCTGGAGCAGGCGATTAAACAATGCCGTGCATGGCGTGATGCCGGGTTTAAGGCACTGACGATGTCGGTCAACCTTTCTGCGCTGCAATTCAGGCAGCATAATTTACTGCAGCAGGTTAAAGGCTTGCTGGATAAATACGATTTGCCGCCTGCTGTGCTGGATCTGGAATTGACCGAGGGCATATTGATGCAGGGCGTAGAGCGCACGCTGGCCACTTTGCACGAACTTTCTGCAATGGGTGTTATTCTGTCTTTGGATGATTTTGGCACCGGTTATTCATCATTATCTTACCTGAAGCGTTTTCCTATCCGGCAGCTCAAGATCGATCAGTCGTTTGTGCGAGACATCACCAGCGATGCGAGTGACGCAACGATGGTGCGCACAATTATTCTGATGGCAAAAAGCCTGCATCTGCATGTGGTTGCCGAAGGTGTAGAGACCATTGAGCAGGCGGAGTTTCTGATGCAATGTGGCTGTGAACGTGCACAGGGATACTATTTCAGGCGGCCGGTTTCGGCAGCAGAGTTCGGTAAATTACTGCGGCTGGGTCAGGAGAGCCCTGAGCATGATCTACCATTGCCTGAAGAGATGGATCTGTAAACTCTCGTGGATGAATCGCCGCAGTCAGGTTTTTACTACGGCTAATTGCCAACGGCGCTGTTCTTGATTCCTGCCCCTTGGTTTATCGCCCCTTAGTCAGGTGCCCTAAAAAATCCTGCTTGCCCAGATCAACGCCATTGTGGCGCAAAATGTTGTATGCCGTTGTGACGTGGAAATATACATTCGGCATTACCCATTTCAGCAGGTAATCCTGTCCGCTGAATTTAAGCTCGGTTTTGCGTATGCTGATGCTGATCTCGTTTGCTTCGGCACCTTCCAGCTGCGCTGGTTTTATTGCGTCCAGAAATGCAATGGTTTTGGCGATACGCGCCTGTAGTTCGGCAAAGCTGGTTTCATTATCTTCATATTTCGGGATGTCGATGGCAGCAAGCCTGGCTCCGGCACCTTTGCTCATGTCGGTGGCAATCTGTACCTGCCGTATCAGTGGGTACATGTCTGCAAACAGCCGTAAATTGAGCAGCACCTGATGTTCAATGCTCTTTGCATCCGCGTATTCTTCTCCTTTTTTTAAAATAGAAGCCAGGTTGCCGAGCGCGCGTTTCAAGGGTGGAATGGTTGCTTCGTAGATAGATAACATGGTGCTTGCCTCTGTAAATGAATATCAAAGTTTAACGGATATCTTGATCAAAAGGGGTGATGCAATTGCGGTGCAGGTATTATAATCGGGCCGTAGTTAATCGTGGGCGGCACCAATAAAATTAATAAGCGCGCATCACTCAAGCAGTGATCGCTTGCGAAGAACATCATGGCGGTACTTTTGTAAATGCATGGTTAGGGATGCAACGAGCGTGCGAGTCGCGACTTCGTTGGCTGGCAGCCTCGCGTATCGGGCTCAAGCCGATACGGTTTGCCAGGGTCGTGTACCAAGACATGCGCCACAACCTGGATTTATAGCGGTAATCGCAAGTCATTAATTTTATATGGAGTCAAAATGTCTAATACCCCTGCATGCCCACAATGTACCCTGGAAAACACCTACCCGGATGGCGATAATTACGTTTGTGCCGATTGCGGCTTTGAATGGCCAATCATCGCAGCGGATGAAGATGATGATGCAGCGTCAGTCACCAAAGATGCCAACGGCAATGTGCTTGCTGACGGCGATGCTGTCGTGCTGATCAAGGATCTCAAGGTCAAGGGGTCGTCTACCGTGCTGAAAATGGGCACCAAAGTAAAAAGCATCCGTCTGGTTGGCGGTGACCATGGTGTAGACTGCAAAACAGATGCAGGCAATTTTCTGCTCAAGGCCGAGTTTTTGAAAAAAGTCTGAAGCTGGTTTCTGAAGATAGTTTTTTAAAATAATGATTCTCACTCACGGCTTGAGTGATTGGTTAAATTAGAGGCGGGGCTGATGATGGCGGTAGTGCAGATTGAAATGAATAAATCCAAACAGGGAAAAGGCCTGGCCTTGTTCAACTTAGGCTTTCGACCGTTTTTTCTGGGAGCTGCGATTTTTGCGGTGCTGTCGATTGCAAGCTGGATTGCTGTCTATACTTCACATAGCGTTATCCAGATCAGTAATATAATCCCCAGCCAGTGGCATGCGCACGAGATGCTGTACGGTTATGGCATGGCAGTGGTTGCGGGTTTTCTACTCACTGCTGTTAAAAACTGGACCGGCATACAAACGCCGCATGGCAAGCCTCTGCTGGCCTTGTTTGCACTTTGGTGTGCTGCGCGGATATTGTTCCTGTTCGGTACTGCTTTTCTGGTCTGGGTTGCGCTGGCTGACCTGCTGTTTGGCTTGCTATTAACCGTCGCGATTGCCCACCCTATTGTTAAAGCCAGGCAGTGGCAGCAGCTTGCGGTAGTGTCTAAATTACTGCTGCTGTGGACAGGCAATCTGGTGTTCTATCTCGGGTGTTACAACTTAATCAATAACGGCATGCTGTACGCCATTAACGGCGCGGTATTCCTGTTTATTGGCCTGATTCTGATGATAGGCCGTCGCGTGATTCCATTCTTTATCGAGCGCGGCGTTTTGCATCTGGTTGACGGTCCATTTCAGCTCAAGCAATATAAATGGCTGGATCTGAGCATTATGGTGCTGTTTATCGGCTTGTTCCTGAATGAGATTTTCATTCACATAGCCGGTTTGTCATCCATGCTGGCGATGGCTTTGTTTGTGCTCAATAGCTTTCGTTTATATAACTGGCATATCCCGGCACTGTGGCGCGTGCCGTTGCTGTGGAGTCTGTACCTGTCGTCCTGGCTGATTAATTTTGGTTTTTTGTTTTATGGTATGCAGAGCCAGCTTGGCATACCATCAATTCTAACTTTGCACCTGTTTACCATAGGTGGCGTGGGCTTGATGACTGTTGGCATGATGTCGCGCGTGGCACTGGGACATACCGGGCGTAATATTAAAAACACCTCGCCGTGGCTGAATCTGGCTTTTGCAGCCATTGGTGCCAGTGCTGTGTTCCGTATCATTCTGCCTTTGTTCTCAATGCAGAATTACACGAGCTGGGTAGTAACTTCAGCGGTACTCTGGATTATCGGGTTTGCGGTATTTCTGGTGATTTATGCACCGATTCTGTGTAAACCCAGGGTTGATGGTACTTATGGATAATTTCTTGTGGGATCAAGCACTGCTGGTTAAACGCTTTCTGCTTTTTCACGTAGCCATTTTTCAAGCACCACTACGATATAGGCCTGCTCCGCCAGCGTAAGTGCGCGTCCTTGCGGAATCTGGTGCCATTTCTGTAAACAGCCGCGGCAGCAGCAGGCGGTAGCATGCTGTGCAACAAAAACCGGGTGGCCGCGCATTGGGGTCTGCTTGCCGTCATTTTCAATCACTGCCGGCGCCAGGCGGTTTTGTATGAAGTCTTCAGCATGGTCGAGTACGGTAGATAACCCTTTTCGCTGTAAATAAGCCATATCCATGCTATTCAGTTTAAAACCCGCCCGGAAAGTGGATCTGGCTAACGCTGCGAACAGTTCGTCTATGTCACGCATGGCCTGTTACCTACCTTTTAATGTAACTGATTCAGCTCCAGCTTGCGTAGTTTAGGCGCCAGTTTGCTCGTGATGCCCACCACAGATAATGTCATAAGCCCGCCAAAAATAACCGATGGCACCAGCCCCATCAGGCGTGCTGTAGTGCCTGATTCAAAAGCACCGAGCTCATTGGATGAGCCGATGAAAATACCGTTGATAGCGGACACCCTACCGCGCATATTATCCGGGGTAGCCAGTTGCATAATGGTCTGGCGCAGCACGACAGAAACACCGTCGCAGATACCGGAAAGCAGCAGCATGGCTGCGGCTACCCAGTAGTTTTTAGTTAAACCGAAGCTGATGATGCATAGGCCAAATCCGGCGACTGCGCTCAGTAGCCAGCGCCCGGCATGCAGATTAATCGGGTGACGGGTAATCCATAACCCGGCTGCAATCGCGCCTACCGCCGGCGCTGCGCGTAACACGCCCAGGCTTTCTGGCCCCAATTGGTAAATGTCATGAATAAAAGCCGGCAGCATGGCAACCGCACCGCCGAACAGAATCGCGAACATGTCCAGGGACATTGCGCCGAGTACAATCTGATTGCTGAAAACAAAACTAAGGCCTTGTTTGATGCTGATGAATAAAGGTGCGCCAGCAGAGTTCTTCGGCTCATCGATTTTGATAGAAAGCATTGCAATCATTGCGCCCAGACACAGTGCCGTGGAAACGCCGTAAGCAATGGTCTTGCTGGTAAACCCTACCAGAAAGCCGCCAAAAGCCGGCCCCATAACCAAGCCTGCCTGAAACGCCGTTGTGCCCAAACTGGCCGCTTTCACAAACTGGTTTCTGGGAACGATGATTGCAAACAAGGTGTTGTAGCTGGGTGCAATAAAAGCGCGTGCAAAACCGGTAAAGGCAATTGATCCATAAATCCACAACGTAGCCGCGCCGTTTAACCAGCCGATTGATAGCGCGGTGAGTGTAAACGCGTTGATTAACAGCAGCACTGCGGCCAGAGCACCAAACAGCCGACGTGAATAATAGTGATCAACCGCGTGCCCTGCTATTAGCGCAGAAGCGAAGTAAGGGATTACTTCTGCCAGGCCAATCAGGCCGAGTGATAACGGGTCGCGCGTGAGTTCATAAATATGCCAGCCGACGACTACGGCCATAATCTGGTAGGCTAAAGAGATCTGAATACGAAACGCTAGGAGTTTGGCAAACGCGTAATTGTGGTATTTGAAAATTTCCATAGCCTGTATTATAGGTGCAAACGGCCTTGTCAATTAATCGTAACGTCAAGAATCGCGTGTGCCCTAGAATATAACTGGTAGAATCTGAATGTTAGTGCTGAGAATAAGGCAGTAAGCAAAAACATGGGTTTACCCTGGTTTTGCCGATGAGTCGTCATTGACCTAGTGTGACTCTGCCGATATAGATTAGGCGCACTAACTTTGTAAAAATCTGGCTTTGTAAAAATCTGGGATTCCGCTGCCTATTTAGGCACTCGCCACAGGTACCAGCTGGCAACAGTGCGATAGGGGCTCCAGTCTTTGCCTATCTCGGCCATCTGTTTGGGCTTGGGTGCGGCGTCCATTTTCTTTAGCCTTCTGTAACCTTCCGCGATGCCAAAATCATCGGCAGGTAAAATATCCATCCGTTCCAGCGTGAACATCAGCATCATTTCCACTGTCCATTGACCAATACCTTTAAGTGATACAAGCCTCTCTATCAGGTCTGCATCGCTCATGACATCCGCGATTTCGCGGGGCGGTACCAGGCCGGTAATGACGCCATTGGCGATACCCTGTAATGTTTCTATTTTTCTGCCGGAAAAACCAACCCCGCGCAGAGCGTCAAATTCAGCAATGATGAGCTGCTGCGGTGTGGGGAATGCGCCAAAGTGTAGAATGAGTTTCTTGAGAATCGCATCCCCGGCTTTGGTGCTTAGCTGTTGATAAGCGACTGCACGTACCAGTGCTTCGTATGGATTGCGCTCGGGTTTTGAGGTGAATGTGCATGGACCTATCGTTTGAACCAGGCCGTTCCAGTCTGAGTCAATCTGCATCAGAAAATGCGAGGCATTGGTATAAAAATCTGCTTTATTCATGGTTGAATTATAGCGTCAAGTGCGCCTCAAATTGTATGTATTCAGCTTCATGTGCAGGTGGGTTTGAGTAGGTTGAACTGATCCTGAACATTCATGGAAAAATGATAGATGGATTTATTTGAAACATTAGAAAAGCAGCAGATTCTAAAAGACGTGTTTTTATTACGTGGATTTGTTGCGCCGCTTGAAAATGCAATACTGGCAGATATGGCAACGGTGATTCAACGGGCACCTTTTATCAAGATGACAACCCCAGGCGGGTTGAAAATGTCGGTGATGACAACAAGTTGCGGTAACTTAGGCTGGATCAGTGATAAAAACGGATATCGTTATTCTGCACAAGATCCGTCAAGCAGTAAACCATGGCCTGAAATGCCGGCCAGCTTTAAAGAAGTCGCACAGCAAGCCGCCTCAGCAGTTGGTTTTGAACATTTTGAGCCGGATACCTGCTTAATCAACCGCTACCAAACTGGCGCTAAAATGGGTTTGCATCAGGATAAAGACGAGCTGGATTTTGATCAGCCGATTGTCTCGGTTTCTCTTGGCATTCCCGCTGTATTTCAAATGGGCGGGCATGCAAGGAACGGCAAAGTGCTGAAATTAACGCTCTACCATGGCGATGTCTTGGTGTGGGGTGGTGAGTCACGCTTGCGCTTTCACGGCGTAATGCCAGTAGAATCATGCAGCCACCCGGCGCTTGGCGAGTATCGTATTAACCTGACGTTTCGCAAAGCCGGGTGATTCAAAAAAATCGCAGGTTTAGCAATAATGATGAATGAACAGATATCTTGTGCTCTGAATCACTGCAAAATTAGCCGCACTTAACTGTTATTGCAGAAAAAGTAACCGACCCATTAAGTAGGGCGCCACTCACTTTTGACGTAAGTTTTTGGCCAGCTACAATAGCTGCAAAGATCCAGAACAAGATGAGGATTATTAATAAAAGTCTTCTCATACTACAATCATCCGGCTTAGTGATTGATACCAGATTGTGAAAATTATATGGGAAATATTCCCATATAATTACTATAGTAATAAAGGGTGGAATGTGCAAGAAGAATTTATTTCTATTCGAAATAAATTCTTTTATTAATTTGGAGTTATTGCGGAAGCTGAACCCGGCTTAGGGAGATATTGTGCAAAAGCCGGGCGAGTGTGCAGTTACTTGAGTTTTAATGCCAGTTTAATGCGGCGGTAGATCTGGCAGAGTTTTGAGCCTTCCAGATGGTAATGTTTATGTAGCGGTTTTTTTACTTCCCAGCTTGCGGTCATGCCGGCAGGGAAGGTGACGAGGTCGCCTTTGCCGAAAGTGACCGGGGTGCCGCCAGTTGGGGTAATGACGCATTCGCCTTCTAAAATATAGGCAGTTTCCTGTTCAGGGAATGTCCATGGAAAAACAGAAACTTCTTTTTGCCAGGTAGGCCATTTACTTACGTTGAGGCTATCTAAACGTTGCTGATCCGGGTTTTTTTCTACGGTGATTTGCGTCATGTGTATTCCTTTTTGAAAAGCGCATTCTATCTCATGGTATTGCAAAGCTGAAATATGATCGTTATTTACAGTTTGCGTGCTTATTCGCGTTAAGTAGTAAAATACGGTTTTCAGTCATTAGCAAAAAATCATGCGTGTAAGTTTAGAGCAGGCAATAGCCGAACTCAAAAAAGGTGAAGTGGTCGCTATCCCGACCGAGACTGTTTACGGTCTGGCCGCTGACGCAACCAATGATGCGGCGCTTAGAAAGATATTTGCTACCAAGCAGCGTCCGGCTGATCATCCGCTGATTGTACATATTAGTGATATTCGACATGTAGCTGAGTGGGTGACGGATTTTCCGGAGGTTGCGGTTAAATTAGCCATGGCGTTCTGGCCTGGCGCGTTGACTTTGGTGCTGCCGGCAAAAGCGCATGTCTCGCGTGTTGTGCGTGGGGATGAGCCTACCGTTGCATTGCGTGTGCCTGATCATCCGGTAGCGCTGGCGCTTCTCAAGCAAAGCGGTCTGAGCGTGGCTGCGCCTTCTGCCAATTTGTTTACACAGCTTAGTCCAACCACTGCGGCACATGTAGAAGCAGGTCTGGGGAAGGCTATCCCGGTGCTGGATGGCGGAGCCTGCACGGTGGGGATTGAATCTACGATTGTAAGTGTGACGCCAGATGGGCAATGGCAGGTGTTGCGCCCCGGTATGATAAGCGAGGCGGAAATCGCGAAAGTGGCAGGCAGGCCGCAGCAGACAAAATACCTTTTACAGGAACAGGAAGAAGCACAGGCAACGCCTAAAGTGCCTGGGCAGCATGCCCTGCATTATTCGCCGCGAACACCGCTAGTGTTATACAAAGACCGGCAGGATTTGTCTGCCGCTTGCCATGCCATGCAGAATGCAGGTAACACCTGTGCGGCATTGCTGATTGGGGAAGGCGATGCACCTGCCTGCACCGTGATTACCTTGCCTGGCCAGCCGGATAAAGTCGCAGAGCAATTATATAGTGCGCTTCATGCGTTGGATGCGTTGAAAGTAGACCGGCTGTTGGTTGAGTTGCCACCTGCCGGTGCTGCATGGATCGCTGTGCTGGATCGTTTGACCAGGGCAGGACATCAATAAGCGCTATTGAAAAACTGCCATGTTTCCTATATACATGGCAAAATGCAGTCACAACCGTTAATAACATCATTCAAAAAATACCAGGCTTCTTAAAATATGACTACTAAACTGCATCAATTTTTACTCTTGTCAGGCCTGTTAGCTTTGCTGCCTGCGTGCAGTTCTATCAATTTGAACCCATTCGGGGCTGACTCTGCTGACCAGTCGCGCGGCCCGTATAATGCGACGGAATATATATGTGAAGGCAAAGGCCGATTTCATGTGCGCATGCTTAATAACGGCAATGACGCATGGCTTATCTATCCGGATCATGAAGTAAACCTGCCTAAATCCGGCAGTGATTACCGATATAGCAGCGGTGCAATAACGCTGGTGATCAATGGGGCTGAAACTACACTGAATGATGGCGAAAAAATAGCCTACACCAACTGCAAGCCACAAGAAAAAGTGAAGCAGTAATCAGTCTTTAACTCTCCCGGTATCATTGTATCGGGAATGGAGTAAGAACCGTGTCCGGTAAATGTTGTGTTACGTCAGGATATCGTCAACCATCAATGGCCAGCGCCATATGCAAACAAATATTTCTACAATCAAGCGCTTTCTGCTGCCATTGCTATTATTAATGGCAGCAGCGCCTTTTGTGCTGACTAGTCAGCAGACTGCCCAGCAGTTGGCTAACACGCATGCCGTAGCCAAGGAGCAGTCGCAGGCCTTGATCGGGTTGCTGAAGGTCACGGATGAGCTGGTGGGCGACCAGGCCGATAATGCCATGCATTTGCTCAAGGCAAACGCCAGTGCGTTGGGATCGCCAGCCGTGTCCGGCTATGTGAGGATGGCTGGAAATACAGTGCCCAACCTGCTGATGGGCTCGATTCCTGTGACGAATAATTATGAACTGGTTGATGGCGTCACTGCTATCAGCGGCGGCACGGCCACCATATTTGTGAAATCCGGCAATAGTTTCGTTCGCGTCGCAACGAATGTCAAACGTGAGAGCGGTTTGCGCGCTATCGGCACCGTGCTGGATCCGAACGGTAAAGTGATTGATGCGCTGCGTCAGGGGCGATCATTCAGCGGTGTTGTCGAAATTCTCGGTGAACCTTATCTTACCCGCTATGAACCTATGCTGAATCAGGCTGGCGTGATTATCGGCGCCTACTATGTCGGGTTTAAGGTGGATATGAAAGTGGTGCGCGAGAGTGTGCAGAATATCAGGCAATTAGAAACCGGCTTTGCAGCAATATTGGATGGTAATAACAAAATACGTTTTTTATCTTCTCATGTCGGCCGTGATCAGGCGGAAATGTTATTGGAATCGCAGCCGGAAGGCTGGGAGTTCATACAGGAGCAGATCCCGAACTGGGGGTTTAAGCTGGTGATTGCATATTCTATTGATGAGGCACGCGTCGCGGGGCTATCCAAATCCTGGGCTTTTATTCTGCTGGGCACCACGTTGGGCGCTTTACTGATAGGCATTATTTTCTGGCAACTGCGCAGGCTCATTTTTATGCCGTTGGGCGCAGATCCTGCCGTAGCTATTGAAGTGGTGAAGCGCATTGCCGCTGGGAACCTGCAGGCTGATAATATGGTTGCCAGGCCGGATACGCTGATGGCAAATGTGCTGGAAATGCGCAAGAAATTACGTGAAAGTATGGGCACGCTACGCAATAACGCCGAGCGTATGCGCTTATCTGCCAGTGTTTTTGACCATGCGCACGATGGTATTTTTATCACTGATGCCGAAATGCGAATTCTTGAGGTCAATATCGCATTTACCGAAATTACCGGCTATTCGCGTGAGGCGGCGTTGGGTAGCACGCCGCAGCAATTGGGTTTTGCGGTTTATGAGCCTGATTTCTTTGATAAACGCATTCAGTTATCGCAGGATGAAGATGCGGGTGAATGGCGTGGCGAGGCCTGGAACCGGCGCGCCGGGGATGAGATTTACCCGGTATGGCTGGATATTTTTATGGTGCGGAATGATGCAGAACAGCTGATTAATTATGTGGGTTTGTTTTCAGACATTACAGAAGCCAAACAGCATCAGCAGAATCTGGAACGCATGGCTTACCATGATCCATTAACCCAGCTGCCTAACCGCACGCTATTGTCAGACCGGCTGCATCAGGCTTTTTCACGGGCTGAGCGCACCGGTGAGTTACTGGCGGTGTGCTGCCTTGACCTGGATGGGTTTAAGCCGGTGAATGATTCTTTAGGCCATGAGGCGGGGGATCACCTGCTGGTGCAGCTTGCAGACCGCATGAATAAATGCCTGCGTGAGAGTGATACCGTAGCGCGTACCGGTGGTGATGAGTTTGCCTTGCTGCTGAACGGCATGACGAATGTGGATGAATGCCGGCTGGCTTTAGAGCGCCTGCTGAGTGATATCAGGGCGCCTTATATGGTTGCCGGTGAATCGGTCACCGTATCTTCAAGTATCGGTTATACCGTATTTCCGTTTGACCATAGCGAGCCGGATACCTTGCTGCGCCATGCTGATCAGGCAATGTACCAGGCAAAACTGAATGGCGGAAGTTGTGTGCAGCAATTCGATGCCGAGTATGACCGGGAGTTTCGTGATCTGCGGCAGGATATGGAAAGAATCGAATCTGCGCTGGCAAATGATGAATTGTGTTTATATTATCAGCCTAAAGTCGATATGCAGATTGGAAAAGTAATCGGCATGGAGGCGCTTATCCGCTGGCAGCATCCTGACCTTGGCTTGCGGGTGCCGATAACATTCCTGCCGCTCATTGAAAATACTGATTTCTCCATTACATTAGGCGAATGGGTGATTCGCAAGGCTATCATTCAGCTCGAGAAATGGCAGGCGGAAGGCCTTGATCTGCAAGTTAGCGTCAATATTGCGGCCAGACACATGGTGCATGCGGATTTTACCGAGAGGCTGGAACAGATATTAAGCGAGTTTCCTCAGGTGAATCCTGCCAAGCTGGAGTTCGAGATTACTGAAACAGCAGCGATTGAAGATGTCTCAGGCGTGGTACGCACGATGAATGGCTGTAAGTTACTTGGTGTGAGTTTTGCGCTGGATGATTTTGGTGTAGGCTATTCATCACTCACTTATCTGCGTCGCTTGCCGGTTGCAGTGATCAAGGTTGATCGCTCGTTTGTGCACGATATGCTGCAGGATAGCAATGACCTGGCGATGGTAGCCGGTATTATCAGCCTGGGCCGGGATTTCAGATGCAAAATCGTAGCTGAAGGTGTTGAAACCGCTGAGCATGGCCTGCAATTGCTACGCATGGGCTGTACGATCGCGCAGGGTTTTGGCATAGCCATGCCTATGCCGGCTGATCAGGTGAGCGGCTGGACCAGATCTTACCGTCCTAATGAAAAATGGGCCCAGGCCAGCTAAATATTTGTATGCACAGGCCATGCTCTAATTTTGTAAAACACTTGCTCACACTTCAAAAAGAGCGTAACTTTAACCCTGCAAGAGTAGTATTTATATGGAGTCAGCCATGGATAATAAATACGGGTTAGGCGGCGCTAAAGTCGCTACGGAACACCATACGCAGCATCATAAAACAGTGCATGCGCATCATCCGGTAAACTGCAAGTTCTGCGGCAGTTCAAATCTGGTATTGAGCCCTACGATGCACGATCATTCATGTGCCGATTGCGGTGAATGGCAGAATGATGTGCCACAAGGTTACTCCACTGGACGCAGTAGCGACTACTGATTTCCCTAGGCATATACAGCTCTTAAATCCCTTTTAAATCAATGGTTATTGCGCATTGATTCCTGCCTATCAACAGCTTTTGGCTTAAAGTTGTTAAATAGTTGTAATTATTTGGTACAAAACTAAAATAAATCACTTTCCAGTCAATATTTAGCGGATTAGTACGCCAAAAAGCTCTATAATATTGCGTACAAAAAATCCCTTTCCATTAAACAACTCCAAAAGAGAAGATAAATGACTACGAAAAATGCTGACATTGGCCTGGTTGGGCTAGCTGTTATGGGTCAAAACCTGGCCCTGAATATTGCCGATCATGGCTACACCATTGCGGTTTACAACCGTGACCCAAAGAAAATGGTGAATTTCATTGAAGAATGTCAAAAGAATGAGCCATCACATGCTAATGTGGTTGGTCATGCCGACCTGGCTTCATTTGTACTGAGTATCAAGCGCCCACGTAAAATCATCCTGCTGGTTAAAGCAGGTAGCGCAACTGACGTAACGATCAACGCATTGCTACCATTCCTGGAGCAAGGCGACATTATCATCGACGGCGGCAACGCATTGTGGACAGACACTATCCGTCGTGAAAAAGAATTATCAGCCAAAGGTATCGAATTCATCGGTTCAGGCGTATCCGGTGGTGAAACCGGTGCTCGTTTCGGCCCAAGCCTGATGCCTTCAGGCACACGTAAAGCATGGGCAAGTTTAGAGCCAATCTGGCGTGACATCGCAGCTAAAGTAGACCCGGTAACCGGCGCACCTTTAGAAGGCGGCGCTCCTGGCAAACCAGTGCAAGGCGGTTTCGCATGTGCTGAGTACATCGGTCCTGACGGTGCCGGCCATTACGTTAAAATGGTGCACAACGGTATCGAATACATCGATATGCAATTGATCTGTGAAGCTTACTGGTTAATGAGAAACCTGCTGGGCATGGAAGCAGATGAAATCGGTAAAGTATTTGCCGAGTGGAACAAAGGCGAGCTTTCAAGCTTCCTGATCGAAATCACTGCAGACATCCTGCAACAGAAAGATCCAATGGGTCCTGGCTTCCTCGTCGACAAAATCCTCGATACAGCCGGTCAAAAAGGTACTGGTCAATGGACAGCTGCAAATGCGCTGGAATTAGGCGCACCAGCTAACGCGATTGCTGCTGCGGTTTATGCACGTGCACTTTCAAGCCTGAAAGAAGAACGTGTTGAAGCCAGCAAAATCCTGAAAGGCCCGGTAATCAAGCAAGAGTCAGATAAAAAAGCCGTGATCGAAGCAATCAAGAACGCTTTGTACTGTTCAAAAATCTGCGCATACGCACAAGGCTTCCAATTGATCGACAAAGCACAAGTGGCTTACAACTGGAAACTGAACTTCGGTGAAATTGCACAAATCTGGCGCGGTGGTTGTATCATTCGTGCACGCTTCCTGCAAAAAATCACGGATGCTTATGCACTGAACTCACGCCTGAAAAACCTGATGTTAGACCCATACTTCACTAATGCGATGAATGACGGTCAAGCTGGCTGGCGTAAAGTGATCGCTTTGGCGGTGACTAACGGTATCCCTGCGCAAGGTTTTGCCGCAGCTCTGGCTTACTACGACGGTTACCGTAGCGAGCGTTTGCCTGCAAACCTGCTGCAAGGTCAACGTGACTACTTCGGCGCACATACTTACGAGCGTGTTGACCAGCCACGTGGTCAGTTCTACCACTTGGATTGGCCAGAAGCTGGTCGTCCACAACTTGAAGTTTAAGTTAACAGCTTAAATAAAAAGTGATAAAAAGCAAAAAGGGCAGAGTTTCTGCCCTTTTTGCTTTTTTAATGACCTGCGTTATCTGGTGGTGTCATTACTAAAACCACTATTTAAATATGGTTTTAGTAAGAGGCAGTGTACAATCAAGTCGATTTATTTTTAAGGCAATCTCATGACGTTTCACGTACAAACATTATTGATTCACTGGGCTGTAATGGCGCTTGCTTTATGGCTCACAAGCAGCGCACTTAAGGGAATGTCTTTTTCCGGCATATTGCCGCTGCTGGCATCTGCCTTGCTCGTATGTGCGGCCAATATTATTGTGCGCCCTGCACTGGCGTTGATACCGCTATCAACTGCGTCCTGGGTGCTGGGTATCGTGCTGTTGATTATTAACGCTTTGCTGATTATGCTGATTGCATCGTTGGTGAAAGGTTTTAATCTTTCGGGGGTATGGGCAGCACTGCTTGCCGCCCTGATTATTGCAGTGATTGGAACGCTACTGGAAATGCTGCTGCCGGGCAGTAATCCATCGCTGTTTCATATTCAGCAGTTAATTAACCTCAGGTAGCTTCACGCGTGGGCAGAAAATCTGCCCACGCTACAGGGCTAGAGCCGTTTATGATATGCGCGCATCAGCTATGAGCTTTTCTACTAAGGTGATGGCGTGAAGAGTCTGTGAAACTACGTCAATTTTCAAGCCCTTGAATGAAGCTTCGATGCTTTCCTTATTTGTCTGGATCATTCTCTTGATTTCATCAGGAATGAAATCACTTGTTAGCAATGCTTCATTAGTCTTCCTAAAGTCGGCTTCTTCAGTTACTGGTATCTTTCCTCCTTCTCGTTTCAGGAGGCAGCCGATGCTAGCCAATGCCTCTGCCGAAAGATTCCAGCATAAAGTGAGAATATCTTCTTTCGGAGGATCGAACTCAACTACGTTGCCGCGACCATCAATACGTCTTAATGGTCCGGTGATGTAATTTTTGATTCCTTTCCCAGCATTAATTAAATGGTACCCGTCATGCGTTGCTGCGTTTCTACAGTAAAAGATGAAGTCGCCATAAGTGGGTGAAAGAACACTCCAAGAAAAATCAACATCCATTGTCGTCTGGCATGAATCCTTTAGCGATTGAATGGTATTCAGATACGCGCTAAAGAAATAATTTAGTCGGTCTAGTTCTGTATTTAAAGGATAATCTTGTTCTGAATGTTTTTGCTTAATAATATTTGTTGTATCTGCGATCTGTTGCAGAAAAAACCAATGTTCACCAATTTTCCCTTTCAAGCTGTTCCCTACAGCAATTCGAAAGTCTCTCATGGTTTCACCTTAAAGCACATAACGTAAAGTAGGCTGCAAATAAGAGCCTAGATTTCTATTCAAGCAGGTATATAGTGATGTAGGGTGGGCAGATTTTCTGCCCACGCGGTTGAATACCCAATTACTGATGTAGCGTCCTGCTAAACAAATTCAGCGCCAACTGGTAGCCGATCATTGCAGTTTGCGGGTCGTAGCGCTCGCCTTCGTCACGCATGAAGGCATGTTGTGCGTTAAATTCATGCCAGGTGAATACCATGTTGGCGTCGCTGAGTTTTTTGTACACTTCGGCGCGGCCGGGAGCTGGAATGTGCGGGTCTTGCTTGCCCCAGATCATGAGCAGTTCGCCTTTGATGTCGTTCAGGCGTTCCATGCTGTGCTGGCCTGGTTTGTTAGGGATGACTTGCGTGTGCAGGTCAGTGGCGTAGAAGCAGGCTGTGCCTTTGATTTCAGGCTGTAATGCAGCGCGGAATGCGAGATGGCCGCCGATACAGAAGCCCATGGCGCCGATGTTGCCGTTATACCAGGCTTGTGTTTTTGCAAATGCGATCATGGCTGCGTTGTCGGTGTCGTAGCCTTGTACATCTTTGGCCGATTTGTCGGCATTGCCTTTGTCGCGGCCGGCGTCGTCATAACCTAGAACAGTGCCAATCGGGTTCAGTTCGTGGAAAACCTCAGGCACTAGCACTGCGTAGCCGTGGCTTGCCATGATTTTAGCTGCACGTTCAATCGGGCCGGTTTGCTGAAAAATCTCTGAATAAAACAGTATGGTCGGATATTTTCCATCACCAACTGGGCGGTGGATATAAGTGCGCATTACACCGGTGGGTGTGTCGAGGTCTGCAATGTGGCTTTGAATGTTCATGATCAGTTTTCCGGATTGTGTTTCAAATAAACTAAATTTTCGATATTGTACAACGAGGTAGGTGCATTTTGGCTGATATGCAGGAGTGCTCTTAAATAATCTATATAAGGTTTGCTAAGTACCCTGTTAATTTCGTAAAATGTTGTTTTGAAATCTGTTTCTATGTCACTGCGGTTTCACACAGCTACATGATGGTTTGATGTCGCATGACATATATTCTTGGCATAATTCACTACACAAAACCATGTTAATCACGATCAATGGCAAAACCCGCAGTTTTGAAGCTGCCAATCTCTCCGTAGCCGAGCTTGTTCAACAACTTGAGTTGGTCGGTAAGCGCCTGGCGATAGAGCGCAACGGCGAAATCGTACCACGCAGCCAGTTTGATGCCACTTCGTTAGCCGATGGCGATAAGCTGGAGATCGTAGGCGCGGTCGGTGGCGGTTAAATAGCCCCCAGTATTTATTACAGTTGCAAATCAAAGGAATTCGAATTGTCAGATTTATTAAAAATTGCAGATAAAACCTACCACTCACGTTTGCTGGTAGGTACCGGTAAATATAAAGACTTCACTGAAACGCGCGCGGCAATCGATGCCAGTGGCGCGGAAATTATCACGGTGGCGATCCGCCGTACCAATATTGGCCAGAATGCCGGTGAGCCTTCTCTGCTGGAATTTTTGCCACCAGAGGAATTCACCTACCTGCCTAACACTGCGGGCTGCTATTCAGCCGATGATGCAGTGCGTACTTTGCGTCTGGCACGTGAACTGCTGGATGGGCATAAACTGGTTAAATTGGAAGTGCTGGGTGACCCGAACACCTTATACCCGAATATGATAGAGACGCTTGCTGCGGCTAAAACACTGGTGAAAGATGGTTTTGATGTCATGGTGTATTGCTCTGATGACCCGATTATTGCCAAGCAACTGGAAGAAATCGGCTGTGTAGCTGTGATGCCTTTAGCCTCCCTGATTGGCTCAGGCATGGGTATTCTGAATCCATGGAACTTGCAGATCATTATTGAAAACGCCAAAGTACCGGTACTGGTAGATGCCGGTGTCGGTACAGCATCAGATGCGGCGATTGCAATGGAGTTAGGCTGCCAGGGTATATTGATGAATACGGCAATTGCAGCTGCAGGTAACCCGGTGCTGATGGCTGGCGCAATGAAAAAAGCGGTTGAGGCGGGCCGTGAAGCATATCTGGCCGGCCGCATGCCTAAAAAACTGTATTCTGCGAGCCCAAGCTCGCCCACAACAGGCTTAATCAGCTAGTGGCGATTCAATGATGGGTAATATGAACAATTACGAGTGCTCAGTCAAAGTCGAGGTTTCCTTTTTACCGGAGCAGTCCGATATTGAACATAACCGCTATGCATTTGCATATCACGTGACGATTATCAACACAGGCAATATCGCTGCACAGCTGATTAGCCGGCATTGGATCATTGCCGAAGCTAACGGTGAACAGCAGGAGGTCAGAGGCTTGGGTGTGGTAGGTGCGCAGCCGCTGCTTAATCCGGGTGAGAGCTATGCGTACTCCAGCGGCACTGTGATTAATACCCCGATGGGTGAAATGTATGGTACCTACCAGATGGTGGCTGAAGATGGCACTAAGTTCGATGCTGTTATTCCGACTTTTCAATTAAATATGCCACGAGTTCTGCATTAGGTTTTGCTGCTGGAAAACTGACAAAAATATGAAAAAAATTACGCATGGCACCATCCTGATATTGTTAAGCTTGTTGGCTGCAGGCTGTGCCAGCAAAGTTACAAAACCGGTAACGCCGCCAGCGCCGCCAAAAGCGCAGTGTGAATGCCCGGTTGAGAAGCCGCCGGTACAAATACCGGAAGCCGGCAAGTCTGCTGAAATCAAACCGCCTGAAGCAAAGGTAGCCGAGTATAGCCTGCTGAAGCCGTCGCAGTGGGATGAAGTGGATGGTTTGCAACTTGATAACCTGAGCCAGGCATGGCCGGCCTGGATGCAAAGTTGCTCCACTTTGATTAATAAGCCAAGCTGGAAAAATGTGTGTGCTGCAGCCAATCAGCTTAATGAGCAGACTGCTAAAAAACCGGCATCCGAGGCAATACAGGCTTATTTCAAAGAGTATTTCTCTGTATATAAAACTACCAATGTGGATGGCAGCGATAGCGGTATGATTACCGGCTATTACCAGCCCATATTGAAAGGCAGCCGTACCAAATCTGCACAATATCCTAATCCTTTATATGCAGCGCCTAATGATCTGATTACAGTCGAGCTTGATAGCGTGTTTCCGGAGTTGAAATTCAAGCGTGTACGCGGCAGGCTTGTCGGCAATAAGCTGGTGCCATATTACAACCGTGCAGAAATCGAAACGGAAGCTTCTCCGCTTAAAGGCCGCGAGTTTATCTATATCGACGATATTATCGATGTGTTCTTTCTGCAGATACAGGGTTCAGGCCTGGTGCAGCTGGATAATGGTGAGCAGGTGCATGTCGGCTATGCTGATCAGAATGGGCATCAGTACAATTCGATAGGCCGCCTGCTGGTGGAGCGCGGTGAGATGACGCTTGCGCAGGCTTCAATGCAGGGCATCAAGAACTGGGCACGCAATAACCTGACAAAACTCAGGGAACTGCTCAACAACAACCCAAGTTATGTATTTTTCAGAGAGTTGCCTGCAGGTCTGCCTGGACCGCTGGGTGCGCTGGGTGTGCCGATTCTGGGTGAACGCAGCGTTGCGGTTGACCCAAAATTCGTGCCGTTGGGTGCGCCGGTGTTCTTATCTACAACTGAACCAAATAGCAGCAAACCACTTAAGCGTATGATGATGGCTCAGGATACAGGCGGTGCCATCAAGGGCGGTGTTCGTGCAGACTTCTTCTGGGGAGCCGGGCCTGATGCCGGCGCCAAAGCTGGTGCTATGAAACAGTCGGGTAGGATCTGGGTGTTTTTACCTAAGGATTTTGTAATTAACGGGTCTAATGGCTTGCAAAATCAGGTTAGAAAATAAAGCCGGTTTAATTGCAGCGGAGTAGTCGGCACGAACAGTAATACACCATCAATGAAAAAGGGTGCCTAAGCACCCTTTTTATGACACGCAGGAACAAATTACTTGTTCATCACGTACATTGTCACTTCGAAACCGAAACGCATTTCAGTAGCAGCTGGTTTTGTCCACATAGTAATTTCTCCTTATTAATAGATTCGTACCGCTAGCGCCTAACAGCATTCGCCTTACGTGAGACACATCATAAGCCCGCGCTGGAAATGCAGCATGACATGAGTCATTAAAACGCCCTAGTGATAATCATGAGAAGCGCCTATGCTTGATTTCCGGGCTTTACTTTGATCCTGATTTTCTATCAGGGCTTGGCAGAGACTGCTAAGCCATACCAGGCGCAGCAAGTTGGCATGCAAATCACTGTAGAATCGCCTGATAGATGACCTGGGTTTAAGTCAGTCGGTATGCCTGAGTTTTTTGATTAGCTTTTTGATGCCCTTGCGGCCATATTTGCGTTTGAATGCCACTTTAAAGTCGTATAGATGAAAGGCCAGTCTGATCCGGAAACTGATTTTTCTGCGCATATTGGCCAGATATAGCCCCAGAAATCGCTCGCGACCAGCCCAATGCAGCTTATTGCAAATACGTGCCAGATCAGAGACGCGCTGGCTGAGCGGTGTCGAGTATGTATAAAAGCGTGCACGTGCGGTGTCTATCAGCGAGAAATGCAGCTGTTTGTCGGCTTGTGCCCGCACCAGAATATTGCCGCCGGATAAATCCCTGAAGAAAGTGCCGCGGTGATGCATCTTGAACAGGTATTGGGCAAGCTGTGCGTAAGTTTCTTCTGCACTCACAGAAATATTTTTGGCTGCGATATGGAAGTCTTTATTCCCTTTCGCAAAATGCACAAACATCTCGCCTACAGAGCAGTCTGCTGTCACGTAATCACAGATGTAAAAGTTCTGCTTAAGTGTGGTGTCTTGCTGCTTTTCAAAAAAAGCGACCGGACGTGCCGAATCTATGCCGCGTCTTAATAGTTCTAAGGTACCGTTCCAGCTGCGTTTGGCTTTGCTGGGTTTGAAGCGGTCGAAAAACTGCTTGTGCGGATACATCTTTACTGGCTGTTTTACCGTGATTTTTCGCTCCGGGTTTGCGTCGCGCGGGTCTGGCAATGCCCAGATGGCATTGCGTGCATGGCGTAATGCGTCGTTCTTGTGAGGGCTGCTTAAGTGCTGCGGGTTGAGCTTGTTAGCCAGCAACGTTGCTTCATCTGCACTTTTTGCCAGAATTAAGCCGAACCAGCCATCCTGCTGATACGGGTAGTACTGCAGGTCCGGAATATGCGCGTGAATTGCCAGATTTTTAGCAAGACTGCTGTCTGGCTTGGCGGTAATCGTGTGGCTGATTGGCCAGCGCAGGTAAATCGGACTTTCATTAATGATGTGGTGCGTAGCTTCGGTAACCAGCTCGCCGTCACGATTGATGATTTCCGCCTGTTGCAGGTCAGTAGAGTGGTAGATGTCGTCCAGCAAAGCGATTTTGCCATTGATGGTCCATGCCGCATGAATATGATGCTGTGCGGTTTGAAAGTGATGAATCTCCAAACCATCGGCAGTAGCGATGGCTGCCTTGTAATATGAACCCTGCACGATGCTTGCGACCGTTTTCATTGCATAAAAACTGGGGTGGCGTCTGAAATTGCTTCTGTCGCCATCTACACTCGCATAGTACGTTACACGTTCTAATGCCGGGTATTCGGCATCGCTTAAGCCATCGTCAATCAGGCCTTCGCGGTGGCAGATCATCGCACCCCAGAATGCCTGATCAAGTGCGCCGGAAGCTGCGTTCAACAGCATATAGCGTGCAGCGTAGTCAGCCTGTTTCTGCTCACCATCAGGCAGTAGGCGTTCTATGCGGTAAATCGCCCAGAATGCCACCGGTGATATAAAGCGTGTTATGCCAAAATCAGTGCTGATTTTTTTAAGCAGGCGTGCTTTTTTAATCAGGTTAAATTTGAGCCTGGTTGCCCAGCGGTATTTGAAAATACGATGGTCAAAGCGTTCGGGTTCAGAAACGCGCTCACTGAATAAATTGTCAGTATGAATATCCGGTAACTGGTTTCTGGCTTTGAGTATGCTCAGTATGCCAATGTTGTAGATCGGTTCAAAATCCGTGACGTTAGGGCCTGCCAGTGTAATGCCGCGCTGTCTGGCTTCCTGATAGGCAATATCCCAAGCATGAAGGAAGCCATTTACGTGATAACCCGCCCAGCGCTTCCTGTTAATGGTCGTGCCGATTTCAACACGTTCAATCTGGCTGCCAAAACGATCAAGCACTGTACTCACAAATGTACGCCAGAGCGTTTGCTCAGTGGTGTCATTCATGTTTCTGGCATTGTTGAAAGGCTGCACCAGGTGCAGCGTGACCTGAAATTTTTCATCTATCAGGCGCTGTAAAAAGCGTGCATTAAAGCTTTGCAGGTCGCCATAGCTGAAGTCGAGGCGTACCTGATGAATGCCTAATTGATGCAGCTGGCTGATCACGTAATCATCCATGGCCGCATCCTGGGCAGAAGCCACGCATATCCCGATGAAATCGGCAGGAACCTGATGACCGGTCGGCGGCAGGTGGCCGCGTTTGACATAAAGTTTACCGCTCAGGATGTAAGCAAGGCCTTTTGACAGGATTGGCCAGGTCAGCATGCTCGCTTGTTTTTTATTCATGTTCATCAACTATTGAGGCAGGCGGAAGCGCTGTTCGTTATACAGCAGATCAGGCAGTAATACATTGGCAAGTGCGCGCTGCTCCAGTTCTTTTGCGTTGGCCGGCGGGCTGGTTTCTTTCAGCTGCTTGGTTTTTGTGTCATAAATAGCATGCGCCGGTGCTTTGCCAGAGCGTAATACAACCACCTGGTTGCCATTTTGCGTTTGCTCCATCCAGCCGAAATTCGCGTTATATTGCATCATTGCGCGGCCAAGGCTATCGGCTGCAACGCTCGATAAATCGCGTCCTATCATCGGGTGCTGCGCTTCAATGCCCATGAGCGACAGCAGGGTCACCGGCAAATCAATCTGACTGGCCATGCCTGTGTAACGCAAAGGCTTGATATCTGCCCCCAGGATCAAACCCGGAATGTGAAAGCGCTCAACTGGCACCAGTGATACACCGCGTACGCGGATGTCATGGTCAGCAACGATTAAAAATACTGTGTCTTTCCAATATTCGCTTTGCTGTGCTTTTTTGAAAAACTCGCCGATTGCGTAATCTGCATATTTCACTGCATTGTTATCAGTGCCTTTCGGCTGTTCGTATAGTGAAATACGACCGTCCGGAAATTCAAACGGCGCGTGGTTGGATGACGAGAATGCCAGCGTGAAAAAAGGTTTGCCTGCTTTATGGTGAGCGAGCAATTGTTCGTGGGTTTTGTTCAGCAAGTCTTCGTCTGACACGCCCCAGCTGCTGATAAATACCGGGTTTTTATAGTCTTTCTGTTCTACGATGTTGTTAAAACCATTGCCGGTGAAGAAGCTGCGCATATTGTCGAAATGTGATTCGCCGCCGTAAATGAATTCAGTGTTATAGCCGCGTTTTTCCAGCAACGCTGCCAGCGTAAAAAAGTTTTTCTGTGATTTTGAAAGTTTAACCGTGCTATCGGCAGGCGTAGGTGCAAACCCGGCAGTCACTGCCTCGATGCCGCGCACGGAGCGTGTGCCGGTTGCGTATAGCTGCTCGAACCAGATGCCCTGTTCTTTGAGTTTTTCCAAGTTTGGCGTAACCGGTGTACCGCCTAAGGATTCTACAAAAGTTGCGCCCAGGCTCTCTTGCAGAATAATCACGAGGTTAAGCGGTTTCTGGCGTTTATGGCTGGGGATTAATGTCGTGAGTGTCGGGATATCAGTATCTTTTGCGCCAGTGAGTTTTAGTATTTCTTCACGCGGCATTTTGCCGTAAATATCACTGGATTTTGTTTCTTTAAGTAAGTTGTAGGTCGCATACACCACAGAATAACCGGAGTTCAGTACCAGGCTATTCACCATGCTGTCCGCCGTGATAGCAAACAGTGCCGGGTTGGCAGGACGGTGGCCCAGTGATGAACGGATGCCGAATGCGGTTAATATAAAAATCAGTGGCCAGATGACCCAGGTTTTTTTATTAGACCAACTTGAGGACACGCTAAGCCAAGGCTTCATGTAGCGATGTGCAATCCACGCTGTCAGGCTTGCCGAGATAAGTACAGCGAAAATATCTACCTTGAATCCGCGCCAGAGCATGCTGAATACTTCATTCGGATACTTGAGGTATTCAACAAAGATACGGTTGGGACGCACATCGTATTCGTTGATAAATCCCGGTGTTGCTACTTCCAGAAACACCAGCAGGACAATCGCAGCGACTACCCAGCCATAAGTGAACTTCTGCCAGATTCTGAATAAGCGCTGCGTAGCGAGAACCGGTGCCAGTAATAGCGGCACCAAAGCTAGCAGGCAAAGCTGGATAATGTCGACGCGCACACCCTGTAGCAGGATTTCGGCTAATTTACCGGTAGTCGCTACGCGATCAAATTTCCAGATGACCAGGCCGACGCGTGAGGCTGAGAGTATAACCACACCAATGATGAGCATGGCAACAAATGGAGCGAACGGACCTAGCCTGGATGATTGCCGCCAGATTGATTGATGTAATTTCTTAATCAAAGACATATTTGTGTAGAGTATTGAAATAGATCGCTATTATAAGGTTAAAGCTATTTTTCGTATGCAGTTTAGCGGTATCAATGTTTAAAGCCAATCCAGCTTATAAACGATTTGTAATAGGCAGGCTGGCGTGCGCACAGGTAAATCATTACAACGATGTTGAGCAGTGCAGTGCTTAAAAACAGTTCAGGGATGTTCAGCCCCTGGTTAAATATCCATAGTGAGAATCCGGCAGAAACTACCATAAACAGTGCATTGAGGATATTGGTGGCGGCGATGACGCGTGACTGATGGCTTTTTTCGGCGCGGGATTGTATAAATGCATAGAGCGGTACGATGTAGAATCCGCCAAATAGCCCGATCAGTATGATGTCCAGTATCAGGCGCCAATGGCTGAATATGATATTGCCATGCATATCAATATGCTTGCCGATGAACGTCATGTAATCTGAGAGCGTTTGACTGCTCCAGTGTGTATGTATGTGCGTGCTTGAGTAATATAAATCGACACTGAACAAGGTTAGGCCGATGGCGCCGAATAGCACCAGGCCAAGTTCCACTTTGCGCCTGGATAGTCTTTCGCATAACAGTGAGCCAACGCCGATGCCGAGCGAAAAGGTGGTAAGCAACAGAATAAACACACTCTCATCGCCATGTAAGATGATTTTGGCAAAACTCGGAAATTGTGCAAGCAAGGTCGCGCCGTAAAACCAGAACCATGAAATCGCAATAATAGCGAGCCATACCGTTTGATGCTGCCAGATGAATTGAATGCTGCGGTAGGTTTCGGTGAATGGGTTCCAGTTGATTTTCAGCAGCGGTTCTTGTGCCGGGGAGTCCGGTACGCCGCGACTGTGCCAATAACCAAGCACCGCGATGATCAAAATAGCGATACTGGTAATGAGCTCATGCGGATGCTGGATTGCCAGCCAGGCGCCCAGTACCTGCCCGAGCAGAATAGCGACAAAAGTACCCATTTCCACCATGCCGTTGCCGCCCATCAGTTCGTGCTCACCAAGGTGTTGGGGCAGATAGGCATATTTGACCGGGCCAAACAGTGTGGAATGCATGCCCATCATGAATAATGCAATTCCCAGCAGCCAGATGCTGTGCAGAAAAAACCCCGCACTGGCAAACAGCATGATGCCGATTTCAAAGATTTTCACGAGGCGGATAATTTTTGATTTTTCAAACTTGTCTGCCAATTGGCCTGCGGTAGCCGAGAACAGAAAATATGGCAGGATAAATACGCCAGGCAGAATGGTGACCAGTATGGCTGAGTCGAGGCTGGTGAGGCTGGCCGCATGAAATGCAACCAGCGTGATGAGCGCAGTTTTGAACATATTGTCATTAAACGCACCCCAGAATTGTGTCATGAAGAATGGCCTGAAACGCCTTTCTTTCATTAATTTGAATTGGTTGCTCATGCAGTTCTTTCTGTAGTTATTCCAATAGCCAGCTTATTTCTGGTGCTTATGCGATGCTGCTGATTATATAGCGCTGTCATGCTGTAATTGAGGTGCTGTTAACCTCGTGATTATGCATGCTCAGCCATGTTTTTAAGGGCGACATAATCTGTTTTTCCGGTGCCTAGTAGCGGCAGTTCTTCTACCACAATCAATTTTCTCGCAACTGCAAGTTCCGGGTTACCTAATTCTTTGGCGCTATTGCTCAGCTGTTCCCGGTTTAGATTGGTGTCAGTCGTGAATAACAGGATACTTTCACCGCGCTGCGCATCCATTTGCGTCGTTGCCGCATGCTGGTACTGTGGTGAGGCATGGTTAGCAATATTTTCTACAGTTTCGAGTGATACCATTTCACCGGCTACTTTGGCAAAACGTTTAACGCGGCCTTTGATAAATAAAAAGCCATCATCATCGATCTGTACAATATCACCGGTGCTGTGCCAGCCTTCATCACTTGCTTGAATCACGCCCGGATTGTCATACAGGTAATATCCCAGCATAACGTTAGGTCCGCGCACCGATAGTAGGGCACCGTCTGCTATGCCAGGAACAGGTTCAAGTTTTGATTCCAGCCCCGGTATTAAAGTACCTACAGAACCGGGTTTACTGGCCATGGGGGTATTCACCGCCAGAACCGGAGCGCATTCAGTAGCGCCGTAACCTTCCAGAATGCGGATACCGAATTTATCTACCCAGGTTTTGCGCACTTCTTCATTGAGTTTCTCAGCACCGGCGACGACGTAGCGTAATTTATAAAAGTCGTAAGGGTTGGCAAATTTGGCGTAGTTACCTAAAAACGTGCTGGTGCCGAACAGTACTGTGCAGCCACGGTCGTAGATCACTTCCGGAATCACGCGGTAGTGCAGTGGCGACGGGTAGACAAACATGCGGCTGCCGGCAACCAGCGGCAGGATGGCTCCGCAGGTAAAGCCAAAGGCATGAAACAGCGGTAATACCATCATGAATTTATCCTGCATGGAAAAATCAATAATGGATTTAATCTGTGCAACATTGGCAAGAATGGTACGGTGAGAATGTACTACGCCTTTAGGTTTACCCTCTGAGCCTGAGGTAAACAAGACAACGGCAGGGTCGTTAGGGTTGCATTTTACAGCCACCAGCCCAGGGAGCCATAATGCAAAGCCTATCAGCCAGAGTTTATCCAGCCAGCTGAATTTTGGCCTTAAGTCTTCCAGGTAGATGATATTGATGCCTTGCAGCCCTGCAATCGTTTCTTCCAGCGCAGCAGCCTTGATGAATTCGCGTGAGCTGATAACCGTTTTGACGCAAGCTGCGGTACATGCATTCTGAATCCCTGTGCTGCCTGCCGTGTAATTGAGCATGGCCGGAATACGCCCGAATGCACTTAGGCCGAAGATCAAGCATATCGTGTTGGTCACGTTCGGCATCATGACACCTACGTTTTCATTCTGCTGTGTAATTTTTTTTGCGAGCTTGCCTAATGCCAGGCTTTTTTTCAGTAGCTCGCCGTACGTTTCCTCGACCTGACGCATGTCCTCCACTAGCACTGCGTTGCGGCCATAAGTTGAAATCGCATCAAGAAATGCCTGAAACAGTGTGTTGATCTGGGTAGAGCTGAACAGCATATTCTGCATTTCGCGACGCATGGCATCTCCGGACAGTTTACGCCGTGCTTTTGCGGTAGGTGCATCTGGCATTGCAATGTGGCGTGTGGGCAGAATGGTGATATTGACTTTGGGAAGCAGTTTTATAACGTGGGGCTCGGACAAGCGGCTAAAGTAGGAATGTGAGGCACCCTCAATGCGCACCGGCAAAATCATTGCGCCGGTCTTTGCCGCCACAAAACCGGGGCCGTCATACACTTTCATCAGCGATCCGGTCAGCGTGATACGCCCTTCCGGAAAGATGACCACCGGTTGCCCTGATTCCAATAGTTTGATGACTTTTTTCATGGCCAGCGGTGAGGATGGATCAACTGCCAGATAAGGGGTTAAGCGCAGTATTTGCCTGAAAAGCCAGTGATTGAGTACGCTGGTATGTACAACAAAGGTGGCGCGTATGGGTAAAAACAATCCCAGCAATAAGCCATCCAGGAATGATTCGTGGTTGGCAATTACCAACAATTTGCCTTGCTTCGGTAGATTGGCTATGCCCGAAACCTTTACACGGAAAATAATGCGGGCTATTAATTTTAAAAATGCTGCAATCATGGGCTTTGCCTCTTTTTAAATATTGCTAAGTTTCATTTTTGATATAGTTAAGTACGCGCTGCAATGCTTCAGTAACCACTGCTGTGTTGATCCAGAAGTAGACTTCCTTGCCAACTTTTTCTGAATTTAATACACCTGACTGGCGTAGCACTTTTAAGTGATGCGTAACCGCTGTGCGGCTAAGTGTCGTAGTAGACACAATTTGCAGAATGTTGAGTTTCTCGCCTTTTTCAAAGGCAAGCAGAATGCGCTGCCTGTGCTCGTCGCCCAATGCCACAAATATGGAGGCCGTGTTTTTAAAATCTGCGGGTATGTCGGTAATGGAATTCATAACTACATAATTAGTTATTTAGTTATTTGTGTCAAGTAATTTATAAAGTGTGAACTACAATAAAAAAGGGACGCTTGCGCGTCCCTAATTTACTACTGGATTTTATTGTTGTTAGTCTGTTGCTTAGCTGTGGTAAGCGCGTTCACCGTGTGCGCTGGTATCTAAACCTTCACGCTCGGCTTCTTCACTTACACGTAAACCGACCAGCATGTCTACAATCTTGAATGCAACTGCTGACACAACCGCTGACAGTACGACTGCAGTCACTACGGCAGTGATTTGAGCAGTCATTTGTGCACCAAAGTCGTAAGCCGCTACACCGTTGGCAACATAATCAACTACACCTGCACCGCCTAATGCCGGGTTTACGAACACGCCGGTTGCCAGTGCACCGAAGATACCGCCGATAGCATGGATACCGAATACATCTAAGGCATCATCGTAACCCAACCAGTACTTCACTTTAGCTACGAAGAAGTAGCAGATTGGTGAAACCAGCAAGCCAATCACGATTGCACCCATCGGGCCTACAAAACCGCAAGCTGGCGTAATTGCAACCAAACCTGCTACCGCACCAGAAGCTGCACCCAGCATTGAAGGTTTGCCTCTTAATGACCATTCTGTGAATGACCAGGCTAGAGTAGCTGCTGCCGCTGCGATTGTTGTATTAACGAAAGCCAGTGCTGCATAACCGTTAGCTTCAAGGTTTGAGCCTGCATTGAAGCCATACCAACCCACCCACAGTAAAGCTGCACCAACCATGGTTAATGTCAGGCTGTGTGGTGTTAATGCTTCTTTGCCGTAACCGATACGTTTACCAACCATGATGGCACCAACTAAACCGGCAACACCTGCGTTGATGTGAACAACTGTACCGCCTGCGAAGTCGAGTGCGCCTTTAGCCCATAACCAACCTGCATTGGCTACTACAGTTTCTAGTGAAGCTGCATCGGTAATTGCGTCAGGACCATCCCAGTACCAAACCATGTGAGCCAGTGGCAAGTATGAGAATGTGAACCAGATCACCATGAATATCAGGATTGCAGAAAACTTCATGCGTTCAGCAAATGCGCCGACGATCAATGCCGGTGTAATCGCTGCGAAAGTCATTTGGAAAGCAACAAAAGTCAATTCAGGAATATAAACACCTTTACTGAAAGTTGCACCCAGTGATTCAGGCGTGACGCCAGCGAGGAACGCTTTGCTCAGGCCGCCAAAGAAAGGGCTGCCACCAGTAAACGCCACACTGTAACCATAGATTGCCCATAACACTGACATCAGTGAGAAAATCATGAATACTTGCATGAGCAAAGACAGCATATTTTTCTGACGTACCAGGCCACCATAAAACAGGGCCAAACCAGGAATTGCCATCAGGGTTACCAGTATGCTTGCTACTAGCATCCATGTGGTGTCGCCTTTGTTAGGCGCCGGGGCAGGTGCGGCAGCAGCTTCAGCCGGAGCGGCTTCTGCTGGCGCAGCTGCAGGTGCTGCATCTGCTACCGGAGCAGCATCAGCTGCAGGTACAACTTCCGCTGCAACTGCATCTACTGCAGGTGCAGCATCTTCGGCAAACGTAGCGCTTGTAGCGCCAAGGCCCAGCATCATGACCAAGGCAAACATCGAGAGTATTTTTTTCATGTTTATCTCCTTATAAAGCTTCAACGCCGGTTTCACCGGTGCGGATGCGATAAACTTGTTCAAGATTGAATACGAAGATCTTGCCGTCACCGATCTTGCCGGTAGCAGCTGATTTTTCGATGGCTTCAACCACCTGATCCAGCAAAGCGTCGTCGATAGCGATCTCGATCTTCACTTTCGGTAAAAAATCTACCACGTATTCAGCACCGCGATACAGCTCAGTGTGACCCTTCTGGCGACCGAAACCTTTTACTTCGGTTACGGTGATACCTTGTACGCCAATAATAGATAAGGCTTCTCTGACCTCATCCAATTTAAATGGCTTGATAATTGCGGATACAAATTTCATAAGTACCTCCTGGTTCTGTAGGGAAGCGACAGCCTGATTAAATCATTCCGCTGCCGCTGGTTCTTGCAATACAAATTAAGCGATTAGAATGTTTTTTGTACAAATACCGTGAATTGGTCTTTGCCCAAGTGCTGGCCGGATGCATCGGTGAACACTGATTTTTTAGCATCAGTATCAGTGTAGTAACCACCTACGTTAACACCGTTCTCAAACGCTTTAGTCAAGCCGATTTTCCAGTCTGCATAATCGTATCTGCTGTTGCTGACAGTGCCTGATTTGCCGGTAAAGTCCTGATAGCCATAATGGGCAATTGCAGTATAGCCTGTGCCGAATGGAACGTTCAGATTCAGTTCAGAGTAAGTTGTGCCGTCAGCGTCGTCGTAACCAAACGCGCCATCAGAAACCACTGCTGAAACTTTACCGCTTAACCAGCCGTAAGTCAGGCTACCGTAAATTTCTGTAGTTTCAGCTTTTTTGATGCCTGGGTTTTTTCTGCCCGGATAAATGTATTGCAGCAAACCTACGTTATAGCTAATGCCGGTATCACCGATCGTATTGGCATAGCCGCCGTATACGTCTAATTCCAGACTTGAGCTTTTGTAGTAATCACCGTCGCTTAACCAGCTGATGTTTGAACCCCATGCACCAGCATAAAAACCGCTGGAATGCGTGTAATCAACACCGCCTTGTAATGCTGGATCTTCACGGGTTTGTGTCAAACCACGGAAAATGTATTGGCTATACAGGCCCACATTATAAGCAACTGTATGTGGTGAAGCTGGTGCTGCTGCTGGAGCAGCTTCTTCAGCCATTGTAATGGTAGGCACTGAAAGTGCGCCTAATACGGCAAGTGATAATAATGATTTACGCATATTGCTGACTCCTGAATAAAAATAAAGTGATTAATTAAAAACACACACTGGTTGTTAAGCAAGGCGTATGCCAACAATTTTATTGTTATTAATCAGTAGGATAGGTAAATATATTATTCCGCCTCAAATGTGAATTTTTTAAATAATCTGATAAACTGCCTTAAATTACTAAGGAATTTAATATGCTTGACTCTCAAAAGATAAATGAAATATCTAATAAAATCAAGGATGTAGTGAGCTCTTCACCGCTGGGTGATGTTGAGAAAAACTTAAATGCACTATTACGGGGCGTATTCACCAAAATGGAGCTTGTTACGCGTGAGGAGTTTGAAGTGCAGGCAGAAGTGTTGCGTAATACGCGCCAGAAGCTGGCGTTGCTAGAGGCTAGGCTGGCAGAGCTGGAGAGCGCCGGATCAGAAACGTAGCAAACATCATGAGTGCATGTAAATGAGTCTGGCGGTTCTTTATAGCCGTGCATTAACTGGCATGGATGCACCGGAAGTGGTAGTTGAAGTGCATCTGGCGAATGGCCTTCCCAGCTTCACGATCGTTGGACTGCCTGAAGCCGAAGTTAAAGAAAGTAAAGATCGTGTGCGCGCCGCATTGCAGACGGCGCAGTTTGAATTTCCTGCGCGGCGTATCACGGTTAATCTTGCCCCGGCTGACTTGCCAAAAGAAAGCGGACGCTATGATCTGCCAATTGCGCTGGGTATTTTGGCGGCGAGCGGGCAGATACCGTCCGATAATCTGTCTCAATATGAATTTGCAGGCGAGCTGGCGCTCACAGGGGAGCTGCGCCCGATTCGCGGCGCATTGGCCATGACTTATAAATCCTATAAGAGCGGCCGCGCTTTTGTGCTGCCGGTTGATAGCGCTGTAGAAGCTGCATTGGTGAATGACGCTGTTATTTACCCGGCGAAATCATTGCTGGAGGTTTGTTCACATTTGTGCGGGCGCACTGCATTAGTGCAGCTTGCTGCTGCTAATCAATATGCAAGAATCCCTTATGCCGATTTTGATGAAGTCAAGGGTCAATCCGGGCCTAAGCGTGCGCTGGAAATAGCGGCAGCTGGCGGTCATAGCGTCATCATGAGCGGCCCACCCGGTGCCGGTAAAAGCATGCTTGCCCATCGCTTTGCCGGTATTTTACCCGGCATGACTGAAGCAGAGGCTTTAGAGTCCGCGGCGCTGCAATCGCTGAATGGCAGTTACAAACTTGATCACTGGAAACGCAGGCCATTCCGGTCGCCACACCATACCGCATCCGGCGTTGCTCTGGTGGGCGGCGGCGGTATTCCACGCCCGGGTGAAATTTCGCTGGCGCATCACGGTGTTTTATTTCTGGATGAGCTGCCTGAGTTTGACCGCAAAGTGCTGGAGGTGTTGCGTGAGCCACTTGAAAGCGGCCAGATTACCATTTCACGAGCCGCGCGCCAGGCAGATTTTCCGGCGCAGTTCCAGTTGATTGCCGCCATGAATCCATGCCCCTGCGGTTATTTGGGGCATTACAATAATAAGTGCCGCTGTACACCAGACCAGGTGACGCGTTATAAAGCCAAGATTTCAGGGCCGCTGCTGGATCGAATAGACCTGCATATTGAAGTCTCCGCGTTGAAAGAAGATGAGCTGACAAATGCCGGTGCCGCAGAAAGCAGTGAAGTGATTCGCACAAGAGTAGAGCAAGCGCGCAAAATCCAACTGCAGCGGCAAGATAAGGCCAACTTCAAGCTGGGGACACTGGAGATCGAGCAATTCTGCCAGCCAGACAGTGCCGGACAGGCTTTACTGAAAACGGCTATCTCCAAGCTGAACCTTTCAGCGCGTGCCTACCATCGCATTTTGAAAGTAGCGCGCACCATTGCAGATTTGAGTCATGCTGCCAATATTCAGGCGATCCATATCGCAGAAGCCATTCAATATCGAAGGCATGGTGTCTGATAATAATTTAGAAGGTATCTCTAGATTGTTTGCCTGAGTTTCTGAAACTTACAATCTGTTATATCTGTTGTTACATTGACATAAATATGTGATTAAATCCCATATTTATTGCATTTTCTGTTTTATAATACTGCTTATTTTTATACTTTTCTGGCTGCAGTCGAAGTAATTCGGCTGGCTACGCCACTACTAGGAATAAGCACTTTATGAAAAAGATTGGGTTAGTACTGTTCATTCTGATAGCGATCATCGCAGGTACTTTATTCTGGCTGCGCAGTAACCTGGATGGACTGGTACGTGATGCCATTGTTGAATATGGTAGTGAAATGACGCAGGCCAGGGTGAGTGTCGGCAGTGTCAAAATCGACGCTGTGAATGGCGAATGTATTATTACTGATTTTGTCGTGGGTAACCCAAAAGGGTTCACAACTCCCTATGCATTTAAAGTTAATGAGTTTACGCTAGCGCTTGACCCTGCCAGTATTACTGATGACGTCATTATTGTCAGAAAAATTGCCATTATTGCACCGGAGGTCATTTACGAGAAAGGTGACCGCATGACTAACTTTGATGCAATTCAGAAAAATATCGAAACTTATCTAGGGCCTGCGGATAGCGAACCTTCACCAGGTAAAAAGCTGATTGTAGAAGAGTTTAAAATGCGTGATTCAAAAGCACAGGCAAGTGCCGCATTCATGGATGGAAAAACGGTGACGGTAGCCCTGCCGAACTTGACGAAGCGTAACATTGGTAAAGCCGAGGGCGGCATTACGCCAGGCGAGTTAGGTCAGAGAATTGCCGGAGCCATCGAGAAGCAGCTATTAACAGCGGTGAGTTTTGACAAGCTCGGCAAAGCTGCGCAGCAGGCCGGGGATGCTATTGGTGGCGCTGCCGGTGGCGCGATGGATGGGATAAAAAGCTTGTTTTAGCAATATCTGGATATTGATGGTTTTTTGGCATTCGGCCGCGAGCTTATCATCTTTATTCGCTGCGCCAATCTTTTGCTGCAATAGCAAGCCTTGCCAGTGAATTAATTCACAATAGCTGTCATGTATACTCGCAATATTGAGAAGCCTTCTCAAGCAAGTGATACAATTCCATCTTAAGTCAAATCCATTGCTTTATTTATGTACAACAGAACAAAATCCGTCACTGAAAACACGCTTAGAGAATTGCTCGCCCGGCGCATCCTGATTCTGGATGGTGCAATGGGCACGATGATTCAGCAATACAAGCTGACTGAGTCTGATTATCGTGGCGAGCGCTTCGCCGACTTTAAGGCACCAGCAGGCGAGCGTGAAATATTCGTTAAAGGTAACAATGAGTTACTTACCTTAACGCAGCCGCACATCATTCAGGAAATCCACGAAAAATATCTGGCCGCCGGTGCGGATATTATTGAAACTAATACCTTTGGTGCAACCAGTGTGGCGCAAGATGATTATCACATGGCGCACCTCGTCTATGAGATGAACGTCGAGGCCGCTAAGTTAGCCAAAGCGGCATGTGACAAATACAGCACGCCGGATAAACCGCGTTTTGTTGCCGGCGCCTTGGGCCCTACGCCTAAAACGGCATCTATTTCACCTGATGTGAATGACCCGGCAGCGCGTAATGTAAGTTTTGACCAGTTGGTGAACGCTTACTTGGAGCAGGTGCGCGGGCTGGTTGAAGGTGGAGCGGATATTCTGATGGTGGAAACCATTTTTGATACGCTCAACTGTAAAGCCGCTTTATTTGCTATTGACAGTTTTTTTGAAGCACATGGCAGCACTTTACCTATCATGATTTCCGGTACGGTGACCGATGCTTCCGGGCGTATTCTGTCAGGCCAGACCGTAACGGCATTCTGGCACTCCGTACGTCACGCCAGGCCGCTGACTGTAGGCCTGAACTGTGCTTTAGGGGCAACGCTGATGCGTCCCTATGCGGAAGAGCTGTCTAAGATCGCTGATACTTTTGTGTGTATCTACCCGAATGCAGGCTTGCCCAACCCGATGAGCGATACCGGCTTTGATGAAACGCCGGATGTGACCTCAAGCCTGGTGAAGGAGTTCGTGGATAGCGGATTTGTCAATATTGCAGGTGGCTGTTGCGGTACGACACCGGCGCATATCAATGCGATCTATGAATTGATTAAAGACCTGCCGCCGCGTCGGCTGCCAGTGGTGCCGCCTTACACAAGACTCTCCGGTCTGGAACCTTTCATCATTGATGACAACTCACTGTTTGTGAACGTAGGTGAGCGCACCAATGTAACCGGCAGCAAAGCGTTTGCGCGCATGATTATCAATGAGCAGTATGAAGAAGCCCTGAGTGTCGCGCGCCAGCAGGTCGAGAATGGCGCGCAGGTCATCGACATCAACATGGATGAGGGCATGCTGGATGCTGTAAAAGCCATGACGCATTTCCTCAATCTGATTGCTTCTGAGCCTGATATTGCACGCGTGCCTATCATGATCGACTCATCTAAATGGTCGGTGATTGAAGCGGGCCTCAAGTGCGTGCAGGGTAAGGCTATTGTGAACTCGATTTCGATGAAAGAAGGCGAAGCCGAGTTCCTGCGCCAGGCCAAATTGTGTCATCGCTACGGTGCTGCTGTCATCGTGATGGCATTTGATGAAAAAGGCCAGGCGGATACTTATGAGCGCAAGATCGAGATCTGCAAGCGCGCTTATGACCTGTTGGTGGAAACCGGTTTTCCGGCAGAGGACATTATATTCGACCCCAATATTTTCGCGATCGCCACGGGTATTGACGAGCACAACAATTATGCAGTCGATTTTATCAATGCTACGCGCTGGATTAAAGAAAACCTGCCGCACGCCAAAATCTCCGGTGGTGTTTCCAATGTGAGTTTCAGCTTCCGTGGCAATGACCCGGCGCGCGAAGCGATTCATACCGTATTTCTTTACCATGCCATCAAGGCAGGCATGACCATGGGTATCGTCAATGCCGGCATGATGGGCGTTTATGACGACCTGGCACCGGAGCTGAAAGAACGCGTGGAAGATGTGGTGCTGAACCGCAGGCCGGATGCTACCGAACGCATGATCGAGATTGCCGGTACCTTAAAAGCGGGCGGCAAGAAAGAAGAAGCCACACTGGAATGGCGCGGTACGCCTGAAAATCCTGTCAGTGTACAGAAGCGCCTGGCGCATGCCATGGTGCACGGCATTACCGAGTTTATTGTGGATGACACTGAAGAGGCGCGCCTTGAAGTCATGAACAATGGCGGTCGTCCGATTCATGTGATTGAAGGTCCACTCATGGATGGCATGAATGTGGTCGGTGACCTGTTCGGCCAGGGTAAGATGTTCCTGCCGCAGGTGGTAAAATCCGCGCGCGTCATGAAGCAAGCGGTTGCGCACCTGATTCCGTTCATTGAAGAAGAAAAAGCACTAGAAGAAAAACGCACCGGTATTATTGCCAAGCCCAAGGGCAAGGTCGTGATTGCAACGGTCAAGGGCGATGTGCATGACATTGGCAAGAACATCGTTTCTGTTGTATTGCAGTGCAACAACTTTGAAGTGGTGAACATGGGCGTGATGGTGCCGGCGGCAGAAATTCTCGCGATGGCAAAAGCCGAGAACGCCGATATTATCGGGCTGTCCGGCCTGATCACACCATCGCTGGAAGAAATGGCTTATGTCGCCAAAGAGATGCAGCGCGACCCGCATTTCAGCGGCTTGAAAACGCCGCTGCTGATTGGTGGCGCAACGACTTCACGTGCGCATACTGCGGTGAAAATTGCTCCGCATTATGATGGCCCGGTAATTTACGTGCCGGATGCATCACGCTCTGTCGCCGTGATGCAGTCGTTGCTTACACCGGAAAGCCGCGATGAATATATCAGTGAAGTGCAGGCTGATTATGAAAAAGCACGTACCCAGCATGCCAATAAAAAAGGCACGCCATTACTGACAGTTGCCGAGGCGCGTGCCAATAAGGCCAAGCTCGGCTTCGCAGGTGATGACGCCCCGATAAGGCCTAAATTCATCGGGCGCCGCGTATTCAAGAACATTGACTTGGCGCTGATTGCTCAATATATCGACTGGTCGCCATTTTTCCAGACCTGGGATCTGGCCGGCCCTTATCCTGCCATCTTGACTGATAAAGTAGTGGGTGAAGCCGCAACAAAGGTGTTTGCAGAAGCGCAGGCAATGCTCAAAAAGATCATTGATGGTCGCTGGTTAAGCGCCAGTGGCGTGATTGCACTGATGCCTGCAAATGCAGTCAATGATGACGATATCGAGATTTATACCGATGAAACGCGCAAAGAAGTTGCGCTTACCTGGTATGGCATGCGTCAGCAGACTGTGAAGCCTATCATCGACGGCGTAGCACGCCCTAATCAGTGTTTAAGTGATTTCATTGCGCCTAAAGTGACTACAGAGGGTGTCAAACAAGCAACAGTGCCTGATTATATTGGCCTATTTGCCGTAAGTGCCGGCATGGGGATGGAGAAGCGTCTGGCCCAGTTTGAGGCAGCGCACGATGATTACAGTGCAATTATGTTTAAATCACTGGCTGACCGCCTGGCGGAAGCGTTTGCTGAATATATGCACGAGCGTGTGCGTACTGATTTCTGGGGATACGCGGCTGATGAACACCTGAATGCAGATGCCCTGATCAAAGAGCAATATCAGGGCATACGTCCGGCGCCTGGTTATCCGGCCTGCCCTGATCACACTGTAAAAGCGGATATGTTCAGGTTGCTGCAATGTGAAGAAGTTGGCATGACACTGACGGATTCTTTTGCAATGCAGCCGGCAGCGGCAGTGTCAGGATTTTATTTTGCACATAAGGATGCCAAATATTTCAGTGTTGATAAAATTGGCGAAGACCAGTTGCTGGATATAGCGAAACGCAGAAACCTGCCTAAAGAATATTTAGAGCGCTGGCTTGCACCAAACTTGAATTAGTTTGATTTAAGCTATCTATATTTAATTAAATAATAACCAGACAATTATGCATATCCATATTTTAGGCATCTGCGGCACATTCATGGGCGGCATCGCGGTATTGGCAAAACAGGCCGGTCATAAAGTTACCGGCTGCGATGCCAATGTGTACCCGCCGATGAGTACACAGCTGGAAGCGCAAGGCATCGCACTGATTGAAGGCTTTGCACCTGAGCAGGTTAAGCTCAACCCCGATATTTATGTGATCGGTAATGTAGTTTCGCGCGGCAATCCGCTCATGGAAGAAATTCTGAACCGCGGCCTGCCCTATATTTCAGGGCCGCAGTGGCTGGCAGAGAACGTATTGCAAGGTAAGTGGGTACTCGCTGTAGCTGGTACACATGGCAAAACCACCACGAGTTCCATGCTGGCCTGGATACTGGAATATGCTGGACTGGCACCTGGGTTCCTGATTGGCGGTGTTCCGGAAAATTTTGGCGTGTCGGCAAGATTGCCTCAAATTTCACCAAAAGATAGTCAATTCAACAAAAATCAAGATTTGGGATGCGATACAAGGCGCAAGGAGCGCAGCAGCCGAGATAGTACAAATGCGTACAGCGAGGTTGCGAGCACCGAGCAACGCAGTGGCGCGCCCAAAGATGATTTTTGTTCGCCTTTTTTTGTGATTGAGGCGGACGAGTACGACACGGCGTTTTTTGACAAGCGTTCGAAATTTGTACACTACCGTCCGCGCACAGCGGTTTTAAATAATCTCGAATTCGACCATGCCGATATTTTTGAAGATTTAGGCGCCATCGAAAAGCAGTTTCATCATCTGGTACGCACCGTGCCCCAGCAAGGCCTAGTGGTAGCCAACGGTAAGGAAGCCAGCTTGCAGCGCGTGATTGATAAAGGCTGCTGGACACCGGTGGAAAAATTTGGCACGGATGCTGACTGGCAGTCAGCCAATGCGCATGGTGACGGCAGTTTTGATGTGCTGTACCAGGGCAAGCTACAAGGTCGTGTGGCATGGGGTCTGCTCGGTGAGCATAATCGCATGAATGCGCTCGCCAGCATTGCCGCTGCGCGCCATGCAGGTGTTGCCGTGGATATGAGTATTGCTGCGTTAACTGAATTCAAGAATGTAAAGCGTCGCATGGAACTGCGCGGTGTGGTGAACCAGATTAGCGTTTATGATGATTTTGCACATCATCCTACCGCGATTGAAACCACAGTGGCAGGTTTGCGCGGCAAAGTGGGTTCAGCGAGAATTCTGGCTGTGCTGGAGCCGCGCTCCAACACGATGAAACTTGGCGTCATGAAAAGTGCATTGCCTGCAAGTCTGAAAGAAGCTGATCTGGTGTTCTGCTATCAGGCAAATCTGGGCTGGGATGCAAAAGAGGCACTGAGGCCAATCAGCGCGAAAACACAGGTACACGATGATCTGGGGCAACTGGTAGAAGCCATTGTGCAGGTCGCAAAAGCGGGTGACCAAGTGCTGGTCATGAGTAATGGCGGTTTTGGCGGCATACATCAAAAGCTGCTCGATGCATTAAAAACTGTTGTGTAATTTAGGTGCAAAAATCCAGCTAAAGCATATGAAAATTAACTCAATTGCAACTCCGCTTATGAAGAAGCTCAAGTCCTTGAGTGTCATGAGTATTGCGCTTTGGCTTTCGTTTGCATTACATGCCGCAATATTGAGTGTTCATTTTGAGCCGCAACTCAATAAATTTAAAGACAACCTGGCAATACTCGAAGTCGTACTCGTTAATGCCAAAACACAGTCGAAACCTGATAATACCGAGGTTTATGCACAGGCTAATTTAGATCGCGGCGGTAATACCGAACAAGACCGCAAAATGAAAACTGCACTGCCGGTATTAAAACCGCAGAAATCTGAAGAAACGCCCAAGCCGGTAGCAAATAATAAACAGGCAGCGCAGGCAACACTGCAGGCAGCCAGTGAGCTGCGCGAACAAAAACGTGTAACCGAGCTGGAAAAGCAGGCCCAGGAATTAATGACGCAGATTAATGCAAAAAAAACTGTGGAATCCCCACCAGTGCAGAAAGCGGCATCTAAAGAAGCGCAAACTGAAAATCAGGCTATACCCAATAAAAAGCTGGATCTGGAAGCTATATCGGCAGCAGCTATAGAAATGGAAAAGCTGGAAGCGATTATTTCCAAACAGCAGGATGAGTATCAAAAACGTCCAAAACGTAAATTCGTAGGCGGACGCACTAAAGAATATAAATATGCGCTTTATGTTGAATCCTGGCGCCAGAAAGTGGAAAAAATTGGCAATCTGAATTACCCGGAAGCCGCCCGGGATCTGAAACTGTACGGTCAACTGCAGATGACTGTATCAATCAAGCCGGATGGCAGTGTCGATTCTATCGAAATCAATCGCAGCTCCGGACATAAAGTATTGGACGCGGCAGCACAGCATATTGTGGAACTGGGTGCGCCTTATGCACAGTTTCCGGAAGATATACGGAAAGAGGTGGATATTCTGAGTATTACCAGGACTTGGACATTTACCAAAGAGGATAGCTTGGCCACTGAATAATTTTCTGAAAATCCAAATATCCTGCGTTGGCCTCGGTTCGCCGTACTATGCGTACTGTCTTCACCTCGCCGCCTTGACTCTTTGGATTTTGAGAAAATTATGGTATTTGAGCTCGAATGTCTGACATCAATGTAAAATCTGAATGACTAAGTGATAAATTTCAGCGTAAATTCCTGAAAATCCAAATATCCTGCGTTGGCCTCGGTTCGCCGTACTATGCGTACTGTCTTCACCTCGCCGCTTTTTGACTCTTCGGATTTTGAGAAAATTATGGTATTTGAGCTCGAATGCCTGGCATCAATGTAAAGTCTTGATGAATTTGGAGTGTTTAGCTAGGCCACTTTTATAAATTGATTTAATGGTGAATTTCTTATAAATTTCTCTTAATCTCGTCATTCCCGCGCAGGCAGGAATCCAGTCCAGTTTCAATTTAAGAGGTTGTAGTTAATGGCTTTATAGGTGATTCATGTCTGGATTCTCGCCTGCGCGAGAATGACAAATCTAGGAATAATTTATATTTGTTGTATAAATTTTAAATTTATAGAAGTGCTATTTAATATCAAATTTTTGATGTATTTAACAGAGAAAAGCAATGAAAAATTACTACGAACATCATATATTTTTCTGCCTGAACCAGCGCGAAGATGGTGCAGCCTGCTGCATGGATAAAGGTGCCGGGGCAGCTTTTGACCACATGAAAGCACGGGTGAAAAAACTCAATCTGAATGGCAAAGGCAAAGTACGGGTGAATCGCGCCGGCTGTTTTGACCGCTGCGGCGAGGGGCCTTTATTGGTGATTTACCCGGCAGCAGTCTGGTATACCTTTGTTGATAATGAAGACATTGATGAAATCATAGAAAGTCACCTGAAAAACGGTAAAGTTGTTGAGCGGCTTGTGGTTGCCTGAGTGCATAGGTTTTAAGCGCCGGTAATCTGGCGTTATTTTGTATTGAGCGCGCATGTGATATGCGCGCTTATTTTTTGTGCAAGCCGTTCAGCGGTGTCCGGGTCAAGCGCAGCGGTAGTGCTATTCCGCATGACTTCACCCCAGTGCGAGTTCGGGAAGTGCCTGTCGTTTTCATAGCGTGGAATGACATGCCAGTGGATATGCGGAGTTTTGTTGCCCAAGCTCGCCAGGTTGATTTTATCAGGATTGAAAATCTCCCTGATGCCCAGTTCAACCGCAAACACGGTCTTCATCATGCGCGCGCGCTGTTCAGGGATTAAGTCGGTCATTTCCTTTACATGCGCGAGTAGTTCTACGCGGCAATAGGCCGGGTAATCCGCATCGTTCAGTAGCACGACACGGCAGAAATCATCCTGCCAGAGTATCGGGTGTAGACATGGCTGGCAAAGTGCACATGCCATGTTATGAGGCTTCCAGCATGCGATCCAGCGTGAGCTTGGCCAGCTTTGCTTCATGCGCAGGCACTTTGATCTGGTTAACCACATTGCCTTCAACCAGGTTTTCCAGTACCCATGCCAGATGTTGCGGGTCAATACGTGCCATGGTTGAGCATTCACATACCACGTGGCTCATGAATTGCACCAGTTTGCCTTGCGGTTTCATTTGATCAGCCAGGCGATTCACCAGGTTCAGTTCGGTGCCGACCAGCCATTTGGTATTTGGCGCTGCTTCGCTGACGGTTTTCAGGATGTATTCGGTCGAACCGACATAATCTGAATGCTGGCATACTTCAAACGGCGCTTCAGGGTGAGAAATGACGATGCCATCTGGATGTTCCTGACGGAATTGCGTGATGTTCTGCAGGCGGAACATCTGGTGTACCGCGCAATGCCCTTTCCATAGCAGGATCTTGGCCTGCTTGATTTGTTCGACCGTCAGTCCGCCCATAGGCAGGTCAGGATCCCACACCGGCATCTGCTCCAGTGGAATGCCCATTTTGTAGCCGCTCCAGCGGCCAAGGTTCTGATCCGGGAAGAACAGTACTTTTTCGCGCTGTGCAAAGCCCCATTCCAGAATTTTAGGTGCATTGGTGCTGGTGCACACAATGCCGCCATGTTCACCACAGAAGGCTTTTAAATCAGCTGCGGAGTTGATGTAGGTGATCGGGGTGATGGTTTCATCAAAGTTGAGTACTTTATTCAGCTCGCGGTAGCTGCGCTCCACTTTGGCCAAGTTGGCCATATCTGCCATAGAACAGCCAGCTGCTAGGTCAGGAAGAATCGCAATCTGATCGGGGCGGCTCAGGATATCGGCAACCTCAGCCATAAAGTGAACACCCAGGAATACGATGTATTCTGCATCGACCTCGGATGCGTAGCGAGATAGCTTGAGTGAGTCACCAGTATAGTCGGAATGGCGGTAAACGCTTTCATGCTGATAGTGGTGGCCTAGAATCACCAGGCGCTTACCCAGTTTCTGTTTCGCGGCAATAATGCGGCGCTGGCAGTCAGCATCTTCTGCGGCCTGGAATTTTTCAAATTTGATCGGTGATACTTGCATATAAAACCTTTTACAATTAATTCTTGAATGACCGGATGGGAAACTCAAGTCTAAATATAACGACTGTTACATGTGCATGCTATGTTCGCCATTTTACATTTTAAGGCCGTTGCGTTCACCTAATCTTTTTAAGGCGTCAACATTCGTCCAGGAAAAAACGCGTTTTGCTGCTTCACGCCAATCCACCCATTCGTAGCGTACATGTTCATCAGGGGCCAGTTTGACCGGTAAAGCAGCCGGTAATGTCAGAGCAAACAGGTGTTCGCGGTTTTCTGTGACGCCAGGTGCGTAGCGATGGCGCCAATGCGGGTATATCTCATATACATTCGACACCTGCCAGTCCTGTAGCTCATATTGTGCTGCATTCAGGCCGGTTTCTTCACGTACCTCCCGAATTGCGGCTTGTCGCGGCGTTTCATCGTCTTCCAGGCTGCCGGTAACCGATTGCCAGAAACCGGCTTTGTCGGCGCGTTCCATAATCAGTACCTGCAAATCTGGCGTGTGAATCAACACAAGCGCTGAAATCGGGGTTTTGTACGTTTTCAACAATTGTTAGCGCTTCAGTTATTTAGAGGAGGGTTTTGCAGGTGCGTTCGTTAAATTTTTTGGTAGCTGGAAAACTACGTTCTCAATCACGCCCTGCAATTCCTGTACCTGATGAGCGCCGAGCTGCTGCAATTTTGTAATCACTTCCTGCACCAGTATTTCAGGGGCCGAAGCCCCGGCCGAAACGCCGACTTTTTGTTTATTGTGCAGCCACTCAGGTTTGAGGAAGCTGGCGTTGTCCACCATGTAGGCTTCAACCCCCTGATTCTGCGCGACTTCACGCAGACGGTTGGAGTTGGAACTGTTAGGTGAGCCGACGATGATGACCAGGTCACAGTCTTTGGCCATGATTTTGACTGCATCCTGGCGGTTCTGTGTGGCATAGCAAATACTGTCGCTTCTTGGTGCTTTGATATTGGGGAAGCGTTTTTGCAGCGCATCGACTACACGTGCTGCATCATCCAGCGATAGCGTGGTTTGTGTAACGTAGGCTAACTTCTCCGGGTTCTGTACTTGCAGGCTTGCCACATCTTCCGGTGTTTCTACCAGATACATGCCGGTTGCATCCTCCTGTTCGTCAACCTGGCCCATCGTGCCTTCGACCTCAGGGTGTCCTTTATGCCCGATCATGATGATTTCCAGGCCGTCTTTGCGCATCTTGGCGACTTCAATATGCACTTTGGTCACCAGTGGGCAAGTGGCATCAAATGCGGATAAACCGCGCAATTCAGCTTCAGCGCGCACTGCTTTTGAAACGCCGTGTGCGCTGAAAATGACGGTGCTGCCGGCTGGAATTTCATCGAGTTCTTCAATAAAAATCGCCCCTTTGGCACGCAGCTGGTCTACAACGAATTTATTATGTACAACTTCATGCCGCACATAAATCGGAGCGCCGAACTTTTCCAGCGCCTGTTCCACGATGATAATGGCGCGATCTACCCCGGCACAAAAACCGCGCGGATTGGCAAGTAGAATGTTCGTATCTTTGTTCATTTGTTCTGTATCTTTGCTCAATTAGACTAGGCTTATCAATTTAAGGGCGTATATTCAAACCAACTGATTTTTCAGGCAGCAGGCGCATCGGGTATAATCGTGAAAATTTTAATTCACAAGTTTTAATTAATGATTAATAAAGTCTCACTATGAAAAACACCGCAACCTTACTGATTACTTGCCCGGATGCCAAAGGCATAGTGGCGGCAATTGCTGAATTTTTACATCAGCACAATGCCAACATTTTACACGCAGACCAGCATCAGGATGCAGAAAATAATTTATTCCTCATGCGCGTGGAATGGGATCTTGCCGGTTTTAATCTGGATGAAACCCACTTTAATCAGGCATTTTCAGTCATTGCCGATAAATTCAGCATGCAATGGCAATTGAAGCTGTCTCAGCATAAAGCGCGTGTTGCCATCATGGTGTCGCAGTATGACCATTGTCTGGCAGATTTGTTGCACAGGCATAAAAGCGGTGAGCTGGCCTGCGAAATTCCGCTCGTGATCAGCAATCACCGGGATACCGAAAAACTGGTGCAGTTCTACGGTGTGGATTTTCATTACATTGCGGTCACTAAAGATAACAAGGCGGAAGCAGAAGCTGCCCAGTTCAAGTTATTTGATGAATACAACATTGATTTGATCGTGCTGGCACGTTACATGCAGATTCTGTCACCGGATTTTGTATCGCGCTATCCGCAACGTATCATTAACATCCATCATTCATTCCTGCCGGCTTTTATTGGTGCCCGTCCTTATCACCGCGCGTTTGAACGTGGTGTGAAGCTGATTGGGGCAACCGGCCACTATGTTACGGAAGTACTGGACGAAGGCCCGATCATTGAGCAGGGAATCGAGCGTATTTCACACCGCGACCAGGTAGAAGACCTGATTCAGAAAGGCCGCGACCTGGAGCGCGTGGTGCTGTCAAAAGCCGTGCGCTGGCATATTGAAAACCGTATTTTGCTGTATGCGAATAAAACGGTTATTTTTGATTAGGTTTGTAAATACATTTTAGCCACAGATAAACACGGATTAACACAGATAAAAACTTAAATTACTTATTGAATTGCAAGCGTTACTCAATAAGTAAAATATCTGTGTGAATCCGTGTTTATCTGTGGCTGATTATTTTAAATCTTTACAGAATACTTTCCAGCGCAAATAAATCCTGCACTTTCTCACGCTGGCGAATCACGATAGATTTGTCGCCATCTACCATGACTTCAGCGGCGCGCGGACGGGTGTTGTAATTGCTGGACATGCTCATGCCGTAAGCACCGGCAGACATAATTGCCAGCAAGTCGCCTTCGGCTAATGCCAGCTCCCTGTCGTGGCCGAGGAAATCGCCGCTTTCGCACACCGGCCCAACGATTTCGTAATTATGGGTATTCGCAACACGCGGTTTGACGGCTTCAATCGCATGGTAAGCATCATAAAGTGCCGGGCGCATCAGGTCATTCATGGCGGCATCTACGATAGCAAAGTTTTTGGTTTCGGTATGTTTCAGGTATTCCACTTTAGTCAGCAATACGCCTGCATTGCCCACCAGCGCGCGGCCAGGCTCAAATACCAGCTTGATGTCGCGCTTGCCTAGTTTTGTTAGCATTGCTTTTGCATAGTCACTGAATTCGGGCGGGGTTTCATCGCTGTAGCAGATGCCGATGCCGCCGCCGAGGTCGATATGCTGAATATGGATGTTATTTTTAGCTAGCGCATCCACCAGTGCCAGTACGCGGTCGAACGCATCCATGAACGGTGACAGTTCGGTAATCTGCGAACCGATGTGACAATCTACACCGTGGATTGCAATGTTAGGCATTGCGGCTGCCTGCAGATAAATGTCGAGTGCATCTTCATAAGCCACGCCGAATTTATTATTTTTCAGGCCGGTAGAGATGTAAGGGTGTGTCTTGGCATCCACATTCGGGTTCACGCGCAGTGAAACAGGAGCAACTTTCCCTATGTAGCCTGCGATGTCGTTCAGTCGTACCAGTTCGCTGGCAGACTCCACGTTGAAGCAGAAAATGCCTGCTTCAAGCGCAGCGCGCATCTCGTCGGCAGTTTTTCCTACGCCGGAAAATACTACTTTAGACGGATCACCGCCGGCAGCAATCACTCTGGCTAGTTCGCCGCCTGACACAATATCAAAGCCGGCGCCCAGTTTGGCGAAAAGGTTCAGGATAGCCAGGCTGGGGTTGGATTTAACGGCAAAACATACCAGGTGATTTGTGCCCTTGAAGCCTGCATCAAAGCGCTCAAAGGCCTGGGTTAGCGCGGACTTCGAATACACATAACAGGGTGTGCCATAGTTTTCTGCGATCTGGTTGAGGGCTACATGTTCAGCATGCAGTGTGTTGTCTTTGAAATTAAATGCGTTCACGGTAGTGGCTTGTCAGTATGTTGAGAGTTAGGCAGAATTATTTGCTTGTTTGGGTTGGCTGCGGGTACTGCTGCTCAGGAATGTACAGCGGACCCTTGGTGCCGCAGGCGTTGAGCGCAAAGCAGACAGCTAGCAGCAGCAGTGTTTTTTTAGTAAGTTTTTGCATAAGTAGCGATACGGTAAAATTTTTTAATAAAACAGTCAGCTATGGTGAAAATACCTCAGGTATTCTATCATTTTTTATAACGATCTACTTTTTGTATCAGTTTTTAGATGGTGATTGAAGATATTCATATCAGCATGATTCGGCGATATGTAACCGTTTGTTGTGTAAAATTTACCGATTGTCAGGTGTTAATAGACATTGGAAATTGCAAAGTGCATGATGCACAGTAGTAAATAAGGTAAAAATAACATGGTCAGCCTATTAAAATATAAACATCGCCCTTGCGGGAATCTAAAGATCAGGCAACGCGGCTTTACTTTGGTGGAATTGGTTGTAACGGTGGCTATTATCGGCTTGCTGGCCTCTATTGCCTTCCCCAGTTATATGGAGTATGTGAAAAAAGGGCGGCGGGCGGCGGCGCAGTCACATCTGATGGATGTGGCGCAACGTCAGCAGCAATATCTGCTTGATACCCGCAGCTATGCGGCAGACCTTTCGACACTTAATGTGACAACGCCTTCCGATGTTTCCAGCTATTACACGATTTCAATTACGGTTGGTGACAGCGGCCCGCCTTCATTTACTGCGACAGCAACGCCGGTTGCAGGGTCAGCGCAGGCATCTGACCCCACATTAACCTTGACTAACACAGGCGCTAAAACGCCTGCAGATAAATGGTAAAGACTGCTGCATTGAGCAAGTTGAATGCAAAGTCTGCCGGAACTGGCATCCCTGCTCGTTTGAATGCCGGATTTACATTGGTTGAATTGGTTGTGGCAATTGCCGTGATTGGCATATTGGCGTCGATAGCAATACCTTCATTTTCAGGAATGATCGCTAATAGTAAGGTAAAAGGGATTGCTACAGATCTGTATTTTGATTTGGCCAAAGCTCGCAGCGAGGCGGTCAAGCGCAATATGGATGTGACGATGTCGCCAAGTGATGACGGATGGAAAAAAGGCTGGAATATTTATCCGACAAATCAATCGGATAATATCTTGGAAAACCACAGTGTTAGCGGTGCCAATGTCAGTGTGAGTGGGCCTGGAAGTGTTAAATACAACAGCTCAGGTCGTATCGGTGGTTCAGTATCTTTCGATATTGAAGCCACAGTAGGTTCTGCTTCGGCTAACGCATGCGTAACCGTGAGTCTGAGTGGATTGCCAAATGTGAAAAATAGCGCATGTTAAATCAGCAACTACCTCATCGGAAATATCAGGCGGGCACCACTTTACTGGAGGTGATGGTCACTATTGTGATTCTGGCATTTGGCTTACTTGGTCTTGCCGGACTGCAGATGAAAACCCGTACTATCGAGCTTGAGTCATACCAGAGAAGCCAGGCCATGATTATTCTTAATGATATGGTGAGTCGGTTTCATATGAGCCGCATAAATGCAGCCGGTTATATCAGTGGCGCGGTTGCCGGTGAGGGCGATGTGGAACAGTGCGCCGGCAAAACCGGTGCGGCGTTTGACTTATGTGAATGGGGTAATGCGCTTCGTGGTGCCGGCGAGTCTCTTGGTGGCACAAATGTTGGTGCAATGATAGGCGCAAGGGGTTGTATTACCGAGATACAAGCTCCGGATGCGACTGCCGGTACATGCGTGCCAGGCATTTATGAGATTACAGTGACCTGGCAGGGAATGTTTAAGACGGCAGCTCCTAATAACACCTGCGCCCAGGATCTGGATATATACGGCGGCGATGAACTGCGCCGGGCAATTTCACTGCGTGTATCATCTGGCACGGGGAGTTGTATATGATGCATACATCTCGTTTCCGTTTGCACAGTGTGCAAAGGGGGCTTTCCCTGGTCGAATTAATGGTCGCAATAACCATTAGTCTGCTGGTGCTGACAGCGTTATCAGCAATCTTTATCAGCAGTACCCGCTCCCGCAATGAAATGCAGAAATCGACCCAGCAGCAGGAGAGTGGCCGTTATGCTGCCGAATTACTTGCCGATAACCTGAAAATGGCGGGTTACCTGGCTGAGTTTGATGCTTCCCCGCTGGCAACCCCTGCTGTGCTGCCTGACCCATGCGCCACAACAATCGCCAATTTACTGACAGCATTGCCGCTTCATGTGCAGGGTGTCAATGACGCTGCCGAATCTCCATCATGCCTGTCGGATGTGAAAGAGGGGACAGATATTGTCGTGGTGCGGCGCGCGTCCACTTGTGTTGCCGGTGTGGCGGGCTGCGCTGCGTTTGTCGATGGTGAGCCGTATTTCCAAGCGTCTTTATGCACGCCAAATGATGGTAGCGGCGCTGAGTTGGCGCATGCAATCAGTACTGATGCTGATTATGCAGCGTATCACTTTGCCTTGAGTACTTCAGCGGGCGATTTTACGCGGCATAAAACCAGTTGTGTCGCTACTGATTTTGCGGCTATACAACGTTATTTCGTGCATATTTATTTTATTGCCAATAATAATGAGTCCGGTGATGGAATCCCTACCTTGAAACGGGCCGAATTAGGTGCCGGGGCGTTCAGTATTGTTCCCCTGGTTGATGGTATCGAGAATATGCAGGTTGAATATGGCGTTGACAGCAATAGTGACGGTGTGCCGAATGCTTATACCTCGGCTCCGGCTAGCACTGCGGACTGGCGTAATGTGATGGCGGCGCGTGTACATTTGCTGGCACGTAATACAACAAGCTCGCAAGGGTATACCGATAGCCGTGTTTATACCCTGGGCGATAAGGAAGTCTCCGCGCCGAATGACGGATACAAGCGTCATGTTTACAGTACTACTGCGCAGTTTGTGAACCCTTCATGGAGACGGCAATGAGACAGTTCTCCGCACATAGCGCACAACGCGGTGTAGTGCTGCCAGTTGCCTTGATTATGCTGGTTATGATGTTGCTGGTCGCCATCGTTAGCTTTAATATGGGGCGCCAGAATACGATTATTGCCGGCAATATGCAGCATAAAGCGGAAGTGGTGAATTCTGCCAACCAGGCGGTTGAAGAAGTAATCTCTAAAACTGCTTTTATTACCAATCCCAATGCGGCGTTGCCTGGCAATAAAACCAGCTATGATGTCAACGGCGATGGTAAAAGTGACATTACCGTGACCCTTAACCCTCCACCCTGTGTTAAAAAAGCACAAATCATTAAGAATGCAGAATTGAGCGTCAGCAATGCGAATGATGCCGCATGTATTGTGGGAGCAAGTCAGAACCTTGGTGTAGAGGGCGCTGTAACCGGTGACTCTCTCTGCGCCAACAGCGTTTGGGAGATTAATGCTGTTGCTACCGATGATGTTACCGGTGCTGAGGCAACGGTAACTTCCGGTGTCGGTGTGCGTGTAGCGGCTGATGACGCAAAGAATCCTTCAAGTACATGCCCTTAACGAGAAATTAGCTATGAATAACATCCAGAAAAGAATTTTATCCGCGCTGATGGCATTGAGTTTTGCGCTGAATCCTCTCGGGACAGTGGCGGAAGATATTGATATTTTTACCGGAGATTCAGCCGGTGTCTCCGAACGCCCGAATGTGCTGATTGTGCTGGACAATACTTCAAACTGGGCAAGGCAGAGCCAGCAATGGCCGGGTGGTTTGACGCAAGGGCAGGCCGAGGTGCGTTCGATCAAGAATGTATTGGATTCAATCGGCAGTGACATCAATGTAGGCGTGATGGAATTTGTGACCAATGGTAATGCCAACAATATCGGCGGGTTTATGCGTTTTCCGATACTGCCGATGGATGCTACGAATAAGGCAGCCCTGAAAGCCGAGATGGATGAGATATTCGGTGATATTAACGGCACGAACGAAAAGCGTAACTCAGGCACCCCATACGGCAATATGGCTTATGACATGTATAACTATTTTGCCGGTGCGAATGTAGGCAGTAATAGCAGTAGTTTGAACCCGCCTAGCCCCAGGGTTGATGACCGCGCTTACGATACAATTTACAGTAATTTCAAGACACCGCTTTCCAGTGCCACTAGCTGCGCCAAGAATTATATTATTTTTATTGGCAACCCGAATGCAAGTGGACCTTCCAGTGATACTGCCGCAAATAATACAGAATTAACAAGTTTAGGTTGCAGTGCCGCTAACGTTAGCTTGCCAAATTTTACTCTGGTTTCCACAGCCAAGACCACAAACCTTGGAACCTCCACTGCCTGTTATGCAAGTAAAACCGAGTGTAGCAATGCCGTTCAGGCTGCCTATGCACTGTCAGGCGATACCACGTATGAGAGCAAAGCTTGTGGTGATGTATTCGTACCTACAGGTGCATGTGCTGATGGCACCCAGTTATACTCGGTATTGGCCACTGATAAACAAGGCGATAAAGCCCTTGGCAGCTTGTCATCATGTGTACAGAACGCTTCGAAATGTGCTGATGCGATTGCCGGTCAGTACGGTGCCCAGTGTACAGGTACAGGCGTTTCATGTTCCTGCACCAATGAGGTTTCTACAGGCTGTTCAGGCACTGGCGGTCAGAAATATAATTACACTATAGTGCGCAAAAAGACCTTAACCGAAGTGAATTCTTTGGGTTATTCCGCTGCCTGTTATGCAAGTGCGCCAGCTTATACTTCGTCTTCTACAGATTACACGTCGCAATGTACGGTTTTTGCAAATTATGCCAGCGGCAGTGGCTGTTCTTACAGTACGCCTACAAGCACCGGGGCATCTTCCTGCGCGCCAGGCACCTCGCAATATACGGTACTTGGCAACTCTACCATTACCTCAGCTACGGCAACCGGTACCTACGATACTACTGGTAAAGGCAGTGCCTGGCATCTGGATGAATGGGCGCGGTGCATCTATCAGAAAGGGGTGCCGGTGACCGGAGGTGATAATCAAACAGCCGCAATGTATACCATTGATGTATATAATGCGCAGCAGAACAATGACCATACAGCATTGCTGATGAGCGCAGCCAGTCAGGGTGGCGGCAAGTATTTTTCTGCCACCAATGAAGATGCGGTGCTCAACTCACTGAAGCAGATTTTTGCCGAGATTCAGTCAGTCAATTCAACTTTCGCCTCGGCTTCATTGCCGGTGAACGCGACCAACCGTGCGCAGAACGAGAATCAGGTATTTATCGGGATGTTCCGTCCTGACCCTGGCATGAAGCCGCGCTGGTATGGCAACCTGAAGCGTTACCAGCTGGTTTTTGAAGGAGATGGCGTAACAGTGAATCTTGGTGACAAGAACGGTGCGATTGCGGTGAATAACCAGACCGGTTTTATCAGTGATTGTGCCGCCAGTTATTGGACTACCGATTCGTTGCTGGATGCTGCCGATCCATCCAAGGGCTACTACTGGTCTAATGTACCGGTGAGCCCCAGTGCTGCCAGCAAGTGTGAAGGCTTGGCTGCAAGCAAGGTTTATTCAGACTTACCTGATGGCCCTACCGTTGAAAAAGGCGCGATTGCTGAAGTGATCCGCAAGGGTAATAACCCTTCAACGACGGATGATACGCCGACCTGGGCGCCTAATCGTACCCTTTATACTACTGATAGTGCATTTGCTACCGGCTTAAGTGCTCTATCCACTGCCGGGGCACTTGACGCAACTCAACGTGCATGGGCGAGCGGTGCCGATACGCAGAACGAAGACAGCGATACAGTGACCACCGCTGAAACCCGCGCTTCATTGCATGGCGATGTAGTGCATTCGCGGCCATTGCCTGTTACCTATGGCAATGGTGACGGTGTGGTTTATTATGGCTCTAATGATGGCATGTTCCGTGCAATTAATTCCGAAACCGGTAAGGAGCTGTGGGCGCTGATGCCGTTCGAGTTCGCGCGAACAAGTTTTGTGGATAGGTTGCGTAACAATGCGCCGCTGATTAAATATCCAAGTACAGATATGACTATTACACCGACGCCAATTCCAAAAACCTATGGCTGGGATGGTTCTATCGGCATTGCGCAGAATAAGGAAAATACCAAGGTATGGATTTATCCGACCATGCGCCGCGGCGGGCAGATGGTTTATGCGCTGGACGTGACTGATAAAAATTCACCAGTCATCCGCTGGAAGCACGGCTGTTATGAGGGCACTTGCAGTGCAGGTTTTTCAAATATGGGGCAGAGCTGGTCTGCGCCGGTAGTAGTGCCTGTAGCCGGCTACACGACCGAGAAGGTTGCACTGTTCGGTGGCGGTTATGATACCTGTGAAGATAAAAATGAAAAGTCACCCTGCAGCAGCGGCGGCAGAGGCGCGAATATTTATGTCGTAGATGCAGGTAGCGGCACCTTACTCAAGTCATTTACGCATGAGAAGATGCACAGTGTCGTATCTGAGATTTCAGTAGTCGATATGAATGGCGATGGTAAGGCGGATTACGGCTATGTCGGTGATACAGATGGCAATATATTCCGTATCGACATGGCGACTGCGGCGGTTTCTGGCGGTGTGTCCAGTTATACCGCACTCGCCCCGGGTTCATGGACAATACACCATATCGCCAAGGCAGAGGGTGGTCGTAAGTTCCTGTTCCAGCCTGCATTGCTGCCACTGGCCAAGGATGGCCGCGTTTATATCGCAATCGGTTCAGGTGATCGCGAACATCCTCTGGTCTCTCATTATCCGTATAAAGATGATGTGACTAACCGTTTTTACGTCTATCTCGATAACTTGACCGTGACATCAGGAGATCCTGCTGATTTGAATAGTCTGGTGGATAAGACGGTTGATGCCGGATGCAGCTCTACATCTATCTTGCCAAGCTCGACAACCGCTGGCTGGTTTATGAATCTTAATCAGTACGGTAAGGGCGAGCAGACCGTAACCTCCGCTATTATTCTGGGTGGGCAGGTGGTGTTCAGTACTAATCGCCCGATACCGCCTGCTGACGGTACTTGCTCTACAGTACTTGGCGAGGCCAGGGGCTACTGGGTTAACCTGCTTAACGCATCAGGCACTATTGGCCAAGACACTGCCACTTGTGGCGGCGACCGATCTGCTATTTTCGTAGGCGGTGGTTTGCCGCCTTCTCCGGTGACTGGCAATGTTTATATTGACGGTAAGCCTGTAACGGTCGTTATCGGTGCTGTTGACCATAATGGCGGCGCCAGCACACCGATTTCACCGGGCAAGGTGGTACCTGCAGTCAGTCCGATTCGTAAACGCATCTACCATAAAGTCAAAGGTATCGACTAAGCGGTGTTTTGCAGCATGAATGAACAATGAACGGCTCTTTCGAGCCGTTCATTGTTTCAGACTTATGCCTATTGGCATGTGGTAGAAAGGCTCTTTGATTAAAGAGCATGTCGTTCGTAGATGACTTTTACAGGAGTGTTGATGGCAGCAAAAGCGACAGTGCGAGCAGCATTAATCTAGGTTCTCGTCACTGCATCATTACTGTTGATCTAGTCTGGCATTCTGGTTTGAATGTCAGCCGCAATCTGTTCAATTACGGTACCGTCTTTCTCCGTCTTGCGGATTCTAACCGGTAGGTACTGATAGTCGCTGGCGAGCCAGACCTCGGTTTTTTCTTCATCACCGCTGCTCTTCAGCAAATGCACGGTTTTTAGCTCACCGAGTTTGGTTGTAACAGTCTCTTCACCTTCAAAGCTATAGGCGTAAGTACGCAGCCGTTTGCCATTGGTCATGGTGATTTGCATGCTGTCGAGCGGCGGCATGAACATAAACTGGTACATGAAGCTTAAAAAATCCTGGATACCGGTAACCAGCTTTGCTGTGTTTTCACCTTTGGCGCTATGCATGTGCAGAGTATTGGTTGCCCAATCAAAGTTTGCGGTTTGTGATTTTTTTGCATCGCTGCCATATTGGTAAGAATAGAAGTCTGGCTTTAAACCGTCGGCTGTAACACTGCCTTCGCTCTTTTGTGTCAGATTACCGAAGAACAGGGATGCAAGGCCTTTGGCTTGCGTGGTACTGATAATCGAATAACGCCCGTTAGCATCAATATTGAAAACAATTTTAGTCACTCCGGCAGCAGTTGTACTGCCGCCGCGCAAGACTTCAAATTCAGTTTCTACATGCTGATAGACAGGTTTGTCAGGTACCTCGTCTGTCTGGCTGATTTCTGCAGGCTCAGCCAAGTCACTGAGCGGATTTTCCGGTTCAATCCCGGTTTGCTCGGTATTTGCAGATACAACATCCTGTACATTCTCTGTCGAGTTTACCGCGTCAGCAGGCGCAGGCGCTTCATCTTGAACCGGTTGAGGTACGGTACTGGTTTTGGGTGTGCTGTGTTTGGGTTGCGGTGTATATTTCTTGCCTGCTGGCTGTATATTATTTTGTCTGGTTTGCTGCTGTACCAAGTGCATGTCAAGCGTTTGCTGGTCGTCAACCGACTGTGGCAATGAGATTGAAAACTCGCTCAAGAACGTAATGTGTAACAGTATGGAGCCAAGTGCGGCGAGTAATAGCATCTTATGTTGCATAAGCTGCAATTTAAGGATGTTCAATATTTTAGAAAAAGTATGATCTGGCCGCATGCTAAGGTGAATCTGGTGCAGACTTGATTGGCGCTGATGGATGCGTCTTGTTATAGAGCAGTTTTGCGGTGATCAGGCCGTTGATAAATCCAAAAAACAAGGCAGCCACTGCAAATATCGGGATCAGGTAGGCCACGCTGGCATGTGGGATAAGCCACAGCCTCACTACAATAAGCTGCCCGGTTATGTGCGCAAACGCTGCAAGGATACTTAAGGTAATGGCGCTAAAGTAGCGTTTGGGCAAGTGCTGGGCTAGCCATAGTACGCTCAGACTTAACAGCGCACCGCTTAAGCTGAGGGCAAATGCAGGTGACATAAACTGGCCGAGTAGCAGGCTGCTGGCGAACACACGCAGTATGCTGACCCAGGCGGCAGTTGCAAAGCCATATTGCAGCAGTACATACAGCGTTACGATATTGGCAATGCCAGGTTTAACCCCGGGTAGCGGAGATGGCACAACCGCTTCAATCATATGCAGGGCAATTGCAAAGGCGGCCAGTTTTGCAATGCGGTGGTCGTCAATATTGGTCTGTATCTGCATTAGTTATTTAACCGTATTAAAGGGCTTCTATAAATGCATTTGGGACGCAGTAAAATGCCCCCAATGTATTTATAGCCGTTCCCGTCAGTAATTAAGTGAATCATAAGGCTTCTGTGCGCCAATCAGCTCCAGGCTGATCTGGTTAGGTAAACAGATCGCTACCTGACCGTTATGGGTTAGCCAGCCCTGGTGCACGCAATACTGATTATGACACGGTGATTTGGCAAACCGTACTTTTCCCTGACTAATATGAATGACTGCGTCGCCGATTGAGCCTCGAACCGTGATATCGCGCTGTTGGTTAAGATCATAGGCGGCATGCACTTTGTCACCGATACGGATTTGCACTTTAGCAGCATGTTCATGCGACCATAATGTCTGGAACAGGTAGGTGATGATTATCGCGCTTAGAATAATCGTGAGCCAGTCACCGGCGAGCAGATGCCTGAAGGCGGGTTTATGGGAGTGTGACGAGCTTAACATGGCGGTTATTATTCACTTCCGGGTCTAACCAGTCGAGTTTTTGCGCAAGTGCTTTGCTGACAGCAATATTGGATTGTTGATCCATGACCATGAAATATTGTATGCCAAGCATGGCAGCAGTGCTGGCTTTATCTTCAGGCGCAGCGATAAAAATAGGTTTTGATGCTACGTCAGACAGTACGCCTGCGTTGTTCTGCGGTGGAATCAGCACCGTGACCGCCTGAGTATGCTGCACCGGGTAACCGCTGCGCGGGTCAATAATATGGCAGTAGCGTTTCCCGTCCAGCATAAAGTAGCGTTGATAGTCGCCGGAGGTGCCAATCGCCCAGCCATCCGCTAGTGCCAGTGTTGCAATCGCAGCCGGTTTGCGCGGGTGCTGTATGCCGACGCGCCAGGGCTTGTCGCCATGCTGGCCGATGGCAATGATATTGCCGCCGATATTAACCAGTGCATTTTTAACCTGCTGCTTGCGCAAGTAGCTGGCAGCCATATCCAGCGCGTAACCTTTGGCATAGCCGCCCAGATCGAGTTTAACGCTGGTGTTGGTGCTATAGGCGCTATTGCCTTTTAATACAATGTCGGCCATGCGCGGGTTGGCTTTGACCAGCGCTTTAATTTTTGCATCATCAATTGTTACCGCAGTGAACTCATCACGCTGAAAGCCCCATGTGCCGATCAGGTGGCCTATGGCCGGATTGAACAAGCCTTGGGATTTAAGCGATAAATCCGTTGCATCCGTCAGGATTGCGGCTAGTTTAGGGCTGATGGTGATTGGTGTGCTGCCGTTTGCAAATGCTGCGTTGAGCGCGCCCAGTTCACCAGGTTGATTGTTGCCGACGGGCTTCCATGCGTGCAGCTGGTCGTGCAACGCCTGAAAGTCATGCAGTATATGGTCGGTCAGCAGTTTTGCGCGCGCTTCCGTTTCGCCGTAAATACTGATATCAACCAGTGTGCCGAAAACATAGCTTTGGGTATGGTAGAGTGGCTCTTGTTTTAATGTGCGAAAGCTGAATACGCCAACGGCGATCAAGGCAATGACAGCAAGGCGGATAAGCCATTTACGCATTGATGGCGAGCCCTTACCGGGCGAGGTGCTGCTCTAGTGCCTGCAGCATAATCGCAGACGGATTGCAGTCAGTCTGTGCGGCGATTTCCACCATGCCGGTTGGGCTGGTGACGTTGATTTCCGTTAAATGTTCACCGATCACATCCAGCCCCACCAGAAAAAGCCCATGCTGTTTGAGCGTCATGCCAACCGTAGTTGCAATTTCATAATCGCGTTCAGTAAGCGGCTGCGCAACACCGGTACCGCCGGCGGCCAGATTGCCGCGAGTTTCGCCTGCAAGCGGTATGCGCGCAAGTGCATAGGGTAATGGCTCGCCATTAATCACGATGATGCGTTTATCACCTTGCAGGATTTCCGGTAAATAGCGCTGCGCCATGATGGTTCGGTTGCCATGCAGGGTGATGGTTTCCAGAATCACACTGATATTGGGATCATCCAGCCCCAACCGGAAAATGCTGCTGCCACCCATACCATCGAGCGGTTTTACTACAATATCCTGGTGTGTATTTAAAAATTCGCGGATAAGGGCATTATTTGCCGTGACCAGAAATTCCGGTGCAAATTGCGGAAAGCGTGTGACCGATAGTTTCTCATTCCAGCCGCGGATTGCAACCGGGTCATTGAAAACCCTGGCACCCTGGTTTTCTGCAATTTCCAGCAGATAAGTGCTATAGATATACTCGTTATCGAATGGCGGGTCTTTGCGCATGATGATTGCATCGAAATCGGCTGGGGCAGACTCCATTGCATCGCCGAGATCATAGCCATGAGCACTGAATTTAAAAGGTCTGGTTTTGATTCTCGCCTGACTGCCCCGCAGGAAGAGGTCATGCTGCATGCTTACAAACAGCTGGTGGCCGCGATGGCTGGCTTCACGCATGATCGCCAGGCTCGTATCTTTATAGATTTTGAGGCTTTCCAGCGGATCTAAAATAAATACGAGTTTCATAAGTAATCGAGTGCTGCTGTTATTGATTAAGAGGGTTCTGCTCTTGCAGTTCAATCGCTGCTGCCAGCAGAGCAAGGCGTGCAACTACGCCATAGGCATAGAAACGGTTAGGCGGTGCATCCGGAGCGCCTGCACAGTCAGGCAGGGTACAGGATTTCGCAAATGCCAGCGGTACAAAATGCGAACCCGGCGCGTTCAGGTTTTCATCCACGCCACGACCGGTATGCACGCGGTAAAAGCCGCCGATCACGAAATGGTCCATCATGTACACAACCGGTTCGGCAACAGCATCGTTAATGCTTTCGAAGGTGTAAACACCTTCCTGAATGATGACTTCAGAAACTGCCAGACCCTCTTTCACTACTGACATCTTGTTGCGTGTCTTGCGGTTCAGGTCGCGCACATCATCCGGCGATTTCACGGTCATGATGCCCATGCCATAGGTGCCGGCATCCGCTTTTACAATCACAAACGGCTCCTGTGTGACACCATACTCCGCATATTTCAGTTTAATTTTTTCCAGCAATTGCTCAACTTTACTCGCAAGGCATTCTTCACCGGTACGGGCGTTAAAGTCTATTTCGCCGCAGGTGTCAAAATACGGGTTCAGCAGCCACTCATCAATGCCAATCAGTTGCGCGAATTCGCCCGCTATACGGTTATAAGCCGAGAAGTGCTGGGATTTGCGGCGTGTACTCCAGCCGGCATAGAGTGGGGGAATCAGATCTTGTTCAAGATTTTCGAGTATTGGCGGTATGCCACCGGATAAGTCGTTATTGAGCAGAATGGCACAGCTGTCAAATTCATCCAGTGTTATGCCGTCAATACTGGATTGCGGCAATTTGATACGGTTACCGACGCGCACTACAGGTTCCAGCAACAGCGACTGCCCGCCTTGTGTTTCGAATCTGGTAGGGACTGTAATTTCTGGCGAGATCGAACCGATTCTGACGTCCATGCCTGCCTGTTTCAGAATATTGGCGAGTTCAACCACGTTGTGCAGGTAGTAGGTGTTACGCGTATGGTTTTCAGGAATAATCAGCAGGCGATGCGCTTCCGGGCATATTTTTTCAACGGCCACCATCGCAGCCTGCACGCTCAGGTGCAGAAAATCCGGATTCAGGTTATTAAAACCGCCGGGAAACAGGTTAGTGTCAACCGGTGCCAGTTTGAAGCCAGAGTTGCGTAAATCAACAGAAGCATAAAATGGCGCGGCATGTTCCAGCCACTGTGTGCGGAACCAATGTTCGATTTTTGGCATAGCGCCAAGCATGCTTTTTTCCAAGCTGAGCAGGGGGCCGTTCAATGCTGTTGTCAGGTGAGGAACCATATTTGCCTTTATTCAAAAAATATCGCGTTTACACCGGACATATTATAGATGTGGCGGTGCTCATTAAACTACCTGCTGCGCCTGAAGGTCAGCATGGTAACTACTTCTTACCATGGGGCCGCTGGCGGTATTATTAAAGCCCATAGCATCAGCTTTTTGTTTTAATGTATCAAATATATGCGGTTCTACATAGCGCATGACCGGCAAGTGGTGCACGCTGGGTTGCAGGTATTGACCCAGTGTCAGCATGCTGACATTGTGCGCGCGCAGGTCGCGCATCACATCCAGAATTTCCTCATCAGTTTCGCCCAGGCCAAGCATTAAGCCGGATTTGGTTGGGATGTGCGGGTACAGTTCGCCGAATTTTTTTAACAAGGTGAGTGAGTTCAGGTAATCGGATCCGGGTCTGGCCTGTTTGTAGAGTCTGGGGATCGTCTCCAGGTTATGGTTCATGACATCCGGCGGTGCTTCGCTCAGAATCTTCATGGCAACATCCAGACGACCGCGGAAATCGGGCACCAGGATTTCAATTTTAATTTCCGGAGATTGGGCGCGTACTGCTTTAATGCAATCCACAAAGTGCTGTGCGCCGCCATCCAGCAGGTCATCGCGGTCTACGCTGGTAATGACCACGTATTTGAGTTTCATCTGTGCAATCGTTCGTGCGAGGTTCTCAGGTTCATTGACATCAGGCGGCAGCGGTTTGCCATGCGCCACATCACAAAATGGACAACGACGCGTGCAGATGTCACCCAGAATCATGAAAGTGGCTGTACCGCCGCTGAAGCACTCGCCGATGTTGGGGCAGCTTGCTTCTTCACACACGGTATGCAGGTTGTTATCGCGCAGCACGCGCTTGATTTCCTGATAGCGCGCGGAATCGGGCGCTTTCATGCGTATCCATTCCGGTTTGCGCTGCGCAGGTTGCGGTATGATCTTGATCGGGATGCGCGAGGTCTTTGCCGCGTCGATTTCCTTAACACCGGCAATTTTCTGCTTTGGTGTTTTATTGTCTGTTTTGTTGCTTGATGTGTCAGTCATGCTTTTCCATATCATCAGTCATTGCTGAGTTTCGCAGCTGTTCAAAATTGGCATTGAGCTTTTGCAGCAGTTGTTCACCGATTGCCCGCATATCGGCAGCAATGCCCAAGTCTTTAGTCTGTGTGACTTTTAATCCGGCGTAGCCGCAAGGGTCAATTGCTTCAAACGGGCTCATATCCATATTTACATTAAGGCTCAGGCCGTGATAGCAGCAATTGTTTTTCACGCGCAAGCCCAGTGATGCGATTTTAGCTTCCTGTGCATTAGCGAGCTGTACATAAACGCCGGGCGCGTCTTTCTTTGCGCTTGCCTCAACGCCGTGCTCTGCCAGTAATTCGATGATCGCATTTTCCAGTAGCGTTACCAACCCGCGTATATTCAAGCGGCTGCGTTGCAGGTCTGCCAGAATATAGACAATCACCTGTCCTGGCCCATGATACGTGATTTTACCGCCGCGGTCGGTGAGTATGGTTGGAATATCGTTGCGCTGCGGCAGCCTTACCTGCCTGCGGTTCAGCCCAAGTGAATAGACCGGCGGGTGTTCGGTCAGCCATAGTTCATCCGGTGTGGCTGGCGTCCGCATTGCATTGAAGCGCTGCATTGCCTGGCATGTGCTTTCAAATTCTGTAAGGCCTAAACGCCGGATGACTAATGGCTGCTGCATCGCTTGCTGCGTTGATTAGAGTGCGAATTTCACCAGGGGATGCGCGCTCAACAGACGGTAAACACTATCCAGCTGATCTTGAGATGTGACATACACATTACAGGTCAGGCTGATATATTTTCCGGCTGAACTCGCACGCATTTCTACATGTTCGGCAGTGAATGCAGGCACCAGCGTTTGAATCACTTCAACGATGGTGGCTGCGAATGTCTCGTGTGATTCTCCCATGACTTTAATGGCGAAGTGACAGGGGAACTCAATTAATGGTGGTGCGGTGTGGGGTTCTATTTCACGCATACACGTTACCTGATTATTGCAATAGCAATTTTATCGAGTCCCACGCGCGCCCCAGAATGCCGGCGGTGTCGACTGATTTTGCTGCAACGATAGAGCGTTGTTCGACTACTTTACCATTCAGCATGAATTTCACTGTACCGATTACCTGGCCCTTTTTAATCGGCGCGATTAAAGGCTGTGTGCTTGAAATGACGGCTTTAACGTTGGCATATTCGCCTTTTGGCAGTGTCAGGTATAAATCGCTTGCAACAGTCGAGGCAACCGTATTCTCTGTGCCTTTCCATACCCTGAGCTGGTTGATAGCCTGGCCGCGTTTATACACGGGGGTAGAATCAAAGAACTGGAAGCCATAATTAAGCAGTTTCTGGCTTTCTGTTGCGCGAGCGGCATCGGTAGGTGCACCCAGTATCACCGAAATGCGGCGTGTGCTATCGCGCTTGGCAGAAGAAATCAGGCAGTAACCCGCAGATTCGGTATGGCCGGTTTTCATGCCGTCAACATTCGGATCCAGCCATAACAGGCGGTTGCGGTTAGGTTGTTTGATGTTGTTGTAGGCATATTCTTTAACGGAGTACAAACGTTTGTAGTCTTCCGGAAAATCGCGAATCAATGCACTGGCAAGAATCGATAAATCTTCGGCCGTCGTATAGTGCTGCGGATCCGGCAGGCCGGTGGCATTCATAAAATGCGTGTTTTTCATGCCCAGGCGCTGCGCTTCTTTGTTCATCATGCTGGCAAACAGCTCTTCTGTGCTGGCAATGCCTTCCGCTAAAGCAATAGAGGCATCATTCCCTGACACAATAATCATCCCGTGCAGCAGTTCATCAACCGTAACAGGTTTGTTTGGCTCGATGAACATTTTAGAGCCTTCAACTTTCCAGGCAGTTTCGCTTACAGGCAGCGTCTGTGTCAGTTGCAGATGGCCATTTTTAATGGCCTTGAAGCTCAGGTAAGCCGTCATGATTTTAGTCAGCGATGCCGGCTCAATACGCATGCTGGCATTTTGCGTTGCAATCACGTGGCCGCTGTTGAAATCTTTAAGTAAGTACGCTTTTACCGCCAGGCTTGGCGGCGGTGCGATTTGTGCGCTGTCCGCATGTGCAAACTGGCTAAAACTCAATGCCGCGCATAGGGTGGTTGCTGAAATAATACTGATACTGCGAGCGAATAATGGATGATTGGTCATGTGTCTTTATTAATGTTTACTGATTGGTAACGATTGCTGAAAGATTTAATTGCTTACGAACTTTATTGGCAGAGACATCGGCTTCTTTTCTGGTGCCGAAAGGGCCGAGCTTCACGCGGTAAATGCCGTCATTATACACGTTAGTGACCGCGGCATCCCCGGCAAGTTCCAGCCCCAGAATCTTCTTCTGCAGCAGATCGCCGTTCGACTCATTTTTGAATGCGCCAACTTGAACGTAATAGCTTGTCGGCCTTGTGTCCGTATTATTGTTAGCCGCAGCCTGTATTTTTGTTTCCATGACGGGCGGCGGTGCGTAAGCCACAGGAGTGGTTTCTGGCGCACTGGCTGATGATGCGATGCGGGCGGTATTCATTTTCTGCATGGCTTCAGGACGGGTATCAATCCATTCAACCTCAACCGGTGCGCTGCCTTGTGAGGCGATGCGTAATTTGTAGGCCGCCGCGTAGGATAAATCTATCAGCCTGTCCTGCTTGAAGGGGCCTCGGTCATTAATGCGTACGATCACTGAGCGTTTGTTCTCTGGATTGGTGACCTTGACATAGCTCGGGATAGGCAGCGTAGGGTGTGCGCCGGTCATTCCGTACATGTCGTAAGTCTCTCCGCTTGAGGTTTTTTTGCCGTGGTAGCGCCTGCCATACCAGGAGGCTACGCCCTGGCGTACATAGGGTGCATAGCTTGTCATCGGAATGTATTTTTTACCGAGCGCGGTATAAGGCTGATTGCTGCGCGTGAGTGGATTCTCGGTTTTGAGTTGCGCATCAGGAATGCTGTCAATGTCTGCTGGCGGATTTTCACCTGGGCCGTCATCCAGATAGTAGCCACCCTTGCCGCCGGGTTTGGCTGCCTGTGTATCCGACGGTTTTACTGCTGACTGGCCGCCGCAGGCTGTCACCAGGGTGACGCAAAGTATGACAATAAATCGCTGAAAGTTAAACATTCAATCACCTCCGTAAAATACCTATATGTCTTGGATACAGGTTAGGGCGCTTCTGAAAATGTAGAATCCGGGATATATCATTACCCGTAAGCCAGTCAGCTGGCAAGTTTTAATAAGGGCGTGCTCGTTAATTTGCAACTAGATTCTTGTGTGTATGTATGCTCATTAAAATACCAAACCCCAGGCATAGTGTCACCATAGAGGTGCCACCATAACTGATTAGGGGCAATGGTACACCTACTACCGGTAAAATACCGCTTACCATGCCCATATTGACGAAGGCATACGAAAAGAAGTTCAGCGTGATGCTGCCGGCCAGCAGCCTGGAAAATGTGCTCTGTGCCTGTGAAGCTATCATCAGGCCGCGCATGATGATGACACTGAACAGCGTCAGCAGCAGCATGTTGCCCAGAAAGCCGAATTCCTCACTGAATACCGCGAAAATGAAATCGGTTGTACGCTCGGGCAGAAAATCCAGCTGCGTCTGTGTGCCATTCAGCCAGCCTTTGCCGGTTGCCCCGCCTGAGCCGATAGCAATGATGGCCTGTATCGTGTGGTAGCCGGCGCCTAATGGGTCTTGGGTCGGGTCAAATAGAATTTCTATGCGTTTTCTCTGGTAATCATGCAGCATGGACCAGAAAATCGGCATGAATCCAAGCAGTGATGCCATGGCCCCCAGTAAGAATTTCCAGCTCAGCCCGGCCAGAAACAATACATAAAATCCTGAGGATGCAATCAGCAGCGATGTGCCCAGATCCGGTTGTTTCATAATGAGTGCAACCGGTATTGCCAGCAACAGGCCGGCTACGATAAAGTTTGCCGCACTTGGTTTGCCCTCGCGTGTGGCAAAGAACCATGCCAGCATCATCGGCATGGCAATTCTCATAAGCTCAGATGGCTGAATCTGGGTAAAACCGATATTCAGCCAGCGTCTCGCGCCATGGCTGATCGAGCCGAATAATGCAACGGCTATCAGCAGCAACACGCCAAGTACATACAATACCAGCGCTACGCGTTCGAGTTTCTGCGGTGAAATATTAGCAACCACCCACAGCACGCTTAATGCCACAGCCATATTCACGGCTTGCGCATATATGCGGTCAAGGCTTTGTCCCGATGCACTATACAGCACGAACAAGCTGGTTAATAACGCAAAAAACAGGCATGCCATCAGGAAGGCATCAATATGTTTGAACAAGTGCTGGAGTAGTTTGCTAATCATGTAGCTCTTCCTCTGGAGTAGGTGTTATTACGGCAGTATTGCCGGGTAATGGTTTATTTTCTTTTGCGGGTTCTACAGCCGGAACTTTGCCTAATAAGTAATAATCCATCACTTTTCTGGCAATGGGGCCAGCTGTAGAGCCGCCATGCTTGCCGTTCTCCACAATAACCGCTAGCGCAATGGTAGGGTCTTCGGCTGGAGCGTATGCGATAAATAACGCATGATCAAGATGGCGCTCATTGATGCTGCTTTCGTTATATTTCTCGTTCTGCTTGATACCGATCACCTGTGCAGTGCCAGTTTTAGCCGCGATTGAATAACCGGCATTAGCCCCCACGCTCGCCGCAGTCCCGCCTGGCAGCGTCACGTCAATCATTCCGCGTTTAACAATCTCCACATTCACTGGATTGAGCTCGATTCTGTCCTGGATAACCGGTGGCATCATCTGTATTTTGCCTGATTGCGCACTCTCGATCTGGCTGACCAGACGTGGCTTCATCGCTACGCCGTTGTTGGCCAGGATCGCAGTTGCCTGTGCTAATTGCAATGGCGTTACCAGGGTATAGCCCTGCCCAATGCCGACAATGACTGTTTCTCCGGGGAACCAGGGCTGTTTGAAGCGCCGCTGCTTCCATTCTGGAGTGGGGAGTAATCCGCCATTCTCGCTTTTGCCATTTACATTGTCGATGTCGATGCCTGATTTTCTGCCGAAGCCGAAATGACGTACGAATGAAGTCAGGCTGTCGATGCCCATTTCCATTGCCAGGCCATAAAAGAAGGTATCGCAAGATATGGTAATCGCCTTCTGGATGTCAACGGTGCCATGGCCGCTTGGCTTCCAGTCGCGGTAGCGGTGGCTTTTACCCGGCAGGGTGAAAAACCCGGGGTCATGGATGGAGAACGGCGGTGCGCGCTTGCCTGCTTCTAACCCGGCCAGTGCAACAAATGGCTTGAAAGTTGAGCCGGGCGGATATACGCCACGCAGGGGTCTGTTGATCAGTGGCTTGTCCAGTGAGTCATTAAGTGCTTTCCAGTTTTCACTATCAATTCCATCTACAAATAAATTAGGGTCGAATGTGGGCTGGCTGACATAACTTAGCACTTCGCCGGTTTTAGGGTTGATCGCAACCAGTGCGCCGCGGTATGCGCCAAACGCGGTTTCGGCGATTTCCTGCAGCTTGCTGTCGGCAGCCAGAATGATGTTGTCGCCCGGAATCGGCGGAGTGCTTGAGAGTACGCGAACCGCATGGCCATCTGCATCAATCTCGACCTGCTGGAAACCTGTAGTGCCGTGCAGCTGTTTCTCATAAAACTGCTCCAGCCCGCTTTTGCCGATATGGTCAGAGCCTTTATAGTTTGAAAGGTCGCCGGATTCTTCCAGGTTTTTCAGGTCTTTGTCATTAATGCGGCCTATATAACCGATCATATGCGAACCCAGCTTGCCCAGCGGATAATGCCTGAACAGCCTTGATTTTATTTCTACGCCGGGAAAGCGATAATGATTTACTGCGAATTTGGCGGCCTCGATCTCATTGAGGTGGGTGCGTATCGGGATGCTTTCGAAATTGTGGCTTTGCTCGCGGAATTTCTTGAAACGCTTACGGTCAAGCGTGCTGATCTCGACCAGCTTACCGATTTCGGCAATGGTTTCTTCCAGGTTCTTGACTTTTGCCGGGGTGATTTCCAGCGTGTAAGCAAAGAAGTTGTGTGCAAGTATGGCGCCATTTTTATCTAGAATCAGGCCGCGGTTGGGAATGATCGGTACCAGTGAAATGCGGTTATTTTCAGCAAGTGTCTGATAATGGTTGTACTGCTTGATTTGCAGGTAGGAGAACCGGAAAGCCAGCAGGGCAAACAGGCAAAATACGACAAGTGCGGCAACGCCTAGACGGAACCTGAAATAATGCTGCTCATGCAGGTAGTTTTTTAATTCGGCACCCATATTCTAATCAGCTGCCGTGAGAGTGTCTGCCGGTATTCAGACCAAAAATGACTGCAATCTGCCAAAGCAGAACGCCGGTAACGCTTGGCAGGAAATATGACCAGCCCAGGAACTCATGACCTGCGAATGCTTTGAGTATGAGTAAAATCAGCTGTGACAGGAAAAGCAGTGAAAAAACGTAAACTAATTGCTGTGTGCTGCTAAACAGCACTAAGCGGCGCTGGTAAATGACAGCAAAGAAAGTGGTGATGGTGTAGGCAAGGGCATACTGGCCGAAAATACCGCCGGTCGCTAAATCGACCCATAAACCCATGAACCAGGCTGTGCCGACACTGCATTGATTCGGCGCACGCAGCAGCCAGAACAGGATGACGAGCAGCATGAAGTCGGGACGCAGGGTCATGGCAATGCCGGACCATGGAAACAGTATGCAGATAAACGCTGCAAAAAGAGACAGGTAAATTGATCGGAGCTTATTGTTGCGCATGCGGGCGGTTCTCAACATTCGCTGAAGGGGTTGGTGCGGGCTGTTCTGCAATCACCGGCTTCTGACTCTGGGCTGGTTTAGTGCTCGTGGCGACAGCAGGTGCAGTGATGGCAGCAGGTGTCGCCGTTTTCGCTGCAGGTAGTTTGCTTTTTTCAGTTGCAAGTGGCTTTGTAGCGGTTTCCTGTTTGATTTCAGGAATGCTCACCAACAGTAATTGGCGGTCATTTTCAATACCTCCGGTTGGGGTACAGATGATATGTGCAAATGGGGAGTCCTGCGTGGTTTTCATTTCGATGACTGTCGCAACAGCCAGTCCGGCAGGATAAACACCATCAATGCCTGATGTAACGAGCCTGTCGCCGCGTTTGATATCAACGTTGGCAGGCAGGTAAGGCAAGTCTAAAGTATTGTCACGGCCATGGCCAAATGCGATTGCCCGCAATCCGTTGCGCTCTATCTGCACCGGTATCGCCAGTGATTTGTCGGTAATCAGCGTGATCTCGCTGCTGGATGGGTAGGTGCGGGTGACCTGACCTATGACGCCTTTTGCATCTACTGCCGCAGCACCGGTAATGACATGGTGGTTTCTGCCGCGATTGACGATGATTTTTTTAGTAAAAGAGTCGCGTCCCACATGGATGATTTCTGCCAGGATGCTGGTTTCGGTCAAAGACTGTTTTGCTTGCAGCAGGTTGCGCAAATTGGCGTTTTCCAGGTTCAGGATATCCAGGCGCTGCAATGCGATGTCTTGTGTGAGTGCCTGTTTTTTTAAACGCGCGTTCTCGGCAAGCAGGTAGTGATGTGTCGAGAAATACTCATCCGTGCTCTCGTAAAGCCGCGAAGGTGCATTTGCGATGACTTGTAAAGGGTGCAGCAGCGTCATCAGTTTTTCACGTACGTCTGCCAGGTATTGCAGGCGTGAATCGGTGGCCATCAGTGCTAATGAAAGCGCAGTGAAAAACGTTAGGCGAGCGAGTGGGCTAGGCCCACGGGCGAAAAAAGCCGGGGCTTGCTGCTGATCGAAGTTCTGATGAATGCCGCGCATCATTATTGAGTTTATAAAATCTCGTTATTGCTGTTAGTTTATAAACTTTAGGCCGTATGTGTACGGCCTAAAGTTTGACGATCAAAAAATCAAAATCTGGTGATGGTATTGGCTGGTTTAATTATTCGTATGCGAACACACTGCCTAATTTATCCATCTCATCCAATGCACGTCCACAACCACGGGCAACACAGGTGAGCGGGTCTTCAGCAACAATTACCGGCAGACCGGTCTCTTCGATCAGCAATCTGTCGAGGTCGCGCAACAATGCGCCGCCGCCGGTCAGCACCATGCCTTTTTCGGCAATATCCGCACCCAGTTCCGGTGGTGTCTGCTCCAGCGCTGATTTTACAGCACCTACGATTGCATTCAGCGGCTCGGTGAGCGCCTCCAGAATCTCATTGCTTGAAATTGTAAACTTGCGCGGCAGGCCTTCAGCCAGATTACGGCCGGTGACTTCCATTTCCAGTACGGTTGAGCCGGGGAACGCAGAACCGATTTTTTTCTTGATCGCTTCAGCAGTTGGTTCTGAAATCTGCATGCCGTAATTGCGGCGGATGTAATCAATAATAGCCTGGTCAAATTTATCACCGCCAACACGTTCTGATTTTGCATAAACGATGCCGCCCAGTGAAATCACACCAACCTCGGTGGTGCCGCCGCCGATATCTACCACCATGGAGCCGGTGGCTTCAGCAACCGGCATGCCTGCACCAATCGCTGCCGCCATTGGCTCTTCAATCAGGAATACCTGTTTGGCACCTGCGCGTTCTGCGGATTCTTTAATTGCACGGCGCTCAACCTGGGTAGAGCCGACCGGAACGCAGATGATGATGCGCGGGCTTGGTGCGAACCAGCGTGAGTCGTGCACGCGACGAATAAAATATTTGAGCATTTGCTCGGTAATGGTGAAGTCGGCGATCACGCCGTCTTTCATCGGGCGAATCGCCTGAATGTTAGCTGGTGAGCGGCCGAGCATGCCTTTGGCTTCGGCGCCTACTGCCAATAGGATTTTTTTGCCGTTGGGGCCACCTTCAAGACGAATGGCAACCACTGAAGGTTCGTCGAGAACAATGCCTTTGCCACGTGAATAAATAAGAGTATTTGCTGTACCTAAATCGATAGCAAGGTCATTTGAGAAGTAGCTTCTGATAGAACCGAACATTATGTTTTTCCTGATGTTAATACTGTGTGTAATAGCTGGTTGCCGGCTTAATCAGTTTGAGTGATTAAGGCTCCGCTTAAATCAGGGTATAATACCGCATATCCTGTTGAAAATTAAGATGCATTGGAAAAATTAAGGTGAATTCATACCTAGCTTGGCCATGCAGGTTTTTAACAAAATTTTTTAAATTGAATAATTTGGTTCTGAAGTAATCGAATTGCTCTTAACTATCTTTCGGACGATCGAAGCATGGCACTCAGTATTGAAGATATAAAAAAAATAGCGCACCTCGCGCGCATTGAAGTCAGCGAAGGTGACGCCGCCGCAACACTTACAAAGCTCACCGGCATTCTAGGTCTTATCGAGCAAATGCAGGCCGTGAATACTGAAGGCATTATCCCGATGTCGCATTCACAGGATGTCGTGCAGCGCCTGCGTGAAGATGTGGTGACTAAAACCAATCAGCGTGAAGCGTTCCAGAAAATAGCACCTGCGCTTGGTAACGGCTCAGTCGAACGTGCCGTGGATAGCGGCCTTTATCTTGTACCTAAAGTAATAGAGTAATAGCACATGATTAACAGTAGCTTAAAAACATTAGGCCAGATGCTGGCTAAAAAAGAAGTTTCCAGTGTTGAACTGACACAGGCATTCCTCAATCGCATCGATACATTCAATCCGGAAATCAACGCTTACATCGGCTTAGACCAGCAAAAAACACTGGCACAGGCGCAAGCGGCAGATGCGATGATTGCAGCCGGCAATGCAGGGCCGTTGACCGGCATACCTATTGCACAGAAAGATATTTTCTGTGCCAGCGGCTGGACGACCACCTGCGGCTCTAAAATGCTGGCGAATTTTGTCGCGCCATATGATGCGCAGGTGATTACGCAGTTTGACGCAGCCGGTGCGGTGAATCTGGGTAAAACCAATATGGATGAATTCGCGATGGGTTCTTCTAACGAGACCAGTTACTTCGGCGGCGTGAAAAACCCATGGGATTTCACGCGCGTGCCGGGCGGCAGCAGTGGCGGCAGTGCGGCGGCTGTGTCTGCGCGTTTGTGTGCAGCGGCAACAGGCACTGATACCGGCGGTTCGATCCGCCAGCCGGCATCGCTATGTGGCTTAACCGGTTTGAAACCGACCTACGGTGTCGTATCGCGTTACGGCATGATCGCTTTTGCATCAAGCCTCGACCAGGCGGGCCCTATGGCAAAATCAGCCGAAGACTGCGCGCTCATGATGAACGTGATGGCGGGCTTTGATGAGCGCGACTCCACCAGCCTCGATCGTGAAAAAGAAGATTACACGCGCGATTTGAATAAGCCATTACAGGGCTTGCGCGTTGGGTTGCCGAAAGAATTTTTTGCTGAGGGTCTGGATACCAATGTCGGCAAAGTGATTGAAACCGCGATTGCCGAATACAAAAAACTGGGCGCAGAAATCGTTGAGATTTCACTGCCGAACACTGGACTATCGATCCCTGTCTATTACGTGCTGGCGCCGGCTGAGGCATCAAGCAACCTGTCACGTTATGACGGTGTGCGCTATGGCCACCGCGCAGCAGAATATACTGATTTGATGGATATGTATTGCAAGAGCCGTGCTGAAGGTTTCGGTGCGGAAGTGAAGCGCCGTATCCTGATCGGTACTTACGTGCTGAGCGCGGGTTACTATGATGCGTACTACCTGAAAGCACAGCAGATCCGTCGCCTGATCGCACAGGATTTTGAAGAGGCTTTTAAACATTGCGATGTAATCATGGGCCCGGCTGCGCCATCGACTGCATTTAAAGCCGGTGAGAAAGTAGATGATCCGGTTGCAATGTACCTGCAGGATATTTATACGATTTCCACTAATCTGGCAGGCTTGCCTGGCATGAGCATCCCGGCGGGATTCAGTACTGGTAGCGATGGCAAGGCTCTGCCGGTAGGTTTGCAGATTATCGGCAATTATTTTGATGAAGCACGCATGCTGAATGTGGCGCACCAATATCAACAAGTAACAGATTGGCATACTCGCATGCCAGAAGGTCTAGCATAATGGAATGGGAAGTCGTTATCGGGCTGGAAACTCACACCCAGCTGCAAACAAAAACAAAAATCTTTTCAGGCGCGTCTACCGCGTTTGGCTCTGAGCCTAATACGCAAGCCTGTGAAGTCAGTATCGCGCTGCCTGGCGTGTTGCCGGTGTTGAATAAAGAAGCGGTCAATTGCGCGATTAAATTCGGGCTGGCAGTCAATGCCGAAATTGCGCCGCGCTCTGTATTTGCGCGTAAAAACTATTTCTATCCGGATCTGCCGAAAGGCTACCAGATCAGCCAGTATGAGCTGCCAGTGGTCGGCAAGGGCTCAGTTACGATTCAGGTACCGGCCGCGGGTAAAACCCCGGCTTATGAAAAAGTCATCAACATTACGCGTGCCCACCTTGAAGAAGATGCCGGCAAGTCCGTTCACGGTGCGGTAGAAGGCATGAGCGGCATTGATCTGAACCGTGCCGGTACGCCGTTGCTGGAGATCGTGACGGAGCCGGATATGCGTTCTGCGGCAGAGGCGGTGGCTTATGCCAAGAAGCTGCATGAGCTCGTGCAATGGATCGGTATCTGTGACGGTAATATGCAGGAAGGCAGTTTCCGCTGTGACGTGAACGTATCCGTACGTCCGAAAGGTACTGACAAACTCGGTACGCGCCGTGAAATCAAAAACCTCAATTCATTCAAATTCATGCAACAGGCAATCGAGTTTGAAACGCGCTGGCAGATTGAAACGCTGGAAGATGGCGGTACGATCCAGCAGGCTACGGTGCTGTTTAACCCGGATACCGGTGAAACACGTGCGATGCGCAGCAAAGAGGAAGCAAATGACTATCGTTATTTCCCGGATCCTGATTTGCTGCCGCTGGAAGTGACCGCGGCGGATAAAGCGCGAGTAAGGGCAGAAATGCCGGAATTGCCTGAAGCGATGAAAGCGCGTTTCGAGTCAGAATACGGCTTGACCGCCTACGATGCGGCAACACTCACGGCCAGCCGTGATGTTGCAGATTACTTTGTTGCTGCCGTCAAGGCGGGCGCTGATGCCAAACCTGCCGCTAACTGGGTGATGGGTGCGGTTTCTGCAAAATTGAATGCAGAAGAAAAAGCCATTACAGAGTCGCCAGTAAACCCAGAGTTATTGGGCAGCCTGTTAACACGTATAGCAGACGGTAGTATTTCGAATAATGCAGCTAAGGTTGTTTTCGAGAAGTTATGGACGACACCTGATTCGAGAGTTAAGTCAGTTAACGCACAAGGTGGCCTAGATTGGACTCTTGAGGTGGTTGATCAAGTTATTCTCGATGAAGGTCTCAAGCAGGTTTCAGATACCGGTGCGATTGAAGCGATTATTGATGAAGTGCTGGCTGCCAATGCCGCCATGGTCGAAGAATTTAAAGCCGGTAAAGAAAAGGCATTTAATGCACTGGTAGGCCAGGCGATGAAAGCTTCGAAAGGCAAGGCAAACCCTGCGCAAGTGAATGAAATGCTGAAGAAAAAGCTGGGTGCTTGAATGTTAACGTGATTGCTTATTCAGCAAAATTACAGAGCCAGGATTACATATTTGTAATTCTGGCTCTTTTGTTTAATCGGGGCTGATTTACTGATTCTGGTTGCCGGTTGGCGTGGCAGAGTTTTGCCCCCTGAGTGCCAGATAGCGTTTTTTATCTTCTTCAAAACGTTTGTGTATGTTGTCGATGGCTTGCTGACGTTCGCTGATGCGCTGGTCAATTTTTGCCACCGCTTCTTTGTTGGCTTTTAGTTCGTCCCTGATATTTGCCGGTACAGGTTTCTTTGCTTTACTGTAATTGCCGGCGGCTAGGGTTGACTGGTCGACTTTCTTTTGCGTGATGGCTCTGTCCTGCTGCAGATTTTTCATGGCAAGCAGCTCGGGTTCCAGATTGCGGTCGCGCGTCAGGTCAATTTCATTGGCGTTTGTAAATGTGCCAAGCAAAGCCCTGTCTTTTTTATCTTGCTCTAATTTGGCTAATTCCGCTACCTTGTCCACATGAGGGGCATTCGCTTTGTTTTGCTGAACGGCAATGCCCTGCTTGTTCATCAGGGTGTTATCACGATCAGCATATTGGGGTGGGATCGAGTCTCCGTAATGCGTTACGCCTTTTTCGTCTTTCCATTTGACGATGCGACCGCCACCTTCGGCCTGCGCATGCTGCATGAAGCATAATCCTGAAAGCAATGAAGCGACGATGACCAGCCGAAGCGAAGTAAAGTCATCCGGCTTTCTGCACATTGATCTCTGTAATTGCAGCATCATGAATCTAAGCACCTTTATTATGCATGCACAGTCAATATCGTCACTGTGCATGCAAGTTTAAATGACGCCATATTTTTGGCGATATGCCTCAACTGCATGCAAGTTTTGCACCAGATCTTGATGTGCTTTCAAATAGCTTAGCAAATCATCCAGATTTGCAATCGCACATACGGGAATCTGGTTGGTTTTTACCACTTCCTGTACCGCAGACAGTTCGCCCAGGCCTTTCTCCTGCCGGTCGATCGCGATGGCGACGCCGCAGGCTCTGGCGCCGTTGGCGCTGATGAGTTCTACAGATTCGCGCACTGATGTACCTGCCGAAATTACGTCATCAATGATGAGAACTCTGCCTTGCAGCGGGCTGCCTACGATCATGCCGCCTTCACCATGGTCTTTGGCCTCTTTGCGGTTGTATGCATAGGGGATATTGCGACCATTTTTGGCAAAAGCGATGGCAATACTTGCCGCTAATGTAATGCCTTTATAGGCCGGACCGAACAGCATGTCAAATTCAATGCCGGAATTATAAATTGCTTCAGCATAGAATTCACCTAATTTCATTAAACTCTCGCCGTCGTTGAATAAGCCGGCGTTAAAGAAATATGGGCTCAGGCGGCCGGCTTTGGTTTTGAATTCTCCGAAACGTAAAACCTCTTTTTTAATCGCAAATGCGATAAACTCTTGTCTGAATTGGTCTGCTTGTTGGGTCATGTTATCTATCTACTGTTATCAGGAATGAAGTTTTGAAGATTATATCGTTAAATTTAAATGGCATCCGCTCTGCAACTAATAAAGGCTTGTATGCCTGGCTGAAAAAACAGGATGCTGACATTATCTGCATGCAGGAAATCAAGGCGCAGGTGACTGATATGACAACTGAAATGCTGAATCCGGAAGGCTATTACGGTTATTTTCATTATGCGGAGAAGAAAGGTTATAGCGGTGTTGGTATCTATACAAAAAAACAACCGGATGCGGTCATCGAGGGGCTGGGGAATTCAACTTTAGGTAATGCGCATGGTATGCAGGATATTGACAGTGAAGGCCGCTATATCGAAGCAAGGTTTGGTAACTTAAGTGTAGTTTCGCTGTATTTACCATCCGGTTCAAGTGGTGAAGAGCGTCAGGCATTCAAGTTTAGTGTCATGGAGCGCTTTATGCCTCAGTTGCAGGCGTTAAAAGCAAGTGGCCGTGATGTAGTGATTTGCGGTGACTGGAATATAGCGCATCAAGAAGCTGATTTAAAAAACTGGAAGGGCAATAAAAAGAATTCCGGTTTTCTGCCGGAAGAGCGCGCATGGCTCACGACATTATTTGATGAGGTGGGCTGGGTCGATGTATACCGCAGGCTGCATCCGGATACTACAGATGCATGCTACACCTGGTGGAGCAATCGAGGCCAGGCCTGGGCAAAGAACGTAGGCTGGCGTATCGATTACCAGATTGCGACGCCGGAATTTGCAGCAAAAGCAGTTGTCACCAGTGTGTATAAAGATGAGCGCTTCAGTGACCATGCGCCGCTGATTGTCGAGTACACAGATTAAGAAGGTACATTTTTATGCGCCATGCGGTGCGTGGTTAGCGACAGAAAGGTAGCTGCAGGCTCTGCAGCACCTCTCCACTGCGGGCATTCTGCACAAAAACTGCTGTCCCGGCATCGCGTTTTATCCATTCTGCACTGAGCGTGATTTTTTCTGAGAAAGTATTGTTTTTGTGGATGCGGTACGGTCCAAAAAGTTTCTGAACCACGTAGTCATGGCGCAGTTCGCGGCCGCTATTTTCACCGGCATTGATTTTGCTGCTTAATTTATTTTCATAGACTGCAATAACCATTTCGCTGTCCTCGCTATCCCCTGCACTTAAGATCTGCGCATCTGCTGATAGCGTCAGACTGTTGCTGGCATGGTCGGTGATATGCAGTGTTAGGTGAGCGCGAGGCGTTGATTCTGGCTGCGCCTTGATGCGGTTATCCAGCCGGGTGTTGCTCCATTGCCTGAGGTCGCGTCCGTTCAGTACGAATTGTGGCGTGTAAACTAGGCTGGAATGATTGAACTCGGCAGTTTTGCGCTGCCGTGCCGTGTATTCCTTTTTAGAAAAGCGATCTTTCCATCCTATGTAGTTCCAGTAATCTACATGAAATGCGAGTACGGTCAGTTTGTCTGGCCCGTAAGACAGTTCGCTCAGCCATTTGTCTGCAGGCGGGCAGCTGCTGCAGCCTTCAGAAGTGTAAAGTTCGAGCAAAGGCACGGTAGCCATGCCGCTTCTGGCATTACATTCGTAGGCTGAAGCAGCCTGCGGAAGCTGGCTGGCTAAGGTAAAGGCAAGCAGGAATTTGTAGCTGAGGGCCATGATATATCTCCTTGAACGCAGAGATATGTCGTTGTCGGCAGCAAAACCTTACATGCTGTTTTTTATCTGGCTTGCTGCGGTTTCGTTCCAGGGGGCAATCTTGATTAACAATATCATGCCCGGTATTGCCAATAAGAAACATAACATGAAAAATTGGAACCAGCCCAGATTCTCTACCAGGTAGCCGGTAGCGGCATTGGCAAATGTACGCGGCACAGCCGCCAGGCTTGTGAAGAGTGCGAACTGCGTCGCGGTGTATAGCGGGTGCGTCGTATGTGCAATGTAGGCAACAAAGGCTGCGGTGCCTAAGCCGACACCAAAAGCCTCGACGCCGATGACCAGCCCTAGCAGCGGTATATTGTGTGAGGCTGTAGCCAGCCATGCAAAACCGAGAATCGCAACCATCTGCACTGCGCCAAATATCCATAGCGAGCGGTTGATGCCGAGTTTTATCATCCATGCGCCACCCAGCAGGCCGCCTACAACACTGGGCCATAGCCCTGCATTTTTTGCAATCAGGCCGATTTCGGTTTTGCTGTAGCCCATATCGAGATAGAACGGTGTCGCTAGCGCCGTGGCCATGCTGTCACCAAGTTTGTACAGGAAGATGAATGCCAGAATAATCAGTGCGGATTTTATGCCATTGCGGCCGATGAATTCTTTGAATGGCTCCACAACCGCTGCGCGTAAGGTTTTAGGGGCGCCATTCTTAAGCAGCGGTTCTGTAACCAGCAGGGTCATGATTAATCCGGGCAGCATGAATAGTGCCGTGATGGTAAATACGCTGCTCCAGTCCATGTGGTCGGCCAATATGAGCGAAAGTGAACCTGGAACCAGCCCGGCAATTTTATAGGCGTTTACATGCACGGCATTGCCCAGGCCCAGTTCCGCATCGATTAATAGTTCGCGTCGGTAGGCGTCCAGCACAATATCCTGGCAGGCGCTGAAGAAGGCAACGACCGTAGCCAGATAGGCGATTGCCCAGATATCCAGTTTAGGGTTAAACAAGCCGAAAGTCGGGATTGATGCCAGCAGCAGTATTTGCGCAATCAGCAGCCAGCCGCGCCGTCTGCCCAGCGGTGGCGTATAGCGGTCAAACAGTGGCGCCCACAGGAATTTCCAGGTGAATGGCAGGTTGATCAGTGCGAACAAGCCGATGGATTTCAGATCCACACCTTCTGAGCGCAGCCATGCCGGCAGCAGGCTGATCAGGATATATAGCGGTAAACCGGAACTGAAACCGGTAAAGATGCAGATGAGCATCTTTTTGCTCATGAGCGATTGCCGGATGCTGGGTTGCGAAGTAGATGACAAAGTGGCTACTTGGCTTTTAAGCGATACATGGCAAGGCAGCCAAGCAGATTTGGTATGAAATTTACTTCTTTGCCATCGGTAATGACTTTGCGCTCCAGAATGTCGATGTTATGGTTTTTGCAGAATGCATCGAAATCATTGATGGTGCAAAGGTGTACATTGGGTGTATCAAACCACTCGTAAGGCAGGGTCTTGGATACCGGCATCTGCCCCAGGGTGATTTGTATGCGGTTACGCCAATAGCCAAAGTTAGGAAAGGTGACAATGACTTCCTGGCCTACGCGCAGCATGTCCAGCACGATTTTTTCGGTATTGTGCATCGCTTGCAGCGTTTGTGACAGGATGACGGTATTGAATGACTGGTCTTCAAACCCGGATAAGCCGTCTTCGAGGTCCATCTGGATCACATTGGAGCCGTTTTGCACACAAGCCAGTACGTTAGCGTCATCTTTTTCAACGCCGTAGCCTTTAATTTCAAGTGCGCCGCGCAGATATTGCAGCAGCTCGCCATCGCCGCAGCCTAAATCCAGCACTTTTGAGCCGAACCTGACCCAGTTTGCGATAATTGCAAAATCTTGCCTGAAATTTGTGATATTTACATTATTCTGCATGGTTGCTGCCAATCTGGATGTTACTTAAATAGCTGCGCAAGATGGCATGGTAATGGCTGTCCGGCATCAGGAATGCATCATGGCCATGTGCTGCGGTAACTTCAGCGTAGCTAACGGTGCTTTCATTATCCAGCAGCGCCTTGACGATTTCGCGTGAGCGTGCCGGCGAAAAGCGCCAGTCGCTGGTGAAGGATAGCACCAGGAATTCAGCCTTGGCCTTGCTTAACGCCTTGCTCAGGTCGCCGTCAAAAGCCAGCGCCGGATCGTAGTAATCCAGGGCACGCGTCATGCGCAGGTAGGTGTTTGCATCAAAGCTGCCTGCAAACTTGTCACCCTGGTAGCGCAGGTAGGATTCCATTTCAAACTCGACATCAAAGCCGTATTTGATCGTATCTTTAATTTTGCGGCCGAATTTTTCACCCATGACATCATCGCTTAAGTAGGTGATATGCCCCAGCATGCGTGCAATACGCAGGCCGCGCCGCGGTACTACGCCGTGTTCGTAATAGTCACCGCCGTGAAATTCGGGGTCGGTAATGATGGCTTGGCGTGCAACTTCGTTGAACGCCATATTCTGGGCGGTCAGGTTTGGCGCTGACGCAATAATCAATGCGTGGCGTACGCGGTCAGCGTAAGCAATTGACCACTGCAAGGCTTGCATGCCGCCCAAGCTGCCGCCGATAACGGCTGCAAGTTGAGTAATGCCCAGCTGGTCAAGCAGTCGTGCCTGTGAGCTTACCCAGTCTTCTACAGTAAGAATCGGAAACGTGGATCCCCATGGCTTCCCGGTTGCTGGATTAATGCTGGATGGGCCAGACGAGCCATGACAGCCGCCGAGGTTATTCAGGCCAATCACAAAAAACTTGTTGGTATCCAGAGGTTTGCCAGGGCCGATCAGGTTGTCCCACCAGCCAGGATATTTGTCGTTTTCACTATATTTTCCGGCAACATGATGGTTACCGGAAAGTGCGTGGCAGATCAGTACTGCATTGGATTTATCTGCATTGAGCGTGCCGTAGGTTTCATAAACCAGGTCATATTCCGGCAATACCTGACCGCTTTTAAGTGCGAGCGGTTCGCTAAAATGTGCAGTTTGTGGGGCAACAACGCCGACAGAGTTATTTTCAGACATAATGTGATTATACTATGGCAATTAGAAACAAGTTTACAGAAAAAAGCTATTTGGAAAGAGGTTTTTGTTACAAATGCCTGCGCAAAATATACAACGTTTTATGAACCATTTTCCGCAAATCGCCAGTAGCGTTTATGTACATTCTGCCGCAGCGGTTATCGGTGATGTCGTAATCGGTGAGGATAGCTCGGTATGGCCTGGCGCGGTGATTCGTGGTGACGTGAATTATATCCATATCGGCAAAAACACCAATGTGCAGGACTTAAGCATGCTGCATGTGAATCATAGATCCAGTGCGGATCCTGCGGGCGCACCGCTGACGATAGGCGACAATGTGACGATAGGCCATGCAGTGATATTGCACGGCTGCACGATTGAGGATGAAGTATTGATCGGCATGGGCAGTATCGTGATGGATAAGGCCGTGGTGCAGAAACATGTGCTGCTGGCAGCCGGCAGTCTGGTGCCGGAGGGGAAGGTGCTTGAGAGCGGTTACCTATATGTAGGCAGGCCTGCAAAGAAAATGCGTGCTTTAACACCGGATGAAATTGCGCATTTCATGTATTCGGCCAATAATTACGTGGCTTTGAAGAATCAGTATCAGCGAGAAATCAAGCTGTAAGTTTTAGTCCCAGTGCGTGCTGACGATCAGCGGATTTTTGCCTATGCTGACGCGGTCATTGCCGCCGAAATCCTTGAATGTTTCGATGTTGACCAGCCCCGTTTGCGCCATGAGTTCTCTAACGGGTTCGGCTTGATTGTAGCCGTGTTCGAACATTAACCAGCCCTGTGGTTTTAGATGAATTAAACAGCCGTCAACAATCCGCCGTATATCGTCGAGCCCATCTGCACCGGAAGCCAGCGCGGATAAAGGTTCAAAGCGCAGGTCACCTTGATGCAGGTGCGTATCCGCGTCTTCGATGTAGGGTGGGTTGCTGACAATGACATCAAACTGTGCGTGATCCAGCTCGGTAAACCAGTCGCTTAATACAAAGCGCAAGTTGGCAATACGAAGTTGCTGGCTGTTGCTGATGGCAACCTCTAAAGCGGGACGGGAAGCATCCACGCCGGTAACTTGTGCTTGCGGACGCTGCTGTGCGATTGCGAGTGCAATCGCTCCGGTGCCGGTGCCCAAGTCCAGAATCTGAGCGGTTTCATTGGCTGGGATTTTCTTTAGGGCGATATCTACCAGTATTTCAGTATCTGGCCGTGGAATCAGCGTGGCAGGCGTTACCGCCAGATTCAAACCATAAAACTCGCGCTGGCCTAAAATATAGGCGATCGGTTCGCCGCTGATGCGGCGCTGGATTAAGGTGTCAAATTCACACTGGATATTTGCGGCTATATCATCATTTTCATGTGCGATCAGCCATGCGCGGTTGACTTTGAGTGCGTGCTGCAGCAGTAGCTGCGATTCAAATCTGGCATCAATTGCATCAAGCTGATGTGCGCTGTTTAATTGTGCCTGCGCTTGCAGCAGGGTTGAGCGGATTGAATTCATCTGTTAGCGACACTGGTCGGTGCTGACGTGATTAATTGTCTTCACCCAGACTTGCCAGCAGATCCGCCTGATGTTCGGCAGACAGTGCGCCGATCAGTTCATCCATATCACCTTCGGTGATGGCATCAATTTTGTAGAGTGTCAGGTTGATGCGGTGGTCGGTAATACGGCCTTGCGGGTAATTGTAGGTTCTGATGCGCTCGGAGCGGTCGCCGCTGCCGATCAGGCTCTTGCGTTCACTGGCGATTTTGCTTTGCTGTTCATCTACCTGTTTGGCTTTAATGCGTGCAGCCAATACCGCCATTGCCTGCGCTTTATTGGCATGCTGGCTGCGGCCTTCCTGGCATTCCACCACGATGCCTGTCGGTGCGTGGGTAATACGCACGGCAGAGTCGGTTTTATTAATGTGCTGGCCGCCTGCACCGCTGGCGCGATAAGTATCAATGCGAATGTCAGCCGGGTTGATCACTACGTCGGACACCTCGTCTGCTTCCGGTAATACGGCGACGGTACAGGCGCTGGTGTGGATGCGGCCTTGAGTCTCGGTATCCGGTACGCGTTGCACGCGGTGGCCGCCTGACTCAAATTTAAGTTTTGAGTACGCACCTTGCCCCACAACCTTGGCAATAATTTCTTTGTAGCCGCCGATTTCAGATTCATTGGCAGACATGACTTCGACTTTCCAGCCCTGGCGTTCCGCATAGCGTGAATACATGCGGAATAAATCACCGGCAAATAGCCCGGATTCATCGCCGCCGGTGCCGGCGCGGATTTCCAGAAAGATATTCTTTTCATCATTCGGGTCTTTGGGCAGCAGTAACTTCTGCAACTCAGCTTCAACGGTTTCAAGTTTAACTTTGCCGTGATCGATTTCTTCCTGTGCGAATTCCTTCATGTCAGGGTCGCTGAGCATTTTCTGTGCCTCTGCGATGTCGGCCTCGGTTTGTATGAACGCACGGTACTGTTCGACGATAGGCGTGATTTCTGCATGCTCGCGCGTCAGTTTGCGATAGTTATCCATGTTAGAAGTGGCGTCTTCGCTGCTTAAAAGACGATTTACTTCGTCCAGACGCTCGCTCAGGTTGGCGAGCTTGGTAATCATGCTTGGTTTCATAGGGTGCTTTGTTAACTTTTAATTTGGTAGAGTTGTTTCAGGGTGTCTTCAAGTTTTGTGTGTTCTTCGCCATGCGACTGGTTGAGTGCGTGGTTGGGCGCATGCAAAAACTTGTTGGCAAGCGCGATACTTAACGCTTCCAGGACTTTCTCCGGGCTTTCGCCTTTTTGTAATTGTTTGAGTGCTTTCTCGGTTTCTGCCTTGCGCATAGTGTCAACCTGGTCACGTAACGCTTTGATGGTTGGCACGGCATCGCGTTTTTTGAACCACTGCATGAAGTTTTCAACGCGGCTGGCGACAATGGTTTCTGCTTCTACCGCGGCTATCTGGCGATTTTCAATACCATCTGATACTACCTGTGCCAGATCATCCACAGTGTATAAAAACACATCATCCAGTTCGGTGACTTCATGTTCGATGTCACGTGGTACGGCAAGATCCACCATAAAAATCGGGCGGTGACGGCGCGCCTTGATGGCGGTTTCTACCATGCCTAAACCGATGATTGGCAGCTGGCTGGCGGTTGAGGTGACTACAATATCAAAATCGGCAAAATGTGCGGGCAGGTCATTGAGCAGAATCGCCTGCGACTGGATGCCCTGTAAAGTAATCTTTTGTGCCAGGTTAGAGCCGCGCTCAATCGTGCGGTTGGCAATGGTCATGCTTTTCGGTTTTTGCGCGGCAAAATGGTCTGCACACAGCTCAATCATCTCGCCGGCACCGATGAACAATACTTTCTGTTCACTGATGTTGCCGAAAATACGTTGCGCTAGTTTGACTGCCGCGGCGGCCATCGAGATTGAATTGGCGCCAATATCTGTATTGGTGCGTACTTCTTTCGCGACTTCAAATGTACGCTGAAATAGCTTGTGTAACAAAGTTCCCAGTGTGCCGGCATCCTGCGCGATTTTGACGGACTGCTTGAATTGGCCAAGAATCTGCGGCTCGCCCAGCACCATGCTATCAAGGCCGGAAGCGACCCGGAATGCATGTTTCACTGCCTCATCATCGGGCAGGGTGTAGATGTAGGGCGCAATCGCATCTTTTTCCAGGTGGTGATACTGTGACAGCCAGTCAAGCGCCTTTTGTGGATCATCGGTGCTGCAATAGAGCTCGGTGCGATTGCAGGTAGATAGAATCGCTGCCTCGGATGCGCCGTTTTGCGTTAATTCATGCAAGGCGCTACCGAGAAGGTCGCTGTCAAAAGCGACGTGTTCTCGGATCTGGATGGGGGCGGTCGTGTGGTTCACGCCTATGACGTATAACTGCATGAAATTTTATCAGCTCATTACGGATATTTTGATATTCGTGTATTTTACCGCGATTGCCAAGTATTTGCCTGTATGTTGATTTGTTTAAGATAATGAGTTGGTGAAATTCTCATGCGTAATTTTGAGGGATAGGCTTATCTTAAGCAAGAAGCATCATCTTATTACTGAAAAATAAGGTTAAAATAGCGCTTTACTTGTTAAAAATATTTTAATTTGATGGACATCGCCATGGATAAAACTTTTAGAATTGCCCCTAGTATTCTTTCTGCAAACTTTGCCAAACTTGGTCAAGAGATTGAGGATGTGATTACCTCCGGCACAGATATTGTGCACTTCGACGTAATGGATAACCACTACGTGCCTAATCTGACTATTGGGCCATTGGTATGTGATGCGATCCGTGAAACATCAAAAAAAGTAGGCGCTTTGATCGACGTGCACCTGATGGTAAAGCCAGTGGATCGCATTATTCCTGATTTTGCCAAAGCCGGTGCCAATATCATTACTTTCCACCCGGAAGCTTCTGAACATATCGATCGTAGCCTGGCGATGGTGCGTGATTTAGGCTGTAAATCAGGTTTGGTATTCAACCCGGCCACATCATTAAGCTATCTGGATCACGTGATGGATAAAGTGGATATGATTCTGCTGATGTCAGTAAACCCTGGCTTTGGCGGTCAGAAATTCATACCGGAAACACTGGAGAAACTGAAACTGGCGCGCGCCCGTATCGATGCTTACTACGAGAAAACAGGCCGCCAGATCTGGCTTGAAGTGGATGGCGGCGTGAATGCACAGAATATTGCTGAAATCGCCCGCGCGGGTGCCGATACTTTTGTTGCTGGCTCAGCGATCTTTGGTGCAGGCAGAGACACAGACCCTAACCGTTACAACACGGTAGTGGGCGAGATTCGCGCATCACTCGCAACCGTTAAATAATAAAAGTTTCAGACAAGGCGCCAATCAATGGCGCCTTGCTATTTATACGTCTTAAAAAAATAAAGAGCCATGGCTTTTCATGTCAAAGCTGTCATGTTTGATCTTGACGGTACACTTATACACACTGCGCCTGAAATCGCTGCTTCGATCAATAAGATGCTGGTAGAGTTGGATTATCCTGCCCTGCCACAGCAGCAGATAGAATGCTATATCGGTGAAGGTGCACAAGCGCTGGTCAGGCGCTGTATTACTGTAAACACCCAGAACGAACCAGATGCCGCATTACTGGAGCGTGCGCAAACTTTGTTTTTTGCGCATTATGCTGATAATGTCACGCTGAGCAAACCTTATGATGGTGTGGTTGAATCTTTGGCAGTTTTGCAGGATAAAGGCCTGAAACTGGCATGTGTGACGAACAAACCTGAACGATTCACGCTGCCATTGCTTGATAAAAGCGGGCTGCTGGATTTCTTTGAAATTGTGGTTTCTGGAGATACTTTACTTAAAAAGAAGCCAGACCCTATACAACTGCGTTACATTTGTGCAAAATTCAATGTATTGGAAGCAGAATCAATGTTGGTCGGCGATTCGCTGACCGATGTAGCTGCTGCGCATGCAGCCGGATGCTATATTGTGACCGTTCCTTATGGATACAATCAGGGTAAGCCCATAGATCAGAGCTTGGTTGATGACACAATTACCAGCCTGGCTGATCTGGCAGGCCTGCTAACTTAAAAAATTTATAAAACATAACTTCAAATATGAAAGCATCAGATCATCATTTTCGGGCTAATTTTTCCAGCGAAGTTTTTCGTTGGCGTGGCTCTTGGCGAGTCTAGTTTAAACGGTGCGCAAAATGCGCATCAATTACGCAGGCAGCTTAAGTGCTGGCCGATTAAAAAAATCATGATGAGAAAGTTGTAGGAAGTTTATGTTCAATACAATCAACCAGGCAGAGTTCAATGCCCTTGCTGCACAAGGCTATAACCGCATTCCGCTGGTGCTGGAAACGTTTGCAGACCTGGATACCCCGCTATCTTTATACCTTAAGCTGGCAAACCAGCCATTTTCGTATTTACTTGAGTCTGTGCAGGGCGGGGAGCGCTTCGGACGTTACTCAATTATCGGTTTGCCGGCAGAAACCCGTATTGTGGCAAACGGCAGAACAGTGCAGGTAATTAAAGGCTGCGCAGCCATCGAAACTGTCGAGGATGTCAACCCGCTGGACTTTGTGAAGGCTTATCAGGCGCGCTTCAAAACCCCGCCTTATGAAGGTTTGCCGCGCTTCACGGGTGGCCTGGCCGGCTATTTCGGATACGAAACCGTGCGCTACATTGAAAAGCGCCTGGCAAATACAAGCAAGCCAGATGCGATTCAAACCCCGGATGTTCTGCTGATGGTGTCAGAACAGCTGGCTGTGGTCGATAACCTGAGCGGCAAGCTCTATTTTATTGTGTATGCCGATACCAGTGAAGCCAATGCCTATGAAAAAGCACATGCTACGCTGGATGCCTTGCTGACGATGCTTAAAAAAGCGGTCACCATTCCGAGCACGCCGCCGACTGACAAAACGCAAGCTGTTTCGGAGTTTGGCGAAGATAACTTTAAAGCCGCGGTCAAGCGTGCGCAGCAGTATATTCTGGATGGCGATATCATGCAGGTTGTGCTGTCGCAGCGTATGTCACAGCCGTTTTCTGCTTCTCCGTTATCGCTGTACCGCGTGTTGCGCAGCCTGAATCCTTCGCCGTACATGTTCTATTATGATATGGGCGACCATCACGTAGTAGGTGCGTCACCGGAGATTCTGGTGCGTCTTGAAAATGGCACTGTGACTGCGCGTCCGATTGCCGGGACTCGTCCGCGCGGCAAAACGCGCGAACAGGATATTGCCCTGGCAGAGGAGTTGCTGGCTGACCCGAAAGAACGTGCAGAACACGTACAGCTGATGGATCTGGGTCGCAATGATGTGGGCCGTGTTGCGGTGACCGGCTCGGTAAAAGTGACTGATAACATGATGATCGAGCGTTATTCGCATGTGATGCATATTGTGAGTAACGTCGAGGGCAAACTTAAACCGGGTATGGATGCGATTGATGTGCTGAAGGCAACCTTCCCGGCCGGCACGGTAAGCGGTGCGCCTAAAGTGCGCGCGATGGAAATTATCGACGAGCTGGAGCCAAGCAAGCGCGGCATTTATGCCGGAGCTGTCGGCTATTTAGGGTTTAATGGCGATATGGATGTGGCGATCGCGATCAGAACCGGAGTGATTAAAAATAACATGCTGCACGTACAGGCAGGGGCAGGCATAGTGGCCGATTCCGTTCCGCAGAGTGAATGGATTGAAACCCAGAACAAAGCGCGTGCGGTGTTGCGTGCCGCTGAGTTAGTGCAGGCAGGGCTGGACGTGAATACAAAGTGATGTGATGCAAAACCGCCCCACGCCAGATCAACTGTCAACGCTGAAATCTCAGGCGTTCAGATTTATCATCGTTGGCCTGGCGTACTATTTAACAGCCAGGCTCGGCTTAATGGGGCCTTACAAAGAATCTATCGTTACCTTGCTCTGGCTGCCTACCGGTATCGCTGTCGGCGCCATTATCCGCTGGGGCTATATCAGCCTGCCAGCCGTTTTTGTGGCGGCTACTTTTGTAGAGATGTATTTAGGTTTACCGATGGCTGTTTCGCTGGGCATGGCTTGCGGCAATACCCTGGCACCCCTGCTTACAGCACACCTCCTCAAAAAAGCGCATTTCAATCACAGCCTGGCCAAGCAGCGAGATATTCTGCTGATGATCTTGTTCGCGCTGCTGGGTATGCTGGTATCTTCAATCGGCGGCGTACTGAGCCTTTATTTCGGTGGCCAGATTACGCCGGATAAAATACTCAGAATCTGGTTTATCTGGTGGATGGGTGACAGTGTTGGCGTGTTACTGGCATTGCCGTTGATATTGCACATCAGCAAGAAAAGATTTATTGCCAGTGTTCCCCAAAGTTTGCGGCTGTTTGCCTGGCTGCTGTTTTTCGCATTGTGTGAATTTGCAATTGTTAATCTGGTGAATGACCTCAACAAGCAGTTTTTACTGACAGCATTCCTGATTCTGCCGGTGCTGATCTGGGCGTCAATGGCATCTGGTGTAGTGGGTGGCTCCATAGTTGTCATCAGTCTGTGTACGATCGCAGTGTGGTTCACATCTCAGGGCTACGGAACTTTCTACAGCGTAGATGTGGGTGAGGGGTTATTCTCGCTATGGACTTTCATGGTGACGCTGGTCATGACCATGCTGCTGATTTCAACGCTGCAATCCGGCAGAAATGTTGCCGAAAGAATTTCACGTGAAAACGAAAAGAAACTGCGCTCAGTGATTGATGGTGCGCTGGATGCCATTCTCACGATTGATAATGCCGGCAGGCTGGTGGAGTTTAATCCGGCCGCTGAACGTATGTTCGGCTATCAAAGGCAGCAGGTGCTGGGTAGAACTTTATCTGAAATCATTGTGCCGCCTCGGTTGAGAAAATCTCACGAAGATGGCTACAAACGATTTGTTCTGACCAACGAGAAACACCTTTTTAACCAGCGCGTAGAACTTCAGGCAATGCGTTCTGACGGTACCGAGTTCCCTGTTGAGCTGACATTGACCGCCTTGAATGAGGACGGTCTGTCTCTGGTCACCGGTTTTATCCGTGATATTTCCGAGCAGAAGAAAGCACGCCAGGAAATCGAGAACTTTGCTTACTATGATGTGCTTACCGGGCTGCCAAATCGCCGTTTGCTGGTAGATCGCTTTCAGCATGCGATTCTGTTAAGCCAGCGCGCCAATACATACAGCGCACTGATGTTTATAGACCTCGATAACTTTAAGACACTCAATGATACCAAAGGCCATGACATTGGCGACCAGCTGCTGATGGAAGTGGCGAAACGAATCCAGCTTACACTCAGGGCAGGTGATACGGTTGCCAGGCTCAGCGGCGATGAATTTATCGTGATTCTTGAAGGCCTGAGCAGTAACATCAGCCATGCTTATCAGCAGACAAGTGAGGTGGCGCAGAAATTACTGGAGCGACTAAATGCCAGCTATCATTTAGGACTGTTTGAATTTAATACCAGCGCCAGTCTGGGCGTTACATTATTTAAAGATGACCAGATGAGCGGTTTCGAGGCGCATCTGCGGCATGCAGATGCTGCCATGTATCAGGCTAAAGCTGCAGGCCGCAATACTTACCGCTTTTATGATGAACTGATGCAGGAGGGGCTGGATAAGCGCTTTGCTCTTGAGTCTGCATTGTCTTCAGCGATTAAAAGCAATGAGCTGTACCTGAACTACCAGAGTATCGTAGATGCAGACCAGAATGTGATCGGGGCTGAAGTGCTGTTGCGGTGGGGGCATCATCGGTTTGGCGAAATCCAGCCAGCAGAGTTTATACCGATCGCTGAGAAAAATAATGAAATCATTAAAATCGGCCACTGGGTATTGCAGCAGGCCTGCGAGCAGATCAAAACATGGGAAGCACATCCCTTACTCGGAAAAGTCAGGCTTTCCGTCAACATCAGTGCAAAGCAGTTCTTATATATTAACTTTGTAAAAGAGCTGCGAGAGATTATTGCTGCTGCAGACATCGACCCTGACCTGCTGAAGCTGGAGCTCACAGAAACAGCGGTGATCGATAACATTGACGATGTGATCAGCAAGATGAAAGTGCTCAAAAAAATGGGCATCAGGGTTTCATTAGATGATTTTGGTATCGGGCACTCGTCATTGGTATACCTGAAAAAACTGCCGGTTACCCAGATTAAAATTGACCAGTCATTTGTGCATGATGTACTCACCGACACCAATGATGCCGCAATTATCAAAATGGTGCTTGCAGTTGGCAAGACGATCCATTGTGATATCGTTGCCGAAGGTGTGGAGCAGCTGGAACAGTTTGAATTGTTGAAAAAATTCGGATGCCACTATTTCCAGGGCTTTTATTTCAGCAAGCCGTTGTCGGCGGCTAATTTTGAGCAGCTGGTAGTCTACGGCCATTAGCGGTTTGTTATTATGTATTATGCACAATCGATGATTGTGCTTTGATGGCTTATCTGCCGCTAAACCAATCCCCTGATTTTCCACCGTGTTTCTCAATGAGTTTGATATCGCTGATGATCATGCCGCGATCAGCAGCTTTGCACATGTCGTAAATTGTCAGCAGACCTGCACTCACTGCCGTCAGTGCTTCCATTTCTACGCCGGTTTTACCATAGGTTTCTGTTGTTACCGTGCATAGTATGCTGGATGCGGCTTGGTTAACATCAAAGCTCACGGAGACGTGGGTGAGTGCAATCGGATGGCATAAAGGAATCAGGTCGGCTGTTTTTTTGCTGGCCTGGATAGCGGCAATACGCGCGATGCCAAGCACATCGCCTTTTTTGCTGTTGCCTTGCACAATGAGCTCAAGTGTTGCGGGTAGCATGCTGATGGTGCCGCTGGCAATCGCAATGCGGTGGGTTTCGGATTTTGCACCTACGTCAACCATATGTGCCTGACCGCTGGCATCAAAATGAGTAAGTGGCTGCTGATTTGGTTTCATTTGAGAGTCAGGCCTGAGTGAGTGAATGCTGAAGTAATATTCTGAAACATTTTTTCGATGAACTGAATGGCTACAAACGTTATCATAGCAACAATGAAATTAAAATTAACAATTATTATTCTGGCGATAGCCTCAGTGCTTCATATTGCTTACGTGTCTGCAAATGAACTGCCGGATCTGGGTGACGTATCCGCGACAGTAATGTCACCGCTGCAAGAGCAAGCGATCGCCGAGCAGATCATGCGTGAGGTCGCGGTCAGTGACGATGTGCTGAGCGATGTTGAGGTTACGGATTATTTACAGGTACTAGGTGCAAGGCTGGTTGCCAATGGCCCGGAGAAACAGCAGAAATTCAATTTCTTTGTGGTGCAGGATCGGTCAATCAACGCGTTTGCGATGCCGGGCGGGGTCATCGGTGTGCACACGGGCTTGATGTTGGGCGCCAATAGCGAGTCTGAATTAGCGAGTGTGCTAGGCCATGAAATCGGACACGTCACGCAGCGCCACCTGGCACGGATGCTGGCTTCGCAGAAAACAGACACCTTAAAGAATATTGCCGGCATTGCATTGGCATTGCTGATGTCGCGTGCCAATCCGCAGCTTGCGACCGGCGCATTCACAACGGTGAGTGCGATTGGCGTGCAGAACCAGCTTGATTATACGCGCGAACATGAGCGTGAAGCTGACCGTATCGGTTTGCAGATTCTGGACAGCGGCGGTTTTGATGTACGCGGCATGCCTAGCTTTTTTAATACATTGCAGCGCGGATCGCGTTTTTCCGAAGGCAGCACCCCCAGCTTCCTGCGTACGCACCCGCTTACAACTGAGCGTATTGCAGATGTGACTAACCGCGTTGAACAGATGCCATACCGGCAGGTGACCGACAGTATTGAGTTTCACCTGGTGCGTGCAAAACTCCGCGCCACTTACTCAACACCTGATACGGCCATTGGTGTATTCGAGCAGAATATCCGCGAGCATCGCTACAGCAATGAGGCGGCAGAGCATTATGGGCTGGCTGTTGCTCTGCTGCGCAAAAGTGCCTTCGCTAAACTTGAGAAAGAGCTGGCATGGCTTAAGAAAAACGCGCCGCCACATGCAATGATAGAGAACTTATCCGCAAGGATGGAGGTAGCCAGAAACAACCCGCAAAGTGCAGCTGCAAAATATGCATCTGCGCTGGAACGTTATCCGGATAACCGGGCATTGATTTATGGCTATGCCGAGCATTTTCTGGCAATCAAGCAGCCGGATAATGCTGTGCGGCTGGTGCTGGCAAAGCAGAACCTGTATGTGGATGATGCGTACTTCTACGATTTGCTTGCGAAGGCCTATACTATGCAGAACAAGGTGCTGCTGAGCCATCAGGCACAAGGTGAAGCGTATTATAGAAAATATGATCTTGCCCGAGCCATAGAACAGATGGATTTGGCAGCCAAGGCCAATGATGGTGACTTTTATCAGACATCCATCGTTGAAGCGCGCCTGAAGCAATTAAGGCAAATGTTAGGCGATGATAAAAAACCGAAATCTTAGGGATTAGCACAATGCAGCGTAGAGATTTTTTATTAGGTATGGCAGCATTGATCGCGCTGTTGCCGGCCAGAGTGTTTGCAGCACTCTGGAATAAAGCGGCATTTGAATCGGTGCGGCTGAATGATGCCAGCAGGCATCTTGATATTGATGCGGAAATCCCAAGTGCAGATATCCAGATTATTGCGCCTGATCGCGCAGAGAATGGTGCAATTGTGCAGGTAGAAGTGAAAAGCAGCATTGTGAATACCGAAGCGATTGCGATATTTGTAGAGAAAAACCCAACACCGCTGATTGCCAATTTTATATTCAGCAATGGTGCCGAGCCCTATGTCGTTACACGTATCAAGATGGCGGAAACCTCGGATATTAAAATTGTAGTCAAAGCCGGTGACCGGTATTTTACCAATGCGAAAAATGTGGTTGTGCTTGAGAATGGCTGTGGCTGAGAGTTTGGGGCTTAAACTATATGGATAATATGAAAATGCGTGCCCAGCTTAAGGGCGATGTTGTGGAAGTCAAGGTGCTGATGAGCCACCCGATGGAGACCGGCCGCAGGAAAGATGATTTTGACCGCTTGGTTCCTGCCCACTTTGTACAATTGCTGACGGCCACGCTCAATGGTAAACCTGTGCTTGAAGCGCAGTGGGGTAACGGTATATCCAAGAATCCCTACCTTACTTTCAGGCTGAGAGGCGCAAAGGTCGGTGACATTGTCGCTGTGACATGGCACGATAACCATGGTGCCACGGCAACTCAGGACATCGCGGTTACGCAGGCATAGTTGCCTGATAACCAAGATTATATGTGTAACGGCAAAGTTGTGTTGGCAAGTAATGTCACCTGATTCTGCATACGCAGTGATTGGAATTGTAGTAATCTGATAAATTGCACTTACACGGCCACTGGTTTATTTACTGAACCGGTCAAGGATATGTGCAACTCTTCAATTGATAAATTAAATTTATCAATATCATTAAAATGATATATTGTACTTAATTATATAACCTCTCTATAATTCAAACCATGAATTGATAGAACTTTTCATCAACCACTGATTTTTAATCAATAAAGGAAAAAATTATGTCATTAATTAATACCGAAATTAAACCTTTCAAAGCGCAGGCTTTTCACAATGGTAACTTCGTAGAAGTGACTGATGCAAGCCTGAAAGGTAAATGGTCTGTTGTAATTTTTATGCCGGCTGCGTTTACTTTTAACTGCCCGACAGAAGTTGAAGATGCTGCGGATAACTACGCAGAGTTCCAAAAAGCAGGTGCAGAAGTTTACATCGTGACTACAGATACTCATTTCTCACACAAAGTCTGGCACGAAACTTCACCGGCTGTAGGCAAAGCGAAATTCCCATTGGTCGGCGACCCTACACACCAGTTAACACGTGCATTTGACGTGCATATTGACGAAGAAGGTCTGGCATTGCGCGGTACTTTTGTGATTAATCCAGAAGGTGTGATTAAAACTGTGGAAATCCATAGCAATGAAATTGCACGTGATGTAAAAGAAACACTGCGCAAGTTAAAAGCAGCGCAATTCACAGCAGCTAACCCAGGTCAGGTATGCCCGGCTAAATGGCAAGAAGGCGCAAGCACGATCACGCCTTCACTGGATTTGGTAGGCAAGATCTAATTAAGGCTTAGGCTTTATTTGCAATCCCCGAGCCAAAAGCTTGGGGAGGCAATCCAGGCATGGAACTTTATCCATAAGATAAAGGACACTTCTATAAATACATTGTTTGGGCGTATGTACAGGCTGCTTCAGCAGTTATTCCACGGTGAAGACCCTTGCGGTCTCCCGGTTCTATGCGCCTTTGGTACCAGCATCACGAAGCAGCAGGCGCTTGGCGGGTATGTCCATTGACACTTTACTTACCAGTTTACTGGCTTGGTAAATCGAGAAAGCCAAGTGCTGGCTTACGGGTAACGCTGCATCTTAAACTCTGCATTTATAGAAGTGCCCTTATAGTTTTTTCAAAAATTAAGTTATAAAGAGATGAATCATGGCATTAGATACTACTATCAAAACTCAGCTTCAAACTTACTTGCAAATGCTCCGGGAGCCAATTGTACTGGCTGCTTCACTCGATGACAGCGCCGGTGCTAAAGAGATGTCGGCTCTGCTGGAAGAAATTGCCGCGATGTCTGACAAGATTACACTGACACATGAAGATGATGCGCGCAAACCGTCGTTTGCAGTGAAGCGTGCGCCTACGCATAAAGATGCTGCGCAAGAAGTGGGGATCCGTTTTGCAGGTATTCCGATGGGGCATGAGTTTACTTCACTGGTATTGGCTTTGCTGCATGTAGGCGCTCATCCGCTTAAACTGGAAGCAGAGAAAATTGCACAGATTGCCGCCCTTGAAGACAAGTTTCATTTTGAAACCTATATTTCATTAAGCTGCCATAACTGTCCGGAAGTTGTGCAGTCGATTAACCTGATGGCGGTAATCAACCCGAACATTACGCATGTCATGATCGATGGCGCTTTGTATCAGCAAGAAGTCTCCGACCGCAATATCATGGCAGTGCCAACCATTTATATGAATGGCGAAGAGTTTGGTGCCGGGCGTATGGGTGTGGATGAGATTCTGCCTAAACTGGATAAAGGTGCCGAAGCCCGTGAAGCCAAAAAACTGGATGCAAAAGAGGCATTTGATGTACTGGTGGTCGGCGGCGGTCCTGCTGGCGCTTCTGCGGCGATTTATGCAGCACGCAAAGGAATTAAAACCGGCGTAGTGGCAGACCGTTTCGGTGGTCAGGTCATGGATACGATGGCGATTGAGAACTTTATTTCAATCAAGGAAACCGAAGGGCCAAAACTGGTGGCAGCGTTTGAAGAGCATGTTACTTCCTATGGTGTAGATGTAATGCGCTTGCAGCGTGCGCAGTCATTGAATGCACCAGCAGCCGGTTCAGGTCAGCTCATTGAAGTGAAGCTCGAAGGCGGCGCAACGCTCAAAAGCAAAGCCGTGATTGTGGCTACCGGCGCGCGCTGGAAAGAGCTGAATATTCCAGGTGAGAAAGAATACCGCGGTAAAGGTGTCGCTTATTGCCCCCACTGTGATGGTCCTTTGTTTAAAGGCAAGCATGTGGCCGTGATCGGCGGCGGTAACTCTGGCGTTGAAGCGGCAATCGACCTGGCTGGTTTTGTGAGCCATGTGACTTTGATTCAGCATAGTAATCATTTGACGGCCGATGCGATCTTGCAGAATAAATTGTTCACGCTAAAAAACGTGACAGTGATTCTGAATGCGGAAACGACAGAAATTACCGGTGCAGACCAGAAAGTAAATGGCTTGATCTACCGCGACCGTGAAACCAATGCATTGCATACAGTCGAGCTGGCCGGGGTGTTTGTGCAGATCGGGTTGTTGCCGAATACTGATTGGCTCAGAACCAGTGGTGTGGAGTTAAGCAAATTCAATGAAATCGTGGTGGATGCGCATGGCCAGACATCATTGCCAGGTGTGTTTGCTGCGGGCGATGTGACGACAGTACCTTATAAACAGATCATTATTGCGATGGGTGAGGGTTCAAAAGCCTCGCTTGGTGCGTTTGATTATCTGATCAGGCAATAGTGATTGGTTAACTGTCATGGTGTAATATAAACGTGTTGTAAAACAAGAAAAGCGGTGGCATGTTCCACCGCTTTTTTTACGATGCATGCATATCGCCTCACTTGCTTTTGCAGGTGCTGATTCCTAATATGCTGTACGCGGGGCAAAAATTCAGCAGGCCGGTGGCCAGCGGTGCAATTCCAATCCAAGCCCACAGGGGGCCATTTGCAAATAAAACCCAGGCAATCAGCGCCAGCCCTGCCACAATACGCACAATACGATCTATACCGCCAACGTTTACTTTCATAAAAGTTCTCCTTGATAGTCGGGTGAAGCCCCAACTCTACGCCTAAATTGGCAACAATAACAAGCTGAGTTACAAAAGCGGTTTAATCGGCGTCAGTTGGTAAAGTCTTACCCGGCTGCGTTTAGACATGGGTACATATTGATCTGGATTCTCCATGGCTGCGTTCCAGCTATTTTCCTGCTGCATGTCGGTTTCAATTGCAGCCTGTACGGTATGGGCAAGATTCTGATCTGACACAATGACGCCAACTTCGGTATTGAGATTTTCGGAGCGCGGGTCAAAGTTAAATGTACCTATGTAAACCGTTTTGCTGTCTATCACCATGGTTTTTGCATGGATGGCAAAAACTGGAGGTTTCTCATGCACAGCGGATGAATTGTGTACCAGTTGCTGCCTGACCTGCGGGTCAGGCTTGTATTCATAAATTTCTATGCCCATCTTGATCAGCTGCTTGCGTTGATTGCGATAGCCGCTAAAGGCCTGGATGTTGTCAGTAGAAGCTAGAGAGTTGGTGTTGATTCTGACTTTAACGCCCCGTTGAATGGCTTGCCTGAATAGTTTCTGCGCAGCAGAAGACATCACCAGATAAGGTGATTGAATGACGACTTGCGCTTGAGCATTCTCGATCATCTGCGCTAGTTTTTTTGTAGTTAAACCACTGCCGCCGAGGAATAATCTGTTGTTGTTTTTACCGGGCGTATCGCTGATAAACTCAACATCAGTCCAGACTAATTGCTCGGCGAGCCGCGAAAATGCTTGGGGTGTATTTGTAATGGCTTCACGTACCTGAGGGGCGAAATTTTCCGGGTTTTTAGCGTAACTGTGTAGATTGGCGTAAATTTTCTGCACTTCACTGTCATTAACACTGACATTTTTTTGCATGAGCCCTAATCCGTCATAAAGCGCTTCGACGGGCGCGCTGAGCGGATGCTCCCAGAACTTGTCGAAGCTGTTTTCCATGGTTTTAACCACATTCCCAAGCAATAAAGCATCGCGATCACGGAAATTGTACTCATGGTTGTAATCAAAATATTCCGCCGCCATGTTACGTCCGCCGGTAATTGCAATCTTGCCATCGACAATAAAAGTTTTGTCATGCATGCGCTGATTGACGCCGCGAAAATTGACGGCAATATTGAGCAGGCGCTTATGGAAAGGCGTGCCGACCGAGTGCTGCGGGTTGTAAATGCGAATATCAATATTAGGGTGTTTTGCCAGTGCGAGTAAGGATTTATCAGGCGCATCAATCAATAAGTCATCTACGATCACGCGTACTTTTACCCCCCGATCTGCCGCACGCAGTAGAGATTCGGATGCCAATATACCAATATTGTCGGTGCTCCAGATGAAGTATTGCACTTCGATACTTTTCTGCGCATGATCTGCGAGCCAGGCGCGTGCCAGCAGGGCTTCTTCCCCCTTGTCGAGCACATACACGCCGCTTTGGTTTACATGCGCAGCGATCTGAGAATCAATGAGTGACTCCGGTTTTTCATCCAGGGCAAAACTGAATACAGGCCAGGCAAGCATTAACACCAGGCATGCTATGGCTAACCGGGGTATTTTCATTTTAAGCCTTTTGTGCGCAGATGCTTAATGCCACAGCTTCTGCTACTTTGATGCCATCGACCCCTGCTGACAGAATGCCACCGGCATAGCCTGCGCCTTCGCCGCATGGGTATAAACCTTTGGTATTGATGCTCTGCAGGGATTCATCATCACGTTTGATGCGGATAGGTGAAGAGGTGCGTGTTTCAACACCTGTGAGTACGCCATCGGCCAGATCAAAGCCCTTAACCTGTTTGGCAAATTCAGGGATAGCTTCTCGCATCGCTGCAATCGCGAATTCAGGCAGGGCTGTATCCAGATTGGTAAGGTGAACGCCAGGTGTATAGGACGGGGTAACTTCACCGAATTTGGTTGAAGGCCGGTTGGCGAGAAAATCACCAATCAGTTGCCCCGGTGCATTGTAGTTGCTGCCGCCAAGCTCAAACGCATGGCCTTCGAGCTTGCGCTGTAATTCCATGCCTGCAAGCGGGTGGCCCGGGTAATCAACTTCTGGTGTAATGCCTACCACGATGCCGGCGTTGGCATTACGCTCATTGCGAGAGTACTGGCTCATGCCGTTAGTGACGACGCGGTTAGGTTCTGAAGCAGCCGCTACCACCGTGCCACCGGGGCACATGCAGAAGCTGTAAACCGAGCGTCCGTTTTTAGCATGGTGCACCAGTTTGTAATCAGCAGCACCCAGCTTGGTAAGTAAGTCGGAGCTCAAGCTCTTGCCATATCTGGCTCTATCGATCAGCGATTGTGGATGCTCGATACGGAAGCCGATGGAAAATGGTTTGGCTTCTACATAAATGCCGCGTTTGTAGATCATCTCAAAGGTGTCGCGCGCGCTGTGGCCTACGGCCAGCACCAGATGATTGGTTGCGATGCGTTCGCCGCTCTGCAGTATGACTGCCTGTACCTGATTCTGGCCGGTTTCGTCCTTTGTGAGTTCAATATCCTCTACGCGGCTTTCAAAACGTATTTCACCGCCAAGTTTGATAATGGTGTTACGCATTTCTTCCACCATGCCTACCAGTCTGAAAGTGCCGATATGCGGGTGACTGACGTACAGGATTTCTTCCGGTGCACCGGCTTTTACAAACTCCTGTATCACTTTGCGGCCATAGTGTTTCGGGTCTTTGATCTGGCTATAGAGCTTGCCGTCAGAGAATGTGCCTGCACCGCCTTCGCCGAATTGCACGTTGGATTCCGGGTTCAATTTGCTTTTACGCCATAAGCCCCAGGTATCTTTGGTGCGCTCGCGCACGGCTTTTCCACGTTCCAGCACGATAGGCTTGAAACCGGATTGCGCCAGTATCAGTGCGGAAAAGATGCCCGCAGGGCCAAAGCCGACCACCACCGGGCGTGGTTTGTCCGGGCATGTATTCTGGGTGACATATTTATATTCAGTATCGGGTGCCGGTTTGATGTGCGCATCCTTACGGAATTTTGCCAGAAGCTTGGCTTCGTTTTTGACTTCGACATCCAAGCTGTAAACATAGAGAATGGCGTGTGATTTACGCGCATCTACGCCGCGCTTGAATATTTCGAAGTGAAGCAGGTCACTGGCAGGAATCTCCAGCCGCTTTAATAGCGCAGCTTTGATTTCATCGGCTTGATGCGTGAGTGACTGCGCGTTCTCGACCGGCAGTTTGATTTCAGTAATGCGTAACATAGTTAACCTCTTGGATAGTATTTATCTATCAGAGCCATCTTAAAATACATTTCTTGCGGCGAATTGCTAAGTTGCGCGGTACTCAAAATCCTCATGTACTGCATGTACATTCCGGTTTTTGCGTTCCGTGCGTCTTTAGCGTATGAATAATGCACTTTAGTGCATATATTCTACGGGTACGCCCTATACGGGTGCAATTCATTCACAATAAACGCATTTTCAGGCGACTCTAGTGAGTGGTGGTGTGTAAATAAAATTTAAGTAATTGATTTCAATATTCTAAATTTAATTTTAATAACTTTTTAAGCAAGGGTACAGTCACCGGCTTTTTCTCGGTAAGTGACCATTTATCCAGTGCGTTGAGCACTGCCATCAGTGTTGGCAGGTCGCGGCGCAGATAGCGCAGGCAGTAATCCACCACTTCATCCGGCAGTTTCATACCGCGCTCTTTGGCATGTGTTTTCAATGCCTGCGCCTTTTCTTCATCTGTGAGCGGGTGTAGCTGGTAAACCAGCCCCCAGGCCAGGCGTGTGGCAAGGTCGTCGCGTAACCCCATTTGTGTCGGTGCCGCATTGCCGCTGGTAACCAGCATGCCGCCTGATGCGCGTAACTGATTAAACCGGTTGAACAAGTCAATTTGCGCTTCTTCATCCAGCGTATGCACGTTGTCGGTGACCTGTAGCGGCAGGTCGCGTTCTGCCGCTAAGCGTTTGCAGGCTTGCAGCAAATGGCTTTTACCACTGCCATCAACGCCCCACAGGTAGATGAAGTTAATATCGGCTGTGCCGGATAACAGCATTTTCAAACTGTGCAGGGCTTCTGCATTGCTGCCCGCAATAAAGTTATCGAGTGTGGCGGGTGCCAGCGGCTGAATATCTAAAAGTAACTGTTTCAAACTTGAGAAGTCTCTGAATTAACCATTGTAAATGTTGCTGTTAAGGTAACGCTGCCTTGCATGCCTGAAGCCGACCGCAATAGCTGCGGAAACGGGTAGCGCAAGCAGTACGCCGGTAAAGCCGAATAACTGGCCGCCTGCCATCAGGGCAAAAATAACGACTAAGGGATGCAGCCCAATGCGGTCGCCTACCAGATAAGGGGTTAGCAGCATGCTCTCGACTATCTGACCCAGGCCAAATACAATCAAGACAGGAATCAGGTCATTTAAACTGCCAAATTGCAGTAAGCCGGAAAGCGTTGCCAGGCCTAACCCGAGGCCAATCCCCAGATACGGCACAAAGCCAAGTAAACCGGAAAGCGCTCCAATTGGCAAAGCAAGCTCCAATCCTGAAAACCATAAGCCTGTGGCATAGAACACGCTCATGAGCAGCATGACCGCAAGCTGGCCGCGCAGGAACTCGGCCAGCACCGCATCTACATCACTAGCGATTTCCACGGTTTTTGCCACCATTTTTCTGGGTAACAAGTGATTGATTTTGGCGATGATCACGTTCCAATCCACCAGCAGGTAAAACAGTACCAGCGGAATAAGAATCAGATTCGCCAGCCAGCCTATGATTGCGAGCCCGTGGCTGCCGATGCCCAAAGCGATTTGTTTGGCAAAGTTACCGGCGGTTTGCCAGTTCTCGGTCACGATTTGCTGAATCTGTGCATAGTCAATGTTAAGTGCGACGCCAAAGTTTTTCAGTAGCCATGGCTCCAGAAAGTTTTTTGCCGTATTGAAATAGACCGGCAGTTTTTGCGAGATCAGTAAAAATTCTTTTTGCATCAATGGCACAACAATCAACAGCATCATGATCAGCAGGGCGAACAAAAACAGCATCACGATCAGTGCTGCGATGGTACGGCTTGGGCTGTAGCTGAATTTTTGATTGAAGAAAGAAAAGTTCAGGGCGTCAATTCTATTCACCAGCGGGTTGGTGATGTAGGCCAGAATAGCCGCTATCAGAAACGGGGTAAGTATCGGACCCAGCAGGTAAATCAGGCCGCAGACGGCCAACCCGGTAATCCACCAAAGGTAATGCGTACGGTTATCCATTTGCTAAGCCCATTAATTTGATTTGTCTGGAATTTTGATGTGCCTGAAATTTCGGTTAATCAGGCATTTCAGTTAAAATAGTAACATTCTGGATATTAGATTAGTCGGATTTACATCCTGCGCAGATGCTAATGGCTACTTTGCGGTCATTTTAGCCGATTTTTTAATATGCATAGCATTCCTATGCATATTAAAAAATCAACTAAACTGCCACACAAACTACCGCATTATCATTACACGCCCTAATCCAATATCCAGAATGATAACGACAGAACACACTTTTAGTAGAAAGCGAGAACGGACTTGAGCGCCAATAATTCAGATAAAACTTCTATCAGCTACCGCGATGCGGGGGTGGATATCGAAGCAGGCGATGCCTTAGTTGAGCAAATTAAACCTTTTGCAAAACGCACAATGCGCCCGGAAGTACTGGGCGGCATCGGCGGTTTTGGTTCTTTGTTTGCGGTACCGCAAAAATTCAAGGAGCCTATTCTGGTTTCCGGTACTGATGGTGTCGGTACTAAATTAAAGCTCGCTTTTGAATTGAATAAACATGACACCGTAGGCATCGACCTGGTAGCCATGAGTGTGAATGACATTCTGGTGCAGGGCGCAGAACCACTGTTCTTCCTGGATTATTTTGCATGTGGCAAATTGGAAGTCGGCGTAGCGGCGCAGGTCATCAAAGGTATTGCCGAAGGTTGTGAGCAATCCGGCTGTGCATTGGTAGGCGGTGAAACCGCAGAAATGCCTGGCATGTACCCGGCTGGGGAATATGACCTGGCAGGATTTGCGGTGGGTTGTGCAGATAAATCTAAACTCATAGATGGCACTACGATTGCTGCTGGCGATGTCGTGCTGGGCTTGGCTTCAAGCGGCGCACACTCAAATGGCTACTCACTGATCCGTAAACTGATTGAAAAATCAGGGATCGATTTTGAATCAGACTTCCACGGCAGAAAATTCAAAGATGTAGTGATGGAGCCTACTCGCATCTATGTGAAGTCATTGCTTAAACTGATTGAAGCATTGCCGGTGAAAGGCATGGCGCACATCACAGGCGGCGGTATTACCGAGAATATTCCACGTGTGTTACCGTCAGGTTTGACCGCTGAAATCCGGGCCGACGGCTGGCAGTTGCCGCCATTGTTCCAATGGTTACAGGCACAGGGCAATATCGTGCCAAGTGAGCTGTATAAGACTTTTAACTGCGGTATCGGTATGGCAGTGATCGTGGCAAAAGAGCATGTGGCGCAAGCGAAACAATTGCTGGAAGCATCCGGTGAAACCGTGTTCGAAATCGGCCATATCCGTGCCCAAAATGCAGGTGAAGCGCCGACTATTGTCGTTTAGTTATTTGCCTTGTAATAAAACGCCACGTAACGAAACCTCTGCTGGCGCGTTAGATTGATGTGTTTCTTAAATTAAAGGAAATCTTGTGTTTAATCACATCAAAATATTGTCATTATTAAACCTGGCTGTTTTACTATCGGCATCATCCGTGATGGCAGAGCCGGCGGCATTGTCAAATGCTGCCCTGCCCAAGCGAATTCAGGCTGTTTACGAAGTGACAAAAAATGGCCAGCCGTTTGCTAAAGTCCACGAGCAGTTCATCATCAATGGCACTGCCTATAAGCTCGAGAGTGTTACCAAAGGTATCGGTGTGTATGCGCTGTTTGGAGAACGAGTATTGACCAGTAGCGGTGAAGTTACCGCACAGGGGTTGAAACCTTCCCATTTCGAGTTACGTCAGGGTGATAATCCTAAAAAAACAGTGCAGGCAGATTTCGACTGGGCTAAGCAGAACCTGCGCATGACGGTAAAAGGCAAGCTGAAAGAGGCGCCTTTGGCTGCTGGAACGCAGGATCTGGCGAGCTTTGCTTACCAGTTCATGTATTTGGCCAAGCCGTTAAAAGACGACATCACGGTAACGCTGACGACCGGCAAGAAACTTAACCAGTATCAATACCATATCAATCCTGAGGCCGAGAACATTGCCGGCGAGGGTGTACAGTACAAGACGCTGCATCTGGCGCCACCGGCACAGGATACGCAAGAGACCAAAGAGCTGTGGCTCGCTGCCGATTATCATTATGTGCCAGTCAAGATTCTGATGGTGGATGATAACGGGCAGAAGCTGGAGCAGACATTAACCGAGTTAAAAATAGAATAGCAGCGGTAGTAAATGATGCTTTTTCATGATTCCTGTAATCTATCTATATCCGCTAAAAAACATTAAAGAAAATTAAAGTAAAGAAACCAACATGACTCCCAACCTGATTCGCCAAGCCGCTGTTGTTTTATCTAACCTGCTCACATTCAGCAGTCCTGCAGATGCCAAATTAAGCGAATTTTTCCGCAATAACAGAGAGCTAGGCACCAAAGAACGCGCGTTTGTGGCGGAGAGCGTTTACGGAGTTTTACGTCGTTTACGCTTTTTGAGCACAGTGACTGCAAACGAAGAGGATGATCCGGATGATGCGCGTAAGCTGATCCTGGCGTATCTGCTGCGCGTACAGGGCATGAGTATCCGCGAACTGGAGCCTATGCTTAATGAGCAGCAAAAAGAGTGGGCGCACATGATCAAGGCAAAGTCTACCGAGAATTTGCCACCTGCAGTACAGGCTGATGTGCGCGACTGGCTGTGGGATAAACTCGTTGCGCAATACGGTGAGATGGAAGCGTTAACGATTGGCCGCAGCATGCATGAACAGGCTACGCTCGATTTGCGCGTGAATACCATCAAAGGTAATCGTGATGAGGTGCTGGCAAAATTTATCGCCGAAAATACTTCTGGTGAAACCAATATTACAAAAACACCTTATTCCCCTATTGGCATCCGCATGCCTAACCGCATGAATATCGGCCGCCACGTATTGTTTACTGAAGGCAAGATCGAGGTGCAGGATGAGGGCAGCCAATTATTGGCATATCTGGTGGCACCTAAGCGCGGCATGATGGTGGCAGACTTCTGCGCCGGTGCAGGCGGCAAGAGCCTGGCCATTGGCGCGCTCATGCGCAACACCGGCCGTTTATATGCGTTTGATGTGTCCGAGAAACGTCTGCATAACCTGGGTCAGCGCTTAAAGCGCTCCGGCTTGAGCAATATGCATGCGCAAGTCATCAGCAGCGAAACTGATCCTAAATTAAAACGCCTGAACGGAAAATTTGACCGTGTATTGGTCGATGCGCCGTGCAGCGGACTAGGTACCTTGCGTCGCAATCCTGACTTGAAGTGGCGTCAGATGCCGGAAGATATTGCCGAGCTGAATGTGAAACAAGCCAATATTCTGGCGCGCGCTGCCAAACTCACAAAAACCGGCGGCCGCTTGATTTACGCTACTTGCAGTTTGCTCAATGACGAGAACGAGAAGATTGCGGAACAGTTTCTGGCTACACACCCGGATTTCAGATTGCTGAATGCAGCTGAAATTTTAGCGCAGCAGCAAATCGAACTGGATACTGGCAACTATTTGAAATTACTGCCGCATCTTCACCATACCGATGGCTTTTTTGCAGCGGTGTTTGAAAAAACACAGGGTGCCAATGTGGCAGGGATAGATAAAGCTGGTGTTGAAACTAGTGAAGCTGCTGCACCGGTTGAAGTTGAAGTCGTTGAGCCTGCCGTAACAGTCGAACTTGAAGAGGTTAAACCAAAAGCCAAGAAGCCTAGAACGGTAAAGGCAAAAGCTGCGGAGCCGGAAGTCGACAAGCCAAAGATTGAAAAAACAAAAACTGTAAAGCCTAAAGTTGAAAAAGTTAAAGTTGCCAAACCTAAAGCGATCAAACCAAAAGCGGCCAAGTAATTAAGTAGCAAATGAAGCTACCCAGCCTTAATGCACAGATTTTATCAGGCGCAATCATCGGTATTGCCGCTGGTGTGCATCTTCATGGGCTGGGTGCCGAACATCAGATTGCACAGACGGTTCTCTATGGCTCAGGCCTGCTAGGCACCTTATTTATTGATTTACTCAAAATGGTGCTGATTCCGCTGGTATTCTGTTCCATCACGGTCGGTATCGCCAATCTGCGCCAGCACCAGCAAATTCAACGCGTGTGGGTGATTACACTACTGTTTTTTGTCAGCAGTATGCTAATTGCGATAACTTTGGGTATGGCTGCCAGCCTATATTTCAAACCCGGAGTTGGCATGTCGATCAATCTGTTTGAACACGCCATGCAAAATTTCGAGGCAAAGCAGTTGCCATTATCGGAATTCATCGCTCAGTTTCTGCATGGATTATTCATGAACCCATTTGCTGCCTTGTCACAAGGCAATGTGCTGGCGGTGGTCATGTTTTCGTTGATGCTGGGTGTGGCGCTGGTCATGGGCGGCGAGCGTTTCAAACATCTGCACATACTTTTGCAGGAAGCATTGGATGTGACCATGCTGATTGTCGACTGGGTGATGCGTCTGGCCCCACTCGGAATTATGGCTTTGCTGATTAAACTCGTGGCAGTGCAGGATGTGGCGATGCTGGCAATACTCGCTAAATTTATGGCTGTCGTAGTTGGTACTTTGCTCTTGCATGGTGTTGTAGTGCTACCGTTGATCTTATATTTATTTACACGTATGTTACCGTTTGCTTTCTGGCGTGGTGCGCGTGAAGCATTGGTCACGGCATTTGCAACCAGTTCCAGTTCTGCGACGCTGCCGGTTACTCTGCGCTGTGTGAGTCAGCAATTGAAGGTGAGATCAGAGGTTGCCGGTTTTGTTGTACCGCTGGGCGCCACCATCAATATGGATGGCACCGCACTTTATGAGGCCGCCGCTGCTTTGTTTATCGCAAATCTGATTGGCATGGAACTTAGCTTTACACAGCAGTTGATCGTATGTCTTACCGCAATGATTGCAGCAATGGGAGCACCGGGCATTCCTAGTGCCGGCATGGTAACCATGGTCATGGTACTGCAGTCGGTGGGATTGCCTGCCGAAGCGATTGCCATTTTATTGCCAATAGACAGGCTGCTCGATACCCTGCGTACTGCCGTGAATGTAGAAGGGGACATGGTAGGTAGCCTGGTCGTGCAGAGGCTGGCCGCTAAGCCTGACGCCTAAAGCCTGATGCTGACTTCACTATTTTTCCGTCCTGCCCTGGCAGCAGATTCAGCCCTGATTGCTGCACTGGTTAATAGTGCGTATCGCGGCGATGCCAGCCGACAGGGCTGGACTACAGAAGCTGACTTGCTTGATGGATTGCGCACGACGGCTATAGATGTACGCCACCTCATCGAATCTGGGCGTAGCGTGATTCTGGTATGCATGAGCGGTGACGACCTGATTGCTTCAGTTTGTCTTGAGCAGGATGCCAATGCCGCACATGTAGGCATGTTTGTGGTGAATCCGGTCATGCAAAAGCTCGGCGTAGGTAAGCAACTGCTCACTTATGCTGAAAGCTATGCTGCACAGCACTGGTCAGTGCATAAGTTCTGCATGTATGTCATTACGCTGCGCCATGAGTTAATTGCCTTTTACGAAAGGCGCGGCTATCGGCGCACGGGCATGTTTAAAACTTTCCCTGTGAATCCAGACATGTGGCAGCCTAAAACGGCAGGTTTGCAGCTTGAGTTGCTTGAAAAAACAGCCTCATCCTGAGATCAGGATTGAGGTTTGCCCGCGAGGCGCATTCTTAAGGCATCCCATTTTTCCAGGCCGTGCATCACTAAGGAATAAGCTGCCGGAACGACGACCAGTGTCAGCAAGGTAGATGAAACCATGCCGCCGATGATGGCGACCGACAGCGGCTTGTTGGTTTCAGAACCGGCACCAAGACCGAGTGCGGCCGGCAGTAATGCCAGGATGATGGTCAGGGAGGTCATCACCACCGGGCGTAGCCGTATCGGGCAGGCTTCTCTGAGTGCGTCATCTATACCTACGCCTTGATCGCGCAGCTGATTGGTTAAATCCACTAACAGAATCGAGTTTTTAGCCACCAGGCCAATCAGTAGTACCAGCCCGATCATCGAAAACATATTGAGCGTATCACCGGAAATCAGGAGTGCAATCAGGCCGCCTATAATAGCCAGTGGCTGTGCGAGCATAATGATGAAGGGCTGGATGAATGAGTTGAACTGACTAGCCAATACCATGTAGAGCAGAATAAAGGCTAATAAAAATACGAACTTGATATTTTTAAAGGTTTTGCCAAACTCCTCAGCCTGACCGACCATCTTGATGTTGTATTCCGCAGGAACGACTTTTGCCGCCGTTGCTTTTACAAGATCAACTGCATCGCCCAGCGGCATTCCTGGATTGGCATAAAAGTTTGCCGCATACTGCAGGTCGTAACGCCCGATAACGGCAGCGCCGAGTTCAGGTACGAAACTGGCTACTGCGTCTAAGCGAACCAGTTGGCCGTTGCCGCTGCGCAGGAATATTTTACGCAGGTCTTCGGTATTTTTTAAATCTCTTTCATCCGCTTTCAGGCGAATGTCGTAACGCTGTCCATCACCATTTTCATCATTGTACTTGGCTACGTTGATGCCGCCCGCGTAAAGGCTGACTGCGGTAGTAATGTCAGTCGCGTTCAAGCCTAGCGTCGCTGCACGCTCCCGGTCTATTTTCATGTTGAGCTGCGGCAGGTCAAGCTGCACATCAAGGTCAACTTTGCCCATGTTCGGGTTGCTGCTGAGCGAGTCCTGCAGCAGTTTTGAAATGCGGCCGATTTCCTGCAGGTTACTGCCGGTGAGGTTGAATTGCAGTTTTTCAGAGCGCTGCCCGCGTACTACCGAGGCTCCGGTCGGAATCGCCCGTACACCGGGAATCGTGTCCAGTTCTTTTTTCAGCTCTTTGATTAAAGCCTGCTGACTTTTGCTGCGTTCTTCTTTTGGTTTCAGACGTACATTGACATTACCTTGATTCACCTGACCACGCGAACCTGTACCAATGGTAGAGAAAAAGCTGGCTACTTCAGCTTTGTGGCTTGCAACAACCGTTTCGACCATTTTTAAGCGCGAGTCGGTGTATTCCAGGCTGGAACCAAGCGGTGTTTTGACAGTAATGCTGAAGCTGCTTTCATCAGACTCAGGTACAAAGTCTTTTTCTACATATTTGAATGAAAGATAACCGCTGAACATCACGAATAGCACGGTAATTAATAGCACCGCGCCGCGATGCTTGAGTGAGGTAAACAGCAGCTTTTTATAGACTTTATCCATGGCGCCCAGTATGTTGCCGATGAAGCTATAAATTTTATTCTCATCATGGCGGCTGACGCTAAGGTAGCGTGAGCAGAGCATTGGCGTCAGTGTCAGTGAAACAAACAATGATGCGAGTACGCCAAAAGTCACGACCACCCCGAAAGAGTTAAAGAATTTACCCACCATGCCATCCATGAAAATGACAGGTGCGAAAATACAAACCAGCGATAGTGACGCAGCGGTTACAGAAAAAGTCACTTCGCGCGCACCGTTCAAGGCGGCGCTGATCGGGTTGGGGTCGATATGTTCGCGATGGCGGTATATGTTTTCAAGTACCACGATGGCGTCATCCACCACTACGCCAATCAGCAGCAACAGTGCCAGCAGGGTCATGGAGTTGAATGTAAAGCCGGAGAAATACATCACGGCAATCGCCGCCAGTAACGATACCGGTATTGCTGTCGCTACAATCAGTGTAGAACGTACCGAGCGCAGGAAAATGAATACGATCAAAGCTGCCAGCAGCGTACCTTCTATCAGGTGTTCTTTAAGTGATGCAACGAGTTGGTTGATGAAAATGGAGTCGTTGGTGGATACTTCCAGATTCATGCCCGGAGGCAGGTTGGGGCGGATGTCCTGTTCAAGGCGGCGCTCGACCTCCCTGATGATGTCGACCGTATTGGCATTCGCGATCTTGACCATGCCCAGGCCTACTGTAGGTTTCCCATTATAGCGGGCGATCTGGCGATTATCGGTGATACTGTCTTCGATTGTCGCTACATCCTTGAGGCGGATTGAGACCCCGGTATTGGTAGAAACAATCAGTTCGCTAAGTTCCCTGACATTATGAAACTCCATATCAAGCTTTAGCAGCAGCTCTGATTGCGCACTGACTAGAAAGCCGCCCGGCAGCTGGATGTGTTCACGATTAAATGCGGAGATCAGATCGCCAGCAGTGACTTTGTAGGCAGCCATCTGTTCCGGTTTGATGTTGACACGAATGACGCGGTCACGGCGACCGCCAATGTTGACTTCACCCACACCGTTGATGGTTTCAAATTTTTTCTTTAATACGTTATTTGCGTACAGGTTGAGCTGCTGTATGGTACGGTCACCGCTTAGCGCCAGCCAGATGACTGCGGAGGCGTTGGTATCTACTTTCTGTATGACCGGCGGGTCGGTGTCGTTCGGCAGGCGGCGCAATACCTGGCTGACTTTGGCCTGCACCTCGTTATAGGCAACATCAATGTCTTTATCCAGCGAGAATGTAATGGTGATGGTGGAAACGCCGGGGGAAGAGGATGATTGGATATGTTCAATACCCGGCGTGGTGTTGATGGCTGATTCGATAATACTGGTGATGCTGGTGTCGACCACGTCCGGGTTGGCGCCGCGTAGCGTGGTGTTCACTACGATGATAGGAAAATCAATCGCGGGGATGCGGTCAATGCCGATGCGCTGGTAAGAAATGATGCCGAACAGGACAATGACGCCAGAAAGCATCCAGGCGAGAACATGGCGTTTGATCGAGAGTTCGGGTAGTGTCATGCGGTAATCTTTATATTAGGCAATTTTTGTATTGTTAAGTCGGTGATTATGGTGCGGTGTGGTTGCTGGTAATCTGAATCAGCGCCTGATCCGTCAGAAAACCGGCACCATCCATCACTATAGTGTCGTTTGCCTGTAATCCCTCGGTGATCTCAACCAGCCCTTTCTGATGCTGCCCTGTTTTTACAATCACTTGATGCGCCTTGCTGTCTTTAACCAGATAGACCACTTCACCTGCCGGCCGCAGCACGACACTCTGCTCCGGAACCATTAAGGCAGAAGGCTGTTCACCGATAACGACTGTGCCGGTGACGCTGGCGCCGGGCTGCCAGTCAGATTCATCAGTTACATCAGCAATTACATCAATGGAGCGGTTGCTTTCTGTAACCATGGCTTTCAATTCGCGGATAACAGACTCCACCACTTTTGTGCTGGTTGGCGTGCTTAAACGCACTTTCATGCCTGCCTTGAGTTGATGGCTGATACGTTCAGGAAATGGAATATGCGCGCGTAAACGTTTGTTTGAAATAATCTGCAACAGCGGATCCCCCACTTTTACAAACTCACCGGTATCGACGATTTTCTTTTCAACGATACCGTCAGTCGGCGCATAAATTCTGGTTTTGCTGCTGCTGTGGTTGATGGTATCGACACGTGCGCGTGCTCCTGCCAGTTGCTCTTTGAGTACGTTCTGCTGAGCGAGGTCGGTATCAACGGCATTCTGTGAGATGAAGTTCTTATTAACCAGCGCCTGGCTACGTGCCACGATCTTGGTCTGGTTCTCCAGTAATGCCTCGATACGGGCGACCTCCGCCAGTGCTTCGTTACGCTGCAGGGCGTAGTCTGTCGCATCCAGGGTTGCAACCAGCTCGCCTTTTTTCACTCTCTGGCCCGGGCTGACATGTACTTTGATCACGCGCGCTGCAACTTCTGCTGCAATCGTCGGGTCGATCAGGCCTTCGATCGAACCAACAGCTGATTCTGTGATTTCTATAGTGGTGTCTTTGACTTGCGTGACCGTTACCAGTGTCGGCTTGGGGCCTTTTTTCCCGTTGGCATCAGCGGCTTTATCTTTACTGCCGCAGCCGGCAATCAGGGCTATCATTAAGGCCAGTAGAATAAGTTGTATTTTTCTTTGCATAAATAATCGGCTAAATATTTTTTGTATTATTAAAAACTAAAGTTACAGCATTATTTAATTACCTGCTGCCAGTCAAAGTGTGGGCCTGGATCCGTTTTACGGCCTGGCGCAATATCAGAATGCCCTACTATAGACTGAATCGGATAAGCTTTTCTGATTGCGGCAATTAAATTATTTAATGTTTGATACTGAGCGGGTTCAAATACTTCAAAGTCACTGCCCTCAAGCTCAATTCCGACAGAGAAATCATTGCAACGTTCACGTCCCTGCCAGTTTGATATCCCCGCGTGCCATGCGCGGTTTAAACATGATACAAACTGGATGAGTGTGCCATCGCGCCGGATTAAAAAATGTGCGGACACTCTGAACGTGTGGATTTGTGCGTAGTAGGGATGTTCATCAGGGTCAAGCTGATTGGTAAACAGCTCAATAATGCCATTGCCGCCGTACTGGCCGGGGGGCAGGCTGATGTTGTGAACCACAATCAAGCTGATTTCGGAATTTTTTTCAGGGTCGACATTTCCGGTGCCGATATGCAGGGGACGCTCGTCAAAATTGGGAGATGCTACAAACTGAGCATTCTCTGCAAATCCAGCCTGGTTGATATGGTAATTTGTCATAAGGGTTGTCATTGATAAGCTTTTATTATTATCACGCAAGATTCTGTTCAGGCGCAGAAATTTGTTCGTAGTGGATTAATTTATGGAACAAACAGGCTGAGAACTGATTTTATATAGATTTCAGTTTAAAATGCGCACATATTAAAACGTGTATTTAACCTCAGTCATTAATCAAGGGAAACCCCGATGGTGTTCTTAGAATTAGCAGTGATGCTGGTTGTGATCCTGATCGCAGCCGAAGTCTTTACCAATGCGCTGGAGCACTTGGGCGAGAAGTTGAAAATATCGGAAGGCGTGACCGGTTCTTTATTCGCAGCAGTGGGTACTGCGCTGCCTGAAACCTCTGTGCCTTTGCTGGCATTGCTGGCCGGTACACAGAATGCTGCCACCAACGAAGAGATCGGGGTAGGTGCTATTCTGGGTGCACCTTTGATGCTGGCAACACTTTCAATCTCACTCATGGCGATTTCGGTATGGAAGCGCCGTGGTACACAAGGGCATTTAAGGCCAGAGCGTACGGGCCTTACACGTGACCTTAACTTTTTCATTATTGCATTCAGCTTTGCCGCGATTGCAATGTTCGTGCCGCATACCTTAATCGCTGTACGTTATGCCCTGGGTTTCTGTATGGTGATGATTTATTTCGTCTATGTGATGATGACAATCAATGCATCAAAAGCTTTGGTGGAAGAAGGGCACGCCACTGAAGCCGGCGGCGATATGTTTTTATGCAAAGTCGGTTTGCCGAATAATATGCCGGTGATTGTCATTCAGCTTTTACTGGGTCTGGCTTTACTGGTGGCGGGTGCAAAAGGTTTTATCAATGGTGTTGAAGAGGCCTCACACATATTAGGTATTTCTGCCCTGTTGCTATCTCTGCTTATTATTCCGATTGCGACCGAGCTGCCGGAAAAAGTGAACAGCATTTTATGGATACGCAAGGGTAAAGACACACTGGCTTTTGGCAACATTACCGGTGCCATGGTGTTTCAGGGCACTTTGCTGCCGGCAATCGGTATCATGCTTACGCCATGGGAACCGCGCCAGGAAGTATTGCTCGGCATTGTCATGACGCTGATAGCCGCAATCTGGCTCAGGTACTTAACGGCCAAAGGCGGGATCAGAGTTTGGCATTTGCTGGTAAACGGCGCGCTTTATGTGACATACCTGCTGCTGGTGTTAAGTTAAGCCGGTTTTAAATCAGGCGCTGGCTGATTGAATGCGCCAGTGCCTTGAAGCCGTGGCTTATGGGTTATTCGCTTTCATTTTCCAGATCGACATCCGTTTCTTTTGATAGCCCAAGTTTTGCAAGGCGATAGCGCAGGGTACGGAAGGTCACTCCCAGCAATTTAGCGGCTGCGGTTTTATTCTGGTTGGTCTTGTTGAGTGCCTGGATGATTGCTTTTTTCTCTACATTTTCCAGATAGTCGGTCAGCGTCAGCTCATCAGCCAGCTCATCGAACTCTCCGTTCATGAACCTGACTGTAGCGTCATCTTCAATCATCAAGTCTTTTATCGTGATTACTTTGCTATCGCAAAGTGCCAGCGCACGTTCCAGCATGTTTTCCAGTTCACGTACGTTGCCCGGGAATGGCAGCTTGGAAATGTATGCAAGCGCATTCTCATCAATTTTCGGCACGGATGCCTGCTGGTATGCGCAGAGCTTATTCAACAGAGTGTCAGCGATTAACGGGATATCGGCAGGACGGTCGCGCAGTGACGGCATTTTGAGCTGGATCACATTCAAGCGGTAATAGAGGTCTTTCCTGAACTGGCCGCTATCCATCATCTCTGCAAGATTTTTATGCGTTGCGCTGATAATGCGCACATCAACGGTTTCTTCAGTGGTGCTGCCGACCATACGCACTTTCTTTTCCTGTATGGCACGCAGTAGTTTGACCTGCATCAGCAATGGCAGATCCGCGACCTCATCCAGAAATAAAGTACCGCCATTTGCAGCCTGAAACATGCCGTCCTTATCCTGGCCAGCACCGGTAAAAGCGCCTTTCTTATAGCCAAAGAACTCGCTTTCCATCAGGTTTTCAGGAATGGCACCACAGTTCACTGCGATAAACGCATCGTCTGCCCGTGAGCTGTTCTTGTGAATCAGTTTTGCCGCTAGTTCCTTGCCGCTGCCGGATTCGCCGCTGATGTAAACAGGTGCCTGGCTGCGGGCAAGTTTTTCTATCATCATGCGTACATGCCTGATCTGTTCTGAGTCACCAATCATTTCAAGCGTATTGAGGTGCGATTTATCAGTTTGCGCCGTGAGTTTGAGCGCCGATTCCACTACCGGCCGTAACTGCTTAAGCGAGATCGGCTTTGATAAGTAGTCAAAAGCACCGGATTTAAGTGCGCATACCGCATTTTCGGCACTGCCATGTGCTGTAATCACTGCAACAGGTAAACCGCTATGGAATTCATTGATGTACTGCAGCAGATCCAGCCCCGTTCCATCCGGCATCTGCATATCGGTAATGCAAAGTCCGTAAGGGCGTTCTGCGAGTAAGGTTTTGGCCTCTTCTACACAGCAGGCGCTGTATGTCTCGATATCCATACGCTCCAGTGTCATGACAAGCAGTTCACGGATGTCGGTTTCATCATCGACGATTAAGCAGGTTGGTTTTTTGGTCATGCTTGCATGTGGCCTTTAATTTGTATTTCTTAACTCAAGTATAAATGCACTGCCGCGATCCAGCGGGTGAAAGTACAACTGTGCATTGTTTGCCTCAGCCAGTTCGCGTGAAATGTATAAACCCAGGCCATTGCCGGTGGTTTTTGTCGTGTAGAACGGCTCAAACAGCTTATTCCGGTCATGTTCGGCAATGCCTGCTCCATCATCAATGATTTCTAGATGTAAACCTGACTTGCTGTCGGGTGCGGATTTCAGGGTTCGCGTACAGTTTAAATGCAGGCTGCCGATCTCTTTGCGGCCATGCTCCCATGCATTTTTGCACAAATTCCATAGAATCTGCATCAGGTGCCTGCGGTCAAAAGTGATGCAGTGCTGAGCCGGGCAAAGTTCAAGCGTGAAATGTGTGGCCGGAATTTTTTCAATAGCGCAGAACTGTGTATGAAAATCAACAATAAACTGGTTGAGCGTGATTTTCTCCTGCTGGGTGCGGTCGCGGCGGTTCAGCTCCAGCACATCTTTAATAATCTGGTTGATGCGCTGCGTATTGTCTTCAATAATCTCCAGCATGCGCGTGTTGGTTTCAGAGAGATTTTCTTCCTCTTGCAATAACTGGTTCGCATGGCTGATTGCACTTAAGGGATTACGGATCTCGTGCGCAATATTGGCGGTAAGCCTGCCGAGGGCGGCCAGTTTTGCCTGTTGTGCAGAAGACTGGATTTTGCTCCAGTCCTGAATGAATATAACGGCACCTAGCTTACGGTTCTCGTGGTTAATCGGCTCAATACGGAGATTCAACTCGCGGTTGTTGACCGGAATGATTAAATTCTTATGCTCATCATTGCCATCTGCCCAGTACAGCAGCAGGTTGGCAATTGCCGGGGCGTTTTCCATCAGCGCGAGATCGGTATTGGTATCGCTCTTTAAAGATAGCAGCAGCCTTGCCTGTGAGTTATGGTGGCGGATATTGAGGCTCTCGTCTACCACAAGCACGCCATCCTGCATTTGCTGCGTAATCAGTTCATTGACCTGCGCCAGGTTTTCAAGGTCAACCCCGCGTGAAGAGGCCAGCGCTTCGCTTAGCAGAATTCGTTTAGCTAGGCTGTAAGCCAGCCATGCCGTTGCAAAGCAGCTCAGGCTCAGCATGACGGATTGGGTGTAAGAAGAAACGGGCAGGTTCCATTGTGCAATCCGGTAGCTTTGCTCAAGCAGCAGGCTGATGGTTGCAATCGCAGCGTAAAACAATGCCAGACGGCCATTGCTCATCAGGCTGGCGGTCACGATAGTCACAATCAGCAGTAGCCCCAAACCGCTTTGTATGCCCCCGGCTGCATACATCATCATGATGATGAACAGAATGTCGATCACGATCTGTACCGGATGGAAAAATATGACAGCTGAAGACTTTAATGGTGTGATGACCAGCAGCGAGATGCTGAAAAGCGCATATGCCAATGCCAGGCTGAAAAATAATGATGGGTTGTCGCTACCGTCTGTTAAATTCAGCTTGTCGGCAAACACATAGAAAATTACAAAAATAAGACTTAAAAAGAAACGGAAAATATTGATGACGCGTATGGCGCGTGCCTGCAGGGATAAATCATTCTGCAAGGCGAAGTTTTTATTGAAACTGGTGCCGGAATAGAAGTTGGAAAAACTCATTTATGTTCAATATGCGCTTGGGAGCAGTAAAAGCTCCCGTTCACCAGGAAAGCTTCCGACCTCGGTAAATGCACATGACAGGTACTGCATTCCACCATGTTTTCTATAGGCTCTTTTTCGCCTTCACGTGCATTGGTATGCTCCAGGTGCTTTGCGGCCGGGCCAATAGCGCGTTTTATAATGTAAACAGCAAGCCATATTATTAATCCTAGAAAAATCAGTTTCCACATAGCATCAGCTCATTTCATTGTCAGATTAAGATTGTAACCAAGCTTAAGCCCGGCGCAAATATAAAGTGCAAATATAAACCTGATATACTTTAGTGCCTGTGGTTTTTTTCGAGATCGGATAGCATCCGGACTCGGCAATGATTGCAATAGGTTTTACTTGAACAGAATATCAGCGGCATGTCATCATAATCAGGCATCAGAATAAACATAAATGTTAATCACTTTTTGAAATGGCAACCCCAAAAGAACTTTCAGATTTTCTTGCAGCGGCTGAGCGACGGGCTTTCAAGCAGACGGCTTATGCTGTGCGCGATGATCATGCCGCACTTGATATTGTGCAGGATGCCATGATGAAGCTGGCCGAAAAATATGGAGCGCGCCCGGCAACGGAATTCCCCATGCTGTTTCAGCGCATATTGCAGAATACCATGCGGGATTTCTGGCGCAGGCAGAAAGTCCGCAACTTGTGGACTACCCTGCTTTCTTCATTCGGCGGTAATGATGCTGATAACGAAGAACGCGATCCATTGGAAACGATTGACGTCGGGGATGATGGTGATGAACCTTCGGCGCAACTGGCGCGTAGCCAGACCATACAATTGATAGAGCGTGCTCTGGAAAAACTGCCTGCGCGTCAACGGGAAGCCTTTGTATTGCGTTACTGGGAGGAAATGGATGTAGCTGAAACGGCTGAAATTATGGGCTGCTCTGATGGTAGTGTGAAGACTCACTGCTCACGGGCGGTTCACGCATTGGCGCTGGAATTGAAAAAACAGGGGTTAGATAAGCTGGGTTTATCAAATGCCGTATTCGACAAAAAATAGCTCAGTCTCAAGGAGCATGCAATGAATATGCAGCAAAACAATATGACAAATGGAAAAAATATCAATTCGCTAGATGACAGCATGATTTCTGATCCGGTGATGGAAGTGCAGATTGCGCGCGGTATTTCTGATTTACTGAAAGACCACGCACAGCGTCTGAGCCCTGAACAGGAGCAGCGGTTATCAGCTGCAAGAAATGCGGCGGTTAATTATCTGTCGGAGCGACAGGCGCAACATAGCACTGATCACCAGATTAGCGCACGCGGCCATGTGCTGCGCTGGTTCGGACATCATGTAGGGCATAATTTTGAACAGCACCGTGTAGCATCGGCAGTGTTGCTGCTGTCAGTGATGATGGTGACTTTCTTTGCCGTGCAGCAGTTTGGGTTTAATCATAATTTAGAAAATAGCGATGCGTTTCTGTTGGCGTCTGATTTGCCGCCGGAGGCTTATGCGGATAAGGGGTTTGATGCATGGATAGAATCCAATTAAGCTTTAAATGGATACTGATTTCATTTCTGTTACTGGTAGCCTGTGCTGCCAATGCTGATGAGGCCAACCTGACGTGGGGGCAGTTGACTGAGGGGCAGCGTCAGGTTTTAAATCCTTTAGCTTCAGAGTGGGATACCCTGCGCCCATGGCAGCGTGAACGAATGCTGGATATTGCACGTGATTATCCAAAAATGGGTCAGAAAAAACAGGAGCTGGTAAAAAAGCGGCTCACTAACTGGAGCAGGATGACGCCTTATGAGCGTGAAAATGCCAGAAAAAAGCATCAGCAGTTTAAGGCACTGCCCGAAGATAAAAAACGCGAACTTCGTCAGAAATGGCATGAATACCAGAGTCTGCCTGAATCAGAACGTGCCAAGCTGCGTTCTGATTCTCCGGAAACTTATGGTGATTCAGGTCTGGATTGATTGGGTTTCCGGAAGTGCCAAGCGGGCGTGACCCGTACATTGTTTAAAGTGATGGATGTCCTGTGAATAATCAGAAAACGAATATGACCGCCCCGAGCCTTGTTAAGCTTGGGGCTTGTCTTTTATATGAACTGCTGACGGTGATTGCGATTGTTTTTGTAAGTGCCGGTTTATTCCTGTGGGTTGCAGGAGATGCTACACATGGTGTCAAGCGGCTGCTGTTGCAGGTTTTTCTGTGGCTGACCACAGGTGCTTATTTTGTGCGTTGCTGGCTAAAGAGCGGTCAGACACTGGCGATGCAGGCCTGGAAACTCAAGCTGGTCACGGATAGCGGTCAATTGCCGAGTTTGAGGTTTGCGATTCTGAGGTACCTTCTGTCCACACTCAGTTTCACCTTGTGCGGACTTGGTTTTTTGTGGGCAATCGTTGATCGTCAGCACTTGTTCCTGCACGATAGAATTCTGAAAAGCAGGATATCAGCCGGTACATGACAGTGCCTGGATTTTTTTGCAGGTACGCTGTTCGGGCATTATCTGCGATCTACATAATATAGCATGCCCAGTCCCGCCATTAAGAACAGAACGGTGGGAGTCACCGCGCTGAACAACGGCGCCCAGTCGTTCAGTACGCCCAGATGTATAAAAGTACGGTTGAGTATCTGGTAAAGCACGCCGAGCATAATGCCAATAAATATCTTTGTGCTGGCACCGCTGGCACGCTGCTGTATAAAGCCAAACGGCAATGCCAGCATGATCATGACCATACAGGCCAGCGGATAAATCAGCTTTGACCAGAGCGCCATTTCATAGCGTGTTGTCTTCTGCTTGTTAAGGGACAAGTGCTTGATATAGGAATACAGGTTCCATGCCGACATTTTTTCCGGCAGCACCAGTAATACATTTAACAATTCCGGGCGTATCAATGAGCGCCAGGTGGCTTTTTCCAATTGCGTGACATGGTTGCTGTCGTGATCAAAATGGGTTTGCGTGACTTCTTTGAGGTTCCATTGGTCATCTACAAATTGCCCGCTTTTTGCATGGCTGTTTGTTTTCAGTTTAAAGGTATGGTCAAACTCGTAAATGTGAACATTAAGCAGTGTTGAGTCCGGCAGTATTTGTTCCACGTTTACGAAACTATTGCCGTCCTTGACCCAAAGCCCGGATTTGAAGTCCTGGACAATTACTGAGTCCGTTGCCTGGATGCGCATGCGCTGCGCCATTTTCTCACTCAGCGGCGTAATCAATTCGCCCACCAGGAATGTGATTGCGGTAAAAATCAGCCCGATCTTTAATAAAGATATAGCAATGCCTGTGGAAGAGATTCCGCTGACCCTGAGTATGATCAGTTCAGAGTAGCGCGCAAACTGCCCGATGCTGTACATGCAACCGACAAGTACGGCTACCGGCATGATTTCGTAAATGTGGCCAGGTGCACTCAGGATTACAAACAATATCACCTTGCTCAGGCCGTAATTGCCGCGTCCCAGGCTTTCCAGTTCCTGAATCAGGTCAAAGAATGAAAACATCGCAATCAGCGCGAGCATGATCAGGGTCACGCTGATGGTGATTTCTTTGAGTAGGTAGCGGGTAAGGATATTCATGGATATGTGGATTTCATCAAGTTATTGCTTGGGGCGCGCTTTTAGCCATGCAGTTGAAAAAATACTTGATAAAAAGCCGGGTAAAATGGGTAACTGAAGTGCGCGGCGGTAAAACATGTATATCGCCAGCATTAAAAACAGCATGTGCACCGGCCATAGACCGATGATGACATGCACTTTATGCTGTACAACCCATGCGTACATAATACTGAGCAGGTTGTTATAAATAATGTAGATGACCAGTGCCAAAACAAAATTAGCCGAGCGTCCTGCGCGCGGGTCAAGCGCGCTTAATGGTATTGCGAGCAGTGATAATACCAGTGCCGATATCGGTATGGCGAAACGCCATTGCAACTCTGCTTGATTTGCCACACTTTTGCTTTCAAATAACTCTTTACTGGACTTGGCTTCAGTGCTTGGCGGCTCTTGCTTTGCTTCTTTTGCTTCAATGCGTATGGCATATTTCTCAAACTGAGTCGTAGAGAATTCTGCTGAGCCGCGCGTGCCCTGGTAGCGCCTGCCGTTTTCCATGACGACGAAATGATCGTTATTTTTTTCGACCACGCGATGCCCTTTTGCCGCAACGATAATCCCCAGTTTCTGATGTTGAATCGATTGAACAAAAATATTTTTAACAACATTGCCAAGCTCATCGAAGCTTTCTATGAAAAATACACGCTCACCGTTGTTGGATTCTTTAAACACTCCGGGGCTTATCGAGGCTAGCTCATCACGGCTTTCGAGTTGGGTACGGTAGTTTTCACCCTTGTTGGTCGCCCATGGCATTACGAACAAACTCAGCATGGTAATCAATCCGATGACTGGCCCGATAAAATGAAGCACTGGGCGTATCCAGCTGGTGATGCTCATTCCGCTACTGAACCATATCACCATTTCCGAGTCACGATACCAGCGGGACAAAGTCATCAGTACCGCAAGGAAAAGCGTCAGTGAAAGTATCATGGGCAGGAACTTGATCATGCTGAACCCCAGCATGGTGGTAATGGCATCGTTGGGCAGGATGCCTTTCGCGGCAAGGCGGATCAGGTTGCCGGCGCGCTGCGCGATGACGATGCCAACCAATATCAGGAAGGCACCGGCAGCGGTGGAAATGAGTTCTTGCAGTAGAGAGCGCCTAAAAAGCATACGTTTTATTTACAGCTATGAATTACGTGTAAAACACGAGATAATTTGGTTTATTTTAACCCAGATTTTCCATTAGGATTTGCCTGATATTGATCAGCAGCATTAAGCCAACAATTTGGCAAGTGTTGCTAAAAATGGTAACGATGAACAGTTTGATGGATTTTTTGTACAAATCCCATGGGCAATAGTGATTCTATTGGTAGAGAATTTGTACAAAAAAAGTCGCAAAATTGACAAGTTAACATTCAAGCAGATGCAAAGCAGCCTAATGGAAAGTCCGGACTAAACCAAATACTGACATTGCCGGCGCGGCCATTGTGCTGCATTAGCGCTATTAACGGCTTGTCTTTAACTTATTTACGTTTATAAACAGCATTATTACAAATAAAATTAAGGATCCAACCAGATGGAATTTAGCATAAAAACGGGCAGTACGGAAAAACAGCATCATAATTGTGTCATCGTCGGCGTGTACGAATCTCATCAGTTATCAGATTCCGCTAAAACGATTGATACGCTTTCATCCGGTTATTTGAGCAATATCATCAAGCGCGGTGATATGGATGGCAAGGTTGAAAAGACATTGATGCTGCATGATGTACCTGGTATGCATAGCGATCGCGTATTGCTTGTGGGTCTGGGTAAAGCCGATAGTTTTGGCGAGAAGCAATATGCCAAGGCAGTACGCGCTTCAGTGAAGGCATTAGCTGCAAGCGGCGCCAGTGAGGCTGTCAGCTATCTGGTGGAGCTGCCGGTAAAGGAATTAAGCCTGCGCCGCAAAGTATCGCTGCTGGCAGAAGTGGCGCTGGATGCCACTTATCGTTTTGATGCAATCAAGCGTAAAAAAGAAGCCGCTGAAGATGATGAAGCTAAAAAAGGCGTTAAAAGGCTGACTATACATATTGCCGATGCTGCCCATGCCAAAGAAGCCGAAGCAGGCCTTGCGGATGGCAAAGCGCTCGCTGCGGGTGTTAGCCTGACCAAAGATCTCGGCAACTTGCCGCCGAATGTCTGTACCCCTACCTACCTGGCAAAGCAGGCGCTCGAGCTTGGCAAGACCTACGGCCTGAAAGTTGAAGTGCTTGAACGCGCGGATCTTGAAACTTTAGGCATGGGCTCATTCCTGGGGGTTGCCAAAGGTAGCGAGGAACCGCCAAAGCTGATCGTCATGCAGCACCTGAAAGGTAAGCCGGGTCAGAAACCTGTGGTACTGGTTGGCAAAGGCATTACTTTCGACACCGGGGGCATTTCGCTGAAGCCGGGTGCCGAAATGGATGAAATGAAATACGATATGTGTGGTGCGGCAAGCGTGCTCGGTACATTCAGAACGATTGCCGAAATGGATCTGCCGCTGAATGTGGTTGGTATTATCCCGACTTGTGAAAATATGCCGGATGGCCGTGCGACACGGCCAGGCGATGTGCTGACCAGCATGTCCGGTTTGACGATTGAAGTGTTGAATACGGATGCCGAAGGACGTCTGATCCTGTGTGACGCACTGACTTATGCCGAGCGTTTTGAACCAAGCGCTGTGGTGGATATTGCAACATTAACCGGCGCCTGCGTGATTGCGCTGGGTCACCATGCAACCGGCCTGTTCAGTAATAACGATGACCTGGCGAAAGAGCTGCTGCAGGCTGGCGAAGCAGCATTAGACCGCGCCTGGCATATGCCGCTGTGGGATGACTACCAGCCACAGCTTGACAGTAATTTTGCCGATATGGGCAATATCGGCGGACGTGCTGCAGGCAGTATCACTGCGGCCTGTTTCTTGTCAAGATTCACCAAGAAATATGATTGGGCGCATCTTGATATTGCAGGTACGGCATGGAAATCCGGCAAGGAAAAAGGCGGAACCGGTAGACCAGTGCCATTGCTCACCGAGTTTTTAGTATCTCGTGCAGGCCAGGCAAAGCGTTGATTCATAGCGATGACGCGCGTTGAATTTTATTTTAATGTAACAGACAAACTGGCAAAGGTGACCGAACTGTGCGAAAGGGCGGTTGCCAAGGGGCGCCAGCTTACTGTTTTTACGCAAGATGATGCGATGAGCAGCATGCTGCAGCACAAGCTATGGCAGCAGGCACCAGCCAGCTTTCTGCCTAGTGCCTATCCACAGGATGATACAAGCGCCTATGCTCCCGTCATTCTGGATACGGACGGCAGTCATTTGATTCAGGATGATATCCTGATTAATCTGAAAGCAGAGCATCCGCCGTTTTTCAGCCGTTTCAGGTATCTGGTAGAGCTTGTCGGCAATGATGAGGATGATAAAGTGGCAGCACGGCAACGCTATAAGTTCTATCGTGACCGTGGCTATCAAGTCAAATCGACGGATGCAGCGGCTGGTTAGTTTTATGGGCACTTTTATAAATGCAGAGTTTGGGGGCGGTATTCCCGTGCACCTGTAAACGGCGTTTCTGTGAAGTTAACCCGCTAAAGCAGGAAGCTTGGCGTGAAAGAGCATGTCCGCCAAGTGCCTGTTTCTTCGTCGCGACCTTGGCGCCAAAAGCGCACGGAACGCAGAAAGCGGGATGTACAAGAAGTCATGAGGATTTCGTGTACCGTACAATGCAGTAATGCGACCAAAGAATGTATTGATAGAAATGCCCTTAATATCCATTACAAGAATGTGAGTAACTATGCGTGAAGATGACGATATTCCATTGCTGACAGAGGTGCACGCACTGCCTGCACAAGCGTTAGCCAAGGCTTTTAACGTAACGCCGGAGCTGATTGCCGAAATCTCGGAGCAGATCAGGCCACATGTTGCGGCAGACATTGAGAAATCACTCGCACAGAAACTTAAGCTTGAAATGAAACAGGAGCTACTTGACCACCTGTTAAGCGAGTCGGCGAATATTCAGAAGGCAAACCAGGCCTATATTTCCAGTGCGCTCAATCAGCAGTATGATCAGCAGGCAGTGCAGATCGAGCAGCAGCAGCGTGATGCTGAGGCGTCATTGAGACAGCACATTGGTGACACCTTGACGACTGTACAACAGCAAGCGCTTGATCAGGCGGCTGCAATGGTGGACAAGGCCAGAGCAGAGCTGGCAACCGATATCCCCAAGCTGATGCATACCAATACTGAGGTGATCAAATCCGATCTTGAAAATACGCTGGGCCAGATGCAGGCACAAGCCGTGGCTGATGTGAATGAGAAATTAACGCTGGCATTGCCTGATTTACAGCAAACACTGACTGAGCAACTGCAGGAAACATTGGCTGGTTTGCAGAAAGCCACGGTGGAAGATGCAACACAGGAATTGCAGGAGCAAGTAAGCCGGTTGCGTGAAACTATTTTTGCAGATCATAAGGCTAATCTGGCACAGGAGCTCGCTGCAATCTACAAAGCGCTTACTCAGCATACGCAAACCGAACTCAGTGTTTATCTGGATGCATTGCAAGTTCAATCTCAGCAGCAACTGCAGCAAAAGCTGGGCGATACCTTCCCTGCCTTGTATCAGGGATTATCAAACGAATTAAGCGCTACGCTGAAGACAGACTTTACTGCCTTGGCGGAAAGTGCAAAAAAAGACTTTGTACAGGCCTTGAGCGCCGATTTGCCAACGGTTGAGCAGGCACTGAGTAATAAAGTGCATGAAATACTGGATGTGGAAGTGCCGCGTATAGAACAGGCAATGACCTCCGCAATCAAAGCAGAAATAGAAAAACTTGTGGAATCCGTGCGCCTGGTCTTTTCTAAATAGATTTAAGCGCTGTCAATCAAGGTTTTGTATGCTTCAGCGGATAGCAGCTTGTTTTCGATGTCAGCATCGTCGGGCTTGAATTTAAATATCCAGGCCTTGTAAGGATTGTCGTTGATCTGTTCCGGAGAGTTGATGACATCCTGATTGATCGCAGTGACTTCGCCATCTGCCAGGGCATGCAGATCTGAACCTGTTTTGACAGACTCCACCAGGCCGCAAGGTTGACCGGCCATGATTGTGCTGCCGACAGCCGGTGCGTCAACAAAAACAATATCCCCCAGCAAGTCCTGGGCGTAATCAGTGATCCCTGCTTCCCAAATGCCGTCTGCAACCGGTTTTGCCCATAAATGCTGCGCGCTGTAGAGAAGAGATTGTGGTGTCTGCATGATATTTACTCAATAAACGATAGTGGTTATTTCTGTTAAAATTTTAACGTAAATTGGCAGGCAGGCGATTTTATTTTTAATAATGAAACAAAATTAATTTTGCTAATGGACAAACCTAAGGTTTTTATATAATATTCAAGCGTAACTGTCTGAGATACAACATATTATGAATAATTTTACACGTAAATTTTTACTTTTCTATGTAAGCGCAATGCTCTGCATGGCGCCTATGGCTGTGCATGCCGCGAGTAAAAAGACTCAGAAACAAGTGACTAGCAGCAGTAAATACAAGACAGTTAAGTACAAAACAGGTAGTCGTAAGATACAGCATCGCCTCCGTGCGCAGAAAGCTGTCGCTGTTGACCAGTATGACGGCACGACACCGTTGAGGCTGGCATCTGCAAAAGCGCTGGTGATTAACCAGTTAACAGGCGAAACCCTTTACGCAAAAAATACGAATGTGCCTACGCCAATTGCATCGGTAACCAAGCTCATGACGGCGATGGTGATGCTGGATGCGCATTTGCCGCTTGATGAAATAGTTTCAATTGGCGATGAAGACGTGGATTATTTAAAAGGCACGAGCTCAAGATTAAGTGTAGGAAGCGTGCTTACCCGTGGTGAATTACTGCAATTGGCGCTGATGGCCTCTGAAAATCGTGCCGCTTCAGCGCTTGGGCGTCATTATCCTGGCGGCAAGCCTGCCTTTGTTCAGGCAATGAATAGCAAGGCGCAGTTGCTGGGCATGCAGTCAACACGGTTTGTGGATTCAACCGGTCTGGATAGCAATAACGTTTCAACGGCTGAAGATTTGGTGAAAATGGTGAACGCGGCATTCCATTACCCTGAAATTCGCCAGGTCAGCACTTTGCCATCGCAGGAAGTGACTTTATACGGTCGCCAGACTCCGCTTAATTTCGTCAATACCAATGCTTTGGTACGCGGCGGCAACTGGGTCATCGGTTTGTCTAAAACCGGCTTTATCAATGAAGCGGGTCGCTGCCTGGTAATGCAGGCTGAAATTTCAGGGCAGCCGACAATTATCGTGTTGCTTGATTCTGTTGGCAAGATGACGAGAATCGGTGACGCGAATAGAATTCGCAAATGGGTAGAACGCAATGATGCTAACTCACTCGGCGAACATGTCCATGGCTAGTTGACCGTGGCTAGCCATCAGTCAAGCCAGATAGATTAGACTCACAGGTAACGCTGTTACCCATCTGCTGCCCAACTAGAAACGTAAGATTGGATATTTCTAAACCAACAAGTTATTATTCAAGTTATGAAAACAGTTCAGACAGTGAAGATCAGTGAAGCCGAGATTCTGCGCATGAAACGCGAAGGTCAGGCCCGTTCACGTCAGCTAGTAAAGGACGGTATTCGCACCCAGGAAAGCATGTTCCTTATACCTCCTGGGGTAGCAAAGGCATCTAAAGTTCGTTATAGAGGCTTTTAGAAGCCGACCTCACAGGGTTTGATAATTTTAAATACTAATCACTGCTAAATGCAGCAAATAAAACGTCATCATTATGTACCTAAGGCTTATCTAAAAGCTTTTTGCGACGATAAAGGTAAGTTACTCGTCTATCGCAAAGATAGTCCATCAGAGCCACTCAAAGTAGCTCCGGATAATACTCAATTTCGTCGATACTACTACTCCCAGCCAACCTCAGATGGTGGGCAAGATAACAACAGCTTGGAAGCTTTATTTTCTACAATTGAGACCGATTGGCCAACAACTGTAACCACTCTTAGTCAACGGGGTGACGTAAACTCTAAAATTGAAAATATTTTCGAATTTATTGCGTTACAGCGTGCACGCGTACCAGCTAGTCGGGACATGGTTGAAGCAATGGAAGCTCAGTGCATTAAAGACACAATAACAACAATGTTTGCTAATGGTCAGCTGCCACCTCCACCTCCAGGACTTGAGGACTTACCTAATCTGATTGAAGTAGCCATTGACCCACACCAAAGCATTTATGGAATGCAAACTATCTTACAAGGTATGGCCGTTGTAATTGATAAGTTAGGCTTCGTCGTTGTTCACAATACAACTGAGCGACCATTTCTCACTAGTGACAATCCAGTTTTATGGTTTGATCCTACGCTTTCATTTGATGAGCAAAAACCTTACAACATCAACCCGGAAGGAGCTATTCTTTTTTTCTTTCCTGTCAGTCCCAGCGTGTGCCTCTTAGGCTCCCCTGACTATCTGGAAAGATACAGTCGATATGGATTTGAACATTACGAAGCTCCGAATGAAGAGTGGATTGAAATGATGAACGCTCAGATATGCAGATTTGCTTATGAAGCCGTAATTGCTTCTCAAACTGGACAAGAAGGATTGATTAAGGAGTTTGCCGATATTTCTCCTGTGCATGAAGCTTCCACGCTAAAAACCTTAAGAGGAACAGCAACCATTCATCAGCACGTTTTTGGTAAAAGAAAGGCTAAACCAAAATGGAACTCCAAATAATTTAATTCAAATTATCGGGTAGAGTATGTAATAAGTTTTATGTAACCGTTCATTTTGCAGGTATCTACTTTTTTATGGAGTAGAAATGACAGTTACAAAAGTTTTGCCTAATCCTATGGTGGATAACTCAATCTTTCAGAGTTTGAAAAAACCACAGACTTGATTGGTGAAAGTAACCTTTCAATCACGATCATCATCTATATCGTCAAAAATACTTCTCGTACCAAGTTTACTCTCGGAAGAGTCTACTGTTCCAAGGGTCCGAGGAGTAACTCTCGGTTCAGGCGGGTCCGTCTCAGAAATCCAGTCATTCGCACGGTCGGTTTCTTGCTGAATTATCTTAACCGCATCTACATCATCAATGTATCGCTTTTTCAGCGTGCTGAATGATTCAAGAATATCCTGCATATGTTCATCAGGCGAATCTGTATCGTTGTAGTTGTCTTGCGTCGCAATACGTACATTCGCTAATTCTGGAATCAACATGGTACGCACTTTTTGAATAAGCTCATCAAACTCACTATCGGTAAAGATGTTACGTATCCCATCATCATCAAGTGCTTGAGTATCTTGACCATTAATTGCATATTCACTAACTGTTGCAATAAATTTTCTTCTATTCTCTTCAGGAAGTAGACCAAATTCATGAAGGCGTATCGCTAAATCAACCTCAGGAGAAAAACTTAGGCGTAAGCCAGGTTCAGACACACGATTAAGAACTTCCGGATCCTTTTCAAGATACTGCGTCAAGAACTCCTTAGAACAGCGACTAGCAAGAAAACGGTAGAGTGCTCGCCTAGCTCCCCATGATGACATCCACTCCACTTTGTATTTATCACTCAAGGAGAACTCACGCAACCGCATCAGCATCATCGGGAAAAGAGGTTTAGGAACAATTACCGCCTTCTCGAAGCCAACGTTGCCACATGTAACTTGCGATATCAAATTATCTGTAGAGCTCCCGCTTAGGAAGATTCCAAGCAAATCAGAACTGAAAGCCAAGGTCGTTGCGTAAGCATCCCCAATAGTTGGGTGCTTAAAGCGCCAAACCAGTTGGTCGTCGATCTGTACATTTGTCACGAGACTGCCATTAAGTGCATTAAGGGATTTTATGCACTCTCCTAAAGTGCTTCCAAGCCGTTCAAGCGCCTGCGGTTCAGTGCCTTGCAAAGTAATGGGGCTTTCTAGATGATCCTTTCTCATATAAATCAAACCGAGCGCAGCCTTACTATTCATGTCTAGCCCTTGGATAATTTCAAGTAGCAATTGCTCTCGCTTTTCCACGAACTGCCCAAAGTGATACTGACTCACATAGAGATCTTTCGTAAATAAGGGATCCGAGATACGCCTGGCTGTCTCCGGGATAAAACGAGGATGGGCTGAAATATATTCCAAATGTGGTTTGATCTGAGAGCGAAATGAAAGGGGCTGCTTGCCAAGCTTTAAGTGGTTATAAAGTATCTGCTGTTTTTCGAAATCTGATAGATCATGAACATCAATCACGACCTGGCTTTCGCTGAGCAGTGGAAATGCGCTTTCCTTGAGATCGAGCCGAGCTCTGTTGTAAATATAGTCGCGTGAGGTCATGATGATTTTAGCTCCTTGGCGTAACATCGTCTTGACCTGTACTAGAGAGTGGTTCCAGCCATGCACTAATGGCGACTCATACTGAGTAACTCCAAACGCATCGTCGATCCAGAAAAACTGAGTGGGTTCATCTACATTCCAATGCTCCACGACTTTTGCTGGATCGGCCAACTTTAGTACGGTTGATCCCCACTTATCAGCAGCGGCCATCGCCAACATTGATGCGATGGTTGTCTTACCCGCAGCAGCCTCACCTATAAGTAGTACAAATCCATGTGCATCAAGTGCACTAACCGCTTTTCGATAGGAGTCCGTGACAACCACTTTAGCCAAGTCTTCACGCATCGATTCAAGAATAGCACGCGCCTGAGAATAGGCACGCGCATCCAAGATCTGACTCAAATCTCCTAAACCATACACACGTGGAACAAGCATCCGTAAGCGGGTATTACACCTAATCTGCTCTTCTATCCACGTAGGTCCATATACCACTACACTTTTAACCCCGGCGTTGATCAGTTCAGATCTAATTTTCGCCTCGTTTTTAGCTGACACACCGGAGTTAGTCATTAAAATATAGACATCGCAAAGACCATCAGCCACAAGCTTGCGTACCTTAGGTATTTCATCCGCCACATCCGATTTAGTCAGGAGATAGTTGGCCTTACCTGAAAATTTGCACTGAATTACGAACTGGCCGCTGAACTGCTCACCTTTTACAGGCGTCCAAGTTCCAGAGAATGCTCCATCACGACCTGCGTCATTGGAGTCAAGAAAAGACTGTACGGTCTGCCCAAGCACTTCACGACTTATGGTCAGACAAAGTTGTTGAAAGCTGTTCCACCCAAGGCGATGCAAATTGTACATGTTTATATTTATATAAAAATAGGTGGTTGTCTGTCTGTTTCTGATTTACTCAGTTAGATTCAGTTTAGTAGGCATAAAAAACTTAGGTCATGATCAAAACATCTTCATATAAGCGGCGTAGATGTTGATCTGACATATCTAAAATGGGTTCATACATGAACGAGTTAAGATGTATGTTCTCAGGTGTCATGAGCGTAACGCGCTGTAGTGTTTGAATGCTAGAGGTATCGCGTGGAAACATTTCGCGATAGCGTTTCAATAACACTGGCGTCTGATTATGACCAATAGTATCAAGCCAGTTTTGATCATTTATCTTGGCAACCATGAATCGTTCAGCTTGCAGCCTAGTTGCGATGGCTAAGATAACCTTATTCTCGAAATTGATACCATCAGGCGCAATCAGACAGTCTCTGGCCTCGCCATCGATAACGTCCAACATTTTCTCATCACCATTTTGCGACTGTCCTGTCGGGCCAAATAGACGGCCATATACCTCATCCACTTGTGCAACCGTGATCTGATCTGACCCTGATTTCCAGTGCATCAGCGACGTCAAAAGCCCATAATCCTCATCGACATCTCCCTTGGTGTATTCGATTAAATTACGCATGAAGGGAATACAGCCAATTTTCTTTCTACGATCATTGTAAAAATTCGGTTTCCAAAGGTTAACGAAAACATTCTTAATCCCTACAGCATCTTCCAGGGTCACTCCCTCTCTTGTCTTAGATACCATAAAGCAGTTACTGCGCTGAACAAGACGACGACTCTCGATAGTGCGGTAAAAGTCGAAATTGTGGGTTAGGATGAGGAGCTTGAAGCACGGGTCTTCTGCCAGGTCAGCTAAGTACTGAATGATGGCGTATTTGTTTTTATAATCAAATGAGTCTGCAATGTCGTCCACAACCACTAGAGTCTCGTTACCTCTGCTACGTTTTACTTCAATGTCGAAAAGAATATTCAGTACGTAGAATGCTTTTTTTTCGCCAGTGCTCAACGTTTGCAGCAATGCATCACGACCAACCGTTATCTCTTGGTCTCCATCTTTGAAGATAAAGCCTAGTCGTGGCACGTTATCCTGACCGAGCATAACTTCAATTTTATTGATTACCTCCAAGCGAAAGGGAACCACGAAACGATCATTGAAGATTTTTATAACTTCACTCCACTGCGTCTCTTCATTGGCGGCCTGCTCCCGGATCTCTTTGCTGCGATTCGATACAGATTGATGTTTGTCTAATAATGTTAAGTACAACTCGTAATGGGCTTTAATATAAGACTTCCAGAGTTTTTCTTTAAATGCTGGCAAGTTTGCTAACTCTGGCAACAGTTCTTCATGATCCTGCAAATAAGCTTCGAAATCGCGAAGTGTTGCATTTTTCTGAATCTGTTTTTCAAGGGCCTCGAATTTTTTTCGAAGCCCCTCGTCTTTGCTGATAGTCTCCTTCTCCTGCTTGATAAGTTCCTCAAGCTGATCCTCTGAAGTGATCTCGACTCGACTTTCGCCGTTTAGGCTTACGGAATGTTTCGCTTGAAAGAAACCATTCTCCTTAAGCTGGCGTGCCACTGTGGTTGCGTTGTAATAATTAAATGCCTCTTTTTTGAAGTACTTTGATGCTGCGAGCAATTCGTTATACTTTTTGACGTAGTCATTGATTGCGATCTTGAAGTCGCCAGTTTCAAGAAAAGCTTGAACCTTCTCGTCCATGACTATTTCGTATTGAATATCAGCGAAAGGGGCATCGGCCTGCTCGGCAAGTTCTTCTTTAACTCGACCCAACGCAACAAAAAACTGATCATCGCTAGTCGTGAAAGTTGCGGAAATTTCACGCTCAATATCACGTTTAATCTTCGTCTGAGTTTTTATGGCTTTGATGAAATCAGATTTAAGCGCATTCATTTCAGCGTGCAATGCCTCATATTCTTGACGAAGATGTTGGTTTACTAGCAGCGTAGCAGTCTCTTCGTTTTGCCCAGAAATTTCTTCATAAGGTCGAAGAACGAGAATATTGCTTGCTGGCAAGTCCGCTCCCGCCTCGTTTCTTACAACACGTTTATTGATGCGATCTTGAAACAGTCTGTCCCTTGATGGTTTGCCGTCTACAATATCCTGAAAAGTGTTGGCTAGCGAACTTTTCATTGCGCCATTTGCTGCATAGATGGCCACAGTTGAAGAGTTACTGTAATCCAGCACCGCATCGAGTTTACGAATGCCATAACAGTGTTCAAGCGAGAGGTGAAGTTTGTTCAAGAGTAATTCTCCCTGAAAGTAATGGGCTTTTACGTGCGGCTGTAGCTATCGTCATTGCACGTCATCATTACATCTAAATTGCCGCGCAACTCACTTAGCAACGGCCAATTGGTATTCTGGCGGGAGGTGCTTTTCCATATCTGTAGCGATATGGAGATCTCTCAGCACATAATCAACTAAACATCGGCGTAGGACAAGTCGCCTTGCGGCAGCTTTGGGAAAGTATTCAGCTCGAATCATTTCCTGCTGCTCAAAAGTAAGTGCTGGATGTGCGATAACGGTAATGCTTTCGGTTTCTAACCAGTCGAGATCATCATTGCGCTGCTTAGGCGATGGAGTGTCAACATTCTCAATCGACGAAATTCTACCTAGTGTAAAGTCACGAAACTCATTCCTGGAGTCACACCAAGCTCGCATGTGCCAGCGGCGTGAAACGCGGACAATTGCGTGAGGGAATACAATACGTTCGGATCCTAGTGGTTGCGTCATAGAACGATAAGCAATCTTCAAACCTTTTGAGCGGCGTGTTGCCTGAAAAATCTTTGAAAATAGATCAGGCTGCAGTGAAGAAATGTCCAGTCTAGCATCTTCAATGATCTCTGAGTCGCCCACGATACGCAGATAATCGTCAGGGGAAGCATTGAATTTTGGACCTACAAAAGTTAATGGAGCATGGGCGCTGGCACGTTTCGCGCGCAAGCCCAAGTGTTGTACAAGCTCACCTAAAATACGGCTTGCCCAGACTGGTTTTACATTTAGTATGTCCCGAATACGAGGGTTATCAATTTCCCCTTCCCATGTTAGGACGGTCTCAAGGATTTCTATGGTTTTTTGATCTGCCATGTAAAAATTATCTCACAGACATTTTTATCTTGCAATATAAATTATCCTTAAATATAATTTATCTCACAGGATAAAAACAATCCACATTATGAATATATTTGACAGACTGCCATCAGCTCTATTTGCCCCTTTAACCGGCAAAAACAATCGACGTGCATGGATGTTGATCGAAAGACTATACGATGTATTTTTTGCACCAGATCGTATTCCCACCTATGCAGAGGGTTATTTGCCATCTGAAATCACAAAAGATATCGAAAGATTCCTTATGGATGCAAATTGGGACGCTGAGGATGCTGAAGCTGCACTAACTCCTCTTGGGGTTCAGGCAAATCAAATATATCGCAGATTAGTAGACACGGGCTGGTTTTCAGAGGAGAGAAATGGCCATGTTGACTATGTCACCATGCGTCCAATGGTCGCTAGATTTATCGAAACCATGATGCAGTTGGTTAACGATGGGCCGCAGCTGTTGGGCGGCAGCATCATGATGGTTCATAACCAAATAAAGAGCGTGCCACAGGATCCTCGAAGACAAGCCAGTGGATTTATTGCAGCCGCCAAATCTTGTGGTCAGCTGATTAACTCCATGAGTTCAATGACCATGCGCGTGCGCGATCTTATGGAGGAATTATCTAAAGAAAATGCCACTCCAGTCTTCGTTAAACGATTCTTTACCGAGCATATAAGCGAACTATATATTAGAGACTTCCGCCTATTACGTACTCGCGAACATCCTTTGCGGTTACGTCACGAGATAATTGAGACAGTACAACGCATTATTCATCATCCTGAATCACGTCAGGCTTTACTACAAGGTTACAGCGAGCAGTTAGGCACCACCGCAGACGATCTAGAAGAGCAACTCGAACGCGATGTTAGAAAGTTCACCAAACTGTACGATGTCGAGATTTATCTGGAACGTATGGATCGTACGATTGATAGCGCCACCAATCGTGCAATGGCATTGTTGAACTATCGTCTTAAAGCTTCTGAGCGCTTGGAATATGTAATTCGAGATGTTGCGTCTGCACTTAATCAGGCTGAACTAGCCGGAATATCTCCCGATAGATCCTTGCTTTCACCAATGCCTATGGTTGGGGACTACATGATGCGAATGCCAATACAAGAACGTCAAAAGCCGATAAGAGCCTCCATGAAAAGGCGCGAAATTAGTATTGAGGAAAAGGCTCGTCGCATCCTTCGGAAGCTAATGATTGAGCATCGTGACGCCACACCAGAGGCAATAATGCGATATGTCGAGAAATACCTTCCCAAAGGAGCATCAGTCAGTGCTGCTGATTTACCTGTTATTGGAGTTGAGGACGCAGTTGCATATCTAGTATTGGCGCGAATTGCCAATATTTCAACACATGACCCTGGCGCCCTTAGAAGTAATCCATTGCTCCGTAAGCTTGGCTTTACTGCTGTATCTGCAGGACCAGGTCAGCGCGCTGACACAAAATATTTTAATACCCCAGATTTCATCATATCTAGAAAGGTTGACTGATGCCAAAAAACTGGACATCGCTAGCGGAAGAGTCAGGTATCTATACCACGGAAGATTTCCAAAAGGCCTTTCATAGGTTGGTGACGCACCAATGCTTGTATGCAAGATTCCATCAGCAAGGTAGCGCGTATAGGCTGATTTCCCGTTACCGTTCTGCATATACAGAAGCTGCTGATCTGCTCGGGCTATCGCTGGAGTTCAACAGCCAATTCGAATTCTGCTACGTTACACCACAAGTTATGGTAGAACCACAAATTAGTCTGCAAGAAACACGTTTTCTCCTTACGCTGCGATATATCTACCACCTCAAAGCTAACTCTCAGGAATTTACAGAGGATGGCGATGTGATAGTCGATCCAAAAACCTTTCATGATTTTTTCGCCGAGCTCACTGGCTCTTCGATAGACATGAGCTCCATAACCGAGATGAGAGAGCTATCTAAAATGGGACAGCGTTGCGGTCTTGTTAGGACAATTAAATCGCCTGAGAATGATCCTCAACCATATTATATTGCCATCCTCCCCGGAGTGGTGGATGTAATCAGTGAAGAGAGCGTTAATCGATTTGGTGCACAATTAAAAGCCGCTTTGATAATTGATATGCAAGAGGTTAATCAAGAGGAGATGGTTCATGAAGCAACTGAATAGAATGCATTTGATCCAATTCTCATTCTGGGATTACGAGACGTTTAACTTCAGACGCGGGGGCACAGCTTTTATTGGGCCGAATGGAGCAGGAAAAACCAGCCTTATTGATGCCGTACAAATTGCGTTGATAGGTGCTCACGGTAGTTTTCTGCAATTTAATACCCAGTCAATTCATAAGGACTCTCGAAGTGTGCGCGACTATGCATTGGGGTTTATGCGTTCCGGTGAGGGAGACGGCAGAACTATGACAAGAAAGCGTGATGAGGCCTTGTCATACATTACGCTTATATTCGAAGGGAAGAGTCCACAGGATGTTGTCAGTGCAGGTATTTGCATCCACTCCAAAGCAAGTGAGCGTGGTCATCGTACGATGGGCATGTATGTTCTGCCAGGAGTCAGACTTGAGCAAGAGCATCATCTGGAGGCATTGCAAGACGGATACTATTCGCCGATAGATTGGAACGTGTTCGAGGCTGGTGCAAGAGCATTAGCCCGAAAGGCGGGACGAGAACCTACCATAACCTCACACCCAGAAGCCTATCTCAAGGAGTTGCTTCACGCTATCCAGGGCAAAGGGCCTAGCATCAATCATGAAGTATTCCTACGCGCTTTAGCACAAAGCCTTAGGTTAAAGGGAATTAAGAGCGTAAACGATTTTATCCGTGAAAACCTAGTCGATGCCAAGCCAATTGATAGACAAGGAACGTTACGACACATTAAGACGTTACAAGAACTTACAGCACGCATCGAGGATGTCAGATCTCAGATCCAGAAACTAAATGATATTGACTCAGGCTATACAAGGTTGGCAACACTGTTCAGATTGAAAGCTTCAGCTGCTGTTGTAAAACTAGACCTTCAGATGGAAGCAACTGATGACACTATAAATCAACTAACGGAACGTCATGAGGATGACAAGCAAAAGCTGCATACGCTTGAAAATGACATCAATACTTTAAAGGATGAGGCTGATCGACAAAATGCTCTAGAAAACACGCTTGCCTTGCAGATTGCGGCAGATCCAGATGCTCAAGCACCCGAGCAAGCACGCCAGCTTAAAGATGCCCGATTACAGTCACTGAAAGCACTTCGGCTTACGCTTGATCGTCGGACATTGGATATCCGCGAAGCCCTTCAAGCAATTATTGCCACAGATATTGAACATGGCTTATCGTCAGAATTACAGGAAGTACTGATTAAATGGTCAGATATCGCCCGGCTCGGTGAAATCCCAACTGTCCAAGATTTCTCAGATTTGATTTACCAGCTTAATGAACTAAAGGAGCATGTTAAATCTCGAGTTGAAATTACTAATACAGCTGCACTTGTGGCAAATACCAAACTGAGCAATGTGACTGGCATCATTCACGCTGCTAGCAAAGGTATGCGTATTAGAAATGCAGGCGATTTAGGCATGGCAATAGAAGTTTTGCGCGAGCAGGGTATCGAAAGCGAAACTGTTGGAAGCCTAGTGAGTGTCAGTGACGTAAGGTGGCAGCCAGCAATCGAAAGTTTTCTTGGACGTAATCGTTTTGCCCTTGTCGTCAAAGACGGACGTGAGCGAGATGCAGTCCGAGCTATTCGGCACCTAAAGCGAGAGTTATATGACGTAACTATCGTGCAGCCACATCATTTGCGAGACATCATTGGCAATCAACTTGAAGAAACCAATATTGGAGCACTGCTGACTAGTGATCATCCGGTAGCACTGGCCTATCTGAGACGTATTGTTGGACGAATGCAAAAAGTCGACTCCGAAGAAGAGTTGGAACTCCACGACCGGTCTATGACCATGGACGGCATGTTGAGTGCCAACGGTGGCACACGTCGAATTCGTCTAGTAGCAGAAGATGATCTTGTGCTTGGAGCGAAGATATCAGAAGCTGACAAACTCCGCCTGCATCAAGAACTAGAAGCGGCCATCAGGGAAGATAACCAAGCTAAGAACACACATGCACTTGCGCGGCAAGCTGATGAAAAGCTGCGTCAGGTGTTGCAAAGCAGTGATATTAGTATAGTCAAGAAGGATCTTGACTCACTTGCTGTTGCAAAAGTGATATATGAAGGCACAACGTCACCGGATGAAATTGTCGTTCCAGATCGCCTTAAAACTTTAATACGAAGCAAAGAAACCGCAAAAGTTGCCTTCACTCTCGCCAACAATAAGCTGATGGAAAAAAATCAAGAGTACGGAGATCTACATCGAGCATTTCTCACACTTGGTGATTTGATTGAAGCAGAACAAGATAAATTTTCAAAAATGCGTTTAGATCATGATGTGCTTGTGCAAGATATTGATTACGACATTGAAACTTCGGTCAGAATCTACGGCGAAATTTCTGACATGGCAGAGATGGATAATGCTGAGAAGGCACTTTCCTATTTATACGATAAATATTTGAACCAAGAGTCTCGTATTGCAAAATTAGAAACAGAGACGAACACGGACTTAAAGGCCTTTGGATCCGAAAGATCTATGGACCTTAAGGATGAGCTTGGTAATTGGCGTAGGTCATTTGAATGGGTTAAACGTTATAAACAACGCCTGATTGACTCGCAACTAGCTGAATATCACAAGCAGTCTCAGGAGGCTCGCGAAGCAGCTAATGATGCTTTTCATCATGATGTAGCACTTAAACTGCGTGAGGCAACGCATCGCATACGCCAAGAAATTGATGATCTCAATCGTATCCTCAAAATTTGTCCTGAGTTTACTGGGCATGAACGATATCATTTTACTGCTGCAGTATCAGCAGAGTTTCGCTGGTTACATGAAATGATAGAGAAGGCATCTTACGATGACAGTAGTGCACAGCTTTTCGACTCAGGTGATGACAACAGTAATAAATTGGCTGAATTTCTGCAGGCCTGTGAGTTAAATGAAAACCGAGGTGATAATCCTCTTGAAGACCACAGGTTATTGTTCAACTTTGACTTAGATATTCAAGTGGATGGCAGAACAGTAGATAAATTAAGCAAGCGACTTGGTGTGGGTTCAAATGGCGAGCACTTGATCCCTTTCTATGTAATTGCTGGCGCAACATTGGTTAATGCGTACCGTATGAAACCTGGAGCAGATCATGATGGTGCTGCATTAATGATCATTGATGAAGCTTTTCATGGATTTGATGCGCAAAATACGTTCGTTACAGCGCAATTTCTTAAGTCTCTTGGGCTCCAACTCATCATGGCAGCACCTGATACAGAGGTTGGCAAGCTCATTCCGGTCATCGATAGCTACTACGATCTATGGCGACATGGTCCGGACGTGGAAGCTGACGAAAGTATCATTAAAGAAGATGCGAGAAATCTCATGATTAGCGATATTCCAGACATAAATCCTGACTTAGTCAGGCAGACTATATTGGAAATGTCAGAATGAATGCAATTGCATTTCAAGCACTTGGGAAGCTGCTTAAGCTTACCGAAAATGCTGTGGCTAGAAAGTCGGACAAGTCTGTTTCACTGTTGTTTTCAGAAAAATCCTTTCCTGCATATTTCACATTTGATACCAATGTTGAGAAGGAATCATGTAATGCTGAGCTGATGAGAGCAACGTTATGTGGAGCTATTGACATAGAATGGGACAGACGTGCTGGTGATAAATCGCATGTGAGTCGTATCCTAATTAAAGACCGCAATGCTCTGGCAAGTTTTCTCAATATCAAGCCACGTTGGGATGTTGTAGCTTTCGCAAGAGAGGCTCTATCGAGCAAAATTGAAAGCTATCCAATCCTGAGTGAGCTCATAGAGCAATGGGGAAAAGGTCTCAGCTCCAGAGGAACATTACCTAAACAATTTCAGGACTGGATTGACGGTATTCGTGTCGTTGAATACTGCAGAAGCAGCACTATGGATGATATTCCAGTACGTAGGCTTAGTGCATCAATGATGCATGACTCAAAGCGGATCGAAAGTCTCTATTCAGTTATCGACGCCCTCTGGAAAAATGATTTAGCGGCTCAACACAGATCGCAGGATGAAGTATTTAGTGAGATTGGCTTGGTAAAATTTCCGCCAACGTTTTTGATTGCAGGCAATGTCGAGGTGAACTACGGTGGCACAGTCTTGCCAGTGGTAATTCCGTATCTTGGGTTTGCACCATCAGTAATAAATGGTTTCCAGATTGGACCTGAAAGTATGGGTATATTAACGGTTGAGAATCTGACGACCTTCCATGAACTAGCTGTACGAAGGTTAGACTGCTCAAATTTAGTGGTTGTGTATACCGGAGGGATGCCGAGTCGCTCCTGGGTGAGCGCTTATCGGAAACTACTTGATGCCATGCCAATTAACTCTTCAGTTTGGCACTGGGGCGATATTGATGGCGGCGGGTTCCGAATTGCAGATCGCATTGCCTGCATTTGCCGTGAAGCTTGCAAGCAGCTTAAACTGCACATGATGGGTGGTGGAATGTCAGATGATAGTTCTGTTTCTGTTCGCCATAAAATGACCGCAAGTGAGGTAGGGCAAATCTCTAAAATATGTATAAAGAACGGCTGGCAGGACGAATTAGGTTGGGTTGAGAGAAACAAACTTGCTATAGAGCAAGAGTCCATTTCTATCACTTGGCCTCTCAAATAGTTAGAGATCCACTTAGGGTAATCGAGACTAATATTATCTGTAACTTACTCTTCAAACCGAGTATCTACAGTCCAGGGTAACTCAATTTTTCTGCCACTCATTAAGGCACTTAATAGTGAGTTGAAGCTTCTTGTTTGAAGGTTTTGGATAAATCCAATCGGCCCAGTCACAATTCCAAGCTCTGGAATAGCCTCTTCAAAAATTCCTAGCAGCAAATCACTACACATCGCGAATGGTTGTGTTTTGATATTAAAAGCCAACCATGATTGCAAGTCATTAATATCTCTGACGGTAATTGCTTCGCTGCTACGAATTGTGAGCAGCAGCAACGCGAACGCATCAATATTCGATAAAAATCTAGCCTCAAATTTACCTATGTCATTCAAAAGAGGTGAACCTGGTGACAAAAATCCATTCTCTAACCGCTTTATTACATCAACATTTGTACGTTTATAGACTTTCTCAAGCTCAGTCGAGGCTTTACTAGTCACGCCCATTTCCACGATATCCCAAAATATCGAGTAATACGCTGAGCTAGATCCAGGGAAATGTTGCTCTGCCAGCAATATTGGCGATTGACTGCCTGTTTCTGATGGTGTCCGCTGCCCAGTTGCATATTTCTTAAAGGCATAAGGCTGAATGAATCCCCCTCCATCCCTTTTCTTGACTGCCCATGGAGTCACTATCCTTTCCAAATCAGTAAAGCTTTTTCCACTTATATAGCTGAGATTACAAACCCAATAAGCGGCCCGTGCATACTCAATCCTAGATTTTTCTTTTGGTCCCCTACGCAATTGATTTAGCCCACTAAGTTTTTCGCAGTCTTGTATTTCATTGAATTACGTTGTGAGTGTGCATTAAAACAAAAATTTTATACAGTAATTCTTGATTACTTCTTGAGAACTTACATGAGAGATCAGTATGAATAATACCGACTACCTATTAGACCAATTTGGTTTACTGATTGGGGGCAAGGACTTAATGAGGGCGCTTGGCTATCGAACTCAAGCTGCCTTTTATAAGGCTATTCGAGAGTCTCGATTGGGAGTTAATGTTTTTGAGATTAACGGGAGACAAGGGAAATTTGCCATGACAAGAGAAGTTGGCCAATGGCTTGATAGCCTCCCTAAAAATGGTCAAGGAAACGAATAGATTGTTATAGCAAAGGAGTAGCGAACAAGGACGGTTTTACATTGATAAAGCAACACTTCTTTTGAAGTATTAATAATGTGAGTCCAACTCGAAGAAATAAGCCTAGATAAAAAGCAAAAGAGCCAACGGACGGCAATCCGGAGGCTCTTCCTATATGCTGTTCAATTTTGACGCTGAACAGTTATAACAATAACCCCCTACCTTTTAGTTGTCAAGGTAGCTGGGCTTTGTATTGCTTGCAAACACTGCTTCTGGCATTCATGTCACTAGCATGCTGGTCTTGCTTTGCCTATGAGATGGCTCCTAACCGGAGTAATCATAATGGTTCAAGCTTATGTTGCGTCTAGCAAACGCAGAGATTTTAGTCTTTTTGAGATAGCCAACTTTTCCGAACAAGAAGCGTTAATGTTCCTAGCTGAACAGCGATGGAAAAGCAAAGATAAACAAATATGTCCTGCTTGCGGCGTAATAGATAAACATTACTTTCGTAAAAATCGAAACCAATGGCGTTGCAAGCATTGTGATCGATGTTTTAGCGTTACCAGCGGAACACCATTGGCAGACCATAAACTTAGCTTTAAAAAAATGCTGATGGCGATATTCTTATACTCCTCTTCAGTCAAAGGGATTTCATGCGTGGATCTGTCTGCTAAGTTGAGAGTACAGGTAAAAACAGCACACATGCTAATTGGCAAATTAAGAGAGTGTCTGTTACGACAACGCGATTTAACGCCGTTGAGTGGTCTGGTACATGTAGATGGTGGGCATTTCGGAGGTAAACCTCGCAAACCCAATGTTAGAAGGAAGCCAGACGCCCAGGCTATTGCTGATAAAGTTGAGCAGCAGCTAAGTGGTAAGAAAAAGAAAGCTCCGCCTCAATATGGTTACGCAGGTACGCGATCCAATATAGAAAGACGAAAAAATAGACGCATTGTTATGGTCATGCGAGAGGTTTTTCTTGAGGAAGGTAAGGGTGCCAAGCGTACGATTGTATCAGTTGCAATGGCAGAGGACAGTGCAAGTGCCGAAGCACTAGCAAGGCGCTATATAGCTGACGACACCTTAATTATGTCTGACGAAAGTGCCGCCTATTTAAGGTTGTCTCAATGGTATGACCATAAGTCAGTAGAGCATTCCAAGGAGTTTGTGACTTTTGATGGCGTGAACGAAAACCAAGCTGAGTCTTTTTACAGCCGCTTACGCCGTTGTGAATACGGAGTAGTTCACAGAATCACACCTAAGTACTTAATGGACTTGGCCAATGAGATTGCATGGCGCGAAGACACCAGGAGAATGACTGAAGGCGACACTCTAAAGGACCTTTTCAACAAGCTTTTTAGAAATGGATTATCTCGTTGGTGGCGAGGTTATCATCAAGGCCATCATCGAGGGATGGAGCTATTGATGCTTTGATCTTTTTAGGTCGCCCCATTGTGCTTAATGCAGTCCAATTGGACAACTCCCATCGTTTATCAAATACAGTTTTAGCTTGAGGAACCTCCGTGACCTTTCCATCGGCACGGAGTTTTCTGAGTCTCTTGCCAATAGCTTCACGTATTATTTTTTGCTCGTCTTCTGAAATGGCACGCTCTAGGTGGCTAATTGCAAATGCAGTTATCTCAGATGTGGATGGGTATGATCGATTTGCATGCTTTAAACATAGATAAATCATCCGAGTTAAATCTCCGAATCTGAATCTACGTATCGCTGTTTGTGTGTTGATTGAGGCAATCCGCTCTGGGTTGATGGGGATGTCATGCAAAAGCAGTGTGCCATCGATAATTTTTAGATCGGCTTTTAGCTGATCTAATTGAGCTCTTCTGCATTGCAGATTTCTGATGCCTGCATCTTCAGCTCGACGATTGTCCCATAAGAGCTGTTGATACAACTCTTCGTTTATAAAGAGTTGTCGTTCCAGTCTTTTAATATCTGAAGTTAATCTTATGTGTCTATTAACAAGCCACTTTAATGAGGAAGGAATTTTGACGGTCATGATGTGAAAGATTATCACTCGTGACCGTCAAGGTTAATGGCATCAGATGGGTAATAGCGACAGGTAATAAAAAAGCGGCTATAAGCCGCTTTTTTATTACCTGTTATTTTATTGCAGAAATCAGGCGGCCGTTTTCTTGCTCGCTGCTTTCTTTGTAGTGGTTTTCTTGGCCGCTGCTTTTTTAACCGTTGCTTTAGGAGTAGTTGCTGCTGTCTTGGCGGCTGTTTTCTTGCTTGCTGCGGTTTTAGTGCCAGTAGTTTTTTTGGCGGCTGTGCCTTTAGCTGCTTTTGCACTTAACAACTCAAGTGCCTCTTCCAGCGTTAATGACTCGGGTTCTACGCTTTTTGGCAGCGTTGCCCGGATTTTCCCATGTTCAACATAAGGGCCATAGCGGCCAGCATAAATTTCAATCTGCCCGTCTTCTGTCGGATGATCGCCCAATGAGCGTATCGGTGCAGGCCCTGTGTTTGCCTGTGCCAGCAGTGCAACGGCTTCGTCCGGGCTGATCGTAAATACACTCATGCTCTTGGGGATGGACTTGAATTTTGCATCATGATTGACATAAGGTCCGAAACGTCCGATATTGGCTACGATTTTTTTGTTGGTAACCGGGTGCAGGCCTAAATCGCGCGGCAATGAAAGCAGCATATTGGCGGTTTCCAGATTCAGATCTGCAAGTGGAATCTCTTTTGGAATGCTGACACGTTTAGGTTTTTTCTTCTCGCCTTCAACGGCCAGCCCTAATTGCAGGTAGGGGCCATATGGGCCATTCATGAGCAGGATTTCTTTGCCGGATTCGGTGTCGGTGCCGATTGCTACAGGGTCAGTTCCTAAAGCGGCTGCGCCGCCTATGCTGCGTTTATAGTCACATTTTGGTGTGTCGTTATAACCGGTACAGCCGATAAAGGTACCGTAGCGGCTGAGTTGTTTCTGCAATGGCTTTCCGCATTTCGGGCAGGCCTCATCAATCAGCTCATTGCCCGGGCGATCTACATCCGCTTTGTTATGGATTTGCTTGTTGAAATCCTGCCAGAACTCATCCATCAGCGGAATCCAGTCGCGCTCGCCTTCCGCTACGCTATCCAGCGCATTCTCGAGGTTTGCTGTGAAGTCGTAATCCACATACTTGGTGAAGTGCTCGGTGAGGAATTTATTGACGACACGACCTACATCGGTCGGTGTAAATCGTTTTTTATCCAGCAGTACATATTCGCGATCCTGTAGCGTGCTGATGATCGTAGCGTAGGTGGAAGGGCGGCCGATACCGTATTCTTCCAGCGCTTTTACCAGGCTCGCTTCAGAATAGCGCGGCGGAGGTTCGGTGAAATGCTGATCACCGTAGATTTTTTCTACCGTGAGCACTTCGCCGGTTTCAAGATGTGGCAGCTTGCTTTCGCCTTCATCTTCTTCGTCATCCGAGCCTTCCATGTATACGGCAATAAAACCGGGAAACACCAGTGTCTGGCCGCTAGCACGGAACAGGTTGGCATCGCTGCCTACACTCAAGTCAACGCTTACGGCATCAAATTTAGCTGGCGCCATCTGGCAGGCGAGTGCGCGCTTCCAGATCATTTCGTATAGTTTGAACTGCTCATCAGTCAAAAACTGTCTAACTTGTGTTGGCGTGCGTGAAATATCTGTGGGGCGAATCGCCTCATGTGCTTCCTGTGCGCTTTTAGACTTGGTTTTATAAACTACCGGAGATCTCGGTAAGTAGTCCGGTTCAAAATTCTTTTTCACGTAATCACGGATCTGCGCTACAGCCTCAGCGGCTAAACTGAAAGAGTCGGTACGCATGTAGGTGATCAGGCCGACTGTTCCGCTGCCTACATCTACACCTTCATACAGCTGTTGTGCAACACGCATGGCACGCGCAGTGGTAAAGCCAAGTTTGCGCACGGCTTCCTGTTGCAGGGTTGATGTTGTAAACGGCGCGGCAGGGCTGCGGCTGCGCTGCTTTTTTTCAACACGGGAAACCGTTGTTTTCCCAGCACTGGCCAGCAATAACTTACCCACAATATCAGCCTGCTGGTCATGATTAATGACAGTAAACTGTTCAACTTTTTCATTGTTTAGCTGCACCAGTTTGGCAGTAAAACCATGACTATGTTTGAGCGCATCTAAATGAATGGACCAGTATTCCTGAGATCTGAAAGCCTCAATTTCGAGCTCACGTTCAACAATCAGGCGTAAGGCGGGACTTTGTACGCGACCTGCGGATAAGCCGCGGCGGATTTTCTTCCATAGTAATGGCGACAGATTAAAACCTACCAGATAATCGAGCGCGCGGCGCGCCTGCTGCGCGTTAACCATGGGCATTAAAATGTCACGCGGCTCTGCAATTGCATGTTCAACCGCATTTTTGGTGATTTCATGAAACACTACGCGTTTCAGGAGCTTGTTTTTGAGCAGGTTTTTGGATTTCAGTATTTCGGCAATATGCCATGAAATCGCCTCGCCTTCGCGATCCGGGTCGGTTGCGAGATAAATGCTGTCTGCTTTTTTTACCGCTTTGGCAATGGCATCCACATGTCGGCTGTTACGCTCAATGATGTCGTATTTCATGGCGAACTGATGTTCGGTATCGACCGCGCCGTTTTTAGGAATTAAATCACGGACATGACCATAAGAAGCGAGCACTTCAAAATCACCGCCCAGGTATTTTTGCAGCGTTTTCGCTTTTGATGGAGATTCAACAATGAGTAGTTTTGACATGAATGCCT